>Ga0209299_1000410_pt1 | contig 24104 bp, 26 predicted proteins | sample S_140806_MF_Meta_FD_187326 | JGI IMG/M metagenome (GOLD analysis project Ga0209299, IMG submission 187326) | Freshwater microbial communities from Lake Simoncouche, Canada to study carbon cycling - S_140806_MF_MetaG (SPAdes) (version 2) | ecosystem: Environmental > Aquatic > Freshwater > Lake ...
TCCACCAGCGGTGAAAAGTACGACTGGAAGCTTTCCAGTTTCAGCTACCTCTTTTACCAATGCGTAAGGTGCTGCCATCTCTTTTGCTGCAACATACAACTCATCTTCACGCATTGATGACAGGCGTCGAATTTCTCCGCCGATCTTGCGCATGTGCTGCATTGCATTAGAAACATCTCCGGTGCCGGCTTCTCCCTTAGAACGAATCATGGCTGCACCTTCATTAATACGACGAAGTGCTTCTCCAAGATTTGTAGCACCACACACGAATGGAACTGTGAAATCCCATTTATCAATGTGGTTCTCGTAATCTGCGGGAGTTAATACCTCAGACTCATCGATGTAATCGACACCTAGTGACTGCAAAACTTGAGCTTCTACAAAATGGCCAATACGTGCCTTTGCCATAACCGGAATTGACACAGCTGCTTGAATCTTTTCGATCATGTCTGGATCTGACATACGTGCAACGCCACCTTGTGCGCGGATATCAGCAGGAACGCGCTCTAGTGCCATAACAGCAACTGCGCCGGCGTCTTCAGCAATCTTTGCTTGCTCGGCGTTGACGACATCCATGATGACGCCACCCTTAAGCATTTCTGCCATTCCGCGCTTTACGCGAGCCGTGCCTGTTACATCAGCCATGTTCAATTACTCCGCTTCGATCGAAAGATAGGTGGCAATCCTACTTTGTCTTAGGCGTTAGTGGCGACGTGAAATCAGGCTCCTTATCGGTAAGAGCGATCCAAATCTGTCCTGGATCGAAGTTCATAACCGTGCCATCGGCAAAGCTGAAGGTAGTTCCATCATCAGCCGTAGCCCTGCTCCATGTTGTAAAAAACCGCTGGCCATCTCTCAGGACATAGGCCTTGCCAGTCCCTACAGTTTGTGAAAATGGAGTTACTCCCCCAACTTTATCTTTGTATTCAGAAGGGGTGATTGAAACCATTTGTATAACTAATGTAGTTGGCCCTAGAACTATTCCAGAGTCTGCAAGGTTTACTGAGTTGTTATGAGACAACATCCAACGATTTTCTTCTACGGACCAATTAGCTGAATAAGTGGCTGCTGGCCAATGCATGACAGCTTTAATAGTTTCGGTACCACCTTCCTGCAGTGGTCCAAATTTGAAGCCAACACTCTTGGCAGAATCTACTTGGTATCCATCGTCCTTGACTTTCTGCATCAGTAAATCTGCGCGCAGCACCATTGCATACGGTTGTATTCGATTCGGGTCTGTCGGGAAAATTGTGGGGCTTTGTCGCTGTGCACCTAAATCTTGAAGATTGGCAGAAGCAATGACCGGCAATAACTTTCTTTGTGCGCCACTGTATGCAAAAGCAACTCGACCAAACTGCGACATGATTTCAATATCTGAAATGCGCGCACTTCTTACAGGTCCTATGCGCTGTGGAATAACAGATGAGAAAACAGCAGCTAAACGAGTAAGGCCGCCTTCAACTTGTTCGATATAAACAATGTCTGCATCCTCTAAGCCGATCTGAGGATGTGCTTGTGTTGTATCATCAATCTTCACGACCAAAACAGGACCATTTGCTCCTTCGCGGCCACTTAAAACATTCGTAACTGCTCTATCGGGAAGAATTTTGGAAACAACCGAGCACCCCGTGAGAAGTAGGCATGACAGGACACCCAAGATGATCGTGCGCTTAGAGAACATCTGACTCAAATTCATAGGTAACTGGCAAGGGTGCAGTGCCTGCTAAACGAAACAACTTAACGATGAACTTACTCCGCACCATTTGCGTTCTAGATACAGCATCGGTGTGTAACGCAATTGCAACTCTGATCTTGTCGGTCAGAGCAGATAGCTCTGTTAGAAGCGCGTTATCTGCAGCTGTAGAAAGGTGCTCGGAATCTTCAAGCAGTAAACCTAAAGCACCTGATAATCCACTTTCGGCCGCAGAACGGCTCTTAATGTCAGCATCTCTTGCTTGATATGCAGCACCAGTTAACAAAAGTGATGACGCAGGATCGGCAATGTCGCTATGTGCGATCTCCAAAGCAACTGCGGCTCGCTTTTGAAGTAATACATCGAGGTTGGCCCAACTAGTTTCCACACGATGATGTAGGCGATCTAAGCGCGTTGCTAGAAATGTCAGGTACCACAGTGACAATAAAAGTAGAAAAGCAATCAAGAACCAATTCGTCATTACTTGTCATCCTTTGAGAGAAAACGATTCCATGAGCGAGTATCTGAAGCTAATTTCACTTTCTCGCTTCCAACAATGGACATTTCATATACGGAATAGATTCGTTGAGCAATCACGTCCCAGTCAAAACTCTGTCCACGCTTTCGACCGGCATTTGCCAGCTCAGATCTTTTTGTCTCATCACGTAAGAGATCAATTACGACCTTGGCTAATTCTGTTGAATCCTCTGACTTAAACAATGCACCAAATTCGCCATGCCCCAGTAAGTCATCAAATGCTGGAATATCACTTGCAACCACACATGCTCCGCCAGCTAATGCTTCCGCCAAAATGATTCCGAAGGATTCACCGCCGGTGTTGGGTGCTACATAGAGAGAAACCGAAGACATGAAATCTGCTTTGTCTTCTTCAGAAATTTTTCCCAAGAAACTAAAGCGATGTCGTAGTTGTGGATCAATGCTTTTTTCTACTTCAGCAGAATCTCCTGGACCAGCAACAAAAACCTTTACATCTGGAGCAAATCGCGCAATCACCGGAAGTGCATCCAATAGAACACTTAATCCCTTTCGGGGTTCTTCAAATCGTCCAATAAATCCAATGGTGTTTCCTTGCCATTTTTCTTGAGGCTTTCCGCTCGCATAACGGGAGGCGTAGATTCCGTTAGGAATAACAACCGCATCTGTGTCTAAGTGATCTGTAAGAGTCAAGCGGGCTGCCTCTGATACGGCAATACGAGCTGACAGTTTTTCAATCGCAGGCTCCAGGATTGGACCAATCGCAAAAATAATCTTTTGACGCTTAGCGGCGGCATGAAATGTGCCCACCATCGGTCCATCTGCTGCCCAACATGCGAGCAACGATATGGATGGGATTGCAGGCTCGTGCAAATGCAACAGATCAAAATCTCCATTTGAAATCCATTGGCGAACGCGCGAGAAAGCAACTGGACCAAACAACACACGAGCAACTGCTCCGTTATATGGGATTGAGATCGGTTTACCGGCATTGACAACATAATCAGGCAAATTTTCTTCATCAATTGCTGGTGCTAGTACAGAGACTTCGTGTCCGGCGGCGATCAGAAACTCAGCTAAGTCTCGAATATGGTTTTGAACTCCACCAGGAGTGTCCCAGCTATAAGGACAAACTATTCCAATCTTTAACGAACGAGCCAACATCATGTGCGCTCCACAAAATCGCCATCGATCCAAATACGTTGCAACATATGCCAATCCTCGGGGTGTTCTGAGATTCCTTCTTCAAAATGTTTAGCCGTCATCTGCACAATCTCAGAAACTTTCTCCGCTTCACTTCCTGCACTCGGAAGGATGATTAACTTGAAATCGATATGAATTCCAGTCTCGGTGTAGGAAACAAATGCAGTAATCAATGGCGCATTTGTTTTCAAGGCTAGCAACGCTGGACCTGCAGGCATTCGGGAAGGTCCACCAAAGAATTCGACATCAATTCCGGTCCGGGATAAATCACGATCTGCAACTAGTGCCACCAGTGCTCCTTGTCGCAAGCGCTGTGCCAATGTACCTAAGACTCTTCCATCTAAGGGCAAAACTTCCATCCCCATGGCTTGACGATACTGAAGGAATTTAAGAAATAACTTTTCGGGTTTTAATCGCTCTGCGACTGTGACAAGTGGAATACCTTTTGCACAAAAATATGCTCCGGCATGATCCCAATTACCTGCATGTGGCAAAGAAACTATGACTCCAGTTTTAGCTTCAATAGCATCGATTAATAGGTGCTCATTTGTGACGGTAACTGTCTCTCGAACACGTTCGCCAGACCAATCAGGAAATCTAAATGTGTCACACCAGTAACGCATGTAGGAGCGCATGGCGGTAAAAACCAATAAATCTAAATCCAGAGATGTAATGTCCGGCTTAGTTCGGCGCAAATTCGAACGAAGTCGAGCAACACTTTTTCCATTCCGCTTAGTTAAAAAATCTGCCGCTGCATACGCCAATTGGTAGGCAGTCTTTTCAGGTAACCAACGAACTATTCGCCATCCTGCAAAATACGCGTACGCCGCAATATTGTCTTTCACTTATAGAGCTCGCTTAACTATCAACATTCTTTGAATAACTGTATAGGTACCAAGAGCAGCCAGTAACCACATACCAAAAGCCAAAATGTACGGAACTCCTAGTCCCTCAAAACCGATAGCCGCAAGCGAAATGATTAAGCGCTCGGTGCGTTCTGCAATTCCGCCTGAACATTGGATATTAAAACTCTCGGCCTTTGCTCTTATGTATGGCACCAACATTCCAGTTACCAATGTGACGATAACTACGGTTGCAAGCGGATCATTCTTATTAATCAAATATAGGCAAACTCCAATAAGTATTGCCGAATCCGTAATGCGATCGATGGTCGAATCTAGGAACCCACCCCACTTACTGGAGCCTTTTTGTGAAATTCGAGCCATCGTTCCATCGAACAAATCACTTAAGGCCATGACACAGATAATTACGGTGCCCTTGAAGAATTCACCCTTGGGATAGAAATACAACGCTGATGCAACAACTGCTATCGCCCCAGTCCACGTAACGGCATTAGGAGTGATTCCCAGGCGCAGGGCGGCTGAAGCCACCGGCGTTATCGCTCGGGTGACAGCTGGCTTCAAACGTGCACTTAACATCAAGGACCATCGTAGGCTGACCCAGTGCAATCTCAAATCAACGACCTGCGAATTCACGTCTATGGTCATTTAAGCGCTGACCCGGCCCAAGTTGCCACGGTGTTTAACGCTCAGTTTTCTCAGGCTGCAGTTGCCGAGTCAGACCTTGCAATCTTTGCCATTGATCCTTCTGCTGGTATTGATCAAGCAACCATAGATTTGTGGCAATCATTAGACGAGTTCCAAGTTCCACGTCTTGTTGTTGTGACACATTTAGAAAAGCTCGAAGCGGACTTTGATGATGCAGTAATGATCGCTACTCGCGTCTTTGATCAAATGATTACGCCTTACTTAGTCTTACACGATGATGCCGGATTACCGGCTGCGCTTATCTCCTTATCTGATCTACAAATCATTGACTATTCCGGAAATTCGAAAACAGTTAGAAGTAGCGATGAAGAGCATCAAACATTGGTGCAAGAATTCCGAGATGAGTATTTAGAATTACTTGCAGACTCGGGAGAGAACGCTTTTGAAGCTGGACTTCTATTTCCAGCAATTCCGTTGTGGATCGAACGTGGGATTGGCGTTGATATTGTGGAAGGTTTTATCAAAAAGTTAATTGGCTAACTACCAAGCAGCTGCGATTTCAGCGCGTGTAAGAGTTAGCAATTGTGGAAGCACCTTTGTCTTGCCAATGATTGGCATGAAATTTGCATCGCCTCCCCAACGTGGAACAACGTGCTGATGTATATGTTCTGCAACCCCAGCACCTGAAATAGCACCTTGGTTCATGCCCAAATTGAATCCTTCCGGGCTTGAAACTTTGCGAATAGTTTTCATTGAATGAGCCGTTAACTCACTTATCTCATTGCGTTCTTGTTCGGTTAAATCAGTCAAGTCTGGAACATGTCGATATGCACAAATCAATAAATGGCCTGGGTTATATGGATAAAGATTCATAACAACGTAAACTGAGGTGCCACGATGAACAATCAAACCCTCTTCATCTTGAAGTGACGGGATGCGACAGAATGGGCATGCCACATCATTTCCTTCTAATGGGCGATTCTCCCCGCGTAAGTACTCCAAGCGGTGTGGGGCCCAAAGACGCTGCCAGCCATCAGGCATTCCCGCGCCATCGATTGAATTACTCACTACTTATACCTGAGTACGTTCCTGAACTACCTTTTTGATTTCGGCAATTGCATCTTTGATAGGAATACCGTTCTTCTGCTCACCATTTCGATAGCGGAAAGAAACTGCCCCGGCCTTTTGATCCTCTTCACCGGCAATCACCATGAATGGAATCTTCTGCATTTGAGCATTACGAACCTTCTTTTGCATTCGATCATCGGATGAATCAAGCTCAGCTCGAATGCCAGCCTTTCTCATCTGCTGGATAACATCACCGAGGTAATCTGCGAATGTGTCAGCAACTGGAATTCCAATTGCTTGAACAGGTGCCAACCATGGTGGGAACGCTCCGCTGTAATGCTCGGTTAGGACACCAAAGAAACGTTCGATCGACCCAAACAAGGCACGGTGAATCATTACCGGACGTTGACGAGTTCCATCTGTAGCTGAATATTCCAATTCAAAACGTTGAGGCAATTGGAAATCGACTTGAATCGTAGACATTTGCCAGGTGCGACCAATTGCATCTTTTGCTTGTACTGAAATCTTTGGACCATAAAACGCAGCGCCACCTTCATCCAAAACCAGTTCAAGGTTTTGAGCAGTTGCAGCCTTGCGCAAAGCCTCAGTGGCCTCGGCCCAATCAGAGTCTTCACCAACAAACTTTTCTGGATTCTTTGTTGATAATTCGAGATAGAAATCATTCAAACCGTAATCGCGCAAGAGATTAAGTACGAAAGTAAGCAAGGAATCCAGTTCGCCAACCATCTGCTCTTTTGTGCAATAGATATGTGCATCATCTTGAGTAAATCCGCGGGCGCGAGTGATGCCGTGCAAAACGCCAGACTTCTCATAGCGATAGACAGTTCCAAACTCAAATAAACGCAAAGGTAGCTCGCGATATGAACGGCCACGAGATCTATAAATCAGATTATGGAATGGGCAATTCATAGGCTTCATGTAGTACTGCTGCCCAGCACGCTTAACTGTTCCGTCCTCGTTGTACTCCTCATCCAAAATCATCGGTGGATACATTCCATCTGCATACCACTGCAAGTGACCAGAGGTTTCAAACAAAGCTGCCTTAGTTAGATGAGGTGAGTACACAAACTCATATCCCTCTTCTTCATGGCGAATACGTGAGTAATCCTCCATCGCACGGCGCACAATGCCGCCCTTGGGATGAAACACAGCAAGACCCGAACCAATCTCTTCTGGAAATGAGAATAAGTCCAACTCAGTACCTAAGCGACGGTGGTCACGCTTTTCTGCTTCTGCCAAAAGTTCCAAATAAGCATTGAGTTCATCTTGTGACGGCCAAGCAGTTCCGTAAATACGTTGCAACATTGGATTCTTTTCTGATCCACGCCAATAAGCCGCCGCTGTTCTCATGAGTTTGAAAGCCGGAATATGTTTTGTCGATGGCAAGTGCGGCCCACGACATAGATCGCTCCACACTGGATTACCGTCACGCCCCAAGTTGTCATAAATAGTGAGTTCAGCGCCACCAACTTCAACTGATGCTTCTTCACCAGCTGAACCTTTAATGCCTATGAGTTCACATTTATATGGCTCATGTGCCAACTCTTTTAGGGCCTCTGCCTCAGTTGTTACACGCCGCTTGAAACGCTGTCCTTCTTTGATGATCTTGCGCATCGCGCTTTCAATCTTTGTTAAATCATCTGGGTTAAAAGTGTTCTCTGGATCAAAGTCGTAATAGAAACCATCTTTGATGGGAGGCCCAATACCAAGGCGGGTGTTTGCATAAACTTCTTGAACAGCTTGTGCCATTACGTGGGCGGTTGAGTGACGAAGCACTTCTAGGCCCGTAGGTGAAGAAATTAGGATTCCTTCAACCACATCGCCATCTACTAGATCGGTCCACAAGTCCTTCAGGACTCCGTTCACCTTACAAACAACAATCTCTTTGTTCTCGGCGAAGATATGGGTCGGACGTTGATCAGCTTCTACCTGAAGCTTCGCACCATCAACTGTGATCGATATCTGGGACATGTGCTTAGCCTACCGAAGTCCTAAGCGCCATCGCTTCTATTTCATCCCTAAATTCATGTGATTGGGATAATTCTCGACCATCTATGGATGCAATCGGCTGTGCTATCCGCAGGCTACTTAATAAGAACGCGGATTCAACATCTTCAATTTCAGATATGGAGATTGATCGAACCATGACATCACAGTTCTCAATAACTAAAGCTCGCATTACCCCGGCAAGTACCCCATCAGAAAGCGGTGGGGTGCACCAAGTGCCAGCGATCTTGAGAAGGACATTGGTAACAGCGCCTTCACAAACTTTGCCTTCAACACTTGTGACAAGCGCTTCATCAAATCCTTTGGTTCGAGCCTGCTCGAGAATTTCTAGTCGGTGGTTGTATGGGTAGCTCTTAACAGGAACGCCTTCATTCACCAATGCCGCAGGATGGATACACACTTTGGCCGCTGTACTTACTTCAGTGTAAGGAAGATGGACCGCGGCCCAATTACCGGTTGCATCAAAAGAGACCCGCAAGAGGCCTGAAGAATGATTTTCTGCAAGTAGTAATGTCGCAATAGATTCACGTACAAGTTCTTCGCTTGGTAATTTAATGTTTTCTCTGCGCGCACTATTGACTGCTCTGCGCATATGGCGAGATAGCGCCCAGGGTTTTGCATCTACTGTTTTTATAGTTTCGAAAATTCCGGCTCCTTCGAGCCAGCCAAGGCTTGTGCACTGAGATTGCTCAATGGGAACCAGATCGCCATTAACAATTACTTTCACTCTAGCTCTCCCCCGGCAATAGATATCAGCCGCTTTGCTTTGAGTTGGGTTTCTTCCCACTCAGCCCTTGCATTACTGCCCCAAGTAATTCCGGCCCCAGTGCCAAAATTTATCTTCGAATCTTTCCAGAAAGTTCGTATTGCAACAGAGAGAACCGCTTGATCACCTTGGACCCAACCTAGTGCGCCGCAATAGGGACCACGAAGTATTTCATTGTGACTAATTACTTGAGTGGCAGATGACTTCGGTGCCCCACTAACAGAACCCGGTGGCGAGAGCGCAGTAAAAATCTGACTCCATGAAATATCCTCAAGTAGTTCACCTTGCACATCAGATACCAGGTGTTGCAAACCTGGATGTTCTTCACTCGACAGTAGCCGTGGCACTTCAACTGTTCCGCTCTTGCAAATTTGACCGAAATCATTTCTCATCAAATCGACGATCATCACATTCTCCGCCTGATCTTTAGCACCAAACTGTTGCGAGTTTGTTGGTTGTGTTCCTTTGATAGGCGAGCTTTTTACCGTGGAGCCATCTCGGCTAAGAAATAATTCAGGTGAGGCCGATGCAATCATGATTCCCGGAACTTCGAAGTAACAGGCCCAAGGGGCAGGATTGTTTTCTAGGATCTCAGAGAAAAGACCTCGCAACGACTGACCATCGTCTTGATGAGTCAATCGTCGACAGGCATTTACTTGATAGACCCAACCATCTGCAACTGCGCTTCGAATTCGTTCAACATATGCAAAATATTGATCAGCAGTTAGCGATGACTCCCATGAGCCCTGCAATCGAGTCCATGGAGATGTCGGAAATGGTGCATCAATTACTGTTCCAAATTTTGCAGCTGTGAACTCATTTTCAAATGTCGTCGATACCGCCCAAAAACCACCATCTTCTAAACAGAGGGGATCGCGTGAAACTTCAATCAGATCGGTGGCAAGCCTGCCGCCCATCCAAAAGATTGAAGAATTTTCCGCATATGGCACGGGCTAACGCTAACCAATCAACCTCACTTTGGCGCTTACGCCTCTCCTGCGATAGATTTACCCTCCTCGCGGACGTAGCGCAGTTGGTAGCGCGGAACCTTGCCAAGGTTCAGGTCGCCGGTTCGAACCCGGTCGTCCGCTCTGATATTCGCCGTTTAGATTTGACTCTCTTGAGAATTAAATCTAACGGCGATATTTCTATGGTCGGGTGGCCGAGAGGCGAGGCAAGGGACTGCAAATCCCTCTACACGGGTTCAAATCCCGTCCCGACCTCCATTATTCGTGAAAGGGTTCGCTCTACACATAACGGAGGCGCGATGTCAGCAGATGATTCAACTCGACCTTGGGGTCGTTATGAAGTTCTGCAGGAAAGTGATCTGCATAAAGTTAAGTGCATCTATGTAAAGCCTGGAACTCGTCTTTCATATCAACGCCACCAAAAACGTCGTGAACATTGGTTCATTGTTTCCGGTGTTGCAACTGTTGTTTTAGATGGTGAAACTTTTACAAAACTTCCAGGTGAAACCGTCACTGTCCAAATGGGTCAACTCCATCGCATCGGAAATAGCGGCACTGAGGAGTTGGTCTTCGTTGAGATTCAAACGGGAACTTACTTTGGTGAAGATGATATTGAGCGAATTGAGGATGATTACGCCCGATAATCCCCTGTTGTATAGTTCATCCACCTAAGGATCGTTGGCTCAGCGGTAGAGCACCACATTGACATTGTGGGGGTCACTGGTTCGATCCCAGTACGGTCCACTTAGATACATAGGCTTATTGAGTAGATATCCCTCACATTCTCTGAATCTAACCCGCATCTTTGCAATGCCTACTCGCGAGTTCACCTCTTTGATCTTTACAGTTGATACATGCAGACAGATGTCAAATACCCGACCATCATTCAAGGTGGCATGGGTATTGCCGTCTCTTCTTGGCAGTTAGCAAAGCAGGTTGCAATGGCAGGTGAGCTTGGAGTTATCTCAGGCACTGCCATTGATTCAGTTGTAGCTCGTCGCTTACAAGATGGAGACCCATCAGGTGATATTCGCAGAGCAATGTCTCACTTTCCCAACCAAGCAACGATTGCTGAAATTATGGACCGCTTCTTTGTTGAAGGTGGTCGAACTGCAGATAAGCCTTATTTAGATGTGCCAAAGTTAAGCATTAAGGGAAATCTTTTCTCTAACAATCTTTTAGCTGTTTCTAGTTTTGTAGAAGTGTGGCTAGCAAAAGAGGGCCACAACGGTCTCATTGGAATGAACATCTTGGAAAAGATTCAGTTAGCTATTCCTGCCCAGCTTTATGGTGCGATGCTGGCCGATGTTGATTACATTCTGATTGGCGCCGGCATTCCAGCCCAAATTCCACATCTTCTCAATGAGATTTCAGTGGGTAACAAGGTTGCAATGAAGGTAGAAGTAGCAGAAACAAAAGATAAGCATTATTTGAATTTTGATCCAACAACCCTAGGTATCGAAAACTTTCCGATCAAGCGTCCGCTGTTCCTGGCAATAGTTTCTTCTCACGCTCTTGTTGCGTATTTGAATAAGGATGAAGAAACTAAACCAGATGGTTTCGTTATTGAGTATCACGTTGCAGGTGGGCACAACGCTCCCCCTCGAGCAAAGAATGCAATCGATGAAAATGGCGAGGCGATATACAACGATCTAGATATTCCTAACCTTGAAAAGATCCTGGCATCTGGTTCTCCATTTTGGCTAGCGGGCGGTTTTGCAACGCCAGCAAAGGTTGTCGAAGCATTGGCCCATGGTGCCAAGGGCGTTCAAGTAGGTTCTGTTTTCGCACTTTCTAACGAATCGGGATTTACTCAAGAAAATAGATCGGCTGTTCTCAATTCTCTTGCTGATCCGAACATGCGTGTTCTGACAGATGCAAGTGCATCTCCAACTGGGTTTCCATTCAAAGTTATCCAGAACAACCAAACTCTCTCTAATGACAACCTCTATAAAGAGCGCACACGAATTTGCGATCTTGGATATTTACGAACGATGTATCAGCGTGAAAAGGGCGGCATCGGATATCGCTGCCCCGCAGAACCCCTTGATAATTATGAGTTCAAGAACGGGCAAGTAGATCAAGCTCAAGGTTCAAAATGTCTGTGCAATGCACTCATGGCAGATATCGGGCTAGGGCAAGTGCGACCTGATGGCAGGACCGAGATTTCACTGCTGACATTTGGATCCGACCTTGAAGGGCCACGCGCAATGCGCGATAAGTACCCAACAGGCTGGAACGCACTCCAGGCAATTAACTTCCTAAAGGAACAAATTTCCTAACTTCTCAATCTATGATTTAGATTCTTATGAATCAGTTACTGCTTAATGTTCCCGCTTTTGCCTTTGCCACACTTTTATTAGTGATGGTGCCAGGTCAAGGTGTTGCCATGGTCTTAAGGCAATCAATACTTGGCGGAAGCAAGGCGGCATTTCTATCAGCTTTAGGTAACTGTGCTGGAATTCTGACGTGGGCTGCATCAAGTGCCATTGGCCTATCGGCGATCTTTGCCCAATCTCAAACCGCATATTCGATACTCAAGTGGACCGGAGTCAGTTACCTAGTCTTTATATCACTGCAAACCTTATTTGCTTTGCGACATGAGTTTGGAAAGTTCGATCTTGAAAGCAAGAGTGAAGAAAATAATTGGGCTGCTTTTCGATTGGGGCTAATTACCAATCTGACCAACGTTAAGGCTGCGGTCTATGCTGTTGCTTTTATACCAGCATTTGTTCCAAGTAACTTTTCACTAGCCTGGGGAATCTTCATCTTTGGTTCTATCTGGGCTCTCGTTTCCATCCTCTGGAACATTTTCTTAATTTGGACAGTTAAAAAGTCAGCTGTGTACATTCAGAGAGCAGTTGTTAGGCGCACCCTGACAGCCATATCAGCCATTGGAATTATGGGTCTGGCTATTGGATTAGCTCTTTCCTCCGGCCGTTAAGCCTTCAATAAATGTAAGGCTGTTCTGGAAAATTAGTTCTTGGTCATAATCCAAGGTGGCAACGTGGTAACTATTTACCAATTCAATACGAGTTTTATCCTTTGACCCAATCTCATCCAAAATAATTTCAGTATTGGACACCGGCAAAGTGTGATCTTCAACGGAGTGAAAGAGCTGAACTGGAACAGTTATTGAACCAAGGTTTTTTCGTGTATCTCGAAGCATCTTGAGCGCTTCATAAACGCCTTTGATTGGCGTGGCGTCATAACCAAACTCTGTAATTCCTGGGCGCTTAATGTCATTTCCGACGCTGGCCCGCATCTTTCGAAAACGTGAAATCAAGAATGCAAGTTCGACGGACATTCCCTTGAGATGAATCCATGGATTAACTAGAACAATTCCTTTGATTACATCGTTATTTGATTCGGCAACATTTAGCACTGTGCCGCCGCCCATAGATAGTCCCACCAGAAAGATTGTGTCGCAGCTCTTTTGAAGTTCCCTGAGTTCATTCGTGACCTTGGCTGGCCACTCTTGCCACTTAACTTCGTTTAAATCTTCCGGTTTAGATCCGTGACCAGGAAGTAGTGGCACACGCACGGTGTAGCCCTTGGAATGCAAGAACTCACCCCATGGACGCATTGACGGTGGTGCTCCAGTAAATCCATGAACAAGAAGCACGCCAACATGTGCATTCTTACCTGAACCAAGTGCAGACCAATCCTGCATCCATCCCGCCGGTGCTCCTTCAACTGCCATGCGAAAATACTATGGCCTGACTGTTGTCAGTTCAATGACATACGATCTCCCGCATGGTGAACATTGGTGAGACTCTTCTTTCAGATACCACCTTTGCTGTGATCGATCTAGAAACATCTGGTGGCTCTCCTAAATCAGGCGCCGGTATTACAGAAATAGGTGTTGTAAAGGTTCGCGGAGGTGTTGTTCTCGGGACATTTCAAAGCTTTGTTGACCCCGGACACTCATTACCCCCTTTCATCACCCAATTAACTGGCATCACCGATGACATGTTGTTGTCTGCGCCATTTATCGATGAAGTACTTCCGACACTATTTCAATTTCTGGGTTCGCCAGATGAAACTGTTTTAGTCGCACATAACTCCCCCTTTGACATGAGTTTTCTAAAGGCCGCTGCCCTTGTCCACGAGTATGACTGGCCCAACTATTTAACAGTCGATACTGCCCGTCTAGCGCGAGCTGTTTTAGATAGAGATGAAGTTGTTAACTGCAAACTTGGAACTCTTGCAGAGTTTTTCAATACAGCAACATCGCCAAACCACCGCGCGCTAGATGATGCACTAGCCACAGTTGATGTATTGCATGGAATTATTGAAAGGCTCGCTGGTCATGAAGTATCAACCTTTGAAGAATTGAGAAATTTCCCGTCAAAAAAGCGACGTGCTAAGCGCCCAATTTCTGACTAAGTTCGGCCCATTGAGCGATTAAGCGAGTTGCTGCACCAGAATCAATAGCTGCAACTGCCCGGGAAACACCTATTTCAATGCGACTGTGAAGATTCAAATCAAACCGACCTTCATATGCTGCAATTGCTGCTGCTGCATTTAGTACGACCGCATCACGTGGTGCACCTTTTTCACCGGCAAAGATCGCTGTTGTAATCCGTGCATTTTCAATTGAATCTCCCCCGACAAGTGCTGAAATAGGAGCGCGTTGAATTTCAAAATCTAACGGGTCGATCAGATCACTTGAAATTTCTCCTCTACCAATTGTCAGCACAGAGGTAGTCGTTGCAAGGGTAATTTCATCTAGACCATCATCGCCACGGAAGACAAACCCATCCACACCCCGATCTGCCAGCACCTGCGCCATCACCAAGTGCATCCGATCATTTGCAACACCGATGGCTGCTGCTTGAGGCTTTGCCGGATTTGCTAGCGGCCCCAAGATGTTAAAGACCGTTGGAGTCCCTAACTCTTTGCGAGCAGGACCTGCGAACTTCATCGCGGGATGAAAAACGGGCGCAAAACAAAAGCCAATGCCAAGTTCTGCAAATGTTTTCTCAACGCCAGTGCCATCTAGATTGATGTTGACCCCTAGGGCCTCAAGCAAATCTGCTGCACCTGATTTCGAGGATGCAGCACGATTGCCGTGTTTGACCACCTTGACTCCAGCTGCGGCGGCAATTATCGCTGCAGTTGTAGAGATGTTTATTGTGTGAGCCCCATCCCCGCCCGTGCCTACGGTGTCAACAGCTCTTTCCGTAATGGTTATAGGTCCACAATGTTGATACATCTGAGCAACTAGTGCGCCGACTTCTTCGGAAGTTTCGCCTTTGGCTTTTAGGGCAAGTAAGAACTCTTTAATGATTTCATTATTAGCGTTTCCTGTGAGGATTTCATTCATGCACCACTGAACATCATCAGTTTCTAAATCTAATCCCGAGTGCAAGCGAGAGATGAGTGAATCCCATCGAGATTGCATCATCTCGATATCTAAGCAGAAACGAGAGTGGTGCCGCGCAGTAATTGCGCCGCTGTCTTAGCAAGAGTGAATGGATCAATGGGATGAACAACTGAAGCCTCTGCCATAGACCACGCAGCAAGCCAAGCATCCTCTTTGCGCCCAGTAATTACTAAGACTGGAGGACAGTTGAAAATTTCATCCTTTAACTGACGAGCTATCCCCATTCCACCTTCTTGAGCCGCTTCTCCATCCAAAATGAATAGGTCCGCGCGAGCTACTCCGCCGATGCTTTTGCCGTCAACATAGGCGCGCAAAGCAGCACCTGTCGCAAATTCATGAATCTCATGTTCTGGCAGATCGGCAGCAACTCGTCGACCCAAAGCAGAGGCTATCGATGCGCGAACCGATGAATCATCGGAGTAAACAATGATCTGCTTCTTGGTCTCTGACATAGGCAAAGTCTATTCTCGAGATGCTGATCTGGCCTAACTTTTCCAACCGGAGCCAGCACTTTTATAGTGATCCGTTTCACCTCAGATGCGCTCAATAACGACACCCTGTGAGAGCGCTGGCAAGACGCCGAGCCCAATTTCGGGAATAATCGGCCCTATGTCAAGCACAGTCGCACATCAGAAAATCACACGCCCCAACGCAGTAGCAGTGGGCACGATCGTGTGGCTTGCAAGTGAACTCATGTTCTTCGCTGCATTGTTCGCAATGTATTTCACAATTCGGGCGGTGCAGGGTCCAGCAATTTGGGCAGAGTCAACCGAACTTTTAAATATCCCATTTGCAGCAGCCAACACAACTATTCTTGTTCTCTCTTCCGTTACTTGTCAGTTCGGAGTCTTTGCTGCAGAGCGTTTCCAAAATTACCGCACTGGAACTTTGCTTCAAGTGAGCAAATGGGGAATGCGCGAATGGTTTGCTGTCACGTTCTTGATGGGCGCGATATTCGTCTCTGGACAAATTTATGAATATGCAATGTTGGTCTCTGAAGGCAAGACGCTTTCATCAGATGCATATAGCTCGGTGTTCTATGTGGCAACCGGCTTCCACGGTTTACACGTTACCGGCGGACTGCTTGCGTTTTTGATTGTCATGGTTCGAGTTTCAAAGGCGCGACGCTTTACGCATCAACAAGCAACAACAGCAATCGTAGTTTCGTATTACTGGCACTTCGTAGACGTTGTGTGGATCGCACTCTTTTCCGCGATCTACCTGATCAAGTAGTAAGGACAAGAATTGAAGCGTTTATCCCGCTACCGCCGTCACAAGGCCGTCGCTCCACTCCTACTCTTTTTTGCATTACTCACAATTGGTGCAACCTTTAGTGTTGCTAACGCAGCGACATCTGCTGAAAAAACCTCGGCTGATCGTTCAGTGCAAATTGAAGAAGGCCGACAGATATTCCTTAAAGGCTGCTCTTCTTGTCACGGACTAAATGCCGAAGGCGCACAAATTGCACCGTCACTCATCGGTGTCGGAGCAGCATCAGTTGATTTCCAAGTTGGAACTGGCCGCATGCCAATGGCTGACATGAGCGCCCAGGCGATGCGCAAGGATCCGATCTATGACGCAGAAGAAACAGCTGCATTGGCCGCCTACGTTGCTTCACTTTCACCTGGTCCAGACATTCCTGCTGAATCATCGTTAAATTATGAGCGCGATGGAAGCACTGCTGAAGGTGGAGAGTTATTCCGCAACAACTGCGCAATGTGTCACAACTTCGCCGGTCAAGGTGGAGCACTCACACAGGGCAAGTACGCACCAACTTTGATGGGCGTTGAACCAAAACATATTTACGAAGCGATGGTTACAGGTCCACAATCCATGCCTGTCTTTAGCGATAAGACCATTACCCCAGGTGAAAAAATGTCGATCATCAAGTGGATTAAGTCAGCTGAGAAGGAGCCAAATCTTGGTGGTGCTTCTCTCGGACGAGTTGGTCCGGTGACAGAAGGATTATTAGGTTGGGTGTTGGGTCTGGGCATACTAATCGGTGTTGCTGTCTGGCTAGCGATGAAGGTGAGATAGATATATGTCTAACGAGATTGAAGCAATAAAAGATCCAGGACTACCTGCTCACGTTCACCGCAAAACAGACACTGATCCAGCTGCGGCAAATCGCGCAGAGCGACAAGTTGCAATTCTCTTTGGAGTCTCCGCACTAGGAACTGTTCTGCTTATTGCTTCTTATTTCATTCCAGATGACATATTCATTTTTATTCCAATCATGGGTAACCAGAATGCACATCAACTAGGCCTTGGCTTAGGAATGGCAATCTCATTATTTTTTATTGGTTTAGGTGCTATCCACTGGGCAAAAACATTAATGCCAGACACTGAAGTTGTTGCACAACGTCACGAGTTCCGCTCCCCTGACTCAGATCGTAAAGAGTTTGTAGAAGCGGTTAAGTCAGGTGCGGCCGCTTCAGGATTAGGCCGCCGCTCTTTGATTAAAAGATCACTCGGAGCCGCTCTTGGATTATCGGCCCTTTCTCCATTACTACTTCTTCGCGACTTAGGTCCTTTGCCAGGTAAAGAGCTTGAAAAGACAACCTGGAAATCTGGCACTTACTTAGTAACAGATCCAGGTAACCGCCGCATCAAGGCTTCTGACCTAGAAGTTGGAGCAGTAGCTCAGGTGCTTCCTGAAATTGCTGATCCTGAGCATCGCAAACTCAGTGATATTGCAAAAGATGCCGTTCTGCTTATTCGTCTGCGCCCACAGGAGTTCAATCTTGAGGCAGACCGATTGGCCATGACACACGACGGAATCATTGCCTTTTCCAAGATTTGTTCACACATGGGATGTGCTGTTGCTCTCTATGAACAGCAAACAAAGCACCTTTTGTGTCCATGCCACCAATCAACTTTTGATGTGTCTCGTGCGGCCAAAGTGATCTTTGGACCTTCCGCCAGGCCATTACCTCAATTAGATATTACAATTGACCAAGAGGGTTATCTCGTAGCACGCCAACCATTCTCCGAACCAGTCGGACCTAGTTTCTGGGAGCGAAACTCACAATGACAACTGAAGCTCGCTTAGGCAGCGTTGCCAACTTCGTCGATGAACGTACTGGTGGTGCGGCATGGATGAAGAAAAACCTGCAAAAGGTATTTCCTGATCACTGGTCCTTCCTTTTAGGCGAAGTTGCCTTGTACTCATTTGTTATCTTGCTTTTGTCAGGAACTTTCCTAACATTTTGGTTTGATCCTTCCCAGCGTGAAGTTATTTATGAGGGCAGTTATGAGCCTCTTGAGGGGATAAAGATGTCGGCCGCATACGCGTCGGCACTTCACATCTCATTTGAAGTTCGCGGCGGACTTTTAATGCGCCAAATTCACCACTGGGCAGCGCTGATCTTTATGGCAGCAATTGTTGCTCACATGATGCGCGTGTTCTTCACCGGCGCATTCCGCAAGCCTCGCGAAGGCAACTGGATTATCGGTATCGGTCTGCTCACTCTAGGAATCGTTGAAGGTTTCCTTGGTTACTCACTTCCAGATGATCTTTTGTCAGGAACTGGAGTTCGTATCGCAGAAGCGATAATTCAAGCCTTACCTGTAGTTGGTTCCTACCTTGCTTACTTTGCATTTGGCGGAGCATTTCCAGGTGAAGCATTCATTCCTCGAATATACGTAGTCCACGTTTTGTTATTGCCAGGAGCTTTCTTGGCGTTGATAACTGCGCACTTAATGTTGGTTTGGTACCAGAAGCACACTCAGTTCCCAGGTCCAGGACGCACTGAAAAGAATGTAGTCGGATATCCGTTGATGCCGACATACATGGCTAAAGCTGGCGGCTTCTTCTTTATCGTCTTTGGTGTCACCGCCTTCCTCGGCGCGGTTGCATCTATTAACCCGATTTGGCTCTACGGCCCCTATACGCCAGGACAAATTTCTGCAGGCTCCCAACCCGATTGGTATATGGGATGGCTGGATGGACTAGTGCGTATGGCTCCCCCAATTGAAACTCACGCTTTTGGTCACACCATTTCTTGGAACATTTTGGTGCCGGGATTAATTATTCCTGGCATTTTGTTTACTGGAATGGCGTTGTATCCCTTCATTGAAAGTTGGATCACCGGCGACAAGCGTGAACACCACTTACTTGATCGTCCGCGCAATGCCCCAAACCGCACCGCACTTGGTGCCATGTCTCTCACCTTTGTGTTGGTGACATTGATAAACGGTGGTAACGACATTATCGCTACACACTTTGATCTTTCTATCAATCAAATTATGTGGGGAACTCGAATCGGAGTCTTCGTACTACCTCCACTTGCATTTGTAGTAACAAAGCGACTTTGCTTGTCATTGCAGCGTGCAGATCGCGAATTAGTTCTTCATGGTCGTGAGACTGGAACTCTAATACGTTTGCCTCATGGTGAATTTGTTGAAGTCCACGAACCGATTTCGCCAGAGAAGGCTTACTTCCTTACTTCCCACGAACAGGCTCCAGCCCTTGAACTGCCAGAGGTCGATGGTCGTGGCGTAAAGCGTGCGCATGTTCTTCGCAACAAACTTCGTGCCCGTATGAGTGTTGCTAATGCCGAAGCGGTTCCTAAGATCACAGCAAATGATCTGAAAGAGATCGAACACCACTAATTTGCTAGTTTGTCCTCGCACAATACCTTTAACCGCACTAATGATTTGGCCATCCACTTGGGATTATGCGCCAATGCACCTGTCATCTTTAACCAGAGGGCGGCATATCCAGGTATTGCACTCGCATCAAAAGACTCGGTGACTTGCGTCGATCCATTACCAAGATCAACCAGTTCGTAACACCAGGTCCATTTCATCACGTGGCACCAGGTGATTTTCTTGTTTTCTTCGAATGCAACCACTGTGTTTTTAATTCGGTATGGCAGCTTAATTTTCATCGCCATAGAGAACTTCGCACCAAGGAACAACTGATCTAGACCTGAAATTGATTTCTGAATAGTTCCGGATCCATCAAATAGTCGATGAGATGCAGGATTGGCCAGTAGATCAAATATTGTGCTGGCTGGGGCGTTAATAACTATTCGTGCAGCTGCGGTGTTTGGCAGATCTGTGGGAAGGATATCCGCCCGAATATCGCTCATTAGTGTGAAGTGGTCGAGACTGGCTTCTCATACTCAGTAACCATTCCAATTACAGAGATCATCAAAGCACCAAGGCCTATGAGTGAGAGCCACCAACCAATTAACAACCCAAGACCCATCGTGCAGGCACTTAAAGCAACTGGCAATGGCCACCATGAATGCGGACTATAGAAACCAAGTTCACCAGCACCATCTGAAATTTCAGCGGTTAGATTGTCTTCAGGAAGGGCAACACCGATTCGCTTCTGTGTGAACCAAACATAAAACCCGATCATTCCTGCCAAACAAGCCGACAACAGCAATCCACTAATGCCTAATGGTTCGCCGCCGATTAACACATAGATAACCGTGACGATCGCATAGAAGACTGCTAATCCGCCGAATAACTTCCAAGAGGCCTTCATGTTCTAATGCTTCCCCTCAATTTTCACGTGCGGGTGGTGTAGATCAAACGCTGGACGCTCGCTAGAAATACGAGGCATTGATAAGAAATTGTGTCGTGGTGGCGGACAAGAAGTCGCCCACTCAAGTGAACTTCCATAACCCCAAGGATCATCAACACCAACCATTGGAGATTTACGGGTAATCCAAATATTGATAAAGAACGGAATCATCGAAAGTGCTAACAAGAATGAACCAATCGTTGAAACTGTGTTCATGAAAGTAAAGCCATCACCTGGCAAATAGTCCGCATAACGTCGAGGGAATCCCTTGATTCCTAACCAGTGTTGAATGAGGAAAGTTAAGTGGAACCCAATAAACAGAGTCCAGAAGTGAATCTTGCCTAGGCGTTCATTAAGCATGCGGCCTGTCATCTTTGGCCACCAGAAATAGAAACCTGCAAACATCGAAAACACAACAGTTCCAAAGAGCACATAGTGGAAGTGAGCAACCACGAAGTAGCTTGCAGATACTGCAAAATCAAGTGGTGGTGAAGCAAGAATGATTCCTGTTAAGCCACCGAATAGGAATGTCACAAGGAATCCCATAACCCACAACATTGGAGTTTCGAAGGTTACGTGACCTCGCCACATCGTGCCTATCCAGTTAAAGAACTTCACACCCGTAGGAATACCGATCAAGAAAGTCATGAATGAGAAGAACGGAAGCAGAACTTGACCACTAGCAAACATGTGGTGAGCCCATACCGATACCGAAAGGGCTGCGATTGCAATTGTTGCTGCGATCAGACCTAGGTATCCGAAAATTGGCTTACGAGAAAAGACTGGCAAGATTTCAGTAACGATTCCAAAAAACGGCAAAGCAAGAATATAAACCTCAGGATGGCCGAAGAACCAAAACAGATGTTGCCACAGCATGGCTCCGCCGTTGGCCGGATCAAATAAATGCGTTCCATAAAGTCGATCTGCTTCTAGTCCCAAGAACGCAGCTGCCAGTGGTGGGAATGCAAGTAATACCAAGATTGAAGTGAGGAGAACGTTCCAAGAGAAGATTGACATACGGAACATGGTCATACCAGGTGCGCGCATCGTGAAAATTGTTGTAATGAAGTTAACGCCACCCAAAATTGTTCCAACACCACTGATTGCAAGACCAATCAACCAAAGATCACCACCAATTCCTGGCGTGTAATCTGAGTTAGACAGTGGCGCATATGCAGTCCAACCAAATGATGCCGCACCTCCTGGAGATAGGAATCCAGCAAAGGTCATTAAACCTCCGAAGAGGAACAACCAATAAGAGAACATGTTTAATCGTGGAAATGCAACATCTGCTGCACCAATCTGAAGCGGCATGATTACATTTGCAAAACCCACGAACAACGGGGTTGCAAACATCAAAAGCATGATCGTTCCGTGCATGGTAAAGATCTGGTTGTACTGCTCGTTGCTCAAGAACTGCATTCCTGGGCGTGCTAATTCAGCACGTAGAACCAGCGCCAAAACACCTGCAATTAAGAACCAGGCGAATGATGTCATCAGATACATGTAACCGATCGTCTTATGATCAGTAGAGGTAATCCACTTTACAAAGGACCTTCCCTTAGCAGTAGGCATTGGCGCATTCAGAGTTGTCGTAGGACGTTCTGCATAGGTTGTCATGCTTGGCTCCCCTTAAGTGTTTCTAAATAAGTATCGTATTCTGCAGGTGTAACCACTTTGACGGTGAAAAGCATTTGCGAGTGATTGCGTCCACAGAGAATGTTGCAGCGTCCAGGGAACTCACCTAATTTGTTTGCAGTAAATTCAAGTTCATTGGTGACACCTGGAAGATTTTGCATTTGAATCATGAAAGCTGGAATCCAGAATCCATGAACAACATCATTTGAAGTTATTGTGTATCGGACTCGTTCTCCCAGCGGCACAACCAAAGTCGGAGGTTGTGTAGGAGTACCAGTTACAACCGCCTTAGGTCCAGCCTCTGGGTAGCCAAACTGCCAAGACCACTGAAAACCTTCAACAGTAATTTCATGTGCGTAGGTATCAGTCTTTTCAGTAATTATGTTTTGTCGCTCAATTGTGTAATAGAAAAGCACCGCAACAATGATGAATGGAATGATTGTGTATGCGATCTCAACGGGAACGTTGTATTGAGTTTGCTTTGGAAACTCCGGTCCGTCTTTTTTCCCGCGGTGAAAAACCGCTGGCCATAAAATCAAAATTAATGTGACAACTCCAACAACACCTGCGGCAATCCATGCTCCTTGCCACAAAGAAAGCGATGCGTCATTAACGCTTGAAGCCCCCTCGGGAAATCCCCAATCCATACTTGTTGAGCAACCTGTAAGCAGCAGAACTGGAAGGAGTAGGAGCAGTGCTCGTAAGCGCGAAAACAAGGTGCGAGGCATGGGGTAAAGGATAGTTTGTATTGGCCCTTAGCGTCGCACGAGCCCAATCGCTGGGAGTGGTGGCGCTCCTCACATCCAAATGTGCAAAAACTAGGTCAGATAAAGTGCAATTTCATCCGCTGCGGTTTGGCCATAAGCGGCGGCAAATCGAGCGATGAACTCCGGCTTTGTAAAGCGGTATTCCTGAGTGCCCAAAGTTTCGATGACATACGTCGCGATCAATGCACCTAACTGGGCACAGCGCTCATGGGATAAGCCCCATGCAAGTCCGGCAATAAAACCTGATCTAAAGGAATCGCCTACACCCGTTGGGTCGATTTTGGAGTTTTCTTTGGGGCAGCCAACTTGAACGAATTCACCCTGGGCACTTTCTACCTTTGCACCCTTTGAACCTAAAGTCACCACTCGATACTTAACGCGCTCTAAAATTTCGCGGTCCGTCCATCCGGTTTTTTGCATGGCTAGAGCCAATTCGTACTCATTGAGAAACAGGTAGGCAGCACCCTCAATCAGCAACTTAATTTCTTCACCTGTCATTCGTGCCATCTGCTGAGAAGGGTCTGCGGCAAATGCAATGCCCTGTTGGCGACAGACTTCAGAGTGGCGCAGCATTGCTTCTGGGTCATCAGGTGAAATGACCATCATGTCCAAGCGGCCAACCTTTTCCATGATTGGACTTAATTCAATGTTTCGAGCCTCAGACATTGCACCTGGAAAAAAGGATGCGATCTGATTGAGCTCTTGATCGGTTGTGACTACAAAGTGTGCGGTGAGAAGCGTTGTTGATACTAAAGCGTGTGAAGTATCAACACCATGACGTGAAAGCCAAGCATCGTAATCGGCCCAGTCTTTACCAACGGCTGCGATCAAAATTGGATTTAATCCAAGTACACCCATTCCGAAAGCAATATTTGCTGCGCAGCCTCCACGGCGCACATCTAAACTATCGACAAGAAATGACAGTGAAACCTTTTGCAAAGATCCCGCGACGAGTGAGTCGGTGAACTTTCCGGAAAAGGTCATTAAATGATCGAGACCGACAGATCCCGCTACACCAATTTTCATGTGGGGATACTAATGC
>Ga0209299_1000412_pt1 | contig 24054 bp, 27 predicted proteins | sample S_140806_MF_Meta_FD_187326 | JGI IMG/M metagenome (GOLD analysis project Ga0209299, IMG submission 187326) | Freshwater microbial communities from Lake Simoncouche, Canada to study carbon cycling - S_140806_MF_MetaG (SPAdes) (version 2) | ecosystem: Environmental > Aquatic > Freshwater > Lake ...
AGAGCCGCAGCACCTGCACAAACAGCCCCGCTAAGGCATCGAGATGAACGAGGCGGAAATCACTGATCCGGCTGTGGTCGGGCTGCTGGTTGCCGGTGAGCACCCGGAACGCGGCATCTTCCCAGCACGCCCGCTCAATACGGCGCGAGGAGGGGATGCCAACGCAGTAGCCGTAGAGCAACAGCAGGACCATCATTCGCGGCTCGTAGGCCTTGACCCCGCGCGGATCCCTCGCCTCGTAGACCGCATAGATGGCCGAGAGGTCAAGCTCCGCGGCCAGATCCAGCAGGAAGAACACCAGATGGTTCGCAGGCAGCCACTCCACCGGCGAGGGCGGCAGCAACAACGTCTGCTCCGGGTTCCAGGGACGGAAGGTTTTGGGCTTGCTCATGACCCATTCTCACGCCCAGATCCATTGCTGTCACTGGGATCTGGGCAGATTGGAGGGCGTCTGTGGAGAAGCGGGTGGCGGGGGCTATGTGCGACAGGCTCCTAGGCCAGCATCCGGCTGGAGAAGCTGCTAAGTCCGAGCGGGCATCGCAGATCGGGCGGCGGTGTTCCACTTCCTCCCGCGGCTTCACTGCCCAGCAGCTGGTGGATTCAGGCGATTAGCAACTGGTGCTCGAACAGATCCATGGCCACACCTCCCGGTCAATGGCCGCACATTGAGATGGGGCCGGTTGACAGGCCCCCAAGCAGCCCCTGCTCTGATCCTCGGCACCTGCTGGTTGTTGACCCATCGCATGTGGGGTGGAGGATTCCGGGCGGTGCTGGATAATCCGCCCAAACTAAATTTTAAAGTTTAATCGGCTGCGCACAATACAAGTTTATGGAACTATAATTACTGGTGTTGCCTTTGGAAAATCAGTTGTAGTTGCTTTTGCAGGGGAATCAGTTGTAGGTGGTTTTGAAGGGGCCCCGGGAGCGAACTCTGCAGGTGGTTGCGAAGTATAAGAAATATCCTTACATTTTGCATACATAGGGAATGCTTTGATGAACGCATCAGAATTTACGCTTACCTTCCTGGCTGTAAAGCCAGTGCAAGAAGTTATAATGAAGTTTGCATTGTTTAATTCCTGGGCTTCGCGATTCAATTTTTGTATTAAAGCTTTTTGAGCTGCAAACTCAGCGCAAAACCTGCTGAGACTACCCCCAAAAGGCAGGTTGATTCCACCTAGCACTCCGTAGTTGCCAAACCCAGTATGACCTCCTTGGGTGTCTGGGTATGCAGCCCAATTATTGGCATTCGCTCCAAACCCAGAAATATTGACTGTAGGCGTGGGACAGGTGATTCCGGTTTCAATACCGAAAGCAGGAGGAGCCTCGAATTGTGGAACTATACTAGATTGTGGAACAAAGCCGACCCTTTGCTGCCCGTGGACCGACATAGGACATAGCAATAAAACTAATTCCAACCCGAATTTTCTGAAGAATTTCATGGCAAATTTCTGGTGAAAAGTTTTTAATGTTAGCAAGCGAATGGCAGCCGCTGTTATGCGCTTCCATGATTCCTTTGGATTCTACGCAAAACAACTATCTGGACGTTCATGAGGCTGGGCTGGCAATGCTGAATGTTTTGGGATACAATCTAATCAAGCCGCTAGCATCTGCCACTGCAATGGCATTTTGACAGACTGCCGTAGCTCGACCGTTGCTACCAACCGCTATAGTACAATTGGGTGGAATTGCAACAACACGACCGTCTGGCCCCTCGTAAGGTATGCAATTGCTAGGAATCATAACCGTTACTCCGTCACTTCCCGTAACCGGTAGATCGGAGCTTAATACAGGTTCCGCATCGTCAGCAAATTCAAACGAGGCACGAAGCATGTTGCGAAGGTGAATAACAAATATATCCAACAACCGGCCTGCAGATGAGAATGTCACAAGCGTTACAACATGGTGATTTCCAGACAACTCGGTCTAGTGCAATGTTCCTTGGCGTCATTTAGGTCCTCAGATGCCCGACGTGGCAAGGGGTGGGCTGTTCTGTGTTCATGGCCGGAGAACTACCACAAACCGTGACCAAAAAACCACATCCCCCCCTATGGCGTCGCCTCCGAGCTGGGCCAGCTCATGGAGGGCACCGTACTGCCGAAGCCCTGGTCCATGAGATGGACAGCACGGTGAACCTGCAGGAGTTCGAGGCCCGCCTCACGGCGAGGGGCTTTGCGGCTGTGCATCACCCGGAACGCCGGCTCCATCAGCTCAGACACAGGGCTATTAGGGGGCAGCAGGGCCCGAAGCCGCAGGCGGTGGGGGGCGATGTTGTCGCACCCGGTGCGCTCAAACCTCAGCAGCAGCAGCCATTCGCGGCGCTCCATTCGATCAGCCAGATCCAGCATCAACGGCAGCCTCGAATAGCCGTCAGCCCAACGCAGCAGGAAACAGGAAGCATCTACCAGGGCCACGGATAGGCTCAGCCCGTCCCATAGCTGCTTCTCCAATTGCTCAGCCGCGGCGAGGGACTGCAGCGATTGGGGGTGTCATTCCTTCATCGGTCGTCAGCTGGGTTCTCCCCGCACACGTGAGGATGGCCCGAAGGTGCAGCAGCTGAGCAAAAGGCGCAACTCTGCTCAGAGTGCTTGCAGTGACTGAGCTGCAAGTTGCCTTGTTCGCGCCCGGATCGCCACGCTTTGTCTTGAGAAACCGAACGTTTCCAGCGGGAGCCTTCGGTGCAGGCCGGGCTCCGGTTCCTCGAAGGCCTGTCCAAGGGCGAACCGTGCAAAGGCGCCGGGATCACCCGTCCAGATGCTCGCGGCAGAAGCGGTCGGTGTGCTCCACGGCCAGGGCCCAGTTGCCTGCCTCCGTGAGGCCGGAGCTGCGGCTGGGCTTGAAGCTGTGGTCGCCGTGGGGGATCCACTGGAGCTGCAGCTGCGGCGACAGGGCGTAGCCCGGACCTCCTCGGGGCGTCCGAATGGGTCTCGCTCACCCTGCAGGATCAGCATCGGCGTCTGCAGCGTCTGCAGGTGTTCGGTGCGCAGCCGCTCCGGCTTGCCGGGCGGGTGGAAGGGGTAGCCCAGGCAGATCCCGCCCCGAACGGTGTCGCCCAGCTCCTCCTCGGCAGCGGAGCCGCCACCGGACAACGCATCGAGCAGCAAGCTGGCCACCCGGCCACCCAGTGACTTGCCGCCGAGGAACAGCGGCCCTTCCCCGCCCTCCAGGTTCAGCTGATCGCGGAAGCACTCCAGCAACACCGGCAGCCGGTCGGGGCCGCCACGCCGGCCCGTGAGCCGCGCCCTGGCCATGTAGGGGAACTCGAAGCGCACCACGCGCCAGCCCTTGTCCGCCAGGCCGGTGGCGATCGCCTCCATGAACGAACTGTCCATCGGCGCGCCGGCTCCATGGGCCAGCAGCAGCGTGGCCGGCGCGGCGGCCGGGCCGTCGATCAGCCGCGGCTCGGGCTCGGCTGACGGAGCTGTGTTTGCAGACAGCGCGGTGTGTGCAGACGACGCGACCATCAGCCGTTGCTGACCGTCACCCCTTTCCAGAAGGCCACGCGGCCGCGGATCTCCTCGGCGGCGGCCTTGGGGTCGGGATAGAACCAGGCGGCATTGGCATTCACCTGCCCGTCCACCACCACGTCGTAGTAGTGGGCCTCACCCTTCCAGCCGCAGACGGTGCGGTGGCTGGAGGGCCGGAAGCAATCGCCGCTCAGCGCCTCCGGCGGGAAGTAGGCGTTGCCCTCCACCTTGACGATGTCGCCGCTCTCGGCAATCACCTGGCCATTCCAGCTCGCCTGCATCGATCTCATGGGGTCGGAAAGGGGGATCATGGCGAATCTCGGACAGCCTTGGCCGGGTGGGAAACCTCCTGCGGCGCATAGGTTTGCGAGCGATCTTCCAGAAACCAACGACTTGCCTGACCTCGGTGGCGCCTCATCCCTCAACGGCTGGAGCTGCGGAAACCGAGGAGTGATCCACTCAGTCGTGATAGCGCAGCGGGCCTGTTGCAGCCCTGGAGCCCTATCGCGCCGCGGCAGCCTGGCCAGGAGGTAGAACAGCCGCCGTTGGGAATTGATTGAGGCCACGGGGAAGTACGAAGCGGACGGAAAGCCGACTTGCAGCCGACGCACGGGCCATGCATGCCGTACCCAATTTCCTGTCCTTTCAGCCCCTTCCTGTCTCCTAAGACAATGGCGCACTGCCGTTCAGATCGCTTTCAGAGCCTGCATTTTCGCTGCGACGGTAGGCTAAAACTGCGAGATATAAATCCTCGTCAATCTCGCGGATGTCGTATTCGGAGGGCAGCACGCCATGCAGGTGCTGGTGCACCGCCATCCAGCAATTGCGTTCCGGATCGGCGCCCGTGCCATCGAACTGCCGCGACGCCTCGGCCAGGGTGATCACCAGGGCATTGGCCGATCGGTCGCTGGCCCCAGGCTGCGGGTTCGATGCGGTCTCCGGCTGAGGCAGGGAGGGCTCCGGAACCGGCGGCACCGGAACCGGGGGCAGCGAGGAATCAGCGGCAGTCGGGGGCTCAACGTACGGGGCGGCCATCACAACGCAGGAGCAGCAGGAAGGATCCTGGCGCAACCGGCAGACTGAAGGGATCTCCGGAAGGCCCAGGCCGCATGACCCCGTGCCGATTTCAGCCGGCCCTGGCCGGGCTGCGGACCACAGCTGCGTTGCTGTTGGCCTTGGCACCGGCCGCGACGGCAGCCCTGGGTGCGGAACCGCTGCCTCCGGCACCGCCCCTGAACCCGGCCTGGGCCTTCGATCCCAACGGTCCCTACCTGCCCGGTGCCGATCCGCCCAGCTTCCTGCTGCCCGCCAACGGCCAGCGCTTCAACCCCGCCCAAGGCAGCCAGCCCGAGGCGATCAGCGGACCACGGCCACCCGTCCCTCCCTGCCGCCTGATCGTGCCGGTGAAGGATGCGCCCCTGCAGCCGCTCCACCTCCACCCAGCCCAGATTCCCCTCAAGAACAGCTTCGGCTGCCTCTCCGCGGCCGATGCGATCTACGGCGCCGATGGTTGTCCGAAGCGGTTGTGCGGAACCGCCAGGGGCAACCAGATCTCCCTTCCACCGGGTGGACCCTGAGCCCGGGCCGGGCCCTCAGCCCATCCCCTTGGCCGGTTGCCACCCCAAACCGGTTCGGCCTGCCCATCCTGGGTAGGGGGGCCCGAACCCCGCAGTTCGGAGCACCGGCCCACCGGGTGCATCCGGATCCCATACGGTGCCGTCATTCCCACCTGAGCGCCGAATCCCAGGAGGTTTCGTTCATGCATCCCACCGCCGAACTGTTCACCGAAAAGGCCTGGGGCGCCGTCGTGGCGGCCCAACAACTGGCCCAGCAGAAGCGCCAGCAGCAGATGGAGAGCGAGCACCTGCTCGGATCCCTGCTCGCCCAGCCCGGCCTGGCCAGCCGCATCCTTGAGAAGGCCGGAGTGGATGTGGGCACCCTCAGCCAGAAGGTGGAGGCCTACGCGGCCAGCCAGCCCAGCCTCTCGGCCTCGCCGGACAACATCTACCTGGGCAAGGGCCTCAATGCCGTGCTGGATCGGGCCGATGCCCTCAAGAAGGAATTCGACGACAGCTACATCGCCATCGAGCACCTGCTGCTCGCCCTGGCCGAAGACCAGCGCTGCGGCCGTCAGCTGCTCTCTCAGGCCGGCACCAACGCCGCGAAGCTCAAGGAGGCGGTGCTGGCGGTGCGCGGCACCCAGAAGGTGACGGATCAGAACCCTGAGGGCACCTACGAATCCCTGGAGAAATACGGCCGCGACCTCACCGAGGCCGCCAAGGCCGGCAAGCTCGATCCGGTGATTGGCCGCGATGAGGAGATCCGTCGCACGATTCAGATCCTCAGCCGCCGCACCAAGAACAACCCGGTGCTGATTGGCGAGCCCGGCGTGGGCAAGACCGCGATCGTGGAGGGCCTGGCCCAGCGGATTGTCAATGGCGATGTGCCCTCGGCGCTGCAGAACCGCCAGCTGATCTCCCTCGACATGGGGGCCCTGATCGCTGGGGCGAAGTATCGCGGCGAATTCGAGGAGCGGCTCAAGGCCGTGCTCAAGGAGGTCACCTCCAGCGAGGGGCAGATCGTGCTGTTCATCGATGAGATCCACACCGTGGTGGGGGCCGGCGCCACCGGCGGCGCCATGGATGCCAGCAACCTGCTCAAGCCGATGCTGGCACGAGGCGAACTGCGCTGCATCGGCGCCACCACCCTCGATGAGCACCGCCAGCACATCGAGAAGGACCCGGCCCTGGAGCGCCGCTTCCAGCAGGTGTTCGTGGACCAGCCCACGGTGGAAGACACGATTTCGATCCTGCGCGGCCTGAAAGAACGCTATGAGGTGCACCACGGCGTGCGCATCGCCGACAACGCCCTCGTGGCGGCCGCGGTGCTCTCGAGCCGCTACATCGCCGATCGCTTCCTGCCCGACAAAGCGATCGATCTGATGGATGAATCGGCGGCGCGCCTGAAGATGGAGATCACCTCCAAGCCTGAGGAGATCGATGAGCTCGATCGCCGCATCCTGCAGCTGGAGATGGAGAAGCTCTCGCTCGGCCGCGAATCGGACACCGCCAGCCGCGACCGGCTGGAGCGGCTCGAGAAGGAACTCGCCGATCTGAGCGAGCAGCAGAGCACCCTCAATGCCCAGTGGCAAAAGGAGAAGGGCTCCATCGATGAGCTCAGTGCCATCAAGGAAGAAATCGAGCAGGTGCAGCTGCAGATCGAGCAGGCCAAGCGCAGCTACGACCTCAACAAGGCCGCCGAGTTGGAATACGGCACCCTGGGCGAACTCAACCGCAAGTTGGCCGCCAAGGAGGCCGAGCTCACCAGCGGCCACGCCGGCAAAACGCTCCTGCGCGAGGAGGTCACCGAGGACGACATCGCCGAAGTGATCGCCAAGTGGACGGGCATCCCGGTGAGCAAGCTGGTGCAGAGCGAGATGCAGAAACTGCTCCACCTCGAAGAAGAGCTCCACACCCGTGTGATCGGCCAGCAACAGGCCGTGACCGCGGTGGCGGATGCCATCCAGCGCTCCCGGGCAGGCCTCTCCGATCCGAACCGACCGATCGCCAGCTTCCTGTTTCTCGGCCCCACCGGCGTGGGCAAGACCGAGCTCTCCAAGGCCCTGGCCGCCCAGCTCTTCGATTCCGAGGAGGCGATGGTGCGGATCGACATGAGCGAATACATGGAGAAGCACGCCGTGAGCCGCCTGATCGGCGCGCCTCCGGGCTATGTGGGCTATGAGGAGGGCGGCCAGCTCACCGAGGCCGTACGGCGCCGCCCCTATGCCGTGGTGTTATTCGACGAGGTGGAGAAGGCCCACCCCGATGTGTTCAACGTGATGCTGCAGATCCTCGATGACGGCCGCGTCACCGATGGCCAGGGGCGCACGGTGGATTTCACCAACACGATCCTGATCCTCACCAGCAACATCGGCAGCGCCTCAATCCTCGATCTGGCTGGCGATCCGGCCCGCCACGCCGAGATGGAGCAGCGGGTGAATGAGGCGCTGCGGGGCCACTTCCGGCCCGAATTCCTCAACCGCCTCGATGAATCGATCATCTTCCACAGCCTCAAGGCCGAGGAGCTGCGCCAGATCGTGGAGCTCCAGGTGAAGCGGCTCGCCCGAAGGCTCGAAGACAAGAAGCTGGGGCTGCAGGTGGATGGCGAGGCCCTCGACTGGCTGGCCGGCGTCGGCTACGACCCGGTGTACGGCGCCCGGCCGCTCAAGCGCGCCATCCAGCGGGAGCTGGAAACACCGATCGCCAAGGCGATCCTGGCGGGCACCTTCCCGGCCGGCTCCACGATCGCCGTGGCGGTGGAGCACGAGCGGCTGGCCTTCCACTCGGCCGCAGCCTCCACCCTCAGCGGGCCAGTGCCAGCGTTGGTGTGATTGCTGGGAGGGAGCTACCCGTTCAGGGGTTCCCTCCAGAACGCTGTCCGCCAACCCGCGCCGGATGCAACGCCACCAGCTGCCGGTAGGCGCCGCAGAAGTCTGCTCCGAGGGAGGCCTGCAGGATCGTGTCGGCAGCGAAGGCCTCGAGGGCTTCCTCCAGGCTGCCGGGCAGGGGCTGGGCCGTGCCGGCTGCCGGGGGGTCGGTGTAGGTGTTGGCATCACTGCGGGGGCCGGGATCGAGCCGGCGCTCGATGCCATCGAGGCCGGCGGCCAGCACCGCCGCCTGCAGCAGGTAGGGGTTGGCGGCGCCATCGGGGAGGCGCAATTCGAGGCGCTGGTCGTCGGGGATGCGCACCAGGTGGGTGCGGTTGTTGCCGCCGTAGCTGATCCAGGCCGGAGACCAGGTGGAGCCGGAGCTGGTGCTGGCCCGGGCCAGGCGGCGGTAGCTGGCCGGCACGGGGTTGGTGAGGGCGCAGAGGGCGCGGGCATGGGCCAGCAGGCCGCCGAGAAAGTGGTACGCCAGGGCCGAAAGGCCCTTCTCGCCGGCCGGGTCATGGAAGAGGTTGCGGCCTCCCTGCCAGAGCGACACATGCAGGTGAGCGCCATTGCCGGTGAGGCCCTCGATCGGCTTGGGATCGAAGCTCACGCTGCAGCCGTGCTGTTCGGCCAGGGTGGCGGCCATCACCTTGAAGAAGGCGTGGCGGTCGGCGGTGGTGAGGGCATCGGCGTAGGTCCAGTTCAGCTCGAACTGGCCATTGGCATCCTCGTGATCGGCCTGATAGGGGCCCCAGCCCAGCTCCTCCATGGCGCCGATCAGTTCGCTGATCAGCGGGTAGCGCCGCATCAGGCTGATCTGGTCGTAGCAGGGCTTCGACTGGCGGTCGAACCGGTCGGCCACAAGGCCCTGCTCGGGATCGAGCAGGAAGAACTCCACCTCCACACCGCTGCGGAACTGGAAACCAAGGGCCTCGGCCCGCTTCAGTTGCTGCTGGAGCACCCGCCGCGGCGCCTGCTCCAGCGGCTGACCCTCCACCACCAGGTCGGTGGCCACCCAGGCCACGTCCCGCTGCCAGGGCAGCACCATCAGGCTGGCCGGATCGGGCAGGGCCAGCACATCGGGATCGGCCGGGGTGAGCTGCAGCCAGGCGGCGAAGCCGGCAAAGCCCGCCCCGTCTGCAGCCAGCGCAGCCACAGCCGAGGCCGGCACCAGCTTGGCCCGCTGCACACCGAACAGATCGGTGAAGGAGAAGAGCACATGGCGTAGGCCACGGTCGGCAACGCTTTGGGCCAGGTCGGTCATCGGGGGGTTCAGGAAATCCTTGGGTTGAGGAGTCGGGGAATCCCGAGCTGGGCGCCCTGTTCGGCAAGGGATCTAAGGCCGAACGGCACGGCGGCCGGTTCAGCATGGGCCGAATCCCAACTCCGCCCCCGAAACAGCCGCACCGGAGGCGCTGATCCAGATGGCAGCGAACCCGGCAGACCCCAGACCGGGGCGCCGGAGACGGCGCGCTCAGCGGTTGTGGCCTGTTGGGCAGGAGAAGCTGCCTGAGGATCCGGGGGCTCAGCGACTCAGGAGCTCCTCCACCACCGCTCGCAGCTGGGCCTGCTCCGCCGGGGCCTGGCGAGGGTTGCCGGCCCGGTGGCCAAGGTCAGACTCCAGCACACGGAAGGTTGCCCCCGGGATCAGAGCCGCTTCGTGGGCGCAGTCGGCCGGAGGGAAATAGAGGTCGTGGCGGCCGGCCACCACGGCGGTGGCGGCCTGGATGCGGCCCAGGGCTTCGGCAAGAGACGTGTCGGCCGCCGCCGCCACATCGTTGGCGAGCCACACATCGAGCATGGCGATCAGGTCGCGGGGGTCGTGGCGGCGGTAGGCCGGCAGCCAGGCTTGCTCCACGTAGTGCTCCACGGTTTCGTAGCCGAGCTCCCGGTGAGCGCCGCGGCGGTAGTAGGGCTGGCTGGCGGCCCAGCTGGCGTAGATCAGGGCAAAGGTGCGCAGCCCCTGTTCGGGAAGGGTGTCGAAACCGCTGCCATTCCAGGCCGGATCGGCGGTGAGGGCCTGGCGCAGGCTGAGCAGGAACAGGCGGTTGTGGGGGGTGGTGCGGGCGGTGCCGCAGACGCAGCAGATCCGCCGGGGCCGCTGGGGTTCGTGCACCGCCCAGTGGTAGGCCTGCTGGGCCCCCATCGACCAGCCATAGACGAGGGAAGGCCGCTCAACGTCGAACACCTCCTCCAGCAACCGGATCTGGGCCCGCAGGTTGTCGCGGTGATCGATCGGCCAGCCGCCCTGGCCCAGCGGCGGACCGCCATTGCTGGGGCTGGTGGAGCGGCCGTTGCCGAACTGGCTCACCAGCACCACACAGTGGTGCTCGGGATCGAGGATCGGGCCCACCACCCAGGCGATGTCCTCCGGCCAGGCGCCGTAGGAGCTGGGATAGAGCACCAGGTTGGAGCGCTCGGCATTCAGCTCCCCGAAGACGCGGTAATCGAGCTGGGCGGCGCTCAGGGTTTCGCCGCAGGCGAGGGGAAAGGAGCCGAGATCGAAGCGGCGTGCGTTGGGAGGGTTCATGGCCGGGCCTGATCAACAGGGCTGGCGAAAGGCTCCATCGGCCACGGGAGCAGGCATCGCCAGGGCGGCGAGGTTGGCCAGGAAGCCGCGGTGCACGGCCAGATACCCGGGGGCCACCACCGTGAGCTTCGGCCGCAGATCGCGATGGGCGGCCGCCAAGGCGTGGAAGGGCAGGGAGGGGTAGAGATGGTGCTCGGCGTGAAAGGGCATGTTCCACATCAGGCGCCGCAGCGGCGCCAGGGTGTGAGTGGTGCGGGTGTTGCGCAGGCCATCGGCCACGAAGGGGCAGCCGCCATGCTCGGCCAGCAGCACAAAGCGCAGCAGGGGTTGGCCCACCGCCAGGGGCAGTAGCCAATACCAGAAGAGAAAACCGTTGGCGCCGATGAGGGAAACCAGGGCCAGCAGGCCATAGACAGCGAACTGCAGCCCCAGCGAACGACGCACCGCAGGCACGGCATCGGCGGGGATATAGGGACGGGCGCTGAAATCTCCTCGCAGCCCTGCCAGATGGCCGCGGACCTTGCCCATCCACCAGGGGATGCCGCTGAGCTCCAGCAGATAGGCGGTTCGGGTGGTGGGCGGACTGTCTTCCAGCTCTGGATCGAGGCCCACCAGGTGGGTGTAGCGGTGGTGCCACTGGTGGTAACGCCGGTAGAAATCGGCGTTGTAGAAACTCAGCACACCGGCCCACCAGGCCACGCTGTCGTTGAGGGCGCGGCTGGCGAAGGCGGTGCGGTGGCCGGCCTCATGCATCGCGCAGAACGCGAAGGCCAGGCCGTGGCCGAGCAGCAACAGGCCGAGCAACCCCAGCGGCGCCACCAGGGGCGCGGGCACCAGTGGCGCGGGCAGCAGGGGGGCGGCCAGATGCGAAGCGGCCAGCGGGCCCTGCCCCAGCGCCTGCGCCCACAGCAAACCACCCGTCAGCAGAACGGCTAGGTGGAAGGCGAGTTGCTGCAACCCAGGCCGGTCGTGGCGTTGATTGAGGGCAGCCAGACGATCGCTCGGCAGAGATCCCCGTGCCGGGACAAAGGGCACCGTGGAAGCCGGGACAAGAGGCGGCGCCGAAGCTGGGGAGGTGTTCTCAGGAGCTCTCGGGTGGGCCGGAGGGGCTGGCTCGGCCATGGAATCCGGTGGAGGCAGGGGCCGCAGAACGACCGTTGGAGTGCGTAGTTTGGCGAAACTGGGGTTGCTGCTGCGTTCGGCATGGACTGGTAACCAACACGGAAGGTTTCGGCCAGCTCCCATGGCCTACAGATTCTCTTAAGATTCCCGAGTCAGCGGTTCCTCTGTGTACGACAACCACCCCGTTCTCACCTCCATGGAGCTCCGGCTCCAGGACCTTCGCGCCAGCTACCGCCACCAGCCCAACGAGCACACCCGCTACCAACTGGTGCGCCATGAGCAACTGATCGCCCAGTGGGCTCCCTTCCGGTTCCAGGCCAGCTGAGTCGGCCTGAGCCTGCCCAGTCATCACCAGAGCAGCAGCTCAGGCCTGGCCTGATCCAGCCGCCACAGCTGGCGCTGGCGGTGCAGCAGCTCCTGGCCGAGGATCGCCTCGACTCCGAGCTGCTCAAAGATCGGGTTGTCGGTCACGATCCCCTCCACATCGCCCGGAGCATCCCCGGGCCCGGGGCCGAGCCCGAGGCCGGCAAAGCGCCGGCGCTCAACGCGCTGCTCGCCGCAGAACCCCACCAGCCGCAGCGGCTGGGCCGGACCGAGCGGCTGCAGCCGTGCCGCCAGAGCCGGCCGCAGGAACAGCCCCTCAGCGCCGGTATCGGCCAGGGCGCGCACGGGGCCAACCGACGTGCGCAGCTGCAACAACGGCACGCCGCGATGCCACCACAGCGGAACCCACAACGGAACCCGCTGCGGCCGCGATCGAGAGGTCGCCGCTGGGTTGGCCGAGCTTGGGGCTGAGCCTCTGGCTGAGTTGAGCGGGTAGGGGAGCGGGTCGAGGGCCGCCGCGCCGAGCGCGATGCGCCCCAGGGAGGGATCGATCCGGACTGGCAGCAACCGCAGGCTCGGCGCCCCCAGCACCCCATCCACCCCAGCCGGCAGGGCCCGCACTGGCAGCACCAGCGCCTCCACCCCCTCGAGCGAAAGCCCAGCCGTTCCAGCAGGGGCCGCCGAATCGCGCAGCACCAGATCGGGAAGCCGGGTGCGCTGGGGGTTGAGATCGGCGCAGCCGTGGCCGCCTCCAGCCAGTCCAAAGGTGCCCAGGGGCAGGGGGCGGCGCTCCAGGGCCAGCCGATCCGCCAGCTCCGGCGTGACCATGGTGGAGGTGGCGCCGGTGTCGAGCAGCAGACGGATGCGAGCGCCCTGGCGGGAGGGGCGGGGAACAGGGCCAGGGCTGGCAGCGTTGGCGCCGGAGCCAGCCGCCGCTACGACGCTCAAAACCTGAAACTCCAGAACGGGCGTGTGGCCTCCCTCGGCCCGCTCCAGCGGCAGGCTCACCGTGCCCCGGCTACGGCCGCCCAAAAGCGGTTGGCCGGTCAGCTGGATCAGGGCATGGGCAGGGGCGCCAGCGGCGGGACCGACCGGTGGACGATCCGCGGCCCTGGTGGGAAGGATCAGCAGTAAGGCCAGCACGGCCCGAGGACGAGGCGCCATCAACAAACGCAGGCAGAGCAGCGAGCCCATGACGCGGGACATGGAACAGGGCTCAGCCCTGAAAGACGCGGATGTCCATTGTGGTGGGCGTGATCGGCGTGCAGGGCCTGCGTGGTCTGGCGGGCCCAGTGCCGGGTGCGTGCGGATCCCGGCAGGCCCCTCGGAACCGATCACCGCGCCGGCAGGTGCGCCAGCAGCCTCCACCACAGCGGCACCGTGACCAGGGCCAGCAGGGTGGTGGCCAACACCAGATGGGCGGTGCGGTCGACGTCGCGGCCGGCGGCCTCGGCCAGCAGCAGGGCCGATACCGCGGTGGGGGCGGCCGCCTGCAGCACCACTGCGTCCCGCACGGCAAGCGGCAACGGAACCAGCCCGGTGAGCCCGAGCATCAGCAGCGGCATGGCCAGGAGCTTGAAGGCCAGGGCACACCCAAGGGGCACCACCTCCCCGGGTGCCAGCGGCTTCCCCTGCCGGAGGTTCGCCCCCAGCCGCATCCCCACCACGCTCAGGGCCAGCAGCAGCAGGAGCTGAGAGGGCCACCACAGCAGCCGGCCGAGCTCGCCACCCCAAGGGGAGAGGTGCAGCAGCAGGGCGATCGCCAGCCCCTTGCAGGCCGGACTGCCCCACAGCACCGCCAGAGCGCGGCGGGCATCGAAGGCGAGCCCTTGCACCAGCAGTGGCCCCACGCTCCAGGTGATCAGGGTGCCCACGAGGTCGTAGCTGATGCTGTACCCGAGCGAGGCCGGCGGCAGCAGGGCCACGGCCACCGGAATGCCGAAGTAGCCCGTGTTGCCCACCACGGCCCCCAGCTGCAGGCCGCCATGGGGGATAGAGCGCCGCAGCGGTGCCCATCCGAGCAGCAGCAGCAACCCGGCCCCATTGACCAGGGCCGCCATCACACCCGCCACCAGCAGCTCTCGCCCCATCCCCGAGCGCAGCAACAGGCCCACCAGGCTGAGCGGCACCCCCCAGCTCACCAGCGGCGCGGCCAGCCGGGAGGGGAGCTGCGGAAAGCGCAGGCCCAGCAGCAGGCCTACCAGAAGGGAGGGGATCAGTTCGCTGGCGAAGCGCAGCACTTGGCCTCCACCACGCCCCAGCCGGCGGCCGCGAGCAGCGGATCGATCAACTCAGCGCGGGTTTCGGCTTCGTTCATGGGAGCAGGGAGGCCACGTGAGCGAGCAGGTCAGCGCAGAGCTGGTTCCAGAGCACACGGTCGAGGCTTTCGGGCTCGACGACCTCGTCGTAGCGGAGCCTCGATCCAAAGGGCGTGAAGTTTTCAAGCGATAGAAAGCGTGTTGGATCACCGCCACAATCGATGATCAACTGGTCAAGCAGAGCAAGATCATGGGTGCGCGGATAATGCTCTTCAAGTGCGGAAATCCAGGCTTTCAAAGCTTTTTCTGTGGCCTGCTGAACATGGAGGCCCCAGGATGCCTCATCAAAAAGATCGGGATCGAGCATCGATCTCGCAGCCTTGAGATCTCGATGGGCAATCCGCAGCATCCGAGCTGCTTCGCGCTGTCGATCAGACGGCATAGAGGTCTCTCCCATTCTGATAAGCCTCGGTCACCACATGCTGGATGTACTGACGTCGCTCCTGAACCTCTGCGTCGGAATAGAGAAGCAAGTCGATCGGGATTCTGTGATGAGCGAGCTTTCGACACAGATCGCCCGTTTCCACAAACCGCGAACGGCTGCCCAACCATTCATCCGGCACCGTCACCAGCAGATCAAGGTCGGAATCGGGCCGTTCGGTGCCGCGGGCGCGGGAGCCGAACAGGCGCACCTGGGCGCCGGGAATGGCCGCCTGGATCTCGGCCGCGATCGTGCGCAGCAAAGGTTCATCCACCACGTAGTGATAGCTGGAGGGGCGGGAAGAAGTAGCCATGGGGTCAGTTTGACGCATCCGGGGGCGATGCAGCTCCACGCTGCGCTCCAGCACCTCCATGGGGACAGGGTAGGGAAAGCAGCTCAAAGCCCCAGTGCCCCCAACGGCACCACGGCGATGCCGTCGGCGCGCCGGTAGCCATAGCCGCTGCCGCAGACCACCGCATGGAAGGCGGGTTCGCCGGTGCGGCGGGTATCGATCTGCTGGCGAAAGCGCAGCAGGCCGGCGGCGGCGGCCTCCACCTGGCCCGGTCCGAGCTTGATCTCGATCGCACCCCAGCGGCCATCGCGCAGCTGCAGGATCGCGTCCACCTCAACGCCGTAGTCGTCGCGGTAGTGGAAGACCTCGCCATCCAGCGCCTGGGCCAGCACCCGCAGGTCGCGAATCACCAGCGACTCGAACAGCAACCCCAGCTACTCCAGATCCTTCAGGAGCCGATCGGGGCTGCCGCCCAGCGCCGCCACCGCCAAGGAGGGGTCGCAGAAATGGCGCCGTGGCGCCTGGCGCAGGGCCGCCTTGGAACGCAGGTGGGGCCGCCAGGCGGGCTGGTTCTCCAGCACCATCAGCCGCTCGAAGGACTCGATCACCACTGCACCGGCGGCGCCCAGACAGGCGCGCAACTCGGCGGCGGCCTCTTGGCTGTCATCAGCGCCGGCATCGCGCAGCGGGCTGACGAAAGTGAAGGCCAACAGAAGCTCAGTGGGCTGATGCAGGCCTGACAGCTGCCCAGACGGAAGGCAAGTCCGTTGCAGGCGTTGCGCTCGCTGCTTGGCCCAACCGAAGCAGGGTCAGGCACTGGATCTGAGATGGCTGCGAATGCCAAGAGAAAGGTCATGCTTATTCCGTAGAAATCAATCCCTTATCATGACCATGCTGATAAAGCAGGGATCGGATCGGCCTGCAACTCGATAGCCTTGCTGGGAAGGGTGCCTGGATACAACGCTCGCCATCACCTGGCCGCAGTGAGTGATGCGCCAAGCAGGCAGGCTTGCGGCGGCGGCTCAGGTGGATGGCGTTGATGGCTGGCTCCCGATTATAAGAGTCGCGTATCGAACGTGAAAGCCTCATCGCTGATGATGCGTATTCGTTGCGATTCTGGATGTCGAGGATTGAGCAGGAAGTTGCGTTCGACCGTGATGACTGCAGACGGAACGCTCAAAACCGCACTCCCTCCGCTGGTGAGCCACGACATCCCGAGTGTTTGAAGTGAAGCCGGAGCTGGCAGCGTAGACCAGTCGCCCGGCAGCATTGTCGGTTCAAGCACTGCCGTGGACAGGTCATCTGGGATTTCGATGGCGAGCAGGCGCAAGTCTGACGGTGCCATGAGCGGATCAACATGGACGAGCACCTCAAGTGCCGCGAGCGACGCAGAGCTGGCGGTGTAGACAATAGAATTCCCTTTCGTGTGCCAGCGTCCGGATGTGTACATTCCACCGATGCCATCAAGCGCGTTATCCACGTATGGGTTGCGGCAGATCCTCCAGACGCGCATCAACTAAAGATTCCGTAGTTGAGGCGCAGCAATACTTCTTCGACCTGACGCGCACCGATCTCGGTATCGAGAAGATCGAGCGGAATCTCTCTGCCCAATGCACGGTTGGGCGTCTTCAGCCAAACGCGGGCCTTCTCGATGGAGCCTAGAACCTCGACCGCTTGCGAAAGTGATCTTGCCACACGATAGAGGCGATCAGACTCCTGGGGGTTGAGGTGTCGCGCCTCCTTTCTGCGGGCAACGGTTCGAGGAGGGATCCCGAAAACGGCTGTGAACTGCTGCGGAGAAATTTCGAGTTGCTTTGTCAGTGCAACAAGCGCAGAGAAAGGCAGACCACTGCGAACGGAATCGCGAAGCTCGGCCAAGCTGGTTGCTCGCAGACGCATGATTGAGGCCGCCCCTCCCTCATCAGGGCTTGAGGACCCAGTTGCCAATGCGGTATGTCTTGCCATATGGCAATGGTAGCACGGCCATCTGGCGTTGCTTCCATTGCGGCTCGTTGGAGCCTCCAGCATTTTCGAGGCCCACAAACTTCGCAAAGTGCATGCTAAACTCCTTACAGATAGGAGGTATAGCAACGAGAATGAGAAGCATATAGCCTAGGCCATTCGGAATGGTCACTGATAACATATCTGTTCCTAACGCTAACAATTACTGCCGAGCACTTCGGCTTCCATTTTGCCTGAGTGAAATGCGCCAGTCATCATCGGTCCAGCCAACGCTGCCCCTGAGTGGCAGGCAAGGAACCTGAGGCGGTGCAGCAGAGTGTTTGTGGAGGCCTGTCAACTACAGGGGCTGGTTAGACAGCCATCTTCGCGTCGTCAACAGCAGTGACATGCAATTCCAAACCCAGCGCAGAAATCACCTTCAATACTGTTGCCAGCTCAGGATTGCCCGAAGAGGACAACGACTTGTATAGACTCTCCCTGCCAAGGCCAGCATCACGTGCAACTTGGCTCATACCTTTAGCCCTAGCTATATCGCCTAAGGCAGCTGCGACAAGCTGAGGATCACCATCCTGAAGTGCAGATTCTAAATAAGCCGCGACATCATCAGCCGTGGCAAGGTGTGTGGCTGGGTCCCAGATTGTCGTAGTGGTTTTGGTCATTGGATTCTCCTAATGATTTCGAGCAAGGTCCTTGGCGAGACGAATATCCATGTCTTGGGAACTCTTGTCGCCGCCTGCAAGCAAAATGACGACCGCATCTCCTTGCTTTGTCAGATCGATCCGATAGCCGGGACCATAATGGATCCGCAGCTCTGAGACGCCATCTCCTACAGGGCGGATATCTCCTGAGTTGCCAAGGGAGAGCCGTCTGATCCGGATGTCAATACGAGCCCTTGCAGTCCGGACGCGCAATGCAGCAAACCACGCGGCATAGGCAGGCGTCTCCCTGATTTCCACCATGCCTCATTGTATCCCAGGCGATACGGATTCGCAACCGGCTCCTTGGTATGTTTAACGCTCCAGATCAGAAGCGGGCCGAGATGCTCTGCCGATGACAACCATCATTGTACTCCCGCCTTCTGCATCTGGATGTTAGACCGTAGCCACCACTCCAAATTGCAGAAATCTCTGTCAAACATTGTCATCAATCTTCTTTGCTGCATTCAAATTCCTGGGATGGGCTCTGAATCACCAACGAGCTGCCACGCTGCCCAGTACCTGTAATCTTCCCATTCCGTTCTTCGGGGCTTGTCGCGAAACTCCTTCTGTACGGCCAGCAGGGCCTCCATCCTTCCCTTGCCCTGTTTGAGGAGTGTGTAATAGCGTTGCATGAAATAGGCGGTGGCTTCATCATCCACTTTCCAGAGCGAGAGCAGGGTGGTGCGGGCACCGGCCACACTGAGGGCCCTCTGGAGGCCGAACAAGCCCTCGCCGCTCTGTTGTTCGCCTGATGCGGTGTCGCAGGCCGACAGCACCACCAGCTGGGTGCCCTCTAGCTGGAGCTGGGCGGCCTCCTTGGCGGTGAGATAGCCGTCGTCGGCGGTAGCTTGGCTGCCTGCTGAGGGAGCGGCTGGGGTGCGATCACGCCCCAAGTTGCGGTTAGCGCCGGCCAGCACGATGCCGCTGTTGAGCATGGCGTCCTCACGGTTGGCGGGAAGGCCTGCGATGGCACTTTGGGGACCGCCAGTTTGCGGCGGCGCAGCTGCCTGAGGAGCCAGGCTCGTTGCGCCTGCGTAGTAGCCATGGCTGGCGATATGAACCAATCTGGGTCCCTTGGCATTGGTCAGCACACCGACGGTGGCGGCGCCCTGCTGATAAAGCTCTGCCTTCACTAGATCACTGATCGCAAGTCCTTCCTTGGCGGTAGCGGGCAGGCGTGACCATCCTTTGGTGTTGGCGGGCGCCGCACCGTAATCCGGATCGGCCAGCACCAGCGGCCTGCTGGAGGCATTGGTGTTGGCTGGGCTCTGGGGCAGCAGTGAGCGGCCGCTGCTGATCAAGCGCACGGCCACGCTGTCGGTGAGCGGGCGCTGCGGATCCCGTGGCGAGGGCAAGGCCGCGAAGGGGATCCGGCTGAGATCCCCATCCGGGGCCATGATCCACTGGTTTGCGCCGGCCAGCAGCTGCAGCAAGGGTGCTGGAAAAACCTTGGCATTCACATGCCGCCAGAGGTCCGTGGGATCCCCACCGCTGGCCTGTGATTCCTCTAGCGCCTTGGTAATCAGCGGATCTATGGTGTCGGCTGGCCCTAGATCCACGGCTCGTGTTTTGCCCCCTGGGCTGAGCACTAAGGCGAGGTAGTGCGGGGCACCCCACCGCTGGCCTGGCTTCTGCCGCACATCAAACGGTCGGTAGCGCTGGAATTCCATCAGCACACTTCCGGCCGGTAGGGCACGGGCCACCTGGGCGGGTTCCACCAGCTGCGGTTTCAGGGAAGGGAGGAGGCGGTAGAACTCCCGCTCCAGCTCTTCTTTGCGCTTTCCAAGTTCCCGCCGCTGGGCTGCAGGGGATGCCTCATCGGCAATTTTAATCGTGAGGGCGGCGATCGCCTCGCCGAGTTTCTGTGGGGCGTCGGGTGCCCGCCCGAACTGGGCCTGCCGTTGTTCGATCTCCAGCAGCAGGCCGTAGCGGTTGAGCCTGGAGAAGAGGGCCAGATCGGCAGCGCTGCCTGATCGCTCCGCACCGGAGAAAGCCGCTTCCCAGTCGTCGCCGAGAGCCTGCACCTGGGCCTGTCGCGCGGTCTGGGGCAGCAACGGCAACTGCCCCTGAAGGAAACGGCTCTGGATCCCTATGCCTCGGCGCAGCAAGGGCTCGGCCTTGGCATAGGCACCTTGGCCTTCGTTCAGCAGCGCCAGGTTGTTGAGGCTGATGGCGGTATCGGGGTGATCGGGCCCCTGCGCCTTCTCGTTGATCGCCAGGGCGCGGCTGTAGAGGTTCTCGGCCTTCGCGTAGGCGCCCTTGTTGACATACAGGACCGCAAGGTTGTTGAGTCTGGTGGCGGTAGCGGGGTGATCGGATCCCAACGCCTTCTCACTGATCGTCAGGGCGCGGAGGAGTAGGGGCTCGGCCTTGGCATAAGCCCCTTGGTCTACGTACAGCAGCGCAAGGTTAGTGAGGCTGATGGCGGTATCGGGGTGATCGGGTCCCTGCGCCTTCTCCCTAATCGCCAACGCGCGGAGAGAGAGGGGCTCGGCCTTGCCATAGGCGCCCAGGCTGGTGTACATCGCCGCGAGGTTGTTGAGGCTGGTGGCTGTTTCGGGGTGATCGGGCCCCAGCGCCTTCTCCCTGATCGCCAGGGCGCGGCGGTAGAGGGGCTCGGCCTTGGCGGAGGAACCCTGGCTCCGGTACAGCCGTGCAAGGTTGTTGAGACTGGTGGCGGTATCTGGGTGATCGGGCCCCAGCGCCTTCTCCCTGATCGCCAGGGCGCGGCGGTAGAGGGGCTCGGCCTTGCCATAGGCGCCCAGGCTGGTGTACATCGCCGCGAGGTTGTTGAGGCTGGTGGCTGTTTCGGGGTGATCGGGCCCCAGCGCCTTCTCCCTGATCCTTAGGGCACGGAGGAGAAGGGGCTCGGCCTTGGCGTAGGCGCCCTGGCTTTTGTACAGGTCCGCGAGGTTGTTGAGGCTGATGGCGGTATCGGGGTGATCGGGCCCCTGTGCCTTCTCCCTGATCCTTAGGGCACGGAGGAGAAGGGGCTCGGCCTTGGCGTAGGCGCCCTGGCTTTTGTACAGGACCGCGAGGCTGTTGAGGCTGTTGGCGGTATCGGGGTGACCGGGCCCCACCGCCTTCTCCCTGATCCTCAGGGCTCGGAAGAGTTGGGGCTCGGCCTTGGCATAAGTACCTTGGTATACGTACAGCAGCGCCAGGTTGTTGAGGCTGCTGGCGGTATCGGGGTGATCGGGCCCCAGCGCCTTCTCTCTGCTCGTCAGGGCGCGGAGGAGTAGGGGCTCAGCCTTAGCGTAGACGCCTTGGCTGGTGTACAGCGCAGCGAGACTATTGAGGCTATTGGCGGTAGCAGGGTGTCCAGGACCCAACGCCTTCTCGTTGATCGCCAGGGCGCGGAGGAGTAGGGGCTCAGCCTTAGCGTAGGCGCCTTGGCTGGTGTACAGCGCAGCGAGATTATTGAGGCTGTTGGCGGTAGCGGGGTGACCGGGACCCAGCGCCTTCTCGTTGATTTCCAGGGCGCGGCGGTAGAAAGGCTCGGCTTTGGCATAGGCGCCCTGGTTGTAGTGCAGCGCCGCGAGGTTGTTTAAGCTTTCAGCAGTTGAGGAGTGATCGGATCCCAACGCCTTCTCCCTGATCGCCAAGGCGCGGAGGAAGAGAGGCTCGGCCTTGGCGTAGGCGCCCTGGTTCCGGTACAGCTCGCCAAGGTTGTTGAGGCTTTCAGCGGTCAAGGGGTGGTTTGGCCCCAACGTCTTCTCCCTGATCGCAAGGGCGCGGAGGATAAGAGGCCAGGCCTTTGCATAGGTGCCTTGGTAGTAGTACAGCTCCGCGAGGGTATTGAGGCTGGTGCCGGTATCGGGGTGAACGGGCCCCAGATGCTTTTCCTTCCATGCGAGCTCCTTCTCCTGAATCAGCGCCGCCTCCTGATACTTGCCTTGCCGAACGAGGGCCTCCACCTGCCGTTGCCACTCCTGTACCTCGGCTGGATAGGGACTGTTGCTTTGTTCGCTGGCCTGGGCCAGCAGGGCCGGCCGGTCAGGGGCCATGGCAGCCGCCTCTGCGGCAGCAAGGGGGAGATCAGAGATGGCAGTGAGCGCGAGCATGCTTGTGCCGAAAACGAAAACGATGGGCAGGGGTGGTCTGTTCATGACATCAATGGAAGATCATCTTGGTCTTGGTAAAGATCACGGCGCCCCTATCGAAGCTTAGAATCATCCGCCGTAGTGCATTCAGCTCATGTAGTTGGCATTCAGGCGCAGCATCCGACGGAGCAGCCTGGAGGCAGAGCAGCGGATACACACTGTCCACCTGTTCGGAGTAGGCCCAGCTAATCCTTCTGCCGCCAAACAATCGAGAAGGCCGTTCTGGATCAGGGTTCGGATTGCGAGTGAGGGCTGGCAAGATCAACCTGAAAACAACACCTGAAGTGGCGCTGGGAAGGGTGATGCTGAGATCACCGCTCAGTTTTTCACCCGGCTGAATCTGACTGTCGGCGAACAGTCGCCCCGTGGCCAGCACCCTGCCGCTCACCAGCTTCTGGCCCCGTTCGGCGTTCATCATGGTGTAACGGATCAACGCCTCATTGGCCGCGCTTTCAAAAGTCGACCCATTGGCCGCTTCTTGTCGCTGTATGGATGCGGCCCACCAGACATTTGCCAGCAGATACAACGGTCGATTGGTGGGGTTGGTGGCCGTCACCTGGATCTGAATTGGAAGACTGCCCGCTGACTGCGGTACTCCGACCGCAGGTTTGCGTTTCTCTGGCTGGGCCGTGACTTCGATCACCAGAGAAGCGGGGGCCCAACTCGGCACCAGGATGTCCTTCCACACGAACGTGTACACCCCCCAGAGCGACGCCACCACCACAGCGAGGCTTCTGGTCCATTCGTGAATGTCACCTTTCCTCAACCATGCTGGCCAGCGCCAACGCTCGGAAAGAGGCTCAGGGGTTGGTTCGGCCACGATAGGGAGGCAGACGACGGGGGCAGCCCAGGGGCGGCCGAGGCATACAGAGCGCGTTAAGGGCTTCATCAAGGGCCCCACCTCCCATGGAGCGGTCAGCGCCATTGATGGCCACAGCCTTGAGACCTTCAGGATCAGGCACCCTGCCCTCGGCCAGGCTCGCCATGGCGCCCTCGGAGCAATCGCTAGCCGTGGCGCCCAGGCCCGTCAACAGGGCATAGGAGCGCTGGGCTGGCGTTCCCTGGCTGCCGTTCAACCGTGCGGGATAGGCCGTGAAGGCCGGTGAAAGGCGCGCCCTGGGTGCCGCCGCCCGCAGGCCGGGAGCCTGGCCAAGCAAAACACCGCCCAAGCAAATCTCCTGCAGGCTGGCGGCTGGCCCGCTTTGCCCGGCGCCAGGTTGGGGGGATGGATCACGGATCGCTTGGCCCAGCGCCGTGGCGATCCAATAAGCAACCCCCCAGGTGTCGTAACGAGTCTCCACGGCCTTGAGCCGTTTGAAGTCGAGCAACACCTGGCCCCTGGCCGGGCAGAAAACCGCAAGGGATTCAAGTGCGGCCGACAGAAGCTGAGGGCATGCCTCCCGCGGCCTGGTGCCATCCGCCACCGGCATGAGCTTGGGCCAGGGTGTGCCGGCGGTGCGCGGATCTGTCCTCCAGGCCTCCTGCAGGGGTGTTTCTGCTGCCTGGATGGCCCTAGGCAGCTCAATAGCCTTTGCCGCGACACCGAGCCAGATAGCCGCGCTTGGAACCAGAGAAAAGAGGCAGCGGTGAACCATGAGGTGTATCGCCGCCGAACGCATCCTTATTCTGGCTTGAAATGGCTGAACTGGGGTTTTCCCCGCAGACTGCAGCAATACATGTCTTGATTATGAGAAAGATTCTGGATCGGTCTAACGCTTGTCATCACCTGGCCGCAGAAATGCTGCGGCAACTACGAGAAGCCATGCGGCGGCGGCTCTGGTGTATGACAATGTCATACGCCGTCACGGCTCAGTGCTACAACATAGATTTATTTGGCTACTATTCGGCTACAAAGGCCTTGCAGAGCAAACCTTTTGTATACATTGCTTCTCCGGAGCCCTCATGTCAGACAATGCCCCAGAGTCTTCTGCTACTACAAGAAGCTCTACCAGTTATGCAGTCACATGCTCTCTGCTTACTGCTCTGCTGGTTTCAGGTATATTCCTATGGTTTATGGCGGCAAACCCCAATAGAAAGGGAACTGTTATTATTGGCTCAGCTGAGAATCCAGCCGTGAAGATTGACATTCAAGATGGCGAAAAGATTGAAGACGTCCTGATCAGGACTCTTAATGGTTCAAGTGATCTTGAGAAAATCGCACTTATTTCGCAAATTACAAGCATCATTAAGACACATAAAGATTCCTGATCAGCAAGGAAGCTCCGCAAGCCCTGCCAAGCGCCCATCTCGACCCTAGAATGGTATGGAAGTACTATCTAGAGAGGTGGGGCAATGCCCCAGAGCAAAATCCAGTATCAGGCGGGGCTGTCCCTCACCCAGTTTACGGAGCAATACGGCACAGAGTCCCAGTGCGAGGCAGCGCTTGAAAAG
>Ga0209299_1000419_pt1 | contig 23864 bp, 19 predicted proteins | sample S_140806_MF_Meta_FD_187326 | JGI IMG/M metagenome (GOLD analysis project Ga0209299, IMG submission 187326) | Freshwater microbial communities from Lake Simoncouche, Canada to study carbon cycling - S_140806_MF_MetaG (SPAdes) (version 2) | ecosystem: Environmental > Aquatic > Freshwater > Lake ...
GGGGCCGGCGGGCCCGGCGGCGGTCTCGGCGGTGACGGCGGTGACGCCGGCGGGCTGTCGATCGTCGGCATGGGTGGCCGCGGCGGCGTCGGCGGCTCCGGGGTCAACGGCGGCCCGGCCGCCATGTCGGGCGCCGACGGGCGCAGCGCAGGCCCGGGCGCACCCAGGCTTTCGTTATTATCGCGCGTCGCTCTCGACCTGTTCCTGGACGCCGGGGCGTTACTCGGGCTTCAGTCGGGCTACGTGGCGATGTTCGCCCGCGACGGCCAGATCGTGCACACCTCGACGGCCGGGTCTGCGGACATCGCCTCGCACACACCCATGGAACTCGACACGCGATTCCGCATCGCCTCGATGACCAAGCCCATCACCGCGGTCGCCGCCATGATCCTCGTCGAGGAGGGCCGCCTCGGCCTCGACGACGCGGTGTCGGACTACATTCCCGCCGCCGCGAATCTTCGGGTCGCCACCAGCCAGGACGCCTCGGATGGGACCATCCCAACCGTCCCGATTGAGCGGCCGCTGACGGTCCGGGATCTGCTGAAGTTCGCCTCGGGCATCGGCGGTAACGGCGGAACGTCGGATCTTGACCTGCTGTGGGCTCAGAACAACATCTATGCGGGCGCGGGCACCCTCGCCGAGCGCGTCGATCGGGTGTTCGCGGCACCCCTCTACGAACAGCCGGGCACCCGCTGGCGCTATGGCTCGTCCGCCGACGTGCTCGCCCGCGTGGTCGAGGTGGCCGGCGGTGATCCCTTCGGCGATTTCGTGGCGGATCGGATTCTGACGCCCCTCGGCATGACGTCGACCGAGTTCCTCACCACCGAATCCGCGGAGGTCGGACTTGCCACCATGTACACCCAGGATTCGAAGGGCCGGCTCGTGGCCGTCGATCGATCGGGCAGTGAACCGCTGGACTGGACACCGGGCGGCAGTGGACTCGTCTCAACCGCGGGCGACTACATGCGCTTCGCGACGATGCTGTGGAACCACGGGACGTATCGGGGCATTCAGATCTTGCAACCGGACACCGTCGACCTGATGACAACCGCTGCCGTTCCGTCGGGTGTTCTCGTGGACAACGGCATCGAAGGCCTCGGCTGGGGTCTCGGCATGGCCGTGGTGGTTGATGGCGATGCGACGGCGACGTTTGACCGGACCGGCGACTTCTGGTGGTCGGGCACCTACGGCACGACATTCTTCGTCAGCCCCTCAACCGGTCTGATCGGCGTGGTGCTGAGCCAGAACCAGACGGGCCCGTACAGCCCGACTCCCTACGTGATCTACCTCGCGCAGGCACTGGCGTTCTTCGGGCTCTGAGTGAACGCCGCGTCCATTACGATCCGCTGGTGTCCCGTATGCCCGCCGGATCGTCCGTGATCGGCCGCCTGAAATCGCTCAGTTTTCAGTCCAAACTGCTGATCATGATGCTCACGGTGAGCGTGATCTCGGTACTGATTGCCGGCCTGATCGGCTACCTCTCCGGCACCACCTCGCTGCGCAACGCCGAGTTCGCGCGGCTGATCCAACTCCGCGAGTCCCGCAGCGAGGCGATTACCGCCTACTACAGCGGAATCACCAATGCGGCGACCGTGCTGACCCACTCACCATCGACGGTGAGCGCCACGACCGAGTTCACCGCGGCGTTCGCCGACCTGCAGAAGACGCCACTGCCGGCGGGTGCGAGGGAGGCGGTGGACAACTATTACGCGACGGTGTTCGATCCGGCCCTCGAGCAGGGCACCGGTGGGAATGCCGACGCGGGACTGTTTCGGCCCACGTCCAACGCGCAGACCTACCTGCAGAGCCTGTACACGGCTCCGGCCAAGGGTGACTTCGCGGCTGCGGAGAAGATCCAGACCGCCGGCGATCCGAGTGAATGGTCACAACTTAATCAGCGCTACCAGCCCTTCTTCTCTGACTTCACCGACCGGTTCGGGTTCGACGACGCGATGCTGATCAACACCGACGGCGACGTGGTGTACTCCACGAACAAGCAGACCGATCTGGGTGCAAACCTGCTCGGCGGACCCTTCAAGGGCACCAAACTGGCCGATGCATACCGGAAGGCGATGCGGGCCGCGTCGGTCGACGAGGTGATCCTGACCGACTTCGAGGAGTACGCCCCGGCCTACGGGAAGCCCACTCCCTGGGTGCTGACCCCGGTCGGCGACGGGAACAAGATTGAAGGTGTTCTGGCACTGCAACTTTCGGTCGAGGGCATCAACAACGTGATGACCGGCAACCGGGAATGGGTGAAGGACGGCCTCGGGGAGACCGGCGAGACCTACCTGGCCGGACCGGACCGGCTGATGCGCTCGGTGTCCCGCGAACTGCTGGTGTCTCCCAAGACCTTTCTGACCGATGTGGTGGCCAACGGAACGCCCTCGGAAGTCGCGAGGCGCCAAGTGGAGACCGGTGACAGCGTGCTGCTGCAACCGGTGAATACCACCGCTGTGAATCTCGCCCTGAGCGGCCAGACCGGTGTTGCTACCGCAAAGAGTTACCTCGGCTCCGAGTCATTGCTCGCCTACGCCCCGCTGAATCTGCCGGGCCTGAACTGGGTGATCGTGGCCAAGGTCGACCGAGCAGAGGCCTTCGCGCCCGTCGATGCGTTCGCCCGCAATGTCGCGCTGTCCACCGCTGCGATTGTCCTGGCCGTCTGCCTGCTGGCGCTGCTGTTCAGCCGCATCCTGACCCGCCCGGTCACAACATTGGCCGACGCGGTGCGCCGGGTCAGCGGTGGCGAACTCGGCGTCACCGTGCCGGTCACCTCACGCGACCAGTTCGGCCAACTCGCCTCGGACTTCAACGATATGAGCGCCAGTTTGCAGACCAAGCAGTTGCTCATCGACGAGCAGCGCAGCGAGAACGACAAACTGCTCAGCTCTCTGATGCCGGAGCCGGAGGCCCGGCGCTACCGGGAGGGCGAGGAGAACATCAGCACCCAACATCGCGACGTCTCGGTGATTTACGCGCAATTCCTCGGCTTCGATGAATTCTCGCGGTCACTGTCGTCGGAAGAATCGGTGTCGATGCTGAACTCGATTGTCCAAGCCTTCGACGGTGCCGCCGAACGGCACGGTGTCGAGCAGGTTCGCAGCATGCAGGACACCGGTCTGCTAGCCACCTGCGGGCTGGTTGTGCCGCGAGTGGACCATGCCAGTCGCACCCTCGCCTTCGCCAACGAACTCACCGAGATCGTGGCGAGTTTCAATGATCAACACGGTGCCGGGTTGGCGATGCGGGCGGGTATCGACAGCGGCCCGGTGACCAGCGGTCTGGTGGGGGAACGTTCCACCGTCTACGCACTGTGGGGTGAGGCCGTCGATCTGGCCCACCGGGTGCATGCGGCCACCGGGGCGGCGGGCACCTTCGTCAGCAACCGGGTGCGTGACGCCGTCGTGGGTATCTACTCGTTCTCCGAAGCCGGAACCATCACCGGTGCCGCCGGCACCGAGACGGTATGGCGCCTGGACGCCGAGGACTGACAGCCGGTATGAGCAACTTCACCGGACAACCCTGGTTTTGGCCCATCCTCGGAGTTGTCGTAGGCCTACCCCTGGCATTGCTGCTTCTCAATGAGGTGCACGGCGCACTGGTGCGTCGCGGCAGCGCCTATGCCAAACCCGTTGCGCTGCTGCGGAACTGGTTACTGCCGGCCGCCGCGGTTTACCTTCTGATCGGTCAGCTCAACCACAGCGATCATGGTGATGGGCGCGGCACCTGGACCAAACTCGCCGCCACCGCGGTCGGCTTCCTCATCATGCTGCTGGTGCTGTCGGGCGCCAATGCTGCGCTGTTCGGCGAGGCCCGGCCCGGAAGTTGGCGCAGACGGCTGCCGGGCATCTTCGTCGACCTGGGCCGGTTGATCCTCATCATCATCGGCATCGGTCTGCTGCTCTCGTGGGTGTGGGGCGCCAACATTGGCGGCTTGATCACCGCGGTCGGGGTGACTTCGATCGTGATCGGTCTGGCCGTGCAGAACGCGGTGGGCCCGGTCATCTCCGGACTGCTGCTGCTGTTCGAACAACCCTTCCGGATGGGCGATTGGCTGGATACCAAATTCGGTAAAGGCCGTGTGGTCGAGGTGAACTGGCGCGCGGTGCATCTGGACACCGAGAACGGAACCCAGATCGTGCCCAACGCGGCACTGGCCGGCGATTCGTTCGTCAACCTCAGCCGGACCGCCGCGCCGTACTTCAAGGCGAAGGCCACGCTCACCTTCGCCCCCGAGGATCCGCCGGGGGAGGTGAAAGCAGCACTGCTCTCGGTCGCGGAAAGCCTGCCGACGAAGTTGCCCGGGGTGCCGGCCAAGGTGTTCTCCGTCGGCGTCGTCGGTGACGATCTCCGGTTCATCACCTACCGGGTGTTCATCCCGGTCGCCACGGCGGCCGACGAGTTCGCGACCACCGCGCTGATGCTGCACCGAGCCTGGTACGCCGCACAGCGGGCCGGTCTGCATCTCAACGACATCACGTCACCGCATGAGGCGGCCTCGGCCTACGCCGCCAGTCACCTTCCGGAGATCGCCGACGCACTGGGCCTCGATGACGATGCGGTGGCGATCATGGTGGCCGACGCCCGGGTGCTGCCGTACACCGAAGGCGAGATGATCCAACCGGTGAGCAGCATCCCGCAGGCGATGGGGTTCATCGCCGAGGGCACGGTGGGGATGTTCGTCTACGCCGAGGACGGCCGCCAACTCGACCTGGGTGAGCTCACGGTGGGCGACTACATCGGCGGAACCGCGCTGACGCGACAGCGGATGCTGACCGGGGTGATGGCTATCAGCGATACCACGATTGTCTCCGTGCCCCGAGACACGATGAATACCGTTGTGCAGCACAATCATCGCCTCGCCCGCCAGATCGGCGAGACCATCGATATCCGGCGCCGTGCCGCGCGCGAGGCGTTGGACGAAGCGTCCCAGGGCGTGCGCTAGCCGGGCGCTGGTTTTCTACAAAGACTGCGTAGCTGCCCGCAGCACCTCGGCCAGTGCAGCGGCGCGGGGATCGGTGACGATGTCTTCCAGGAAGATCCGGTTGCCGTCCGGCCCGGCCAGTGGCACCCGCCAGTTCGGGTACTCGTCGGTGGTGCCGGGTTGGTTCTGGGTGCGCCGCTCACCCACCGCATCCGCCAGGCTCAGCGCCAGCAGTCGGGACGGGGTGCGGCCCAGGTACCGGTACAGAGCGGTGGTGACGTCGGCTTCGTCGGCGTCGGCGTCCGCCCCAAGCAGTCCGACCCGACGCAACTCCGCCATCCACCCGGCCTGCTCGTTGCGGTGATCGGCCATCTCGTCATCGTGCGATCGGGTCAGCAGACCCAGTGCGTGCCGCAACCGGACGTGTTCGCCGGCCAGATAGCCCGGCGTCGGAGGCAGGTCGTGGGTGGTCACCGAGGACAGGCACAGGTCTCGCCAGTGCTCGGCCGCCAGCGGCCCCCGGCTGTACCCATCGATTTCGAACCACAGGATCGATGTTCCCAGCAGGCCGCGGTCGCGCAGATAATCGCGCACCCACGGCTCGACCGTGCCGAGATCCTCACCCACGACAACCGCACCGGCCCGATGCGCCTCCAACGCGACGATGCCGATCATTGCGTCGTGGTTATAACGCACATAGGTGCCCTGTGTGGGCGGTACGCCCTGCGGGATCCACCACAGCCGGAACAGGCCGATGATGTGGTCGATGCGCACCCCGCCGGCGTGCCGGAGGATTGCTGAGATCAGCGACCGAAACGGTTGGTAGGCAAGCTCTTCGAGCTGATCCGGCCGCCACGGTGGCTGTGACCAATCCTGGCCGAGCTGATTGAACTCATCCGGCGGCGCACCCGCATTCACCCCGAGCGCCAGCACATCCTGCAGCGACCACGCATCGGCTCCGGAGGGATGCACCCCGACCGCCAGATCATGCATGATGCCCAGCGCCATGCCGGCGCGGGTGGCCTGGGACTGGGCGTCGGCCAACTGATCGTCGAGTTGCCACTGCAGCCACCGGTGGAAGTCGACCGCGCCGTGGTGTTTGGCGGCGAAATCGGCGACGTCCGCGTTCGCGGGGTGCTGCAGTCCGCGCGGCCACGCCCGCCAATCGGTGCCGTACTGCTCGGCCAGTGTGCACCAGACCGCGAAGTCGTCGAGTGCGGTGCCCTCCCGATCCTTGAAGGCCCCGAAGGCGAGTTCCCGGCCCGTCGACCGCGGCACCTCGTAGACACACATCAGTGCCGCACGCTTGGCGGCCCAGGCGCCGTCGCGGTCGATGGTGTCGGATGCGCGGGACTGCGCCGAGCACTCCGCCTGGAGTCGCCGGACCCGGCTCCGCTTGGCCATCGCCCCGAATTCCGGGATCGCCTCGACCCGCAGGTATAGCGGGCTGACGAAGCGCCGCGAAGTCGGCAGGTAGGGCGAGGGTTCCATGGGCTGGGGTTCCATGGGCTGGGGTTCCATGAGCAACGTGGGTGCGGCCGCATGCAGGGGGTTGACCAGAACGTAGTCGGCACCGTGCCGTGCACCCGCCCACACCGCCAGGTCGGTGAGATCAACCAGATCGCCGATGCCCCAGGAGTCCGCGGAGGTCACGCTGTAGAGCTGGGTGGCCAGACCCCAGGCCCGCCGATCGCCCATCCGGGCCGGCAGGCCCAACCATGACGGCGTGACGATCAGTGGCGTGTGGGATTCGACGGCGCCGGAGTTCAGGTACACCCGGTGGTAGCCCAGCGGAAGATCGGCCGGTAGCACGAATGAGGCCTCGCCGACCAGTCGGTCACCGAGGTGGAACGGCGCGGTGAAGTTGTCGACCTGGCGTAGTCCGCCGCGGGCGGTGCCGTCCTCCAGCCGGATCCACACATCCGCCGGGTCACCGTGGGTGACGTGCACCCAGACCGCGGTTTCGGCGCCGGACCGGGTAACAATCGTCGGCGGCAAGGCCCGCGACCAGTATCGTCGATCCTGGTCGGAAAGTGCTGCCGCACAGTCATCTTCGGTATCTGCCTGTATCCCCAACGCGGCCAGCACCGCCACCACCGTCGAATCCTCGACCGGTTTCAGGTGGCCCACCCAGTCGTAGTACTCGGTGGCCACCCCCATCCGATGGGCGAGTGCGGCCAGTGCCGGGTTGGTCATATTGACATCTTGCTTGGTGGACCGACGCTCAGTGCAGCGAACCCGACAAGTCGATGGTCAGCACGCCGGCGATGATCAGGACGATCCCGGCCACCATCATCGGCGTCAGCGGTTCGGCGAACACCACCCGTCCGATCAGGGCGACCAGTGCCACACCGCATGCCGTCCACAGGCCGTAGGCCACCCCGACCGGCATACCCAACCGAAGCGTCAGCCACAGCAGCGCGAACGAGGCGAGGTAGCCGAGCACCACCGGGAGGATCCAAGCCCGGTTGCGGAACCCGTCGGAGGCGCGCATCGACAGCGTCGCGCACACCTCGATGATGATGGCGCCGGCCAATGCCAGCCACATCATGGTGCGGCATCCTCTGGCGTCTTCGGATGTGATCCGAACTCGATCATGAGTACCCCGGCGATGATGAGGCCGATGCCGACCACGATCGGGACGGTCAGTGGGTCGTCGAAAATGACCGTGGCGATCCCGGCGATCAATGCCGTCCCGACCGCGCCCCAGATGCCGTACGCCACCCCGATCGGCATGCCGGTCCGTAAGACCCGCGCCAGGCCCGTGAACGCGGCGCTGTAGCCGAGGACAACCAGGACGAGCCAGATCGGGTGATCCTGGGAGGCTCGTAGGGCCAGCGTGCCGGTGACCTCGGCGACGATGGTGGCGCTCAGCAACAACCATTTGCGCATGGCCTGGGCACCTTCCGGGTCGGTGCGCAGCATATCGTTCGCCGACCGGCGGATTAGACCTCGCCGACCGGCGGATTAGGCTTTGCCCCGGGAGGTGTCGCATGGATCGACTCGCCGGGCTGCTGTCCGCACTACCGCCGCCGATGCGGGACCCGGTGCTGTTCGCCGTGCCGTTTTTCCTGCTGTTCCTGACCATTGAGTGGACCGCCGCGCGCCGGCTCGAGCACGATCAGGATCGTCCCGCCCCGGGGTCCTACCGGGCCGCGGATGCGCGAGCGTCGATCGGCATGGGCCTGGGGTCCGTCGCCACCATGGCGTTCTGGAAGTTCCTCGGGCTGTTGGGTTACAGCGCGCTGTACGCCTACGTCGCGCCCTGGCACCTGTCGGCCCGGCACTGGTACACGTGGGTGATCGCGATCGTCGGGGTGGACGTGCTGTTCTACGCCTACCACCGGATCGCCCACCGGGTCCGGCTGATCTGGGCCACCCATCAGGCCCACCACTCCAGCCGCTATTTCAACTTCGCCACTGCGCTGCGCCAGAAGTGGAACAACAGCGGCGAGTTGATCATGTGGATCCCGTTGCCGCTGTTGGGAATTCCGCCGTGGATGGTGTTCACCAGTTTCTCGATCAACCTGGTCTACCAGTTCTGGATCCACACCGAGCACATCGGGGCACTGCCGCGACCGATCGAGTTCCTCTTCAACACCCCGTCACACCACCGGGTGCACCACGGGATGGATCAGCTATACCTGGACCGCAACTACGGCGGCATCCTCATCATCTGGGACCGGATCTTCGGCACCTTCCAGCCCGAGGTGTTCCGCCCGCATTACGGACTCACCAAACCGGTGAATACCGACAACATCTGGAAGCTGGAGACCCGCGAGTACGTGGCGATCGCCCATGACGTCCGCTCGGCCACCACCTGGCGCGACAAGCTGGGCTACATCTTCGGACCTCCGGGCTGGGAACCCGCCGGCCGTGGCACCATGGATCAGTGCGCATCGTTTTCGACCGCGACGTCGACTCGCGACTGATCGAACGGGCGCTGGCGCCGGCTGTTTTCGGGTCGATGTGGCTGGACATACCTAGACCTGACTATCCGGCCCTGCGCGGTGCGACGACCTGCGATCTGCTCGTGGTCGGTGGCGGATACACCGGACTGTGGACTGCCCTGCACGCCGCCGAGCGTGATCCCGGCGCCCGGGTCGTACTGATCGAAGCCGAACAGATCGGCTGGGCGGCCTCGGGCCGCAACGGCGGTTTCGTCGACGCGAGCCTCACCCACGGAACCGCGAACGGGAAGTCCCGGTGGCCCGAGGAGTTCGACCACCTCGAGCGTCTGGGCATGGCCAACCTCAACGGCATGGCGGCCGATATCGAGAAGTACTCCATGCAGGTCAACTGGCAGCGCACCGGCATGCTCGCGGTGGCCACCGAAGCGCATCAGGTGCCCTGGCTGCGGGAATCGGCCGACGCCGGCGAGGGCCAGTTCCTCGACCAGGCGGCGGTGCGTGCCGAGGTGAACTCACCCACCTACCTGGCCGGGTTGTTCTCGGCGGATACCACTGCGATCGTCGACCCCGCCCGGCTCGTCTTCGAACTCGCCCGTGCCTGCGCGGGCAAGGGTGTGCAGATTTTTGAGCACACCGCAGCCGACGGCATCAACCCTGAGGCGGGCGGTGTCACCGTCACCACCGCGTCGGGGCCCATCACCGCAAAGCGAGTGGTGTTGGCCACCAACGTCTTTCCCAGCCTGCTCAAGCGCAACCGGCTGCATACCGTGCCGGTGTACGACCATGTGCTGGGCACTGAACCGCTGAGCGCCGAACAATTGGACCGGATCGGCTGGCGCGGGCGCCAGGGCATCAGCGACTGCGGAAACCAGTTTCACTACTACCGGCTCTCGGCCGACAACCGGATGCTGTGGGGCGGTTACGACGCGATGTACCACTGGGGCCGCCGGGTGGACCCCCGCCACGAGGACCGGCCGGAGTCGTTCCGCAAGATCGCCGCGCACTTCTTCCTGACCTTCCCGCAACTCGACGACGTCCGGTTCAGCCACCGCTGGGCCGGGCCCATCGACACCAGCACCCGGTTCTGCGCGCACTGGGGGATGGCCGGGAAGGGGCGGATCGCCTACGTGAACGGATTCACCGGCCTGGGCGTGGGGGCATCGCGGTTCGCCGCCGACGTCTGCCTGGACCTGCTCGACGGTCGCCCCACCGAGCGCACCGAACTGCAGATGGTGCGCAAACGACCGCTGCCGTTTCCGCCCGAACCGCTCGCCAGCATCGGAATTCTTCTGACCCGGCAGTCTTTAGATCGGGCCGATCACAATGCCGGTCGCCGCAACGTTCTGCTGCGCACCCTGGACCGGCTTGGCCTGGGGTTCGATTCGTAGGTTCGTTAACCTCGTCGTTCACCCCCGTCCCGCCGCCACGGTGCATTTCTCCAGTAGGCTCGGCCACGGTCCGCCCGTGTAGGAGGGCGGCATATGAGGAGGAAAACACTCGTGGGAGACACACTCACCGCAGGACAGAAACTGAGTCGGGGCGATTCGCTGACATCCAACAACGGGGCGTACACCCTGACATTGCAGGATGACGGCAACCTCGTCCTCGCGGCGCGCGGGGAGGCCATCTGGGCCACCGGCACCAACGGCGAGGGCGGCGATCGTGCCGAGGTCCAGTCCGACGGCAACTTCGTGCTCTATGCCAGCGACAAGCCGATCTGGAACACCGACACCAAGGGCAAAAAGGACGTCAAACTGGTTCTGCAGGACGATCGCAACCTGGTGCTCTACTCCGCCGATGGTGCGGCGTGGAACTCGCGCACTGAGACGGACGCCCCGCCGCCGCCACTGGTGGAGGAGAAGGTCGAGATCGCTCCGGTCGCCAATGAGGTACGCACGCACACCGTCGCATCGGGGGACACCCTGTTCAACATCGCCAAGCAGTATCTCGGCGACGGTAACCGCTACCAGGAACTGGCCACGTTCAACAACATCGCCAACCCCGACCATATCGAGGTCGGGCAGGTCATCAACATCCCCTGACCTGCACCTGAGGTCTCTTAACGCCGGACGGCGCGGACCCGCAACAAATAGTCGGTAACGATCGGGGCGCAACCCCGATACACAGTCGACACATTGTTGCGACCGCGCCGTTCGCGCGTCCGAGACCGATCGAGGTGTAGCTTGACCCGCTTCCTGCGAAACCTCGTCCTCGCCGCCGCCGCGGGCGCAGCGTTAGCCGCCGCGGTCACCCCGGCCGCCTCCGCCGATTCGGCCGATAGGGCGGTCACGGTCTTCCCGGGGATGGAAATTCGTCAGCAATCCACCATGTGCACCCTGGGCTTCGTGGATCCGGTTGCCCGGATCGCGTTCTCGGCCGGGCACTGCCGCGGTAATGGCCCGGTCACCGATCGCAACGGTCGACTCATCGGCGTGGTGACCACCTCCCGGGACAACACCCCCGACGGCTCGGTGGTACGCGTTGATCAGGTGATCTCCGATTACGAGACCATCACTCTGAACGCCGACGTGGTCGTCAATAATCTTCTCCCGGGTGGCCGGGCACTGGTGGCCGACTCGGTCGTGCCCATGGCCGTCGGCCAACAGGTCTGCCACTTCGGCATCGTGACGGGCGAGAGTTGCGGCACCGTCGAACGGATCAACAACGGCTGGTTCACCATGACCAACGGTGTGGTCAGCCAGAGGGGCGACTCCGGCGGCCCGGTCTACGTGCCGACCGCCGATGGCAAGGCCGTGATGGTCGGCATTTTCAACAGCACCTGGGGCCGACTGCCGGCTGCGGTGTCCTGGCAGGCCACCGGTCAGCAACTGCGTGAGGACAGCATTGCGGTGACTGCGGCGGTCAACAGCGCGCTCAACAACCCGGTGGTCAACGCCGCCGCCCGGAACTGATTGCGGTCAAACTAGAACACGTTCTAGCCAGGGGGTCGCCGCGGCGATATCCTCACCGGAATGAGCGGACTTGATATTCCGGATACCGTCGACGCCGCGACCGTGACCGAATGGTCCGATGATGTCGACGTCGTCGTGATCGGTTTCGGTATCGGGGGCGGGTGCGCGGCGGTGACCGCGGCCGCCGACGGTGCCCGCGTGCTGGTCCTGGAACGCGCCGCCGTCGCCGGTGGCACCACCGCATTGGCCGGCGGCCACTTCTATCTCGGTGGCGGCACCGCAGTACAGGAGGCCACCGGACACCCCGACAGCGCCGAGGAGATGTACAAGTACCTGGTTGCGATGTCGCGCGAACCCGAGCACGACAAGATCCGCGCCTACTGCGAGGACAGCGTCGAGCATTTCAACTGGCTCGAAGACCTCGGAATCGCGTTCGAGCGCAGCTACTACCCGGAGAAAGCGGTCATCCAACCCGGCACCCAGGGGTTGATGTACACCGGCAACGAGAAGGTGTGGCCATACAAGGACATGGCCGTCCCGGCGCCGCGGGGACACAAGGTTCCGGTGCCCGGCGACACCCAGGGCGCGGCCATGGTGATCGACCTGTTGGTGAAACGGGCCGCCGAACTCGACATCGAGATCCGCTACGAGACCGGCGCGACGAACCTGGTGACCCAAGACGGCAACGTTGTCGGTGTGTCATGGAAGCGATTCAGCGAGACCGGAACCATTCGCGCCAGGGCGGTGGTGATCGCCGCGGGCGGGTTCGTGATGAACCCGGAGATGGTGGCGAAGTTCACCCCGGAACTCGCCGAGAAGCCGTTCGTTCTCGGCAACACCTACGACGACGGTCTGGGCATCCGCCTTGGCGTCTCCGCGGGCGGCGCCACCAAACACATGGAGCAGTCCTTCATCACCGCTCCGGTGTATCCGCCGGCGATCCTGCTGACCGGGCTCATCGTGAACAAACTCGGTAGGAGGTTCGTGGCCGAGGAGTCCTACCATTCCCGCACCTCGGGCTTCGTGATGGAGCAGCCGGATCACGCCGCCTTCCTGATCGTCGACGAGGATCACCTGCAGCGCCCGGAGTTCCCGCTGATCAAGTTCATCGACGGCTACGAGACGGTCGAGGAGATGGAGTCCGCGCTGGGAATCCCCGAGGGGAATCTGGTCGCGACGCTGGACAGTTACAACAAACACGCGGCCAACGGTGAAGACCCGGAGTTCCACAAACAGCCGGAATACCTTGCGCCACAAGACAAAGCGCCGTGGGCGGTGTTTGACCTATCGCTGGGCAAAGCGATGTATTCGGGCTTCACCGTGGGTGGTCTGGCCACCGACGTCGACGGTGAGGTGCTTCGGGAGGACGGTAGCGTGATCGGCGGGCTGTACGCCGCCGGCACCTGCGCGTCGAATATCGCCCAGGACGGCAAGGGCTACTCCAGCGGCACCCAACTCGGCGAGGGGTCGTTCTTCGGTCGCCGGGCAGGCGCGCACGCGGCGGCGGGCGCGCGTCACACCTGAGCGGGTTCGCGGTCCACTTCCCACCCGCCGTCGCCGCGCAGGCGCAGGTGACAGTTGTGGTGCTTCTTGACGGTGTTGCGGTGGGTGACCGAGACCATGATGGTCTTCGGCAGCCGGGTGCGCAGCAGTCGGTACAGGGTGAACTCCTGACCCTCGTCGAGGGCCGAGGTGGACTCGTCGAGAAAGATCACCGTCGGCTCCTGCACCAGCACCCGCGCGAACGCGACGCGCTGTTGCTCGCCGGGCGACAGCGTCTTGGACCAGTCGATATCCTCGTTGAGCCGGGTGCCGAGGTGGCCCAGCGACACCTCGTCGAGTGCGGCGATCAGTTTCTCGTCGCCGATGTCCGCCGCATCATCGGGATAGCACAGCACCGACCGCAGATCGCCGAGCGGCAGATACGGCACCTGGGACAGGAACATCGCGTCGCGGTCGCCGCCTGGTTGGCGTACGGTGCCGCTGGCATACGGCCACAGCCGCGCAATGCTGCGCAGAAGCGTGGTTTTACCGGCACCGGACGGCCCGGTGATCATTAACGAATCGCCCGGCTCGAGCCGCAGATCGAGGGGTTCGAGTAATTGCCGGCCGGCCGGATTGCGCACCTCCAGATCATCCAATTCCAATGCGCCGTCAGGGCTTTCGGCTACCAGCAGCCGGGGCATCTGCCTGGCCTGATCGTTGGCCTCGACCAATCCGTCGAGCCGGATAATGGTGGCTCGGTAGGAGGCGAACGAGTCGTAGACCGCCCGGAAGAACGACAGCGAGTCGTGCACATTGCTGAAGGCGGCGGCTGACTGCGTCACGTCACCGAAGGTGATCTGGCCGCGGAACAATCGCTGCGCCTGCACGATCAGCGGCAGCGGGTTGATGATCTGGGAGATCGCCTGATTCCACCCGAGCAGGGTCAGGCTCCGCGCCACAAAACCGCGGTAGTTGGCGATCACGGCACGGAAACGCGTTCGCAACACGGCCTTTTCGGCTCGCTCGCCCCGGTAGAAACTGATCGCCTCGGCCGCGTCGCGCATCCGCACCAACGCGTACCGGAATGCCGCGTTGGTCATCTCGTTGCGGAAGCTGAACCGGATCAGTGGTCGGCCGATCCAGAATGCGATCACTGTCGTGGCGAACACATAGGCCAGGGCGATCCAGAACAGCGCATGCCCGACGGTGATTCCGAACAGCGTCAGCGGCCCGGACAGGCCCCACAGAATCGGGGTGAACGCCACCACCGACACCAGCGAGTTGATCGCACCGAACAGCAACGTCGCCGAGGTTCCCACCGTCGGGGTGTTGGTGCCCTGTCCGGTACACCCGGTGAACGAGTCGATGTCGAGTTGGATGCGCTGATCCGGATTGTCGACCGGATCATCCAGGAACCGGCCACGATAGAACGCGTCACCGGAGACCCAGTCGGAGGTGAGGCGGTCGGTCAGCCACACCCGCCACCGGATGATGAACCGCTGCATCAGATAGATATCGAGCAGATACCGGCTGATGTAGATAGCCGCGATCAGTCCGAAGGTGACGATCGCAGCCCAGAAACCGGAGACGCCGGATTCGCGAACGGCACCATTGCCTGCCGCGTTGCCCTCGAAGGCCACCTGCAGCGAGGAGTAGAGGTCGTTGGCCTGGTAGCTCAGCAGCACATCGAGTCGCACCGAGATGAGCGTCGAGAACAGCAGCACCCCCAGCCACGCCCACACCACCACGGCGTCGCGACCGCGGAAGTAGTCGCCGGTAACCCGCCAGAACTGCCGTCCCCAGGTGGTGTAGCGGGCCAGCAGGACCAGGACCACCACAGCCACCGCCGCGGTGATCACCCAGGCCTTGGCCGCCCACAGTAGGGAGTCCGGAATCGCATTGGCCCAATCCAGGGAGGGCTTGAACAATTCCATCTGGCTGCTCCTGCGGCGCTAGACCGTTACCGGTGCGGCGGGTTCCACTCCGCCCAGTCGCCACGCACCCTCGCCGAGCAACTCGAGGTGGCGTTGGTGATGCTGCTCCACGCTCGGCCGGTGGCTGACGCTCACCAGAATCGTGTTCGGCAACTCGGTCCGCACCAGGTCGTACACCGCGTATTCCAGACCCTCGTCGAGCGCGGAGGTGGCCTCGTCGAGGAAGACCGCTCTGGGCTTGTTGAGCAGCACCCGGGCGAATGCCACCCGTTGCTGCTCACCCGGCGAGAGCACCTTGGCCCAGTCCTGCACCTCATTGAGTCGGCCGGTCAGATGCGACAGCGCGACCCTGGCCAATATCTGCTGCAGGTCCTCGTCGGAGATATCGCCGGCACTCGCCGGATAGGACACCACGGTGCGCAGGTCACCCAGCGGCACATAGGGCAGCTGCGATAGGAACATGGTTTGGTGTCCGTCCAGCGGGCGAATCACGGTGCCGGAGGTGTACGGCCACATCTGGGCGAGGCTACGCAGCAACGTCGTCTTACCCGCGCCGGAAGCTCCGGTGATCACCAGACCCTCGCCCGGTTCCAGCCGCAGATCGAGCGGATCCACCAGTTGGGCGCCGCTGGGTGTGCGGACCTCGACCCGGCGCAACTCCACCGACCCGTCGGTGCTGGGAACCGTTTCCAGACTGGGTAATTCGCGCGAGATCTGATCAGTCTCAACCATGCCGTTCAGGCGGATGATGGATGCCCGGTAGGCCGCGAACGAGTCGTAGGCGTTGCGGAAGAAGGACAGCGAATCGCTGATGTTGGAGAACGCACTCGACGACTGCGTCACGTCGCCGAAGGTGACCTCGCCGGCGAACAGTCGCGGCGCCTGAACCAACAGCGGCAGCGGGCTGATGATCTGGCTCATCGCGAGGTTCCAGCCGGTCAGTCCGATGGTGCGGCGGACGAAGGCTCGGTAGTTGTCGATGATCGCGTCGTATCGGCGGCGCAGCAGGCCGCGTTCGACGTTCTCGCCCCGGTAGAAGCCGACTGCTTCTGCTGCATCGCGAAGACGGACCAGCGCGTAGCGGAAGGCGGCGTTGGTGGACTCGTTGCGGAAGCTCAGCCGGATCAGCGGGCGGCCGATCCAGAACGCGATGACCGTCGCGAAGAACACGTAGATGAACGCCACCCAGAACAGCGCGCGGTTCAGGGTGACGCCGAACAGTGTCACCGGGCCGGACAGCCCCCACAGGATCGGCACGAACGACACCACATTGGCCACCGAGTCGATGGCCCCGAACACCAGCATGCTCGACGAACCCACCATGGGTGTGTTGGGACTGGCGCCGACCCCGGTGGTGAAGACGTCGACATCCTGCTGGATGCGCTGGTCGGGGTTGTCGGTGTCGGTGTCGGTGAACCGGGCCCGGTAGTAGGCGCGGCCGGTGAGCCAGTCGCCAGTGAGCCGGTCGGTCAACCAGGTTCGCCATCGGATGATGAAACGCTGGGTCAGATAGATGTCGAGCATCACCCGGCTGATGTAGATGGTGGCCAGCACCGCGAAAACCACCAGGGAGAACCAGAATCCGCGGACTGCGGACTCGCGCGCGGCCCCGTTGTCGGCACCGCGGGCGGTGAACGCCATCTGCAATGACTCGAAGAGGTCGTTGCTGTAATAGCTGAGCAGCACGTTGATCCGCACCGCGATCATCGTCGACAACAGCAGTACGGCCAGCCAGGCCCAGCGGCCCAGACTCTGCCTGCCGGTGAAGTAGGCGCCGGTGACCCGCCAGTACTGCCGGCCCCAGAGCGTGAACCGGGCCAGCAGGAACAACACCAGCAGTGCGCCCGCCGCGGCGAGCCCCCAGGCCTTGAGGATCCACACCAGCGATGGCACCAGTTCGTGCGCCCAGTCCAGCGACGGGGTGAACGTGTCCACAGCTATTTCCTCCCTGCGGGCGTGGGCCCACGCCTTCGGGCAAGCTACCGCAGCATCGTGTCGTGGGCCTACCGCCGGTACGGTTGTGCCCGTGGCGAAGATTTCTAGGGCCGGCGGAACTTCCAAGACCGGCGCTCCCGGCCAGGGCCGACTGAGTCGGGGCTTCTGGCGCATGCTCGGGGCGACCGATGAAAAGGTCAAAACGCGCTCGATGGCCGAGGTGTCGGCCGCGGCCGAGTTCGCCGATAAGGCCGCCGACCTGACTGACGACGAATTGGCCAGGGCGGCCCGGTTGCTGAATCTTGAGGACCTCGCCGACTCGGCCGATGCCCCGCAGTTCCTGGCTATCGCGCGGGTGGCGGCGCAGCGCTCGACCGGCCTCACGCCGTTCGACGTCCAGTTGCTCGGTGCGCTGCGGATGATGGCCGGGGACGTCATCGAGATGGGTACCGGCGAGGGCAAGACGCTGTCCGGCGCGATCGCCGCGGCCGGATACGCCCTGGCCGGCCGCAACGTCCACGTGGTGACCATCAACGACTATCTGGCCCGGCGCGACGCCGAGTGGATGGGTCCGCTGATCGAGGCGCTGGGGTTGACGGTCGGCTGGATCACCGCAGATTCCACCGGTGCGCAGCGTCGCGCCGCTTACCAGTGTGACGTCACCTATGCCTCGATCAACGAGATCGGCTTCGATGTGCTGCGCGACCAGTTGGTCACCGACGTCGCCGATCTGGTGGCGCCCAACCCCGATGTCGCGATCGTCGACGAGGCCGACTCGGTGATGGTCGACGAGGCACTGGTGCCGCTTGTGCTGGCGGGCACCTCGCACCGGGAGACGCCGAAACTGGAGATCGTTCGGTTGGTCGGCGAGCTCGTCGCCGACAAGCATGCCGACCGGTACTTCGCCACCGATGACGACAATCGCAACGTGCACCTCACCGAGGCCGGCGCCCAGCGGCTGGAGCGCGCACTCGGCGGTATCGACCTGTACGCCGAGGAGAACGTCGCCACCACGCTGACCGAAGTCAACGTCGCATTGCACGCCCATGTGCTGCTGGCGCGCGATGTGCACTACATCGTGCGCGACGGCGCGGTTCAGTTGATCAATGCCTCCCGCGGCCGGATCGCCGCACTGCAACGCTGGCCGGACGGCCTGCAGGCGGCGGTCGAAGCCAAGGAGGGTATCGAGACCACCGAGACCGGCGAGGTGCTCGACACCATCACCGTGCAGGCGCTGATCAACCGTTATCCCACGGTGTGCGGGATGACCGGCACCGCACTGGCCGCCGGCGAGCAGCTGCGCCAGTTCTATTCACTGGCGGTGTCGCCCATCCCGCCCAACACCGCCAACGTCCGGGTCGATGAGCCAGACCGGGTTTACGTCAGCGTCGGGGCCAAGAATGACGCCATCGTCGACCACATCATCGAGGTGCACGCCACCGGGCAGCCGATCCTGGTCGGTACCCAGGACGTCGCCGAATCCGAGGATCTGCACGCCCGCCTGGTGCGCCGCGGGGTGCCGGCGGTGGTGCTCAACGCCAAGAACGACGAGGAGGAGGCTCGCGTCATCGCCGAGGCGGGCACGCTCGGCGCGGTGACGGTCTCGACCCAGATGGCCGGGCGCGGCACCGACATCCGACTCGGCGGATCCGATGAGGCCGACCACGATCAGGTCGCCGAACTCGGTGGACTGCATCTGATCGGCACCGGACGGCATCGCACCGAACGCCTCGACAACCAACTCCGCGGCCGGGCCGGCCGCCAGGGCGACCCGGGGTCGTCGGTGTTCTTCGCCAGCTGGGAGGACGACGTCGTCGCCGCCCACCTCGAGCCGGGCAAGCTGCCCGACGAGTGTGACGAGACCGGCCGGGTGACCAGTCCCAAAGCCACCGCCCTGCTCGATCACGCCCAGCGGGTGGCCGAGGGCCGCCTGCTCGATGTGCACGCGAACACCTGGCGCTATAACCAGTTGATCGCCCAGCAGCGCGCGATCATCGTCGAACGGCGCAACAGGCTGTTGAGCACCGCAGCCGCCCGCGAGGAGTTGAAGGAGCTCACGCGCGGGCGCTACGACGAACTCGCCGGCAGCGCCTCCGAGGAGGATCTGGAACGGATCTGCCGCACGATCATGCTGTTCCATCTCGACCGCGGCTGGGCCGATCACCTGGCCTACCTGTCCGACATCCGGGAGAGCATCCATTTGCGCGCATTGGGGCGGCAGAACCCGCTCGATGAATTCCACCGGCTGGCCGTTGACGCGTTCGCGAATCTGGCCGCCGACGCCATCGAGGCGTCGCAGCAGACCTTCGAGACGGCCAACGTCCTGGTCGACGAGCCCGGCCTGGACCTGTCCAAGCTGGCCCGTCCGACCTCGACGTGGACCTACATGGTTCACGACAACCCGCTTCGCGACGACAGCCTGTCGGCGATGAGCCTGCCCGGGGTGTTCCGCTAGATGCAGGGCCGGGTGCTGACGATCCCGAACGTCCTCAGCGTGATCCGGCTGATCCTGGTGCCGGTATTCCTGTACCTGCTGCTGGTTCGGCACGACTGGGGCCCGTCGGTGGCGATCCTGATGTTCGGCGGTGTCTCGGACTGGGCCGACGGCAAGATCGCCCGACTGGTGGCCAACCAGTCGTCGCGACTGGGGGAGTTGCTCGACCCACTGGTCGACCGGATCTACATGGTCGCGGTCCCGGTGGGCCTGGCCCTGGCCGGCGTGGTGCCGTGGTGGGTGGTCGCGATCCTGCTCGGTCGCGACGCGGCGCTCGCTGCAACCCTGCCGGTGCTACGCAGCCGTGGTATCACGGCATTGCCGGTGAGCTATGTCGGCAAGGCCGCCACGTTCTCGTTGATGGTCGGATTCCCGCTCGTCCTGTTAGGGCAGTGGGATGCGTTGTGGAGCAAGGTGATTGGCGCTTGCGGGTGGGGTTTTGTGATCTGGGGCATCGGCATGTACCTGTGGGCCGCGGTGCTGTATCTGCTTCGGGTGCGCCTGGTGGTGCGCCGGATGCCTAAGGTAATACGCTCTGCCCATACCGGACCAGCAGACAGAGGAGCCCCGTGAGCGACATCCCCGCCGAACTTCACTACACCGCTGAGCACGAGTGGGTGCTGCGCACGGGTGCGGACACTGTCCGGGTCGGTATCACCGACTTCGCCCAGGATGCTCTCGGCGATGTGGTCTTCGTCCAGTTGCCCGACGTCGGAACCGAGGTCACCGCAGGGGAGGCGTTCGGCGAAGTTGAGTCGACCAAGTCGGTGTCGGACCTGTTCGCCCCGCTCACGGCCACCGTGGCCGCGGTCAACGGTGAGCTCGACGGCGACCCCCAGCTGGTCAATTCCGACCCGTACGGCCAGGGATGGCTCTTGGAGCTGCGGGCCGACGGCGATACCCTCGACGAAGGGCTGGCGGCACTGCTGGACGCAGACGCCTATCGGGGCACACTGAACTGAAATCGGCGCTGTGCCGACGCGGTGATTGTTAGGGTTGCGCAATCTGCGGGCGGTACGGCCGGTCGGATCGCAATGGCGAGGGAGTAGCAGTTGACGGACATGGGCCGACAATCGGGGGCTGACGAGTCCTCCGACGACGTCACCGTGGAGACGACGTCGGTCTTCCGTGCAGATTTCCTCAACGATCTCGATGCGCCGGTCAGCCCGGCAGCCGATTCGGGGGTGTCCGGGGTCGAGGGCCTACCGGTGGGCGCGGCACTGCTGGTGGTCAAGCGCGGCCCCAACGCCGGCTCCCGGTTCCTGCTCGATCAGCCCACCACGTCGGCCGGGCGTCATCCCGACTCCGACATCTTCCTCGACGATGTGACCGTCAGCCGTCGGCACGCCGAATTCCGGTTGGACGGCAACGACTTTCAGGTGGTCGACGTCGGCAGCCTCAACGGAACCTACGTCAATCGGGAACCGGTCGACTCCGCCATCCTGGCCAACGGCGACGAGGTTCAGATCGGCAAGTTCCGACTGGTGTTCCTGACCGGCCCCACGCCGGCCGGCGGTGACGGTGGTACGGGGAGCTAGTGGGCGCTCCCGATAGTCCCGAGCCGGCCGGGATGTCCATCGGAGCGGTGCTGGATCTGCTGCGGCCGGAGTTCCCCGACGTGACGATCTCCAAGATCCGGTTCCTGGAGTCCGAAGGTCTGGTTAACCCGCAGCGCAGCCCGTCGGGCTACCGCCGGTTCACCGCCTACGACAGCTCCCGGTTGCGGTTCATCCTGACCGCGCAACGCGATCAGTACCTGCCGCTGAAAGTCATCAAAGCTCAACTCGACGCCCAGCCGGACGGTGAACTGCCGCTCCAGGACTCGCTGTATCCGGCGCCACGACTGGTCCCGGTGGGCAAGCCGAGCGACGATGGGCCGCAACGCGGCCGCAACAATGAGCCGCAAAGCGGCCGCAACAATGAGCCGCAAAGCGGCCGCAACAATGAGCCGCAAAGCGGCCGTGGCGACGGCGCCGGCGGCGGACCCGCGCCGGTTCGGCTGACCCGTGAGGATCTGCTGGAGCGCTCGGGCGTGGCCACCGAACTCATCACCGCCCTGCGCAAGGCCGGGGTCATCACCACCGGTCCGGGCGGGTTCTTCGACGAACATGCGGTGGTGATCGCCCAGTGCGCCGCGGCGCTGGCCGAGTACGGCGTGGAACCCCGGCATCTGCGTGCTTTCCGTTCCGCCGCCGACCGGCAGTCCGATCTGATCGCCCAGATCGCCGGACCGGTCGGCAAGGCCGGCACGACCGGTGCCCGCGACCGGGCCGACGACCTGGCCCGGGAGGTCGCGGCGCTGGCGATAACCCTGCACACCTCGCTGATCAAGTCCGCCGTACGCGACGTTCTGGACCGCTGAGTACTAGACTCTGCCAGGCTGGGGCAAGTGCAGGTCCGGGTTGCATCTCTTGGGCGGAGGTCGGGTTCAGATGGCTGAGGTTCTCATAATCGGCGTCCAGTTTCGCCAGCCCGCGAATCAGCCGGTGCTGCTGCTGCGGGAGTCAGCCGGCGATCGCTACCTGCCGATCTGGATCGGCGAGACCGAAGCGCAGGCGATCATCCTCGAGCAGCAGGGTGTGGAGCCGCCCCGGCCGCTGACCCACGACCTCTTCCGCGATGTCATTGGCGCCCTTGGACATTCGCTCAAGGAGGTCCGGATCGTGGATCTTCAGGAAGGCACCTTCTACGCCGATCTGGTGTTCGATCATGACGTCCGGGTGTCGGCGCGGCCGTCGGATTCGGTGGCCCTGGCGCTACGCATGGGCGTGCCCATCCACGTCGAGGAGGCGGTGCTTGACGTGGCCGGCCTGCTGATGCCCGACGACGCCGACGAGGGTTCCGCCGGCACGCTGCGCGAAGACGAGGTCGAGAAATTCAAGGAATTCCTCGACCAGGTGTCCCCGGATGATTTCAAAGCGATCTGAGGCGGATTCGGTGCGATCACGGATCAGTCTCATCTGAGTCCGTGCGGCGGCGACACGCCCTTCGGATGCCACGACGCCTGACCTGTGACGCCATACTTTTGACGCGGCGACTCCCATAATCACACGCCGGTAAGGCGTATGCTCAGAGCACTCTGGGGAACGCGGGAGTCGGCCGCAGGGACTAGCGGGCCACCGGTTGGAACGGCGAGAGGAACCATCGTGGGCGACGAGCCACGTCAGGAACAACTGGACCTCACGGTGGGTAAAGCCGAGGTGGGTAAAGCCGAGGTGAGTAAAGCCGAGGTGAGTCAGGCCCAGGTGAGTCAACCCATACAGGCCGGCCTGTTTCCCGACGACTCGGTGCCCGACGAACTCGTCGGCCACCGCGGGCCCAGCGCCTGCCAGATCGCCGGCATCACCTACCGCCAGTTGGACTACTGGGCACGCACCTCGCTGGTGGTGCCGTCGATCCGCGGCGCGGCCGGGTCGGGCAGCCAGCGGCTGTACTCCTTCAAGGACATCCTCGTTCTCAAGATCGTCAAACGCCTGCTCGACGCCGGAATCTCACTGCACAACATCCGCGTCGCAGTCGACCACCTGCGCCAGCGCGGCGTGCAGGACCTGGCCAACATCACGCTGTTCTCCGATGGCACGTCCGTCTACGAGTGCACCTCGGCCGAAGATGTCATCGACCTTCTGCAGGGCGGGCAGGGCGTCTTCGGTATCGCGGTCAGCGGCGCAATGCAGGAGCTGACCGGCACCATCGCCGATTTCCCCGGCGAGCGTGCCGACGGCGGCGAATCCATCGCCGCACCCGAGGACGAGTTGGCCTCCCGGCGCAAGAGTCGCGACCGCAAGATCGGCTGAACCGGACCCTTCGCGCCCTCTTTCCGCGCCGCCGGCCCGCGAGCAGACACAAACTCGCACGTTTTCGGCCGCGCCGATGCGACTTTATGTCTGCTCGGGGCTAGAGTGGGCACAGCATCGACCCCGTGCGGGAGAGTTTCGCGACAGCCAGTCGCGGACGCCGAAGGAGCAACACCTCTCCGTCAATCTCTCAGGCCCCCGGACCGCACTGGAACACGATGCCTCTGGAAAGTGTTGGCCGCTTCGCGGCCAACCGCCGATGGGGAAAAGCGACCAGGCGTCGCTGAATCTCTCAGGCACCCATGACAGAGGGGGAGGACGTCCGATCGTCACGTCCACCCCGAGGATTGCCTGTGTCTGAGAACTTCGCCACCCGCCATATCGGCCTCGATGCCGACGCTCTGGCCACCATGCTCGGCGTTATCGGCGTCACATCGCTGGATGAGTTGGCGGCCAAAGCACTGCCGGCCGCGAT
>Ga0209299_1000420_pt1 | contig 23729 bp, 36 predicted proteins | sample S_140806_MF_Meta_FD_187326 | JGI IMG/M metagenome (GOLD analysis project Ga0209299, IMG submission 187326) | Freshwater microbial communities from Lake Simoncouche, Canada to study carbon cycling - S_140806_MF_MetaG (SPAdes) (version 2) | ecosystem: Environmental > Aquatic > Freshwater > Lake ...
CAGTTTGTGGCCTTGGCATCTTCGACCAGCACCACTACTGCTACTGTGACCGTGGCTCCCATGTACTCCGCTGCTAGCGCACTGGCGACCATGCTGACTTTGCCTGCCACCAGCAAAGCCGTCGTGTTCATCGGCACTGCAAGCACTCAGTACCCACAGAACTTGATCTACCACAAGGACGCAATCACTTTTGCGACTGCTGACCTGTTGCTGCCCCAAGGCGTTGACATGGCCGCACGTTCCGTTCACAACGGTATCAGCTTGCGCGTTGTTCGTCAGTACGACATCAACAACGACCGCCTGCCTTGCCGTATTGACGTTTTGTATGGCTTCAGCACTATTCGTCCCGCAATGGCTTGCCGTATGTGGGGATAAATTGAATGCCCCTTCGGGGGCTTCATTTCGTAACTTTTTTTAAGGAAATTATCATGGCTATTCCTAATTCTGGTGGTGGGTATCAATTCACCGACGGCAACACCAATGAAATCATCATGGGCGTTCAAGCAGCGCCTAATACGGCGACTGCTACGGCCACTTTGACCGTTGCACAAACCACTGGCGGCATCTTGGTTGGCAACCCGTCGACTACGGCAGCGACTTACACGCTCCCAACTGCTGCGGCAATTGACGCGGTGTTTACCAACGCAAAAGTCAACAGCACGTTTGAACTGACCGTCATTAACTTGGGCACTTCAACTGGCCTGATTACGATGGCTGTTGGAACCGGCATCACTGCGGTTGGTAACTTGGTTGTTGCAATTACTGGTAGCGCCGCAGGCGTTGGCGGTGCAGGACAATTCTTGTTCCGCAAAACCGGCGATGCTGCATACACTGTGTATCGTATTGCCTAAACTTAACGGGGGCTTCGGCCCCTGTTTTTTAAGGAAACATCATGCCAAATACCCAAGCAGTAGGCGTTGCGTATAGCGACCCCGAATTTACTACCTGTTACGCAAGCCAAGAAATTGGCTACAGCGCAGCGGCCCAAGGTGCGGTAACGCAGTTGACCAGCAAATCCACGGGCGTGACGCTGAATAACAGTGCTGGCCGCATCACAATGAACGACGCAGCGCTGGCGGGAGCCACCGCAGTGTCTTTCATTCTGACCAATAGCTCGATTTCTATCAAAGACACAATCATTGTGTGCGTTTCTAGTAATACTACTGGTAGCGCTGCGGGGGCTTACACCACTTACGTTTCGTATTTGGCTGCTGGCTCTGCGTTGATCACGTTGCGTAATTTGACTGCTTCCACTTCATATTCTGAAGCGGTAATCATCAATTTTTCCATCATCCACGGCGCAAGCTAAAAAGGAGGGGGCCACAAGCCCCCTTTCTAACCTATGGTCATATACCTAAAGCATCCCATCCACGGCGCTAAAGTGGCGACTATGGAACTCGAAGCAGAAGCCGATGAGAAAAACGGTTGGGTGAGATATACTTTGGACACGCCCGATTTTGAGTTGGCGGCTCCCGTGAACGTCCTGGAAGTCAAACGGCGTAGAAAAGTTGAACTAGAAGGAGTCTAGCTATGGCGACCTATACAGCGGGTGACCAGATCAATAGGGCACTGCGGTTGCTTGGCGTCCTTGCCGAAGGCGAGACTACTTCCGCATCAGTGTCGCAAGATTCACTGATGGCAATGAATCAGATGATTGATTCATGGAACACTGAACGCTTGTCGGTGTTCAGCACTCAAGATCAAATGTTTACTTGGCCTGCCGGTTTCATCAACCGCACTCTAGGCCCAAGCGGCGACTTTGTTGGTAATCGGCCTATTCTGCTGGATGACGCAACCTACTACCGCGACCCAGGCACCAATGTCAGTTTTGGCATTAAGGCAATCAACCAGCAGCAGTACGACGGGATTGCTGTTAAGACGGTGACATCCACATATCCACAAGTGATATTTGTCAATATGACATATCCCAACATTGATATGTTCATCTACCCTAAGCCCACGCGGGACTTGGAGTGGCACTTTATTAGCGTTGAGGAATTGTCAGAACCGGCCACACTAACAACTGTGCTGGCTTTCCCACCAGGCTATCTGCGGGCGTTTACCTACAACTTGGCGATGGAAATTGCGCCAGAGTTTGGCGTTGAGCCTAGCCCACAAGTGACCCGCATTGCCATGACCAGCAAGCGCAATCTGAAACGCATCAACAACCCAGATGATGTGATGTCAATGCCTTATGCGATTGTGGCAAGTCGCCAGCGGTTCAACATCTACGCAGGAAACTACTGATGCAGACCCCGATACTCGGCGCGTCCTATGTCGCCCGCAGTATCAATGCTGCGGACAACCGGATGGTCAATATGTTTCCGGAGATGACTCCGGACAACGGTCAGACCGCCGCGTTTCTTAACCGTGCCCCTGGGCTTGAATTCCTACAGACTGTGGGCACAGGCCCAATCCGTGCCCTATGGGCGCACCAGACCAATGGCAGCGACTTCTATGTGGTGTCCGGCGGTGAAGTCTACAAGCTGAATAGCATGACCGGCACGCCCATTTTGTTGGGCACAGTGTCAGGCACAGGGCCAGTGTCCATTGCGGACAACGGGACGCAGATATTTTTTGCCTGCAACCCTGACAGCTACATCTACAACGAGGTTACCAACGTCTTTGCCCAGATCACCGATCCTGACTTTCCAGGCGCGGTAACGGTGGGTTACTTGGACGGGTACTTTGTATTTAATGAGCCAGACAGCCAGCGCGTATGGGTAACATCCTTGTTAGACGGCTTATCAGTTGACCCCTTGGATTTTGCCAGCGCAGAAGGTTCGCCCGACGGGTTGGTGGGTCTGATTGTTGACCACCGCGAAGCATGGTTGTTCGGCACTGATTCTGTAGAGGTTTGGTATGACGCCGGTCTGCCTGATTTTCCGCTGACTCGCATTCAAGGCGCGTTTAACGAGATTGGTTGCGTTGCGGCATTCTCTATTGCCAAGCTGGACAACGGCCTGTTTTGGTTGGGAACCGATGCTCGCGGCCAAGGAATTGTCTACCGCGCCAATGGCTACACCGGCCAACGCATTTCTACCCACGCCATTGAGTACGCAATTGCCCAGTACGGCGACATCTCAGACGCTATTGCCTACACCTACCAGCAAGAGGGCCATGCTTTCTATGTGCTGACATTCCCTAGCGGCGACGCAACCTGGGTCTATGATGTGTCCACGCAAGCATGGCATGAGCGTGCCGGTTGGGATAACGGAGTGTTTGTTCGCCACCGCAGCAATTGCCAATGTAATTTTGGCGGCAATATCATTGTTGGCGACTATGAAAACGGCAACATCTACCAATTCAGCCTAGACATCTACGCGGACAACGGTGGCATCCAAAAGTGGTTGCGTTCATGGCGGGCGCTGCCAACAGGGCAGAACAATCTCAAGCGCACCGCGCACCACAGCTTGCAGTTGAATTGCGAGTCTGGCGTTGGTCTAAATGATGGGCAAGGCTCAGACCCGCAAGCTATGCTGCGCTGGTCGGATGACGGCGGGCACACTTGGAGCAACGAACACTGGTCACCAATGGGTAAGATAGGGGCGTACTACCAGCGCGTCTTTTGGCGGCGGCTGGGCATGACGCTGAAGCTGCGAGATCGGGTCTACGAAGTGTCTGGCACTGACCCAGTCAAGATTGCCATCATGGGTGCTGAACTGATATTGAGTCCAACAAATGCCTGAATTTAACGTCACAAGCATCCCGTCAGCACGGGTTGATTTTATTGATCCTCGCACAGGCTTAATGTCGCGTGAGTGGTATCGGTTTTTTCTCAACTTGTTCACTTTGACGGGCGGCGGCGGTAATGCGACATCTTTGGATGACTTGCAGCTTTCGCCTCCACCATCTCCCAGCGTTGTAAATACCACCACAAATGCTACTGGGCCTGCCATATATGCTTTTGCTGCGGCGCATGGGTAAATTATGATCAGACTTGACACGGTAAACAGATCGTTAACCCTTGTTCTTGGCGGGGCGCAAGTCACTGCGCCTTTGCAAATTGTTGTTTCCTATTCTGACCAGACTTCGGCCACCTATCTGGGTTCAACCCAGCTTGCAAATTCCAACGGTACAACTGCCGTAACCATCTGTTCTGCGCCTGTTACGTCTGTCATTCGTGACATTGACATGGTGACTGTCCTCAACACGGACACCGCATCTCAAGTTGTCACGATTCAGTTGCTAGACACGGCGACCAACTACAAGATCATTTCGGTTACCTTGCTGGTAGGCGACAAGCTGACCTACACGCACGGCAGCGCTTGGCAAGTTGTCAACAACGCAGGAAATATCAAGTACAGCGTTCTTTCTAGCTCTGGCGTTGATTCATTTAGCGGCGGCTCTACGGGCCTTACGCCTGCGACAGCTACGACTGGCGCTGTTACCCTTGGCGGCACGCTTGCGGTGGCTAGCGGCGGCACTGGCACGGCTACACCGGCCTTAGTGGCTGGAACCAATGTCACTATCACCGGAAGCTGGCCCAATCAAACAATTAACTCTACTGGTTCAGCCGGTACGGTCACTAGCGTTGCAGCGCTGACGCTTGGCACAACTGGCACGGATGTTTCTTCCACTGTAGCCAATTCAACCACCACGCCAGTCATCACGCTGAATTTGCCTACCGCATCGGCAACCAATCGAGGCGCGTTAAGCGCAGCGGATTGGACTACCTTTAACAGCAAAGGATCGGGCACAGTCACATCGGTATCAGGCACAAGCGGACGCATCACAAGCACTGGCGGCACTACGCCGGTGCTTGACTTGACCAGCGGCATTGCAACGCCTGGCACAACCGGATCCGCTTCTTTGATTCCTGTGGTGACCATTGACACCTACGGGCGAGTCACCAGCATCACAACGGCGGCTAACCCGCAGGGCACGGTCACCAGCGTTACCGGCACTTCGCCTATATCATCATCTGGTGGCGCAACGCCTGCAATTAGCTTGGACGCCAACTACGGCGACACGCAAAACCCTTACGCCTCCAAGACCGCAAACTATGTCTTGGCGGCTCCAAATGGAAGCGCGGGCGTGCCAACATTCCGCGCAATCGTTGCGGCTGATGTTCCTACGCTGAACCAAAACACTACAGGCACAGCATCTAACGTAACCGGCACGGTTGCGGTGGTTAATGGTGGCACTGGAGCCACCACGGCAAGCGGCGCTAGGACAAACCTAAGCGCGGCACAAAGCGGCGCAAACACCGACATTACATCCATTGCGCTGACCACCGGCACTATTTCAACTGCGCCAAGCGCCAGCACGGACATTGTCAACAAGTCTTACGCCGACAGCATTGCCACCGGCATCAACTTCCACGCGGCCTGTAACTATGCAACAGCCGCTGCATTGTCTGCGGCTTACACATACAACAACGGAACAAGTGGAGTTGGCGCAACCATAACCGCAAACGCTGTTGGAACTTTAACTATTGATGGGTATACGTTTGTATCTGGAGACGTTGGCAAACGCATTCTTATAAAGAATGAAACTGGCTCATATGTTAACAATACAACGCCTAGTGCGGCGTTTAATGGCGTATACACCTTAACGACAGCAGGCACTGCTGGGGTTGCTTACGTCTTAACTCGCGCCACGGACTACGACACTAGCGGAACGGGAATTAACGAGATTGACATTGGCGACTTGTTGTTAGTGTTGTCCGGCACGGCCAACGCTAACACTTCATGGGTTCAACAGACACCGCTGCCTATCACGGTGGGCACTACGTCAATTGTTTTTATCCAATTTGCGGCGGTGCAAACTTACACGGCAGGCACAGGGCTAACCCTAGCCACCAACCAATTTTCTATTACCAATACGGGCACTGCGGGCACTTACGGGTCGGCGACTCAAATTCCCGTTTTGGTGACTAACGCACAGGGCCAAGTCACAAGCGTTACCAACACGACTGTTACGCCCGCTGTAGGGTCAATTACCGGATTGGGCACGGGCGTATCAACTTTCCTCGCAACGCCGTCTAGCGCCAATCTAGCGGCTGCGGTGACTGATGAGACCGGATCTGGCGCATTGGTGTTTTCCACTTCGCCATCTTTGGTGACGCCGGTGCTAGGCACGCCAACATCTGGCGATTTCAGCACCGGAACATTTACATGGCCCACATTTAACCAAAACACCACAGGAACCGCGTCTAACGTGACGGGTACTGTGGCAATTGCCAATGGCGGTACGGGAGCCACAACGGCTGCGGCTGCGTTGACCAACTTGGGCGCATATCCAGCGTCTAACCCTAATGGATACACCAGCAACACCGGAACCGTGACCAGCGTTGCGGCCAGCGTACCAGCATTTCTGTCTGTGGCTGGTAGTCCTATTACTACGTCGGGCACTTTGGCAATCACCTACTCGGGCACGGCGCTGCCAATTGCTAATGGTGGTTCGGGTCAGACTACCGCCCAGTTGGCAATGAACGCCTTTGCTGGCGCGGTCACTAGCGGGTCATATTTGCGCGGTAACGGCACAAATGTGGTGATGGCAACAATCCAAGCTGCTGATGTGCCTACGCTCAATCAAAACACGACAGGGTCTGCTGGATCTGTAGCCAACGCGCTGACATCGGGCACAGGCATATCGTTTAGTTCCGGCACAACCTATAACGGGTCGGCGGCCATCACCATCAACAATTCGCTGCCTATGGTGTACCCAGGCGCAGGCATTTCCAATTCAACGGGAACTGCTTGGGGTACGTCGTACACCACCACAGGCAGCGGAACCGTTGTGGCGTTGGCAACTTCGCCCAGCTTTACGACGCCGGTTCTTGGTACGCCAACTAGCGGAAACTTTAGCACCGGCTCTTTTACTTGGCCGACGTTCAATCAGAACACGACAGGCACAGCCGCCAACGTGACGGGCACGGTAGCTATTGCCAACGGCGGTACAGGTCAGACAACAGCAGCGGCTGGGTTTAATGCTTTGTCGCCCATCACTAGCATTGGTGACTTAATCCTTGGCAATGGCACAAACAGCGCCACCCGTTTGGGCATAGGTGCAAATGGCTATGTTCTGACATCTAACGGCACAACAGCATCTTGGGCTGCGGGTGGTGGTGGAGGTGGTGGTTCGGTCACCATCAGCAACGACACGACTACCGCGACTAATTTATACCCGTCGTTTTTTGCTGCAACATCTGGCACTGCGTCTACGATTTACACCAGCGACGCCAAACTGCTCTATAAACCATCCACAGGCGAATTCCAATCGTCAATCGTAAACGCCAACAATGGAATTTTTGTAAATTCAGCAACAATTTCTACAAGCTACACTATTGCAACGGGAACTAATGGTGCTTCGTATGGGCCTATTTCTGTATCGTCAAGCGTAACGGTAACTGTGGCAAGTGGATCAGTTTGGACAATCAATTAACAAGGCAAGACTATGGCAACGACAATAAGCGGAACAACTGGCGTAGCAACCAGTAATATAACTCTTACGGGCTATTACACAGAAAGCGTTGTTGCCATTGGTAGCAGTGGAACTACGCAAACATTGTCTCTCACTAGCGGCACATTTCAAACCGTAACGCTTACGGGTAATTGCACTTTTACCATGCCAACGGCCACCGCAGGGCAATCGTTTATTTTAATTGTTAGCCAAGACGCAACTGGCGGCAGAACCGCAACATTTACAAGCGTCAAGTGGCCTGGCGGCACTGCGCCGACCATTACGGCAACAGCTTCAGCGGTGGATATTTTGAGTTTTGTTTCCAACGGCACTAACTGGTACGGCAACTACGCACAGGCGTTTGCATAATGTTTGCATCCAAAAATTTCTTTGTTACCAAAAATTCTAAAGGTAACTATTTAATCATTGAGCAATTTTTTGCGTCCAGTTCATGGAAAGCACCTGCTGGTGTTACAACTGTTGATTACCTTGTTGTGGCGGGTGGTGGAGGCGGTGGTTCTGGCGGCGGTGGTGGTGGCGCTGGAGGCTTTAGAACTGGCACAGCATTTTCTGTTACGGCAGGAACTACTTATACGATAACTGTAGGTGCTGGTGGGACAGGTGGTGCATCTAGCGGAAAACAAAGCGGAACAAAAGGAAACGATTCTGTTTTCTCAACCATCACATCTACAGGTGGTGGATTGGGTGCTGGATACTTAACTGCGGGTGGAAATGCGGGTGGGTCTGGTGGGTCTGGTGGCGGTGGCTCAAAAGATAGTGGTGCAGCAGGAGGCGCGGGCAATACCCCATCAACATCACCAGCTCAAGGCACTAGCGGCGGCACAACTGCTGCTGGCGGTTCCAAAGGCGGTTCTGGTGGCGGTGGCGCATCTGTTGCAGGGACAGGCGGCACTGGTTCTGGTACTACAGAATTTGGTGGCGCTGGCGGCGCTGGCACTGCTTCAACAATAACCGGTTCTAGCGTTACTTATGCCGGCGGCGGCGGTGGTGGTGTTAATTTAAGCGGTGGTGCTGGAACTACGCCAGGTGCTGGCGGCGCTGGTGGTGGTGGTAGTGGAGCCACTACTGTTGGTGGAACTGGTGTTGCTGGTACTACTAATACTGGCGGCGGTGCTGGTGGAGGGGATTTCACTGGCGTTGGCGGGGCTGGCGGTTCAGGCATTGTGATTTTGTCCTACACCCTGCCAAAAGGCACAGCAATTGAATTTGTGTCTACTGCTCAATGGACAGCACCAACAGGCATATTAACCGTTGACTATTTGGTGATAGCTGGCGGTGGTGGCGGTGCTGGAACTGGTGGTGGCGGCGGTGGCGCTGGTGGATTTAGAACGGGAACTTCTTTTTCTGTAACGGCAGGAACGACTTACACCATTACCGTAGGTGGCGGTGGGGCTGCTGGAACAGGCGGTGCAGGAACTAACGGCGCAAAAGGTGCTGATTCAATTTTCAGCACTATCACATCTACAGGTGGTGGACTAGGTGCCAAAATTGGAGGACAAGGCGGTTCAGGTGGTAGTGGCGGCGGTTCGGGTAAAGACTCAAACGTAGCTGGCGGTGCGGGTAATACCCCAAGCACCAGCCCATCTCAAGGAAGTAACGGCGGTTCTGTGCCAGGAAGCGGCAACATTGGCGCTAGTGGTGGCGGCGGTGCTAGTGCAGTTGGTGCTAATGGTGGCGGTGGGCCTGCCGCAGAAATTGGTGGAAATGGTGGTGCTGGTACAGCCTCCAGCATAACTGGAAGTAGCGTCACCTATAGCGGGGGAGGTGGAGGGGCGGTCAATAGTATTGGAACGCCAACGCCCGGACTTGGCGGTGCAGGCGGTGGCGGTAATGCCTCTATCAATCAGACTTCTGTTGGTTCGCCGGGAACAACCAATAGGGGTGGTGGTGGAGGCGGCGGTGACTATGCATCCACAGGCACGGCTCAAGCTGGTGGCGCTGGCGGCTCAGGCATTGTTATCCTCAAGCTGAACTAACATGAAAAAGTACCAACTTTATGGAATAGACACGGCAATGCAATTGCTGCGCCCTAATGCCAAGTGGGAAATCAGCAACCGCACCATCACGCGCTGGGAAGATGACAGACCATGTCCAACATGGGAAGAAATTGACGCAACAATGGAAAAGATTAAGGCGTTTGAGGACTCAATCTCAACCATTTGGACAGTTAAGATTTTGGAAGAATTGGAGATGTAATGGCACACTTTGCAAAGATTGAAAACGGCATAGTTACCCAAGTGGTTGTGATTGCTAATGCAGACACGGCATCTGCTGATGGCACAGAAAAAGATTACATTGGTGCTGCTTTCTGTGAACGCTTGTTTGGTGGCGATTGGAAGCAAACCAGCTACAACGGGCGTATCCGCAAGAACTACGCTGGAGTCGGTTACACCTACGATGAAGGCCGCAATGCGTTTATCCCTCCACAACCATATCCAAGCTGGACTTTGGTGGAAGATACTTGCCAGTGGACGCCGCCTGTTTCATACCCAGCTAATGGGATGTACACTTGGGATGAGTCAACCATTTCTTGGGTGGCTACATGACCGTAACCGCCAAAACGCTAGTGCCTGCCAAGTTTGTCGACGTGGCGCAGACCACGCAATACACAGCGACCAATGTCACGGCCATCATTGACAAGTTCACGGCCACCAACATCAGCGGATCGTCGGCAACCATCAGCGTCAACCTGGTGACCGCCAGCTTTTCAGCATCTAGCAGCAACTTGATTGTCAAGGACAAGCTACTTGCGGCCAGCGAGACATACATCTTTCCCGAGTTGGTAGGCCAAATTCTAGGATCCGGCGCGTTCATCTCAACCACGGCCAGCACGGCTAGCGCCATCAATATGCGCGTCAGCGGAAGGGAAGTAACGTGATCAAGCATCATTTTTCTAGCGGCGTGTACGCCAAGGAAACCATGATTCCTGCGGGAAGCTGGTTGGTTCAACACATTCACAAGCACAGCCACCTATCCATCTTGGCCAGTGGCTCCATTGAATTGGTGGTTGACGGCGAAAAATCCGTTCTGCACGCCCCCGCGTGCCTTAGTATTGCCGCAGGCAAGCATCACGGCGTAAAATCGCTCACAGACGTAGTTTGGTACTGTATCCACGCAACCGATTGCACGGATGAGGATGAGATAGACGAAGTTCTTATAGTGCCTGCAAATGGCGCTCAGATCCAAAATATTGCTCAAATTATGAGCGAAGGAGTTTGATATGCCATGGGTAGCAGCAGCAATTGGCGGAAGCGCGTTACTTGGCGCGTACTCAGCTAACAGAGCCGCAGGCGAACAAGCCGATGCGGCAACGCGGGCGGCTGAAGCGCAATCTGGTGCGGCCCGTTATGCGGCAGACTTGCAGCAACAGCAGTACCGTGAAAACGTCCAGCGTCAGCAACCGTTCTACGAGGCAGGCGTTAATGCTTTGCCAGAGTTGGTGTCAGCGTCTCGCTACACGCCGTTTGGTCAAGAGCAATTCCAAGCTGACCCAGGCTACGGATTCCGGTTGTCGGAAGGGCAGAAGGCATTGGAGCGTTCTGCGGCTGCACGCGGCGGGCTGATCTCTGGCGGCGCTTTGAAAGCTGCTACACGCTTTGGTCAAGACATGGGTTCGCAAGAGTACACCAACGCATTCAACCGTTACCAGACCGAACGCCAAGCGCGTCTTGGCCCGCTGCAAGCGTTGACTGGCATGGGTCAAAGCACCGCCAACACCATAGGCGCAGCAGGGCAAAACATGGCGTCCAATGTAGGCAACTACGGAATGCAAGGCGCTAATGCTACTGCCGAAGGCTACATGGGCGCGGCCAACGCCCGCGCGTCGGGCTACATGGGCGGGTACAACGCAATTAACAGCGGGCTATCAAATTATTTGAGCTACAACAGCCCGGTAAATCAAATGTTACGAAACCCAGTGCAACCCGTTTCATTGGAATACCCACGGGCGTAAGGAACAATCATGCCTTTAGACACACGAATTGCGCTAACTGGACAACCGCTTCAGTTGGAAAGCCCGGTGGCCCAATACGGCCAACTTATGAGCCTAGTGAATGCGGGCATTCAAAATCAGCTTGCACAGATGCAAATATCTGCGGCTCAACGCGCTCAGATAGAAGAAGAAGACGTTAAGAACTATTTGGGAAAAGCGGACTTAAACACCGCAGAAGGTCAACGCGGACTGTTGACGTATGGAGCTAAAGGGCAAGCCATGCTTAAAAGTTTGGCTGAGCAAAGAAAATTACAAACGGAAGAAGATAAAGCTAAATATGAATTTCACATAAAGACATTGGATAGGGCGATAAGCGAGCTTACAAATTTAACTGATTTGCCTAGCGCATTTGCCAGTATTGACAGGCAAGTTGCGGCCAAAAGCATAACGCCGCAACAAGGTGCGGAACTAAAAACAAGAATTAACAACGCCCCAGATTTTTCAACTTGGCAAAACCAGACCATAACGGGGATGTTGGACGCTAAAGAGCGCTTGGGCGCTATGGCAGAACAGCAGTATCAAGCATTTAGAGACAAACCCGCCGCCGCCGCAGCGGCCCTACCACCTCAAGCAACGGCAACGGTGCCAATAAATGACACACGCGCAGCGCTTATGCCTGTGCCTGCCGAACGTAGTGTTAACGCAATTCAGCTTGGGGATGGGAATGTTGTGTACCGCGTTGACGGCAAAGAAGTTCCTTTTGCCGTGTACGCCGATGCAGTTAAAGGTCGTAATCAAGCCCAAGGCGCAAATGCCGCTATCGCAACCGCGCCTGGTATGGTTCCTGCCGCTGCTTCTGCTGCACCTACGCTGCCAGCCCCGGCTGCGCCTGCGGCTCCTGCCGCACAGCCAAACATGGCGAATGCTTTGGCGCTGAAGATCCAAGGTCTTCAAGACGAGCGAAACAAATTAGTGCCATTCCTAAGATCGTCAAGCGCAAAAACGCAGTACGAGGACTTGGGCAAACAGATAGACAACTTGAGCAAAGGCTTTTCTATATCGGCGGGCGGTTCCTATATTCTTCCTGGCGTGGGCACGTTTGAGCGCCCTGCCGCCGAGCCTACATCAGCCGATGTAACAACCATGAAGGCGTTAGGCTATCCAATTACGCAAGAAGGTTTTAAAGCATTTACGGAAGCTAAACGCCAAGAAAAATCTAAGTCCGAATTTGAGCAATTGCTTGAAGATTCTGGCATGACAGACGCCCAAAAGAAAGCGGCGCGCGCTGAACGCATAAAGAAAGAAAGCACTTTTGCGCCGCCTATGCAAATAACTATGCCAGTTGCTGTAGAAGACCCAAGTCGTCCGGGCAGCGTTATTTACGTTGACCGCGCGGAAGCAGTTGGAAAAACACCCGCAACGGCTATTGAAGGGCTTGCGCCAAAAGAAATTCAAGCCCGTGAAGCTAAGTACCCGCAAGCCTTGCAAGCGGTCAAAACGCTTGAAACTAAAACAGAAAGCTTGGCCAAGGACATTGAGACTTTGGCCAACCACCCTGGGTTGACCGGCATTTCCGGTTTGATTTATGGCCGCACTCCAGCAGTCACTAAAGACGCGCGCGCTGCTCAAGCGTTGTACGACTCTATTGTGGCGCGCGGTGGTTTTGCAGAATTGCAAAATATGCGGGCTGCGTCTCCAACTGGCGGCGCGCTGGGCAACGTATCAAACCAAGAAGGCCAATATTTGCGTGATGCATGGGCGGCGATCAACCGCACCCAAGACACAGCAGATTTGAAAGCAAATCTGATAAAAGCCGCAAATCAAGCCCGCGAATCTAAGGCCCGCGTAAAAGAAGCTTTTGACGCCACATACGATTACCGCGCAAATAGGGGCAGCGGGGCTGCGCCGCAAGGCGCTGGCAGGTTTAAATATTTAGGTAAAGAATAATGGCTACCAAATACCGTGTTCAAGGCCCAGACGGCGCGGTGCACGTCTTTGAAGGGCCAGATGGCGCAACGCCTGCCCAAGTAGAAGCGTTTGCGGCTCAAACTTTTGGCGCAGCACCTACGCCAGCCGCAGCCCCCGCCCCAGAAGGAATGCCCGCGCCGCGTCAAGAACTGACGGCAGGGCAACAAGCGTACAAAACAGTGAGCAAGTACGCCGCGCCTACTTTAGAAGCAATGTCTGCGGTAATTGGTGCTGGGGCGGGAGCGCCGCTTGGCCCTGCGGGAATGGTTGGCGGGGCTGGGTTGGGCTATGGCATTGCCAAAGAAATTACGTCCGGCGCGGATCGATTAGTAGGATTAGAACCGCCACGCCAAGGTTTAGCAATTGCCGCCGCGCCAGTTCAAAACGTCCTTGAAGGCGCTACTATGGAAGCGGGCGGGCGCGTAGTCGCTCAAGGATTAAGCAAGGCAGCGGGTAAAGTCATGGACGTGTTTCGCTCGCCGGAACTGAAAGCGGCAACCATCGCCCGCGAAGCGCTTCAATCGGATGTGCCCGCTGTCCTAAACGCGCTGCGGGCCGCACCAGCAAATCAAACCGCCGCGCAAGCCACGGCAGGCATTATTAATCCAACATGGCAGGCGTTGATTGAACGCCGGTTGGCCGCTGATCCTAAGTTCACCCTGACGCTCAAAAACATGAACGAGCAGGACGCGGTCAATGAGTTGGCCAAGATAGCTAACGGCGTCACTGAAACCGAAATTCGCGCGGCTGCAAAAGTTAAAAAAGACAACATCACCGCCATCACCACACCTATGCGCGACACCGCGCTGGCCCGCGCCAATCTTGGCAAAGATGTGGCCGCTTTAGAATCTAGGTCGGCCAACATGAGCCAGCAAGCGGCGGCTGAAGTGCAAAAAGTGCGCGATTTGGTCAATGCAGGCAATATCGCCGAAGCAGCCGCGAGGCTTGAACTTATCGAGAAAAATTTACCTGTAGGCTTTACCAAGTACACCTACAAAGGTGATTTGGCGCGTATGGCCGACGAATGGGCGACTCAAGCGGCAAATGCATCTCTTGACTTGGGTCAGGGCGCTCGGATGGCGCAAGGGGCCGCAGACAGCTTGCGCTCGGCGGGCATCAAGCCGTTAAACGCGCCTGCGCTTGTGACCAAGATCAAGTCAGTTGCGGCCAATCCAGAATTTGCCGAAAACGATATTATGGCTGGCGCGGTTAAAAACGTCGCAGATGGTATTGCTAAGTGGACTACTAGCGGGGGACTGATTGACGCCGTGGCCTTGGATGCTATTCGCAAAAATTCGGTCAACGCAACAATTGCTCAATTACGCCCCGGAGTGGACGCTACTACGCAGCGCAATCTGGCAGCAGGTGTGTTGACCAAGTTGAAACCGATTATTAACGACGCCATTGAAAGCGCGGGCGGCGTGGGGTACACAGACTATTTAACCAAATACTCCGAAGGCATGGCGTCTATCGCCGAACAAAAGCTGGCCGGTAAAGCGTTGGAATTGTTCCGCACCAACAAAAAAGAATTTTTGAGTTTGGTCGAAGGTAATTCGCCAGACCAAGTTGAGAAGATTCTTGGCCCTGGCAGCTACAACATCGCCAAAGATGTAAGCGAAAAAACGCTTACGGTGTTGCGCGACCAAGCCGCCAAGGTGACCCGCGACATGAACATAACCGGCCAAGCAGCCGAAGGCAGAGAAGCCTTGGTGGCGTTGCTTTCGCAACAACAATCTGGCCTGCGGCTTCCGTCTTTCTTCTCCGCAAAAGTCACCGCCGCCAACGCGGCGATGGACGTGCTAGAACGCAAAATTGGCGCTAAGTCCATGAGGATATTGACGGAAGCATTTAAGACGCCCCAAGGCGCGGCGGACTTGCTAAAAACATTGCCCGCTGTTGAAAGCAATCGCGTGTTAAAACTTCTTTCCAATCCATCTAGCTGGATGCCTGGTACTGGCGCGGCTACTGGGGCTACTGTCAGAAACGCCCTTGCCCCCGAAAACCAAAACGCACTGAATGCCCAATAATGGATCAACATCTACTCAACATCCTATTTGGCGCTGCTTTGACGGTGGCCGGATGGTTCGCCCGTGAACTGTGGACGGCGGTGCAAGAACTGAAGACAGACCTAGGTAAACTACCTTTGGTCTACGTCGCCCGGCAAGATTACCGCGACGACATGAAAGAAGTTAAAGAGCTTCTCGGAAAGATTTTTGATCGTTTGGAAAACAAACAAGACAAGGACAAATAATGGCCGGACTATCACCTACCCCTAAGCAGCAGATTTTTGGCTCAGACGGCGCTCCGCTGGTCGGCGGGAAGATCTACACCTACCTTGCGGGCACATCTACACCGGCCACCACCTATACGGATTTTGGGGCTGGCACGGCCAACACCAACCCCATCATCTTGGACTCTTTCGGCCAGGCCAACATCTGGCTGCTATCCAGCACCAGCTACAAGTTTGTGGTTAAGACCGCGACTGATGTGCTGTTGTACACGGTGGACAACATCTCCACGCCGCTGGACATTAGCGCGCTGGCGTCGCCGCCGCCTATCGGCAACACCACGCCGAACACCGGCGCTTTCACCACGTTGTCAGCATCTGGTGCGGTTACGCTGACCGGACTAGGCGCTATGAAGCTGAACGCTGGCACTACCGCAGAACGTCCAACGCCGTCCAACGGCATGATCCGCTACAACACCAGCACGGCATTGTTTGAGGGCTACAAAGGCGGTGCATGGCAGAGCATTGGAACGGTCACATCGGTTGACGCCACCGTGCCTGCGTTTTTAGCCGTAACTGGCAACCCCGTCACCACCAGCGGGACATTGGCAATTGCCTACTCAGGAACCGCGCTACCCGCAGCTAACGGCGGCACTGGTTTGACTTCTGCCAGTACATCAGGCAACGTCCTGACTAGCAATGGAACAACTTGGGTCAGCAGCACCAACTTGGCGGTTGGCGTAGGCCAGACATGGCAGGACGTGTCTGGGTCTAGGGCTGCGGGTACAACTTACACCAATTCCACCGGCAAACCCATCATGGTCAATGTTTGGGGCGCGTCAGGCGAAAGCCGTAGTGCCACTTTGACAATTGGAAGCGTAGCTGTTGCATACACAGCTTTTAATGGCGCTGGTGGTGGAACCGCTACATTGTCCGGCATAGTGCCAAGCGGAACATCTTACGTTGTCACAGCAGGCGGCGCTTGGAGCGTAGCTGGTTGGGCTGAATTGCGTTAAACCGATGTGCGCTGGTTTATTCCTATCGTCTTACTGTCGTTCGTCTACGGCGCGACGGTCAAGCGCGAGTGCAGCGTCAGCGACTTCGTAAACATTGCGTACAGCACGCACAATCCAAAGGAAAGACATGATCGCATTGTTGAATGGTTGGATGACTCGGGCCAGGTCTGCACTAAGGAGCAGTTGGTACTCATTTACACGAATCTGGCGCAAGTCTTAGGCGCAGCGGATACCATGCGCGTCAGAACAAAGATTGATAGACTTTATGAACGAGCAAAATGAATCTTGGTTAGCTAAGAACATCCAGCCGGTTACGGTTGCTTTCTTGTTGTTCTCCTACTTCTTCTTCGCGTTGTTGTCGGTCTTTAATCTAGAGACGCGGGGCGCGTATGTGGACTTGCTGGGTCAGGCCATGATCATTGTGATCACCGCCATCTTTGCGGGTAAAACGGCAGAGAAAATCGTAGACATCCGCACCAACAAAGGAACACCCAATGGCACTTGATCCGGTCAGCGCACTTTTAGACATTGGCGGCAAGGTCATGGATCGGCTGTGGCCTGATCCCGCACAAGCTGCTGCCGCCAAGTTGGAATTGTTCAAGCTACAGCAAAGCGGCGAATTGGCAATGATTGCCGGTCAATTGGACATCAACAAAGCAGAGGCCGCCAACCCTAGCGTGTTTGTCAGCGGATGGCGACCAGGCATCGGTTGGGTCTGCGGTGCAGGCTTTGCCGTGCAGTTTGTCGTTGGCCCGCTGGCTGAGTGGGGCGCAGCGGTCTACGGCCATCCAATCAAGTTTCCGCAGATGGACATGGGAACCATGATGCCATTGCTGCTTGGAATGCTTGGCTTAGGCGGTATGCGTACCGCTGAAAAGATTAACGGGGTTGCTGCCAAATGAAAGCCAAGCTGACGTTTCTTGTGACCCTCATGGTCAGCTTCACCCTGTGCGTTGTGGTGATTGGCATGGTCGGGGTTTTGATGGCTGGCTTGTTTAACCCCCTTGTTGACAACGCCGAGATTTTCAAACTCATTTCCCCCGCATTCCAAACCATTGTCGGTGGCTTCATTGGCTTACTGGCTGGCGTGAAGCTGTCTCATGGTGAAACAAATGAGGAGCCAAAATGATCTGGGTTCCCGTCATGTACATTTGTGTGCTGGAGAAGTGCGAATTCCTTCAGCAGCAAACCATCTACACCGACAGGGCGCTCTGCATCAAAACCATCAACGAGAAGGTGGATTGGTACTTGCAAAACACGCACGCCCGCGCAGAAGGCACTTGCGTTGATGTTTACGTGGAGCTAAAAAGTGATCAATTCAAGAAATCTTGACGACCTAGCGCCGCCCGTTAAGCAACGGGCGCAAGCGTTTGTGAAGGCAGCCAAGGCCAAGGGCATCGACCTGCTGGTAACGTCCACCTACCGCGACAGCGAAAGCCAAAACGCTCTTTACGCCCAAGGCCGCACAGCACCAGGCAACATCGTCACCCGAGCCAAGGCCGGTCAATCTTGGCACAACTGGCGCTGCGCCCTAGATGTTGTGCCGCTGGTCAACGGCAAGGCCATCTGGGATGACCAAGCCGTTTGGAAACAGATTGGTGAGATCGGCAAGGCTTGCGGCTTAGAGTGGGCTGGCGACTGGAAGACGTTCAAAGAGTACCCGCACTTCCAGTACACCGGCGGCTTAACGATTGCCCAACTCCAAGCTGGCGCAACGATCGTTTAGCTTGCGTAGTTCGACCATTGCATCCTTGAAGTTTGCGGTGGCTTGTTCCAGCGCGTCCTGCTGCTCCCTCATTCGGGTGTAGGCTTCTTCCGCAAACTTGGCAAGGTTTTCGTGGCTCCATGCGGCGAAGTTGGGCATTTGACTGATTCCATAGTTGAAAAGCGGTGCGTATTGGCGCACTCATAGCGCCGGTAGACTTGGTTGTCGTATTTGTGCCTGGTCTCTAGCACGCGAGTCCACGCGTTGCAAGTGGGGCAAATCATGGCTCCCCCTGTGGCGGTGTGCAGGTGTGGATGACAGTCTTGTCGGCTGTGCGCTTACCGCAGCGTTCGCAGAAGTTCCACTCGCGCCCGGCCAGCGCTGCTTGCTTGCCATCGTGATAACCGCTTTGATAGACAATGGTCAGAGCATCAGGCTCCTGCGCTGGCTGTGCATTCATCCATTCACTAGGGTGCAGTTTTGGTATATAGCCATATCGCTCACCTACCTTGCGCTCTTCAGCGGCAATAAACTTGTCCGCAGCCATCTTGCGCTTAGCTGGGAAGCCACCGCCCCACGCACCCTGCCGCTTGGCAAGGTCGTCAAACGCTTCGTCTTCAGGTGTTTTCATTTGCTTGCTCCTTTAGGTCATTTGGCAGCACCACAGTAGTGAGCATTACCCTGTTCCCGTCGACTATCAACGCAGCAACGGTAATCGCGGCTAAGTTTTTGCCATATATTTTCTTCAACGCATCCCACACTTTTTGCGCTTCAGTTTTCATAAGACCCTCATAAATAAAAAGATCATCAGCACCGTGAACCACGGCCTGATGTTCGGTTGTCACACCGGTTCTACATTTAACTCATAAAGCATATATTGCTCATACATCCTTAACAAAGTGCTGCGGTCTATAAAACAATTACGAACTACTGCCAGTTCAAGAATGTCTTTCGCAAATGCAGCCATTGCTTCTTTGTGGTGCTTGTCGTCTTCGTCATACTCGGACACCAGCTTGGCGCTCCACTTCAGGTCATCGCCTGTTCTGCGTAATACTCTCATGCTACAAACTCCCATACAACAAAGCCAACGGTGACCACAAGCAAAACAATAAAGCCCACGCCGATGATGGTCTTCACCGCGTCAATGAAGAAGTCCCCGCCGCTATCGGTATCGTCGTTGTTCATTTGCAAGTCTCCGTGAACACCGCCAGCACGCTGTCGCATGGTGGGCAATAGGTGGCGTAGCCAACCCAGAAAAACGCGGCCATCATCACAGACCACGCGCCGATCAGGGCGAAAATGGTTTCGATCAGTCTCATTTGAATGCTCCTGGTTTATAGCGTTGGACGTAGGACTTGTGGGGCGCGCCGATTGGCTCATGGTAGAACCGGCGCTGGCCCAGTTCAGATTCACGCCAAAAGGCGTCGGGGTTTTCCCGCTGTAGTGAGTCAACTACGTTGTGGACGTAGTCGCCACCAAATATGGCCGCAGAGCGTAGCTGGCGGCGCTGGCTGTCTGTGAGTTTCATACCTGTCGTGCCTCTCGTAAAATTTCAATACGTTCCCGCGTAGTCCGCAGGCTGCTGTACCGCTGGTGCAGACGCTCCAGCATAGATACTCGTTTATGCGTAGACCGTTCCTCATCTAGCATTTGCAGCACCTCATCCTCGGACAAGGTGTGCAGGTAGTCATTTACGCTTCGCCATGTAGATTTCAATTCTGTTCTCCAGTTTGGTGATGAGATCGCAGCAACGGTCGTACGCCTTGTAGGCGGCGTTGACGTTGCGCGCGCGGACTTTCAGTTCGGCCTTGGCCGCCTTGAGTTGGGCTTTGAGTTTTTCTAGCATTTCAGTTCATCCATAGCAATATCAGAGATTGAGCGCTTGTCGTGCAGCGCGGCCCAGATGCGCTCATCCACGGTCTTGTTACTTAACATAACGTAGCACCACACGTCATGCCGCTGGCCGCTACGGTGCAGCCGCCCGATGGTCTGCTCGTACAGTTCGAGCGACCAGGGCAGGGACAGGAATACGATCCGGCAGCCGCCGTGCTGAAGGTTGAGGCCGTGGCCTGCCGACTTCGGATGGACAAGTAGCAGTTCAATACGGCCTGCGTTCCAACGCTCAATAGCCCGGTCGTCGTCCAGCGTCTGGGCGGCGGGATACCGGCGTCGGAGTTCGGCAAGCTCCTCTTGATAGTTGTAGGCGATGATCGTATTCGCACGCTGGTTCTCCTCAAGTAATTCATGCAGCCGGTCAAACTTGGCCGTGTCAAACCACACTGGCGTCTGGACTGTGATCCACTTGCCGGGTATGTGCGACGGCGTCTGCGTCGTGTTGTACGCAAACCCGCTGGCCAACTGTTGCAGCTTGCCTGTGGCCACTGCGGCGTTGACCGCCGTGATGCCCTCCAGCACAAAGTCTTTCTTCATGATCTCGTAAGGCTTGCGGTCGTACAGGTCGCAGCGCACCTCGACGGTGTGCAATGGCGGGAGTCGGTCGCTATATTCACCAGCGTCCAAGACGAAAGTGGCGGGCTTTATCACGGCCATAACTTTTTCCAAACTGCCCTTGCGCGGCATCCACTCGCCGAAGTCGGGGTTGATCAGGACAAAATACTGCTGCATGAACGCACCCTTGCTGCGCCCCAGCAGCGCCTGATCGACGACCTTGCACTGACCGAATACGTCCTCCAAGCCGTTGCTGGTGAACGAGCCGGTCAGCCCCCACCGGATGGTGATGGGCGTCAGAAATTTCAGCAGTTCCTTGAAGCGCTTGCCGCTAGGGTTCTTGAGCCGCGTCAGTTCGTCAAACACCACCGCGTCAAAGTCGCCCTCGGGCAGATTCTCGTAGTTGGTCACCACCACTTGGGCGTCAGATGCAAACGCCGCCTTGCGCTGCTTGGCCGTGCCCACGGCTGCGGCCAGCGTGACGCCAGGAGCCCACTTGGGCTGCTCGACCGGCCAGACACTAACGGCCACCCGCTTGGGGGCCAGCACGAGGAAGCGCTTGGCGTGGCCAACTTGCAGCATATCCTGCATGGCCGTGAGCGTGATGGCCGTCTTGCCCGCGCCCACAGGGGCGAGGATCATCGCCCTGTCGCGCTCGAACAGGAAGTCAGCCGCCTGCTCTTGGTAGGGTCTAAGTTTCACTTCACTGCGCTCTCAATGTATTGGGCCAATGCCCAAAGGTCAGGTTTAGCAACGCCGCATTGAACGCCTGCCGCACTGAGTTTAATTTCACGCACAACAACCGCGCGGTCAAGCCGCACCGCCGCCAACGCCAATTCAATCTCGGCCTCGTTAGGATGCCGCTTAAACTGATCCCACGCCAGCTTTCTAATTTCGTTGCCAGTCATCAATCTGCTCCTTAGTCCACAAACACGCATACTTTTGGTTTACTAAAGTTATCTCCGCTGCGAATAACATCTGTAGCTTTGACAGCCGCCCCCCTTTGGTCTTGAGTTCCACAAACCACGTCGAGCCGTCCGGCAGGCAGGCAATCCGGTCGGCCACACCCTTGCGTCCGGGGCTGGTGAACTTATAGGTGATGCCACCCATACGCTCTACCGTCCAGACGAAGTGCCGTTCGATTTCTGATTCTCTCATGCCGCAAATGTAACACTAAAAAAGTTTTTGACAGAAAAATATTTGTGCTACACTGAACGCCTCATCAACTACAGGAGAGTCAAATGCAACATTCAAGCATCGTCGGCGGTAGCACCGCCAAGCGCGTCATCAACTGCCCAGGCAGCGTGGCGCTGGTGGCCAAGATGCCGCCGAAGCCCAGCAGCAAGTACGCCGACGAGGGTACGCTGCTGCACAACGTCATCGCCGAGATTGTCATGTCGGGCCAGCCGCCCGAGCATTACCTCGGAACCAAGTACGAAGACCAGACCCTCACGCAGGAACTGATCGACGACAAACTCAAGCCCGCGCTGGCGGCGCTGGATCAGATCGACCCCAATCAGGAGATGGAAATTGAAGCCGAAACTAGCGTTGACTTTGGCGATTTGTTGCCTGGGGTCTTTGGCAGCACTGACCTTATTGGGCGTCTTGGTACTCGGGCTGTTGTTCTTGACTGGAAGTTTGGTGACGGCGTAGCCGTAGAGGTCGAGGAAAACCCGCAACTGATGTTCTACGCCGCTGCGGCCATGCGGACGCCCGCCGCCCAGTGGGCGTTTGAGGGCGTGACCGAGATCGAGATGGTCATCGTGCAGCCCCCTGCTGTCAAACGATGGGTTACAACGCCCGAGCGCATCGCAGCGTTTGAGTTGCAACTGGTGCAGGCCGTCAAGGCGTCCGAGAAGCCCAACGCCAAGCTGGAAGTGGGCGACCACTGCCGCTGGTGCGCCGCCAAACCGGTGTGCCCACAGATGACCGGCGCGGTTGACCGTGCGCTACAGACCAAGTTGCAAGCCATCGACACCCAGATGCTGGGGTCGTACTTGGACAACGCCGATATGCTGGAGCAGTGGATCACCGATCTGCGGGCGCTGGCGTTCGCTATGCTGGAGTCCGGCACGCCCGTGCCCGGGTACAAATTGGTGGCCAAGCGGGCCACACGTTCATGGACTGATGAGACCAAGGCCAAGGCCGAACTGCTCAAAAGTCTGCCAGAATCTGAAGTGGTGGAGATGTCCGTAATCTCTCCGGCCAAGGCTGAGAAGGCGCTCAAAAAGCGCAAGATCGGCCTGCCGGACGATTTGGTCGTCGCCATCTCGTCAGGTAACACCTTGGCCAGCGTGGATGATCCACGCCCCGAGGTGATCTTGTTGGGCAAGCAATTAACCGCTGCCCTTTCTAAACTGCAATAAGGACTATCATGTCAAATCTAGTAGCGTTCTCTAGTGCGGGCTTGCCCGCAGTCTCCACCCTCGCAACTTCCCTGCGGGCAATCCAATCCGACGTAGGCCCAGCCGGTACTGTCATCCTCAAGATGGACAAGACCGGGCATTGGGTGTTCGGCGCGGATCAGACCGAAGTGGAAGATGACAGCACTTGGGCCGTCAATCCTTTCTCGTTTGTCCACGGCTTCATTGCCTGGGGCGACGGTGAGGTGCTTGGCGAGAAAATGGTGCCTGTATCCCAACCCCTGCCGGAACTGGACGGCGCGCCGCCAGCCGCCAAAAAGGGCTGGGAGACACAGGTGGGTATGTCGTTGAAGTGCATCAGCGGCGAAGACAAGGGCATGGAAGCCCGCTTTACGACCACCTCGGTGGGCGGTAAGCGCAGCGTCCAGGCTCTTGCGGTGGCCTTGGCAGATCAGGTCGACAAAAACCAATCCAAACCCGTGCCGGTCGTGCGCCTCAAAAAGGAGCATTACCAGCACAAGTCGTATGGCCGGATTTTTACGCCGGTCTTCGAGGTCGTGGATTGGGTCTCTCTTGATGGTGAGCCAGAGCCACCTAAAGTGGAAGCAGCCCCAAGTCGTCGTCGTCGCGTAGCGGCCTGATG
>Ga0209299_1000422_pt1 | contig 23709 bp, 27 predicted proteins | sample S_140806_MF_Meta_FD_187326 | JGI IMG/M metagenome (GOLD analysis project Ga0209299, IMG submission 187326) | Freshwater microbial communities from Lake Simoncouche, Canada to study carbon cycling - S_140806_MF_MetaG (SPAdes) (version 2) | ecosystem: Environmental > Aquatic > Freshwater > Lake ...
GACCAATTGCCAACTGTGCACATTGTGAAATCTTCCACGATGGCAATTTCGCCGAAGCGGGATAGACAGGTAAATACTTGCCGGCAAAGCCTTCGACTGCGCTATCAACATCTGAGCCATCAGGAATCATTTCGTAATCTGGATGGGCAAGTTGTTTCTTATTATTAAAAACTCCTACTTTTCCTGCAAACAGCCCCTGGCGTCCGACCTTTAAATCTTTCTCGCGCCACGCTTGATTGAAAAATGTTAAGGACAACTTGTCGGTTCCATCTGTGACTACAACTTCAAGCATGCTGCCTTTGCGCCCACGCATTGGCCTAGTCGACGCCGAATACACCTGCGCCAAAATTGTTGTCTCGTCCCCTTCATGAAGGGCGGAGATGTCGGAGAGCTCGCCACGGACCATGTAACGACGTGGGTAGTGGCGCATCAGATCGCCAATAGTTTTTATGCCAAAAGTGGTCTCTAGAACTTTGGCGGTGCGGTCACCAACGACCGCCGAAACCTTGTTCTCAAGTTGTGCCACACGGGCATTCTCTCTCTAATTCCCCTGAAATTGCCTCAACGAGCGTGAATTGGCATAGAACCCCGCCTACGGGGTACCCTTACGCTCTGTTCCCACTGGAACGAGATCAATAGAAAAGTTAAAAGGAGTACCGCTGTGGCATCAACATGCGATATCTGTGCCAAAGGGCCCAGCTTCGGAAACAATGTTTCTCACTCACAGGTCAAGACCCGTCGTCGTTGGAATCCAAACATTCAGCGTGTTCGCACCCTTGTTAATGGAACACCAAAGCGTCAAAACGTTTGTACTTCATGCCTGAAGGCTGGAAAAGTAACTCGTTAATTTTTGTTAATTGAAATGGCGCCAGGTATCTGGCGCTTTTTTCATTTCTACCCCAAGAACACCACTACCTTCAACAACTGTTCCAACACTGAAACCATCTAAGTCAATTCCTGTTGCAAGAAAAACATGGTCCTCTCCGCCAGCAAAAATCCATTGCCACACATCAACACCCTGACTATCGGCAAACTCTTTCAAAGTCACAAACTCTGGGTGCTGAGCAATTAAACCTTGGTCAAACTTCAAAGCAACACTTGATGCATTAGCCAGCTGATTTGCTTGAATAATTAAGGCATCGCTGACATCACACATGGCATGTGCTCGATTGTTTGAAAACTGAATTGCTGAAACATAATCCACGGTAGGACAGTTGTGCTCAGAAACTGCATGAACGGCTAGATCATCATCAAGATCTTTTTCAATTACTGAAAGACCCGCTGCAGACCAGCCAGGCAAAGACGAGATATAAATAGAATCTCCGACCTTAGCGCCAGAGCGTGTAATTGGATTATCCACTTCTCCGATTGCAGTTATCGAAATAACTATGCAAGGACCCTTGGCTAAATCCCCTCCCACAACAAATGCACCACAACTACTTGCTTCGTGGGCTATTCCCTCTGCGAGTTCTTCAATCCACTCCATGCTTTCTTGACCCGTAAGGGTTACTGCAGCTACTAGGTACTTTGGAGACCCACCCATTGCATAGACATCTGCCAAATTTGCTGCTGCAATTTTGCGACCAATATCAAAAGCGCTGCTCCATTTGGTTGAAAAATGAGTCCCCTCAACAGCCATATCGGTTGTGATGACAGTTCGATCGGTTGTTGCAACTACCGCCCCGTCATCACCGATTCCTATTTCTACCCCACGATGAGTCGCTCCAAATATGCGCGTTAAAGCAGAAATCACGCCCGCCTCATCGAAGTTCATAGCACCTAGCCTAATCGACTAGTGAGTAAGGGATGTTCTGCGGTAGCGTTTGAGCCTCGACCAGAAAGGACCTCACATGTCAGTACAAGCTTTCATTCTGATTCAAACTGAAGTTGGCAAGGCAACAGGAGTTGCAGATGCAGTTGCAAAGATTCCTGGAGTCACACTGTCAGAAGGTGTCACTGGTCCCTACGATGTAATCATGCGTGCTGAGTCAGCAAGCATGGAAGATTTTGGGCGCTTAGTGCTTTCTAAGGTTCAGGCTGTGCCAGGAATTACTCGCACATTGACCTGCCCTGTTACACACCTAAGCTAAGAAGACAGCGCAGTATCAATTAGCGCTGAAATCAACTCTGTGTAAGAAACCCCTGAGGCCTGCCATAACTTTGGATATACCGAAGTACCAGTGAATCCAGGCATGGTGTTGACTTCATTGATAATTATTTCGCCATCTTGTGTGTAGAAAAAGTCACAACGCGCTAAACCAGAACATCCCAAGACGTGAAATGCCGCAACAGCCAAACGGCGAATCTCATCTGCATCCAGCTCTGGAATATCAGCAGGAATTCTTACGGTAGTTGCATCATCTAAATACTTAGCTTCAAAATCATAGAATTCAAATTTCGGGTTAACAATGATTTCGCCAACAATGGATGCTTCAACCTTGCCATCTCGCTCAAGGACGGCGCACTCAATCTCGCGCCCCTGAATGGCCGTTTCAATTAACACTTTACTGTCATAGAGCAAGGCATCGGTGATCGCCGGCTTCAATTCGCCAGAACTCTTAACTTTATGAGTCCCGCGACTTGATCCTCCGCTTGCTGGCTTTACAAAAACCGGATAACTCAAAGAATCAGCCGCGCTCTGCCAATCCTGCTCAGTAACGGCAACACCATCTGCAATTTTCATGCCGCTAGATGCAAATAGCTGCTTTGCAACAGCCTTATCCATGGCTTGTGCCGATGCATTCACACCACTGCCGACATAAGCCATCTCTGCTTCATCGAGTAAATTTTGTATCTGTCCATCTTCGCCAAATTCACCGTGCAACACCGGGAATACACAATCAATATCTAGCAATTGTCCGTCGATTGAAAATCCTGACTGACTCACTTGAATATGTCGCCCATTATCTTCAACTACGGGCATCTGCTTGTTAACGATCTCTAGCTGATAATCATTTGGAAGTTCGACCCAAACACCCGACTTAGTAATACCAATTAACAATGGTTCAAATCGTTGTCTATCCAAACCTTTGAGCACTCCCCCTGCTGACACGCACGAAACCTCGTGCTCGCTACTAGGGCCTCCGCAAATGATTGCGACTATTTGTTTACTCATCGAATAAAGTTTTCAGCTTTGGTAGTAATTTCCATCAAGCGATCAAGGGCTTCTGTTGGTGTAATCATCCCTGAAACCACATCTGCAACAGCCTCTATAACCGGCACTTCCACGCCAACTCGGTGCGCAATTTCAAGAATTGCACTAGATGATGCAACACCTTCCACAGTCTTTGCCACCTCTGTGCGAGCAACATCCATGGAACCACTTCGTCCTAGGACTTCTCCAAAAGTTCGATTTCTAGACAACGGAGAACCACAACTTGCAACGAGATCACCCATGCCAGCCAAGCCAGCTGCGCTGAGTGGATCTGCGTTATGTGCCGCGCACAATCGTGCGACCTCATTAAGGCCACGAGTTATCAACATGGCTTGAGTATTTTCACCAAAACCAAGACCAATCGAAATTCCAACCGCAAGTGCAATCACGCTCTTGATGGCACCAGCTAACTCGCATCCCAAAACATCTACTGATGTATAAACGCGGTAGTAAGGAGTTGCAAAAAGTTGCTGAACTTTCTCAGCCAAAACCATATTTGAAGCTGCTGCAACCGCCCCTGCTGGCTGACGCAGAATCAACTCATTGGCAAGGTTGGGGCCGGTAATAATTGCAATGTTTTCTGTCTCCATAACATCATGGATGATTTCCGTCATCCGAGACATCGTGCTTACCTCAATGCCCTTTAATGAACTGACATAGATGGCACCTGGCTGCACCAACGGCTTCCAGCTCTTTAGATTCTCACGCAAAGTCTGAGCTGGAACCGCCAAAACGTAAATATTTGAATAATCAAATGCCTCTTGTAGATCACTAGTTGCTTTGAGGCCAACCGGAAGTGCGTTGTCATCTAAATAGTATCTGTTGGTGTGTTTGTTGTTGATCTCATCGACAACTTCTTGATTTCGACCCCACAACAACACATGGTTGCCCGCATCGCATAACACTTGAGCAAGGGTGCTTCCCCACTGTCCAGCACCCAGTACTACTACCTTGCTCACTTCTTCTTGCCTTTCTTGAAATTGCCGGTGCGTGGCAGAGCAGAATTGTGTGGATCAAATATTTCTACTGGGCGTTTTTCTCCTCGAAGCTCTTCCAAGAGATTAGTCAGCTCCCGCATCACAAAAGCTGTGGCTTCACGTAAGGCCTCTGGATCATTCTCTTTTCCATACCAGGCAGACAAATCCAAAGGTTTGCCAGCTAGCACCTGAATTGGAGTTCGAGGGAAAAACTTTATCTTCTTCTCATACGTTGGCATAACAATCTGCGAACCCCATTGAGCAATAGGAACGATTGGAGTGCGTGTGGCAATAGCTAGTCGAGCAAGGCCTGTTTTTGCAACCATCGGCCATCCCTGTGCATCTCTCGTTAATGTTCCTTCTGGATACACACCAACGCAATGACCCATCTCTAGGAGACGTAGCGCGTGATCAAGAGCCTTGGAGGCGTCTTTGCTTTCGCGCGCTACTGGAACCATGCCAGCTGCTAGAACAACTTTTCCAATGACAGGAACTTTAAAAACGCCTTCTTTACCGATGTAACGAGGAGCCCGCCCATTGCGATAGAGAAAGTGAGTTAGAAACAAAACATCTAAGTAAGAAACATGGTTGCTGGCAACGATTGCCTTGCCACTCTTAGGGATATTTTCTCCCCCACGCCAAACCTTTTTTCCCACCAGATTAAGAAGTGGAATAACTACCTTTGTGCCGACCTTAAATGCAAGATTAGTTCCGAGGGGATTTCCCTTAGGTGGAGCATATGAAATCTTGTACTCCGTCATGGCATTAATAATAGTGCCGTATATGCAAAAACGGGGCTAGCGTTAGCCAGCCCCGTTTTTTAAGCAAGAGAATTACTTCTTCTTTGCCTTCTTTACAACCTTCTTCGCTGCTGGCTTCTTCTTAGCAGGAGACTTCTTTGCAACCTTCTTAGCTGTCTTCTTGACAACCTTCTTAGCTGCCTTCTTTGGCGCTGCCTTCTTAGCTGCTGGCTTAGCAACTACCTTTGGCTCTGGCTTTGGTGCTGGAGCAAGCTTGCGATCTCCAGCAATAACTTCCTTTAGTGCCTTTGCAGGTAGAAAGCGTGCCTTCTTTGAAGCCTTGATCTTGATTGTCTCGCCAGTAAATGGGTTACGTCCCATACGTGCCTTGCGATCAACCTTCTTGAACTTACCGAAATCGTTGATCATTACATCTTCACCCTTTGCAAGGTTACGGATGATTGTGTCAAAAACGATGTCTACAGCGTGAGCTGCTTCTTTTTTGCTGTCGTTGAAGTGTGGTGCTAACGCAGCAATGAATTGGGCCTTATTCATTGAAATCCCCTTATTTACGCGTAAATGTTAAGCAACTGCTTAACGTGTTCATAAACTTACGCGCATATAAGGGGTGATGTGGTTATTGAATTGCGCGTGTCGCGCTTTTTATTTTTTTGTAGAAATGATGAAAAATGCGTTTTTTATGCGTAGAAAACTCTAAATACAAGATTGAGGGTTGGGCGCGCACTCTCTCACCCACACGTAAAACCCGCGTTTTACGCTTGTTTTTAGCCCCTACGAACGAATAGGAAGAGTAGTTGGCTTGTATACAGGGCGAGATTTCTCAAAAGAATCAATGGAATCAGTCTGTTTTAGGGTCAAACCAATGTCATCCAATCCTTCCATCAAGCGCCAGCGGGTGTAATCATCGATTTGAAATGACAAACTCTTTGATCCATAGCCAACGGTGCGGGTCTCTAGATCAACTGTGATTGGGGTTGCTGGTTCTGCTTCTACAGCAGCCCACATCGCCTCCACCTCTGCTTGATCCAAAATGATCGTTAACAATCCACCCTTGAGTGAATTGCCACGGAAGATATCTGCAAAGCGGCTAGAAATAACTACCTTGAAGCCATAGTTCTGTAGCGCCCATACTGCGTGCTCACGTGAAGAACCTGTTCCAAAATCCGCTCCTGCAATAAGAACTGTGCCATTCTTGAAGGCCTCCTTGTTGAGAACAAATTCAGGATCATTTCTCCAAGCAGCAAATAGACCATCTTCAAAGCCACTGCGCGTTACTCGCTTTAAATAGACAGCAGGGATTATCTGATCTGTATCAACATTGCTGCGACGAAGTGGAACTCCGGTGCCGATGTGCTTAATGAATTTTTCCATGGACTTGGCTCCTTACAGATCCGCAGGTGAAGACAGTGTTCCACGCAGCGCTGTAGCAGCTGCGACAAGTGGACTTACTAAGTGGGTACGACCGCCCTTACCTTGGCGACCTTCAAAGTTACGGTTTGAAGTTGAAGCAGAGCGCTCTCCTACTGCTAACTGATCAGGGTTCATACCAAGACACATTGAGCATCCTGCATTTCGCCATTCAGCACCGGCATCAAGAAAGACCTTGTCCAGACCTTCTGCTTCTGCCTCCAAGCGCACTCGCGCCGATCCTGGAACAACCAGCATGCGCAATGTTGAAGCGATCTTCTTGCCCTTTAAGATATCTGCAGCTGCACGCAAATCTTCAATGCGCCCGTTAGTGCAAGAGCCCAAGAAAACAGTGTCAATGGCTATCTTTTTAAGTGGTGTGCCCGCCTCAAGACCCATGTATACAAGTGCTCGCTCTGCAGCCGTGCGTGCCTCTGAGTCTGCAATATCTGCTGGGTTTGGAACCACTGAATTTAGCGGCAAACCTTGGCCTGGGTTAGTTCCCCATGTAACAAATGGCTCTAGCTCATCTGCATTTAGATTTACCTCAACATCAAACTTGGCATCGGCATCTGTAAACAATGTTTTCCAATAAGAAACAGCTGCATCAAAATCCTCAGGTGCATGAGGCTTACCCTTGATGTAATCAAAAGTTGTTTGATCTGGAGCAATCAGTCCTGCTCTTGCTCCTGCTTCAATAGACATATTGCACACCGTCATTCGAGATTCCATTGACAGGGCACGGATTGCACTGCCTCGGTATTCGATGACATACCCCTGGCCACCGCCCGTGCCAATCTTTGCAATGATCGCAAGGATGATGTCCTTAGATGTCACACCAGGCTTGAGTGAGCCTTCAACATTAATCGCCATTGTCTTTGGTCGTTGCAAAGGCAACGTTTGTGTGGCAAGAACATGCTCAACTTCTGAGGTACCAATACCAAAAGCAAGTGCTCCAAAAGCACCATGGGTGGATGTGTGAGAATCTCCGCACACAATCGTCATGCCAGGTTGTGTAACACCAAGTTGTGGCCCAACAACGTGAACAACTCCCTGATCCTTATCACCGAGTGAGTGAATACGAAGCCCAAACTCTTTACAGTTTGCGCGCAAGGTATCGACCTGCAGCTTTGAAACTGGATCTGCGATCGGCAGATTAATATTCTGTGTCGGCACATTGTGATCTTCTGTAGCAATCGTTAGATCAGGGCGACGAACTGGGCGTCCTGCAAGGCGCAGTCCATCAAATGCTTGTGGGCTAGTTACTTCGTGGATTAAATGCAGATCGATATAAATCAGATCTGGTTCGCCATCTGCTGCGCGAACAACATGCTCTGCCCAAATTTTCTCGGCTAGCGTTTTACCCACGATGTACTGCTCCTTACATGTCCAGGTTGTGATATCAGATACTGAGATGCTAATATCACTCTATGAACAAGAAGAATAGCGGAGTTGGCGTATTAGACAAAGCGGTGGCAATTCTAAGCACACTAGAAGCCGGCCCGCATTCACTTGCCGAACTTGTTGCAGCAACAGGCATCGCCCGCCCTACCGCCCACCGGTTAGCTGTGGCACTTGAGTTTCACCGTTTAGTTGCTCGTGATTTAGCCGGACGCTTTGTTTTAGGACCACGCTCAGGTGAGTTAGGTGCTGCTGCCGGTGAAGATCGTTTATTGGCTGCTGCAGCCCCTGCTCTGGCCGCTCTGCGCGATGCAACTGGAGAGAGTGCGCAGTTATATCGCCGTCAAGGAGATCTGCGCATCTGTGTGGCCGTTGCAGAGCGTTTATCAGGATTGCGTGACTCGGTTCCTGTTGGCGCAGCCCTCACCATGCACGCAGGCTCTGCTGCGCAAATTCTTCTTGCCTGGGAAGAGTCCGAAAAGATTCACCGTGGTTTAACCAACGCCCGCTTTACCGCCGCACAACTATCTGCTGATCGTCGTCGCGGTTGGGCACAATCTGTGGGAGAGCGCGAAGCCGGTGTTGCATCTGTGTCAGCACCTGTGCGCGCACCTAACGGCAAAGTAATTGCGGCCGTAAGCATAAGCGGCCCGATCGAACGTCTAGGACGTCAACCTGGCCGCATTCATGCCGCTGCTGTAGTTGCTACTGCAGCTCGTCTGACTGAACATCTAGCTCGCGAATAACGCGAGCAATTGTAGGAAAAGAAAAACCTTTTCGCTGTAGCAGTGATTGAATTCTGCGAATCTGAACCTCTGGCTCAAGCCGACTCATTGTGTTGTACTTTTTCATACCCAATGAAAACGCGGTTCGATATTCAGACTCATCATCAATCTCATCTAATGCTGCATCGATACTGGATTGATCTACTCCCCTCGTGCGAAGTTCTCCAGCAATGATTCGCTTAGACAATTTCTTGGAGGTATGGCGGGATTGAGTCCACGCCCTTGCAAACTCTGAGTCGTTGATCAAACCATTTTCTTGAAGGCGAAAGATGGTTGCCTGGGCAACATCATCTTCTACTCCACGCTTTTTTAAGTGAGCCAGAAGTTCACCCTTACTCTTTGCGCGAGCAACCAAGGCATTGAGTGCGATGGTGTTTGCGATTGAGTAAGGGTCAGCCTCCTGGTCGACCTTTACATATTCAAGCATTGGAGCTTAGAAATCCACCTCTGCGGCAGCTTCGTCAATTGCAGCAACTAGTGCTGGATCGACCTCAACTGGAACAAAGTGTTCGCGGATCTTGTTTTCAATCTCATTTGCTAGATCTGGGTTATCAAGTAGGAATGCGCGTGCATTTTCCTTGCCCTGACCAAGCTGGTCTGCTTCGTAGGTGTACCAAGCACCAGACTTCTTAACCACACCGATTTCAACACCCATATCAATCAATGAGCCTTCGCGTGAAATACCTGTGCCGTAAATAATGTCGAACTCTGCCTGCTTGAAAGGTGGAGCCATCTTGTTCTTAACTACCTTTACACGGGTACGGTTACCAACAGATTCTTGACCATCCTTAAGCGTTTCAATACGACGGATATCTAGGCGAACAGAGGCGTAGAACTTAAGTGCTTTTCCACCTGTAGTTGTCTCTGGTGAACCAAAGAAGACACCGATTTTGTCACGCAACTGGTTAATGAAAATTGCTGTTGTCTTTGATTGGTGCAGCGCTCCCGTGATCTTACGAAGTGCTTGAGACATCAAACGAGCTTGAAGACCCATGTGTGAATCACCCATCTCGCCTTCGATTTCTGCGCGAGGAACAAGAGCTGCAACTGAGTCAACTACAACTAGATCAAGTGCACCTGAACGAATAAGCATGTCCATGATTTCTAGCGCTTGCTCACCTGTATCTGGCTGTGACACCAACAGTGCATCAATATCAACACCAAGCTTCTTTGCATACTCTGAATCAAATGCATGCTCAGCATCGATGAAGGCACAGATGCCACCAGCTTTTTGAGCATTTGCAATTGCATGCAATGTAAGGGTTGTCTTACCTGAAGACTCTGGTCCGTAAATTTCAACAACGCGACCTCGTGGAAGTCCACCAATACCAAGTGCGATATCTAGTGCGATTGAACCAGTTGGAATAACTTCGATCACTGTGTTCTGTCGCTCTGACATCTTCATTACTGCGCCCTTACCAAATTGACGTTCGATCTGGGCTAGGGCTGTGTCTAACGCCTTGTGGCGTTCAACGTTGGCTTTATCTTGTGCTGCATCGTTTGCTTTGTTGCTTTTTTCAGTAGCCACGTACATTCCTTTCGATAGAACGTCCTGCGTTGTGCAGTTCGTTTGGTCTGGCCCAGAAGGTACGGAGACCCAACGACGGACTACAGATTCCCCACATCGAGTGTGGAGAAGAGCTGCAGGCGGAGGTTGGAACCGCTCTGGTTGTACTCGGAAAGTTTATCCGAACATCTGTTCGAAAGGTAACAGGTGGCACTGACGGATTTAGGCGTGTCGCCCCACCATACTGAGTCGGTGTTAATCCTGCTGCCGCCCTCTGAGAAGAAATCAGCTACCCCAGGGCCGGCTATCGAGGTCTATGCGGGCGTTCTCTATGCCGCCCTGGGTTGGAGCACCCTTACTAAAGCCCAACAGAAGCTAGGCCAATCTTGCATCGCCATCATCTCAGCCAAATACGCAGTTGTGCGCCCATTGGATCTGATCGAGCCGTAAAAAGAAAAAATAAAGAATAAAAAGATGGCCGCCCAGGTTGCACTTGCCTTAGACGGGGTTGAATCAGAGTTAATAATCGATTGTCGCTCATCTACCTATCAAACAGTCTGGCAATCCCCCGTTGCGATAACCGTGGAGATCAAGGTCTTCACCAAAGTAGATGGTGCGAAAAAAGTGATTACCCACAAGTCCAAAAAGACTCGCGGTGAAGTAACCCATCGCATCTTAAAGAGCGAAAGAGTTCCGAGTAATCCTCATGAATTAGAAGAAATCGTTTCTCAAGAATTTGAATGCGAATTGCTTGAAGGAGATAAGAAAAATCCTTGGGTCCTAGAGGTCTATTGTAAAGAGGCGTCGCTATGACGCCATCAGGGCCGTTTTCTTAATCAGCTCAACCGTCAACGTTGGATAGTTCCACATAATCACATGTGCGCAGTTATCGACAACTATCCACCGCGAATGAGAAGGCGCAACGCTTTTTTCTTGTGCAATCTCTTCTGGTAATGTCCGATCTTCATCTCCAAAAACTACTGAGAGTTTAACCTTTTCAGGCACAACAGATTCAAACCTGCGCCCATTTGCACCATGCCACATTGGCATATAGCCCTTTGATCTGGCCATCGCTATTACTGAGTCTCGACATGACTCAAAACTTAACTCACGCCATAAGTGAGTGATTTTCTTATAGCCAATAGCCTTCAATACTGGAATTCGATACGCCGTCTTCATGAAGTACTGGGAAATCTTTGCAAGGATTCTTGCATCAAGACTTGGAGGAAACTTTCGCGGCGGTTGTTCGTGCCATAAACCAGCAGGAGCCAATGCAGTAACACTCAAAACTTTGTCTGGAGCAACCGCTGCCATCTCTAATGCAATCCAACCTCCAAGGGAGTTTCCGGCAACGTGCATGGTTTCAACACCTATCTCAGAAACCATGTAATCAACTATCGCCTGCGCAAGGGAGCGTGGATCCAATTCTTCATCATCTGTAAGTGGTGCATCACCATGGCCTGGTAGGTCAATGGCATAGACCGTAAAACTGTCTACCAACTGCGGAACCAGAGTTTTCCAAATGGTTCCAGCAGAACCCAATCCATGCACAAGGACTAATGCGGGTTTGTTGAGGTCTTGTGTGTAACGGTGGGAGCTAACGGGCACGTTAGTACTTGTACTTTTCTGTCTCGTTTGGATGTGCCTTGCACACCGCTTTCCAAATGACATCTGGCTCAAACCCAGCAGCCAGGGCTTCATTCACGCTCTTACTACCTAACTCAGATAATGCAATATCTGCAGAAAATGAAGGTGCCCATGCATCACCAAATGACAAGGTGATGCGTTCGCGCAGATCAGAGATTCGCAATTGCCGTTATTGCTTCTGCTTGCGCACGAGATTGTGCTGGAGTAATTGGATGCAAGGCTTGTCCAATTAACCATCGTGTTGCCAGCTCGCTCTTTTCTTTGCCCAACAAATGAGCCATTGCAATAGAAAATGCTTTCCATAAGACATCTGTCTGAGCCGAAAGAGCTAGGGTCAATGAATCCGGATCTTGTTTGCGCATCGCAGCAAGTGCCTCATCACGTGAAACTTCAATTGAAATCTTCTCTAAGGCAGAAGTTGCATCTGGTGCAGCTTGCGCGATGACAACTAACCGTTGCATCTCTGATTCACATAGGCTGCGAATAAGGCTCTCTTTGTCTCTGTAATGATTATACAAAGTTGCGCGAGAAACTTCTGATGCATCAGCAATTTCAATCATGGACATTTTGCGCAGGCCAGTAGTTGCAATTAATAGCTTTGTAGCTTCAAGGATTGCGTTTTGTGTACGGCGATGAGTTGCTACTTGTGGCGCGTACTTATTAAGCGGCATCGACAACAGTGAGAGTTACGCCCTCACGGCTCTTAAGCTCTGCAGATACTTCGCTGAAAACGCCTGATAGAGAAAGTCCCAGTGCGAGGCAAATTGCATTTAGTAATTCAGAGGATGCTTCTTTTTGTCCGCGTTCTACCTCGGATAGGTATCCAAGTGAGACTCGTGCATCACGAGCAACATCGCGCAACGTGCGACCCTGGGCATTGCGCGCAGAACGAAGGGTCTGGCCAATAGCTTCACGAACTAGAACCATTGTCATACTCCCTTCACGTGTCGAACTTTAAGCGCGATGTCTAAGGATACGCGCAAAGGAGGCTATCGCGCTTGATGTAGCTGCGTTTCGCACAGAATCACGATCTCCAGAAAGGGACAATTCGATCGTCTGGCTGATAGGACCTTCAATGGCTACCCACACCACACCTGCCACAGAACCGCCCAACGGGTTGGGGCCTGCAACTCCTGTTGTTCCAATCGCCCACGTAGTTCCAAAGGATTTGATTGCACCCTTAGCCATCGCAACTGCGACCTCTTCACTGATCACTGTGTGCTTTTCAATGAGCTCTGGATCAACATCTAGATGAGAAACTTTAATTTCATCTCGGTATGCCGTCATTCCGCCGACAAAGACATCAGATGCTCCTGCAACCATGACAATTGCAGCACTCACAGAGCCTGCAGTTAAAGACTCAGCGGTACTAATTGTTTCTCCGCGTTGGCGCAGATGTTCAACGATCTCGGCAGAATAGCCAAGGATCTCGTTTGCTAACGTCATCTGCCAAACCTTTCGTAAATCACGCTTTTTGCGTGAAGGTAGATTTTACATAATACACACCTGTAACGATAGTGAGTACCACTGCAACGAACATGAGGCCATCGCGGAACCAGTAAAGATTAGAGCTAAGAGGTAGAACATAGAAGCCAACACCAAAGTTCTGCAGCGTTGCCTTAATTTTGCCACCCTTATTCGCCGGAATGACTCCTCGTTTAATGACAGAGAGTCTAAACAGCGTGATCCCAATTTCACGGAACAAAATCACACATGTGATCCACCAAGGCATTCTTCCCAAAATCGATAGTGAGACCATCGCTGTACCAAGCATAAATTTGTCGGCAACTGGATCTAGAAACTCACCGAACTTTGTAATTGTGCCTCGGCTTCGAGCCAAATTTCCATCCAGAATATCTGATAATCCGAGTATAAAGAAAACACACCAAGAGATGTATTGCCAGGTTGGATCATCTCCACCATTTTTAAAAAGCGTGTATGCACCAACTGGAACAAACAATAAACGCATGACAGTGATGAAATTTGGAGTTATAAATGCAGGAAGTTTCATAGGGGCTTAGCCACCAAATCCGCACCCATCGAGTCAATAACAACGGCGTCAACATACTGCCCAACTGTGTAGTTAGTACCAATAAATGATGTCGTGCCATCTACTTCAGGTCCCTGATGAGCTGCGCGGCCCTCTTGTAATTCTTCATCTTCAATCAAAACACGCACAGTCTCACCAATTCGCCCCTGTGCTCGCAATGAAACCATTTCATCGGCTAGTGAAGACAATGTCTCAACCCGCTGGGCAATGACATCTGCATCAACCTTGTCAACAAGATTTAACGCTTCAGTGTTGTCCTCATCTGAGTACCCAAATACACCGACCGCATCTAGCTTTGCTTTAGTAATAAAGTCAGCCAAATCATCAAAGTCCTCTTGCGTTTCACCTGGAAAACCAACAATAAAGTTTGAACGAATACCAGCCTCTGGTGAGACCGCACGCACTTGGCTAATGAGATGTAAAAACTTCTCGCTGTCTCCAAAGCGACGCATCCGGCGAAGCACTGTTGGACTTGTGTGCTGGAAGGATAAATCAAAGTACGGAGCTGTTTTATCTGTCGCAATCATTGCTTGGATCAATGTAGGACGCATCTCAGCTGGCTGTAAGTAAGAAAGACGGACTCGTTCCACTCCAGGTAGTGCTGCGATATCTGGCAAGATCTTTTCCATCAACTGCAGATCACCCAGATCTTTTCCGTATGAGGTTGTGTTTTCACTAACCAAGAACAATTCTGAGACACCATTTTCTGCAAGCCAACCTGCCTCTTTGATGATGTCGGTTGGGCGTCTAGAAATAAACGAGCCACGGAAATAAGGAATCGCACAGAACGAACAGCGTCGATCACAGCCTGAGGCGATCTTCAGTGGAGCCCAAGGCGCATCACCTAATCGCTTTCTTGAAAACTCTTCGCTCTCACGCGCATCTGCCCGATCAGCTGGTGCAATAGGTAGCAGTGCTCGACGATCCCGCGGGATGTGTGCTTTATGAGATTCACCAGCAACAATAGATTGCAAGCGAGCAGAAATATCCTTGTAGTCATCAAAACCTAGAATTGCATCTGTTTCAGGCAGTTCCTCAGCCAATAGATTTCCATAACGCTCAGCCATGCAACCAACGGCAACAACTGCGCGTGTAACCCCATGACCTTTGAGGGAATTTGCCTCAAGCAATGTATCAATAGAATCCTTTTTTGCGGATTCGATAAAACCACATGTGTTTACAAGTGCGACTTCGGCCGATTCCACATCATCGACAAGAGTCCAACCATCTGCTGCTAATCGACCAGCTAACTCTTCAGAATCTACTTCGTTGCGTGCGCACCCAAGAGTGACTACTGCAACGGTGCGCTTCATTTGCGCAATCTTACCCTGTTTAAGGCTATTAAGAATCTACTCCGTACGACACGCTAACTACTTCCCCATCACCGCCGATTGAATCGACTTTTTTGCCATTAACAGTTAAATCAACTCCCCCTGCATTACCGACTTTTATATTCAGAGAAACATCGGTGCTAAAGGTTTTAGTGCTACCTCGTGCAATTTGCCCACTGAAAAGGGTGCGTCCCGTTGCATCCGATACGAAGAGCCAGCTCTTTGCACGTTCTGCAGAAACAATTAACTCGACTCCCGTGCCTGTTGAAACAGTTGCCTGCTCAGTCGGAGTTGACTCAGTTGCTTCTGGTGAAGGGGTTGCACTCTCTGTACTTGAAGCCACCGGTGCTGGAATATCAACAGATGCTGTGTTTGAAATGATGATCTGTGCAAATCCCACGACAAATAATGATGCCACCGAGATTGTTGCTAGTACTTTCCAAGAAACCTTGCGGGCCTGTTCTGGTAAACGCATAACACTATTTTCAACAAGTAAATCTTTAATCGATCGATCCACCCGCATTTGCTCTTCTTCAAAAGCGGCAATGAAAATCTGCGGATCAACGCCTAGCTTTGTAGCAATGTTACGAATATGACCACGGGCATATGTTTCACCACCGCATTTATGAAAAGAATCCGATTCCATCTCACGCAATAGTGAACTGCGAATATTTGTTGAAGCCGAGAGATCGTCAATGCTCAGCCCAGCACTCTTACGTGCTTGAGTAATCATCGATCCAAGAGACATGAACTAATCCTCAAACTGGCTGTGGGGTGAGTGAAAAGTCTAAAGGAGAACTAGTCACCGAGAGAAGGGGTAAGAGTGAGCATTAGGGGTGAAAGAGGGCCACCACACTCATTGTTTACCCTTTGTTAATAATCTCGAAGAGTCGCCAGTACCGAATCGAGTTCATCAGGCTTAACCAAAACGGTACGTGCCTTTGATCCTTCTGATGGCCCAACGATGCCACGAGATTCCATCAAATCCATCAATCGTCCAGCTTTTGCAAAACCAACACGCAATTTTCTTTGCAGCATTGATGTGGAACCAAATTGCGTGCCGACGACAAGTTCAACAGCCTGACACAAAATATCGAGATCATCGCCAATTTCTTTATCAACCATTTTCATTTGATTAACAGGTGCTGTCACATCATCTCGATACCTTGGCTTTAACTGCTTTTTAACATGTGTTGTTACAGCCTCAATTTCGCGCTCTGATACATATGCGCCTTGAATTCTTATTGCTCGGCTTGATCCCATAGGAATAAACAGGGCATCTCCTTGTCCCACAAGCTTTTCTGCACCAGGCGTATCCAAAATAACTCGACTATCAGCAAGTGAGCTAGTTGCAAATGAAAGTCTAGATGGAACGTTGGCTTTAATCAGACCGGTAACAACATCTACAGAAGGACGCTGCGTGGCAAGGACTAAGTGGATACCCGCAGATCGTGCCAATTGAGTAATGCGAACAACAGATTCTTCAACCTCTTTTGCCGCAACCATCATCAAATCTGCAAGCTCGTCAATAATGACCAGTAGATATGGGTATGGCTCAACAGTTCGATCACTACCAGGAGGTGGAACAACTTTTCCGGCACGAACTGCCTTATTGAAATCATCAATGTGTCTGTATCCAAATGTGGATAGATCCTCGTAACGAAGATCCATTTCGCGCACTACCCACGTTAAAGCATCTGCAGCCTTTTTAGGGTTAGTAATGATCGGAGTAATCAAGTGAGGAATACCTTCGTAGGCAGTTAGTTCTACGCGCTTTGGGTCAATCAGAACTAGTCGCACATCATCTGGAGTAGCTCGCACTAAAATCGAGGTAATCATGGCGTTAATCATTGAAGATTTACCCGCACCAGTTGCACCAGCAACTAGAAGGTGAGGCATCTTGGCAAGGTTTGCACACACAAAATTACCTTCAACATCCTTACCCAAAGCAACAAGCATGGGATGTAAATCTTGTCCTGCAACCGTTGAGCGCAAAACATCACCCAATGCGACTATCTCTCGATCCGCATTTGGAATCTCAATTCCAACTGCTGATTTTCCAGGAATTGGAGACAGGATGCGAACATCGCTACTGGCAACTGCATAAGAAATATTCTTGGCAAGGGCGGTAATTCGCTCGACCTTCACAGCGCTTCCAAGTTCAACTTCATATCTGGTAACCGTTGGGCCACGCATGAAACCAGTAACTTGTGCATCGATTTCAAACTGCAAAAAGACTTCAGTTAAGGCAGCAACAACTACCTCATTTGCTTTGCTCTTGGCTTTAGCTGCAGGGCCTGCCCGCAACATATCCGCGGCTGGGAGCTCATAGACAACATCTGCCGTGAGAAGCAATTGCTCTGGGCGTTTGGCAGCAACCGTATTTTCATTGGCATGAACAACTGGAGAAACAGGAACTGGGACAGTGAACTCTTCGTCAAAGCTCTCTTCGTCAAGCTCTTCTTCCTCTTCATCTGGTTCATTCCATGCCGCTACAACTGGTGTGTCAAAGGCCGGAGTATCTGTAATTTCAAAATCTTGCTCAACGCGCTCTGCTCGTTCAGGTCGCTTAGACCAAAGCCATTTACTAGATGTGGTGATTCGAGTCAGGATCTCAGAGACAGGGGTTGCAGTAATCACCAATAAACCAAAAATGAAAACAATAAACAAAACGGGATAAGCAAGGACTGAAGTCATTAAAGCAACTAGAGGTTGTGTGACACCGTAGCCAAGCCATCCGCCACCTTCACGCATGGCTGTTGCACCCGTTCCAACGGAACCATTGAATAAATGAGCTAGTCCGGTTGATGAAACGGCAAGTGCCAGTGTGCCGATGATGATTCGCCCCGTCGCCTTTGAATCCTCAGGAACACGAAATAATCTAAATGCAAAGTAGATAAGAACAAGAGGTGAAATAAAACCAACCCGACCAAATCCACCATAAATAAAGGAATAAACCGCTCGACCTACAAGATTATCGGAGTGAAACCAAGTGCCAGCAGTTGCAATTAAGGCCAGGATTAAAATTAGAAATGCGATTCCATCTCGCTGATGTGCTGGATCTAAATCTTTCGCACCGCGTGCTATAAAACGAACGCTCTTACCTAGTGACTTGGCAATAAACCGCCATGTGGCACCAACTCCACGACCAAGTGCTCCGCCTACAGCACCCGTCTTAGATTTTGCTTTTTTTCTTTTAGCCACACGACTGATCGTAAAGGGTTAACAAATTTGAACCTACTAGGCGCGCCGCGCATTAAACTTCAATAACGACAGGGACAATCATCGGCTTTCGTCGATGCTCTCCCCCAACCCATCCACCTATTGTCTTTCGCACAATTTGAGATAGTTGATGGGTTCCATTGATTCCATCAACAACGGCTGCTGCTAAGGCTTTTTCAATACGAAGCTTGACCTCATCAAACATCGCTGCATCTTCATTAAACCCTCGTGCATGAATATCTGGTCCCGCAACGATCTTGCCACTTTGAGAATCAATAACAACAACACATGAAATGAATCCCTCTTCACCCAGAATGCGTCGATCCTTTAAAGAGCTCTCAGTAATATCGCCAATACTCTGTCCATCGACGAAAACAAAGCCCACAGGGATTGCACCGACAACTTCTGCCTCATGATTAACCATGTCGATAACCACACCATTATCAATAATGAATGTGTTTCCTCGTGGAACACCTGATTGGATCGCCAGTTCTGCGTTTGCTTTCAGGTGACGCCATTCTCCGTGAATTGGCAACACATACTTGGGCTTAACTATGTTGTAGCAATAAAGAAGCTCTCCTGCTGCAGCATGGCCAGAAACGTGCACCATTGCATTTGCTTTATGAACCACCTTTGCGCCAAAACGTGTTAACTCATTGATGATGCGAAATACTGAGTTCTCATTTCCTGGAATAAGAGATGAAGCCAAAATAACTGTGTCGCCTTCGCCAACACGAATCTGATGATCGCCGTTAGCCATGCGAGAGAGCGCAGCCATTGGCTCACCTTGTGACCCTGTGCAAATCAACACAACATTGTCATCATACTGATCTAGATCTTTGGCATCGATGACTAAATCAGCAGGCACATTGAGATATCCCATGTCCTCAGCGATCTTCATGTTACGAACCATGGAACGTCCGATGAATACGACTTTGCGTCCATGCTGTGCGGAAATATCAATGACTTGCTGAACACGGTGAACATGTGAAGAAAATGAAGCAACGATGACACGGCGCTTGGTTGAGGAAATAACTCGATTAAGCGCTGGCATAATTTCGCGCTCTGAAGGTGTGAACCCTGGAACATCGGCGTTAGTTGAATCGACCATAAATAGATCAACACCTTGCTCGCCCAGACGTGCAAATGTTCGCAAATCTGTAATGCGACCATCTAGTGGTAGTTGATCCATCTTGAAATCACCAGTGGCCAATACTCGGCCTGCTTCTGTATTGATAACAACGGCCAACGCATCTGGAATTGAGTGATTGACCGCAACAAACTCCAGAGTGAAAGGTCCAATATCTTCAGTGCCACCCTCTTTCACCTCGCGTGTAAGTGGAGTGATGCGATGTTCTTTCAGTTTTGCTGTGATCAGTGCAAGGGTTAAGGCAGAACCATAAATTGCAATATCGCCACGTTCACGCAATAGATATGGAACCGCACCAATATGGTCTTCGTGACCATGCGTTAAAAAGATACCTATAACATCATCCAGACGATCTCTGATGTAAGAAAAATCAGGAAGAATCAAGTCAATACCTGGTTGAGTATCTTCAGGAAACAAGACGCCACAGTCCACAATTAAGAGCTTTGATTTGTATTCAAAGACAGTCATATTGCGGCCGATTTCAGTAAGGCCACCGAGTGCGACTATGCGCAAACCACCGTCAACTAACTTTGGCGGAATACTTAGATTTGGATGTGGATGATTCATTAGTTAACTGCAACACCACCGGCACGTAGATCTTCACGCAGTTGTGCGATCTGTGCATCAGTAGCATCGACTAGAGGAAGACGAGTGTGGCCGCCAGGTAGGCCCATTAATGTGAGTGCGGCCTTTGTCAGAATCGCACCTTGCGTTCGGAAGGTTCCTGTGTAGACAGGCAGTAACTTCTGGTGGATCTCTAAAGCACGCGCTGCATTTCCAGCAAACCAAGCATCTAATAACTCGCGAAGATCTTTTCCGACGGTGTGACCACAAACAGATACAAATCCAACTGCCCCAACTGAAAGTAGTGGCAAGTTAAGAATGTCATCACCTGAATAAACAGGAATTCCACAGCGCTTGATGACCCAAGAAGTTGATGCAACATCTCCCTTTGCATCCTTGAGTGCAACGATCCGAGGGTGCTCTGCAAGACGAACAATTGTGTCTGGTTCGATTGGAACACCGGTGCGACCAGGAATGTCATACATCATCATCGGAAGATCGGTTGCATCAGCAACAGCGCGGAAGTGAGCTTCGATACCAGCTTGTGGTGGTTTGTTGTAATAGGGAGTTACTACAAGCAAACCATCTGCTCCTGCTTTTTCGGTGCGCTTGGCTTGATTGATTGAGTACTCAGTTTCATTATCTCCAGCACCAGATAAAACTTTAATCGAAGACCCCACTGCGTTTCTGACAACGCGAATGATCTCCTCTTTTTCAGAGGACTTAGTTGTTGGGGCTTCACCTGTTGTTCCATTCACCACGATTCCATCATGGCCATGAGCAACTAGGTGAGTTGCAAGAGTCTCAACACCTGCCCAATCGATTGCGCCATCTTTTTTGAATGGCGTGACCATTGCGGTCAGAAGCCGTCCAAATGGAGGTGCGATTGTCATGCGGTGAACTCTACCCGCTTTAAGGGGCGACTCGTCCAGACTTTTCAAAGGCTGCGTATGTAAGCGGCATTAATTTCGCAAATTCCGCTTCCATTTTCTCGGCAACCATCTCAATTTCACGTTGAGGATAGCTTGGAAAATGTGAACCTTCACGGGCTGTCCGCAAGGACAAGAAGTTCATCAATGCGCGAGCATTCATTGACACATACATAGATGAATACGTTGCAACCGGCAAAACTACACGGGCGACTTCGCGGGCAACGCCAGCTTCCAACATCTTTTGATAACTTTCATATGCAATAACGTATGCATCCTTCATGGCTTCAACCGTCACATCGAATTGCTCTTTCGTTCCATCAACAAATGTGTAAGCGCCAGTTTTACCCACTTGAACAAGTTTGCGTTCGGCAGATGGAATATAGAAAACAGGTTTTAGTTCGCGGTAGCGACCACTTTCCTCATTGTATGAAGCGATGCGGTGGCGCATGAACTCACGAAAAACAAAGATCGGAGCGGAGACAAAAAATGTCATTGATGTGTGCTCGAATGGAGATCCGTGACGTTCGCGAGCCAGGTAATTAATCAATCCTGCAGAACGTGCTGGATCTTCCCCAATTTCTTCCATCGATTGCTCACCAGCTGTTGACACACGAGCTGCCCAAATAACATCAGCATCGCTAGCACTGGCTTTCACTAATTCAACGGTCACATCATCGCGGTAGATAATTTCTTCACTCATGTTCGCACCCTATCTATTAGCCCCTAGCAGCCCTTGGATATATACGGCACAATGTCCGCGTGTCCAAGGTTGCCTCCACCACATTGCGTGATTCGCTCAGTGTTTCACTCACCGTTGGTGCATATGGGGTGGCATTTGGGGCCGCTGCTGTGGCAAATGGCTTTACTGTTTTACAAAGCTGCCTACTTTCATTATTGACATTTTCTGGTGCATCTCAATTTGCAGTTATTGGAGTTCTAGGAGCGGGTGGATCTGCATTAAGTGGAATCGCAACTGCATCTTTACTTGGAGTTAGAAACGCACTCTACGGAGTCATCATGGCCCCCCGACTCAAAGTCTCTGGATTAACTCGAGTCGTTGCAGCGCAAATAACTATTGATGAATCAACAGCGGTTGCATTGGGCCAAGAGCCCCGGGGCATCGACGCGATGCGCAAAGGCTTCTGGTACACAGGCATTGGCGTATTTGTATTCTGGAACCTTTTCACACTTGCAGGTGCGCTAGGTGCGCAAGCAATGGGCGATATCCGCGCATTTGGTCTTGATTCAGCCGTTCCCGCAGCATTCTTGGGATTGGTATGGCCACGATTAACAGGAAAGTTTGAGCGCATTTTGGCTATTGGTTGTGCAATCTTTGCAATCGCTATGACGCCGATTTTGCCTGCAGGTCTTCCCATCATCGCAACTGCATTTATTGCAATAGCAGTTGGATTGAAGCGATGAGCACCCAGACAATGAATACCTTGTGGATTGCAACCATCGGAACGAGTGTGATTGCTTTTGCGCTCAAGTACTCAGGACACTCTGTCCCAGAACGCTGGCTTTCACACCCAAAGATTCAACGCATCAACGCACTCATTCCAATTGCATTGCTCAGCGCCCTAGTTGCAGTTCAATCAATTTCTGAAAAGTCACAGTTGATGATTGACCAACGACTAGTTGGCTTATCTGTTGCAATAATCGCGCTATTTCTCAAAGCGCCATTTCCAGTTGTTGTACTCTCAGCTGCAGTTTCATCTGCGGCTGTATATCGCTGGGTTTAGATTATCCCCAAAGCTACAAGCTTTGCCTTCAAATCATTATCTGATGGCTCTGTTAAGTGAGTACCGTCAGAGAAAACAATCACTGGAATTGACTTAGCTCCACCGTTAATTTCGATGACCTTGTCAGCAGCTGTTAAATCTGAATCTGTATCAATTAATGTGTATTCGACATTGAGCTCTTCAAACAAGCGCGCTGAACGGCGGCAATCTCCGCACCAATCGGCGCCGTACATTGTGATTTGATCTTTTGACATGAGTTGCCCCTTACATGAACTTATCTAGGCCATGAATTAGGCCTGGATGGTTAATAATCTTTCGTACCCCAAGAATAACTCCTGGCATAAATCCTGCACGGTCAATTGAATCGTGACGAATAGTTAAGGTCTCCCCTAATCCGCCAAACAAAACCTCTTGATGTGCAACTAATCCACGAGCACGTACTGAGTGCACTGGAATATCTCCTACTAATGAACCACGAGCACCATCTAGAGATGTTGTGGTGGCATCTGGCATTGCTCCAAGACCAGCCTCTTTGCGTGCGGCGGTCATTAATTCTGCGGTGCGGGCAGCAGTTCCTGATGGCGCATCAACCTTTGCAGGGTGGTGAAGTTCAATAATTTCAGCAGATTCAAAGTACTTAGCTGCCTTTGCAGCAAACTCCATCATTAAAACTGCACCGATCGCAAAGTTAGGGGCAATCAAGACGCCCACCTTTGGATTTGCAGCCAGCCAACCCTTAACAGTTGCAAGCTTTGCATCATCAAAACCTGTTGTGCCAACAACAACGTTAATTCCATTGTTGATCAAAAATTCTAGGTTCTTCATCACGCTATCTGGAGTAGTGAAATCAACAACTACTTGTGCGCCAGAATCCTTGAGTTGATCAATTGAGTCACCTAAATCTAGTGCAGCAACAAGCGCTAAACCATCAGCTGCTTCAACAGCCTTAACAACCTCAGAGCCCATGCGTCCGCGAGCACCTAGCACTGCAACATTTATCATGCGCTTAACACCTTCTCAAATTTGGACTCAGACTTGAACGGGCCTACGAGAGCAAGCGTAGGCGTTTTTGTTAAGAA
>Ga0209299_1000427_pt1 | contig 23597 bp, 25 predicted proteins | sample S_140806_MF_Meta_FD_187326 | JGI IMG/M metagenome (GOLD analysis project Ga0209299, IMG submission 187326) | Freshwater microbial communities from Lake Simoncouche, Canada to study carbon cycling - S_140806_MF_MetaG (SPAdes) (version 2) | ecosystem: Environmental > Aquatic > Freshwater > Lake ...
TAACTTTTCCTGTAACGCCCTTATCTTTTCCGGCGATAACCAAAACAGAGTCAGATTTCTTAATCTTTGCCATTTTTTATAACACCTCCGGAGCAAGGGAAATAATTTTCATGAAGCGCTTATCACGAAGTTCACGTGCAACCGGTCCGAAGATACGAGTTCCGCGTGGTTCGCCATCAGCTTTCAAAATTACTGCTGCGTTCTCATCAAACTTGATGTAAGAACCATCTGGACGACGACGTTCCTTAACTGTACGAACGATGACAGCCTTAACGACTTCACCCTTCTTAACTTGTCCGCCAGGAATTGCATCCTTAACGGAACAGACGATGATGTCTCCGATACCGGCATAACGTCGGGAGGAGCCACCGAGTACGCGAATACAGAGAAGCTCTTTAGCTCCAGTGTTATCCGCCACGCGAAGGCGCGACTCTTGTTGAATCATTTCTTCCTCCTACTTAGCTTTCTCGATAATTTGAACTAAACGCCAGCGCTTAGTTGAAGAAATTGGACGAGTTTCCATGATCAATACGCGATCACCGAGACCAGCTTCATTCTTCTCATCATGTGCCTTCAGTTTGCTTGAACGGCTCATAACTTTTGAATACAGACCGTGCTTAACGCGATCTGAAACTTCAACAGAGATGGTCTTATCCATCTTGTCGCTCACAACAATTCCTTCGCGAGTCTTACGTGAACCGCGATCGTCATTTACTGCGCTCATGCTGCGCCTCCGATTCCTAGTTCACGTTCGCGAACGATCGTGTAGATGCGAGCAATCTCTTTGCGTACTGCGCCGAGACGGCCATGGCTTTCGAGTTGACCTGTCGCTGCTTGGAAACGAAGGTTGAAAAGTTCTTCCTTTGCTTCACGCAACTTTGCAGTTAACTCATCTGCTGATAATTGGCGTAATACTTCATTTGTATTTGTAGTAGCCACTTATGCCTCCTCACGACGAACAACACGACACTTCATTGGAAGCTTGTGAATAGCAAGACGCATAGCTTCATTAGCGATTGCTTCAGTAACACCAGAAATTTCAAACATAATGCGCCCTGGCTTTACGTTTGCGATCCACCATTCAGGAGATCCCTTACCGGAACCCATACGAGTTTCAGCAGGCTTCTTTGTTAGTGGACGGTCTGGATAAATATTGATCCATACCTTTCCACCACGCTTGATGTAACGAGTCATAGCAATACGTGCTGCTTCAATCTGACGGTTTGTTACGTAAGCAGGTGCAAGTGCTTGAATACCGTAGTCACCAAATGCAACAACTGTTCCGCCCTTTGCAGGACCCTTACGTGAAGGGTGGTGCTGCTTACGGTGCTTAACACGACGTGGAATTAACATTTATGCCTCGCCTCCTTCAGTACCAGCAACAGGTGCTTCAAGAGTTGCAACTGCTGAATCTGAAACAGGAGCCGCATCGTTCACATTCGAACGTGTAACTTCACCGCGTGGTGCACGTGGAGTGCGTGGTCCGCGACGCTCTGGCTTTGGAGCACGTGCTGCAGCAAGTGCTTCAGCAGCGCGTTCTGTACGAGATTGAATTACTTCACCCTTGTAGATCCAGACCTTTACGCCCAGACGACCAAATGTTGTGTGAGCTTCGTAGAAACCGTAATCAATATCAGCACGAAGTGTGTGCAAAGGAACGCGGCCTTCACGATAGAACTCTGAGCGAGACATTTCTGCTCCACCAAGACGACCACCGCACTGAACACGAATACCTTGTGCTCCAGCTTTCATCGCTGTCTGCATTGACTTACGCATTGCACGACGGAATGAAACACGAGCAGCTAACTGCTCTGCAATTCCTTGTGCAACAAGTTGTGCATCAATTTCAGGATTCTTTACTTCAAGAATGTTTAACTGAACTTGCTTGCCAGTTAACTTCTCAAGACGTTGACGAAGAAGATCTGCTTCTTGTCCGCGACGACCAATAACAATTCCTGGACGCGCTGTGTAAAGGTCGATACGAACACGATCGCGTGTGCGCTCGATTTCGATACGTGAAACGCCTGCGCGCTCCATGCCCTTTTGCATAAGACGACGAATTTCAACGTCCTCTTTTACATAATCCTTGTACAACTTGTCTGCATACCAACGTGATTTGAATTCAGTGGTAATTCCAAGACGGAAGCCGTGTGGGTTTACTTTTTGACCCATTACTTGGTCGCTCCCTTCTTGTTATCTGAAACAGCAACTGAAATGTGGCTGCTTCGCTTAAGAATTCTGAAACCGCGACCTTGTGCACGTGGACGAAAACGCTTCATTGTGCGTCCCTCATCAACTAGTGCTTCAACGACCCAGAGTTCAGATGCATCACGAATTGCTGGATTCTTCTGCTTTGCGTTAGCAACAGCGGAAGCAAGAAGTGTGTACACATCTTGTCCTGCAGCTTGTGGTGCGAACTTTAAAATTGAGAGTGCTTCATCAGCGCGTTGTCCACGAATGAGATTGACGATACGACGAGCCTTTTGTGGTGTGTGGCGAATGTCGCGCAAAATTGCACGAGCAATCAACACATCCGAAGGTGTCGTTGTAACCGCTGGTGTAACAGCTTTATCAGTTGTATTAGGCACGAGTAGCCTTCCGATCTTCACCCTTGATGTGACCACGGAAAGTACGAGTTGGTGAGAACTCACCAAGCTTGTGACCGATCATCGCATCAGTTACGAATACAGGAATGTGCTTGCGACCATCGTGTACTGCGATGGTGTGTCCGATCATTGAAGGAATGATCATTGAGCGGCGTGACCATGTCTTGATCACATTTTTGGTATTCGCTGAATTTTGAGCATCTACTTTTTTAAGTAGATGTCCATCAACGAATGGACCCTTCTTTAAACTACGTGGCATTAGGGCTCCTACCGCTTCTTATTCGACTTGCGACGACGGACGATCATTGAATCTGATGCTTTCTTCTTACGTGTGCGGCCTTCAGGTTGACCCCATGGAGTCACTGGGTGACGTCCACCAGAAGTCTTACCTTCACCACCACCGTGTGGGTGATCAACAGGGTTCATAACAACACCGCGAACAGATGGGCGCTTGCCCTTCCAACGCATACGTCCAGCTTTTCCGTAGTTGATGTTGGATTGTTCTGCGTTTCCAACTTCACCAACAGTTGCACGGCAGCGAACATCAACGTTGCGAATTTCACCTGATGGCATACGAAGTTGCGCGTACGCACCTTCTTTAGCAACGAGTTGAACACTTGCACCTGCTGAACGAGCAATCTTTGCGCCGCCTCCTGGACGAAGTTCAATTGCGTGAACGACAGTACCTACTGGGATGTTACGAAGAGGCAAGTTGTTTCCAGGTTTGATATCGGCCTTTGGACCGTTTTCAATTGTTGCACCTTGCTCAAGTTTATTTGGCGCGATGATGTAACGCTTTTCTCCATCTGCATAGTGAAGAAGTGCAATACGCGCAGTGCGATTTGGATCGTATTCAATGTGTGCGACCTTTGCTGGTACACCATCTTTATCATTACGAATGAAATCGATTAGACGGAACGCACGCTTGTGACCGCCACCTTGGTGACGAACAGTGATGCGACCTGATGCGTTACGTCCACCCTTTGAGTGAATTGGACGTACGAGTGACTTCTCTGGAGTCGAACGAGTTAACTCAGCGAAATCTGGAACAGATGCGCCGCGTTGACCCGGGGTCGTTGGCTTTAATTTACGAAGTGCCATGATGGTCCTTTTCTAGATCCCTAGTTTTTTAAGGTTGCCCTTAAGAAACTGGGCCTCCAAAGATGTCGATACGGTCGCCAGCTGCTACCTGCACAATTGCGCGCTTAGTGTCTTTACGCTTTCCATCACCGAAACGGGTCTTCTTGTTCTTACCCTGACGGTTCATGGTGTTAACGCTGACAACTTTTACGCCAAATACCTTCTCGACTGCAATCTTGATTTCAGTCTTGTTGGAATCTGGTGCAACGATAAATGTGTACTTGTTTTCATCAAGCAATCCGTAGCTCTTTTCAGAGACAACAGGTGCTAGAAGTACTTCGCGGTGCTCTTTCATGCTGAGACCTCACTTTCGCGTGCAACTGCTGTTGCGCTCTTGCCTTTAGCAGGACCGTTGAGGAAAGCTTTCATCGCAGCTTCAGAGAAGACAATGTCATCGCTTTTTAGTACGTCATATGCGTTGAGTTGATCAGGCACGAGAAGGTGCATGTCATCAGCATTACGAAGTGAACGCCAAGCAAGATCTTCTGTGCGAGCTACAACTACAAGCAAATTCTTACGATCACTAAATTGACGAACAGCGGCAATTGCAGACTTAGTTGAAGGTGCATTTGATACTGAATCAAGTACGTGAATACGTGAGTTACGTGCACGATCAGAGAGAACGCCGCGAAGTGCTGCAGCAATCATCTTCTTTGGTGTGCGTTGGAAATACTTACGTGGACGAACTGCGTGTGCAGTACCGCCACCGATTTGGTTAGGTGAACGTGAAGAACCCTGACGAGCGCGACCTGTTCCCTTTTGCTTAAATGGCTTCTTTCCACCACCACTTACTTCACCACGGTTCTTTGACTTCTGAGTACCTTGGCGTGCAGCAGCAAGTTGTGCTGTCACAACTTGGTGGATCAAAGGAATATTTGTCTGTGCATCAAAGATGTCTGCAGGAAGATCAACAGAACCAACCTTTGCGCCAGATGAATTCTTTACATCAATAGATAGTGTCATGGTTATGCACCAGCCTTTACTGTCTCAAATACTGCATGCTTTGCAGCTGAGCGAATAAATACAAGTGAGCCATCTGAACCAGGAACTGATCCCTTAATTAGTAGCAAGTTGCGCTCTGCATCAACTGAGTGCACAAGAAGATTTTGCGTAGTTACGCGCTCTCCACCCATACGACCAGCCATGCGCATACCTTTGAAAACGCGACCTGGTGTTGAACATGCACCAATAGAACCTGGCATGCGGTGCTTACGGTCTACACCGTGAGATGCGCCAATACCACCGAAGTTGTGGCGCTTCATAACACCAGCAGTTCCTTTACCAATGCTTGTTCCTGTTGCATCAACAATTTCTCCTGCAGCAAATACTGTTGCACCGAGTTCTTGTCCAACTGTGTAATTACCAGCAGAGAGTGTGCGAAGTTCAGCAACACTGCGACGTGGTGTTACGCCAGCTTTTGCAAAGTGACCAGCTAATGGCTTTGTAACTTTCTTTGGATCAATTGCGCCGTACGCGATTTGAACTGCTGAATATCCATCTTTTTCAGGAGTACGAATCTGTGTAACAACGCATGGTCCTGCTTCAACAACGGTTACTGGAACCATTTTGTTGTTCGCATCAAAAACCTGTGTCATTCCAAGCTTCTTACCGAGAACGCCCTTGATGGACGATCCGCTTGCTTGAGTTGTGTAGTTCATGGTTATCGTCCTTTCCTTAGAGCTTGATCTCGATGTCGACGCCAGCTGGCAAATCGAGACGCATCAATGAATCAACTGTTTTAGGAGTTGGGTCGATGATGTCGATGAGGCGCTTATGTGTGCGCATCTCGAAGTGTTCGCGGCTGTCCTTATATTTGTGAGGAGAGCGAATCACGCAGTACGTGTTCTTCTCTGTGGGTAGCGGTACCGGACCCGCGACAGTTGCACCAGTGCGCTCAACAGTTTCAACGATTTTCTTCGCTGAAGTGTCAATCACCTCATGGTCATATGCCTTGAGTCGAATGCGGATCTTCTGTCCCGCCATGTGCTTCTCCTCTAATCTCTTATAACTACTGTTGGTACTTCTTAAATTTAATTGTCAAACTTTTTCTTGATTGCCCGGCGGTTTTTTACGCCGCCGGGCTTACAAGATTTACTTCTTGATCTTTGTAACGCGACCTGCACCTACTGTGCGGCCACCTTCGCGGATTGCGAAGCGAAGGCCTTCTTCCATAGCGATTGGCTGGATGAGCTGAACAGCCATCTCAGTGTTATCGCCAGGCATAACCATTTCTGTACCTGAAGGAAGTGTTACTACGCCAGTTACGTCAGTTGTACGGAAGTAGAACTGTGGACGGTAGTTATTAAAGAATGGAGTGTGACGTCCGCCTTCATCCTTTGAAAGGATGTATGCAGATGCATCGAACTCTGTGTGAGGTGTGATTGAACCAGGCTTGCAAACAACCTGACCACGTTCTACATCTTCACGCTTTAGTCCGCGAAGCAATAGACCAACGTTCTCGCCTGCTTGACCTTCGTCGAGCAACTTACGGAACATTTCAACACCTGTAACAGTTGTCTTTTGTGCATCTGGACGGATACCAACGATTTCAACTTCTTCGTTGACCTTAACAACGCCGCGCTCGATACGACCAGTGATAACAGTTCCACGACCTGTGATTGTGAAAACGTCTTCAACTGGCATAAGGAATGGCTTGTCAATTTCACGAGCTGGTTGTGGAATAAATGAATCAACTGCATCCATTAGTTCCATAATCTTCTCGCCCCATGCTGCGTCTCCTTCAAGAGCCTTTAGCGCTGAGATGCGAACGATTGGAGTGTCATCGCCTGGGAACTCGTACTTGCTTAGAAGTTCGCGAACTTCCATTTCAACGAGTTCAAGAATTTCTTCGTCATCAACCATGTCGCTCTTATTAAGTGCAACAACGATTGAAGGAACGCCTACTTGACGTGCAAGGAGAACGTGCTCCTTTGTCTGTGGCATTGGACCATCTGTAGCTGCAACGACGAGGATTGCTCCGTCCATCTGTGCAGCACCAGTGATCATGTTCTTGATGTAGTCAGCGTGACCTGGGCAGTCAACGTGTGCGTAGTGACGCTTCTCTGTTTGATACTCGATGTGAGCAATAGAGATTGTAATACCGCGTTGACGCTCTTCAGGAGCCTTATCGATATCAGAAAATGCAGTAGCTGCATTTAGTGTTGGAAACTTGTCGTGCAACACCTTGGAAATTGCCGCAGTAAGAGTTGTCTTACCGTGGTCAATGTGACCGATGGTGCCGATGTTTACGTGCGGCTTTGTGCGCTCGAACTTGGCCTTTGCCATTTTGGTTCCTCTTTCGTTTTCTAGTGCTTAGTTATTAGGGTTTGTGCTTTTGTTAGTTTGTAGGGTTATTCGCCACGAACTTTTGCAATGATTTCTTTCGCTACGTTGCCTGGTACTTCTGCATACGAATCGAACTCCATGCTGTAGCTCGCGCGACCTTGTGTTCTGGAGCGGAGATCTCCGACATAGCCGAACATCTCTGACAACGGAACTAGCGCCCTAACAACGCGGGCACCTGACCGCTCGTCCATGGCCTGGATTTGACCACGACGACTGTTGATGTCGCCGATGACATCACCCATGAAGTCTTCAGGGGTAATAACTTCGACTTTCATAACTGGTTCGAGAATCGCAGGATCAGCAAGTTTTGCTGCTTCCTTAAACGCTGCGATACCAGCAATCTTGAAGGCCAATTCCGATGAGTCAACATCGTGATAAGCGCCATCAAGAAGACTTACGCGTACATCAGTGAGTGGGTAACCAGCAAGAGGACCTGAGGTCATTGCTTCTTGGCAACCTTGATCAACAGATGGGATGTACTCGCGTGGAACGCGACCACCAGTGATCTTGTTTACGAATTCGTAACCACCTTCGACAACACCAGTTGGAAGAGGTTCGATTGCAATCTGAATCTTTGCAAACTGTCCAGAACCACCAGTCTGCTTTTTGTGTGTGTAATCGTGACGCGCAACTGCTTTACGAAGTGTTTCGCGGTAAGCAACTTGTGGCTTACCAACGTTGGCTTCGACTTTAAATTCGCGACGCATACGGTCTACAAGAATTTCAAGGTGAAGTTCGCCCATACCAGCGATGATTGTCTGACCAGTTTCTTCATCAGTTTTAACGTGGAATGTTGGATCTTCTTCTGACAAACGCTGAATAGCAACGCCAAGTTTTTCTTGGTCACCCTTTGTCTTAGGTTCAATAGCAACAGAGATAACTGGTGCTGGGAAGTCCATTGATTCAAGGATTACTGGCTTTGCAGTGTCACAGAGTGTTTCACCTGTTGTGGTGTCCTTAAGACCCATAACTGCAACGATCATTCCAGCACCAACAGAATCGCGTTCTTCGCGCTTGTTTGCGTGCATCTGATAAATCTTTCCGATACGTTCTTTGCGATCCTTAGTTGAGTTCAGAATTGATGAACCAGTTTCAAGAACACCTGAGTACACACGAATAAATGTAAGTTTTCCAAGGTGTGGATCTGACATGATTTTAAATGCAAGTGCTGAGAATGGTTCGTCATTCTTTGGATAGCGCTTGATTTCAATTGTCTTGTCATCCATGTCTGTTCCCACGATTGCTTCAACATCGAGCGGGCTTGGGAGGTAACGAGTAACAGCATCAAGCATTGGCTGAACACCCTTGTTCTTAAATGCAGAACCCGTAAGAACTGGTGTGAGTTTTGCTGCAAGTGTTGCGCGACGGATACCGGCAATAATTTCATCTTCGCTTAGTTCTGCGCCTTCAAGGTACTTCTCCATGACTGAGTCATCATTTTCAGCAAGAGTTTCAATCATTTCGTGACGAGCTTGCTTTGCTTTATCTAAAAGATTCGCTGGAATTTCTTCGATGAGGTAATCCTCACCCTTCTTAGTTTCTCCTGGCCAAACAAGTGCCTTCATTGCAATGAGATCTACAACTCCGAGGAAGTCTGCTTCGTTGCCAATTGGAATCTGAAGAACTAGTGCAACTGCATTAAGACGAGACTTAATCATGCCAACGCACATATCAAAGTTTGCGCCTGTGCGGTCTAACTTATTAATAAAACAAATACGAGGAACTGAATAACGATCTGCTTGGCGCCATACTGTTTCTGATTGTGGCTCTACACCTGCAACACCATCGAATACTGCAACTGCTCCATCTAGAACACGAAGTGAACGTTCTACTTCTACAGTGAAGTCAACGTGGCCAGGTGTATCAATAATGTTGATGAGATGGTCGTGCCACATACAAGTAGTAGCAGCGGAAGTAATAGTGATACCGCGCTCTTGCTCTTGCTCCATCCAGTCCATGGTTGCTGCACCTTCGTGCACTTCACCAATCTTGTAATTGATACCAGTGTAAAAAAGGATGCGCTCAGTGGTTGTAGTTTTGCCCGCGTCGATGTGAGCCATGATTCCAATGTTGCGAACCTTGGCTAGGTCGATGTTCTCTGCGGCCACTTAGTGTTCCTCTTCTCGTCGGGTCTAATTCGTCTTTTTTTTTGTTAACTGTTACCAGCGGTAGTGAGCAAACGCCTTGTTTGCTTCTGCCATTTTGTGAGTATCTTCGCGACGCTTAACAGCAGCACCAAGGCCGTTGCTTGCATCGATTAATTCATTTTGCAGACGCTCTGCCATTGACTTCTCGCGACGTAGGCGAGAGAAATCAACTAACCAGCGAAGTGCCAAAGTTGTTGAACGTCCAGCTTTTACTTCTACTGGTACTTGATACGTTGCTCCACCAACACGACGTGAGCGAACTTCTACTGCTGGCTTGATGTTTTCAAGTGCGCGCTTCAAAGTAATAATTGGATCTACTTGAGTTTTTTCGCGGCAACCTTCAAGAGCACCATAAACAATTGCTTCAGCTGTTGAACGCTTACCGTGCAAAAGAAGTTTGTTAATGAGTGATGTAACAACTGGTGAGTTGTAAACAGGATCAGAAATTACAGGGTTCTTTACTGCAGGACCTTTACGTGGCATTAGGAAGCCTTCTTCTCTCTCTTGGCACCGTAACGTGAACGTGATTGCTTACGATTTTTTACACCTTGTGTATCGAGTGAACCGCGAATAATTTTGTAACGAACTCCAGGAAGATCCTTAACGCGACCGCCACGTACAAGAACAATGGAGTGCTCTTGCAAGTTGTGACCTTCGCCAGGAATGTATGCAGTGATTTCCATTCCGCTAGTAAGACGTACACGTGCAACTTTACGAAGCGCAGAGTTTGGCTTCTTAGGTGTTGTTGTATAAACACGTGTGCACACACCACGACGTTGAGGTGAACCCTTTAACGCAGGTGTGCTTGTCTTCGTAGTCTTTTCTGCACGACCACGACGAACTAGCTGTTGAATTGTTGGCACTACTTCTTCTCCATTCGTTACTACTTCAATTTATTACGCTTAATGAACGACCCACGCGCTCGGGTGTGTTGCACCCAAACTGCAGTTGTGAACTGAAAATTTCTAATCAGGGCACGTCATCAAGCGCTCAAAAATGAGCAGAGGAGAAAGGTATCCGAGCGGGGGCGATTAGGTCAAAACGGGCCCTTCTACTCCTGGTGGAGTAAAAGAGCCCGTTTCGACACGCCGATACTTATTTTTAGGGGTTCCACCCGATTTAGCGAGGAACCTCAACTTCATCGAGTCGGACTGCTTCACCGGAGCCTGCTGACTCAAATGGTGTGAAGTCATACTCGTCATAAGCAGCATAAACCGCTGCTTTTGCTTCCTCTGTTGGCTCAACTCGGATATTGCGGTAACGAGCAAGACCGGTTCCAGCTGGGATCAACTTACCGATGATGACGTTCTCCTTGAGGCCAAGAAGTGGATCGCTCTTCTCAGAAAGGGCTGCATCCGTTAGAACTCGAGTGGTTTCCTGGAAGGACGCAGCTGATAACCATGATTCAGTTGCCAGTGATGCCTTCGTGATTCCCATAAGTTCTGGACGACCAGATGCTGCCTTGCCACCAGTTGTGACAACGCGACGGTTTTCTGTCTCAAAGCGACCGCGTTCAACGAGTTCACCTGGAAGTAGATCTGCGTCCCCTGCTTCAAGCACTGTAATGCGCTTGAGCATTTGACGAACAATTACTTCGATGTGCTTATCGTGAATACCTACACCTTGTGAGCGGTAAACAGATTGAATTTCATTTACCAAGTGAACTTGAGTTGCACGTGGTCCAAGAATACGAAGTACCTGCTTTGGATCAATTGCGCCGACAACCATCTTCTGGCCAACATCAACGCGTGAACCTTCTTCAACAAGTAACTTCTGACGACGTGTAATTGGGTAAGCAACTTCTTCGCCACCATCATCTGGTGTAACGATGATCTTCTTACCCTTTGCATCTTCACGGAATGAAACAACACCCGCAGTTTCTGCAATTGGTGCAACACCCTTAGGTGTGCGTGCTTCGAAGAGTTCAACGATACGTGGAAGACCGTGAGTGATGTCATCTCCTGCAACGCCACCGGTGTGGAAGGTACGCATTGTTAGCTGTGTACCTGGTTCACCGATTGATTGTGCTGCAATGATTCCGACTGCTTCACCAACTGCAACGAGTTGACCTGATGCAAGTGAGCGACCGTAGCAAGCTGCGCACTGTCCGACCTTGCTATCGCAAGTAAGAACTGAGCGAATCTTTACTTCGTCCACGCCTGCTTCAACAAGTGCTGCGATAACGCGATCACCAAGATCTGTACCAGCAGTTGCAATTACTTTGCCATCTACTTCGATGTCATCAGCAAGTGTGCGACCGTATACAGATGTTTCAACGTGATCGTGCTTTACAAGTCCACCTGATTGCTGACGAGATGCAATTGGAAGAACTAGACCGCGATCAGTACCGCAATCTTCTTCACGAATAATTACATCTTGCGCAACGTCGCAGAGACGACGTGTGAGGTAACCAGAGTCAGCGGTACGAAGCGCTGTATCTGCAAGACCCTTACGTGCACCGTGAGTAGAAATGAAGTACTCAAGTACAGAAAGACCTTCGCGGAAGTTTGACTTAATTGGGCGAGGAATAATTTCACCCTTTGGGTTAGCTACAAGTCCGCGCATACCTGCGATCTGACGAATCTGCATCATGTTTCCACGAGCACCTGAAGTAACCATCATCCATACTGGATTGACGCGAGGGAAGTTTTCTTCCATCTCTTTACCAACTTCAGCTGTTGCCTTTGTCCAGATCTCAATGAGTTCTTGACGGCGCTCGTCATCAGTGATGAGTCCCTTTTCGTATTGTGATTGAACCTTGTCAGCCTGTGTTTCATAGGTTTCAAGAATTTCAAGTTTACGAGGAGGTGTAACAACATCTTCGATACCAATAGTTGCACCGGCACGTGATGCCCAGTGGAAACCAAGTGACTTAAGTGCATCGAGAGTTTCAGCAACGACAACCTTTGGATAGAACTCAGCGAGTTCGTCAACGATTTGTCCTAGTTGCTTCTTTGTTACGTCAACATCAACGAAACGGAAATCTGCAGGAAGCGCTTCATTAAATAATGCGCGACCAACAGTTGTAGAAAGAGTTTCACCAGTTGTAGATAGGCGAATCTTTACCTTTGCTTGCAATGAAACTGTGTGCTGATCATGAGCCATGATTGCTTCAGCAACTGAAGAGAATGCGCGGCCTTCGCCGAGTTCTGCTTCGCGCTCCATTGTGAGCCAATAAAGACCAAGAACCATGTCCTGTGTTGGTGTAGTAATTGGACGACCATTAGCAGGAGACAAGATGTTATTTGAAGACAACATCAAGATACGTGCTTCGGCCTGCGCTTCAGCAGATAGCGGCAAGTGAACAGCCATCTGGTCACCGTCGAAGTCAGCGTTAAATGCTGTACATACGAGTGGGTGAATCTGAATTGCTTTACCTTCAACCAATTGTGGTTCGAAAGCTTGAATACCTAGACGGTGCAGGGTTGGTGCACGGTTAAGTAGTACAGGGTGTTCTGCAATAACTTCTTCTAGAACATCCCACACAACTGGACGAGCACGTTCAACCATGCGCTTTGCAGATTTAATGTTCTGCGCGTGGTTAAGGTCAACAAGGCGCTTCATTACGAATGGCTTGAAGAGTTCTAGTGCCATCTGCTTTGGAAGACCGCACTGATGCAACTTCAACTGTGGGCCAACAACAATTACAGAACGACCTGAATAATCAACGCGCTTACCGAGCAAGTTCTGACGGAAACGTCCTTGCTTACCCTTGAGCATGTCTGAAAGTGACTTAAGTGCACGGTTTCCTGGACCCGTTACTGGACGTCCACGACGACCGTTATCAAAGAGTGCGTCAACTGCTTCTTGAAGCATGCGCTTTTCATTGTTAACGATAATTTCAGGTGCACCGAGATCAGCAAGACGCTTCAAACGGTTATTGCGGTTAATGACGCGTCGGTAAAGATCGTTGAGATCTGAAGTCGCAAAACGGCCACCATCTAGTTGAACCATCGGACGTAGATCCGGTGGAATAACTGGAACGCAATCAAGAACCATTGATGCTGGGTGGTTACTTGTTGTCATGAATGCATTAACGACCTTTAGACGCTTGATAGCGCGAGTCTTCTTTGCACCTTTTCCGTTCTCAGAAAGATCGGTGAGAATCTTGTACTCAGTTTCGAGATCGAAAGTTTCAAGGCGCTTCTTAATTGCAGCAGCACCCATATCTCCCTTGAAATACATTCCATAACGGTCACGCATTTCGCGGTAAAGGTTTTCATCACCTTCGAGATCTTGAACCTTAAGGTTTTTAAAGCGAGTCCAAACATCTTCAAGACGATTGAGTTCGCGCTCTGAACGATCACGAAGTCCCTTGAGTTCGCGCTCAGCACTCTCGCGTACTTTTCGCTTTACATCTGACTTCGCATCTTCTGATTCGAGTTCAGCAATATCTGCCTCGAGCTTTTTGGTGCGAACGTCTAGATCATTATCGCGACGTGTTTCAATCTTCTTGCGATCATTTGCCAACTTCTTTTCAAGTTGTGGCATATCTTCTTCGCGAGCCTCTTTATCAACTTCTGTGATCATGTAGGCAGCAAAGTAAATTACTTTTTCTAGATCCTTAGGTGCAAGGTCTAGTAAATATCCAAGACGTGATGGAACGCCCTTGAAGTACCAGATATGTGTTACTGGAGCAGCAAGTTCGATGTGTCCCATACGTTCGCGACGTACCTTTGCGCGAGTAACTTCAACACCGCAACGTTCGCAGATAATTCCCTTGAAGCGTACGCGCTTGTACTTACCGCAATAACATTCCCAGTCACGAGTTGGTCCGAAGATCTTCTCGTCAAAGAGTCCATCCTTTTCAGGCTTTAGTGTGCGGTAGTTAATTGTCTCTGGCTTCTTTACTTCGCCAAATGACCACTCACGAATGTTGTCAGCCGAAGCTAAACCAATTCGCAGTTCATCAAAGAAGTTAACGTCTAACATAGTTATTTTCCCTCTCAGACTTCTTCAACACTGCTTGGCTCAACTCGTGACAAGTTGATACCTAGCTCTTCGGCGGCACGGAATACTTCTTCATCAGTGTCGCGCATTTCAATTGCCACACCTTCTGAAGAGAGAACTTCCACATTGAGACATAGTGATTGCATTTCCTTAATAAGAACCTTGAATGATTCTGGAATTCCAGGTTCAGGAATGTTTTCACCCTTAACGATTGCTTCATAAACCTTTACGCGACCAAGCACGTCATCAGATTTAATTGTGAGTAATTCTTGGAGTGTGTAAGCAGCACCGTAAGCTTCCAGTGCCCACACTTCCATTTCACCAAAGCGCTGACCACCGAATTGAGCCTTACCGCCCAATGGTTGTTGCGTAATCATTGAGTATGGACCAGTAGAACGTGCGTGAATCTTGTCATCTACTAAGTGGTGCAGCTTCAAGATGTACATGTATCCAACTGAAATTGGAGTTGGGTATGGCTCACCGGAACGGCCATCAAATAACTTAGCCTTTCCGCTTTTACCAACTAGTTGAACTCCATCACGGTTTGGAAGTGTGCTTGAAAGCAGACCAGTGATTTCATCTTCAAGTGCACCATCGAAAACAGGTGTTGCAAGATTTGTTCCTGGTGCACCCTTTTCTGCGCCAATGTCTTTAAGGTGCTTCTGCCAAGCCTGATCAATTCCGCTGAGATCCCAACCAGTCTTTGCAACCCAACCGAGGTGCATTTCTAAAACCTGACCAACGTTCATACGACCAGGTACACCGAGTGGATTAAGAATTACATCAACAGGAGTTCCATCTTCAAGAAATGGCATATCTTCTTGCGGAAGAATCTTTGAAATAACACCCTTGTTACCGTGGCGACCAGCGAGCTTGTCACCATCTTGAATCTTGCGCTTTTGTGCAACATATACGCGAACAAGTTGGTTAATGCCTGCGCCGAGTTCGAAATCTTCTGAAGACTCCACAACCTTTACATCAATAACTTTTCCTGATTCACCGTGTGGCACCTTAAGAGATGTATCGCGAACTTCGCGAGCCTTCTCACCAAAGATTGCGCGGAGCAAACGCTCTTCTGGAGTCAGTTCTGTTTCACCCTTAGGTGTAACTTTTCCAACCAAGATATCGCCAGGTACAACATCGGCGCCGATGCGGATAATTCCGCGCTCATCTAGGTCTGCAAGAACTTCTTCTGAAACGTTTGGAATATCGCGTGTGATCTCTTCGGCACCAAGTTTGGTATCGCGAGCATCAACTTCATACTCTTCAATGTGAATTGAAGTAAGAACATCGTCTTGAACTAGGCGCTGCGACAAAATAATCGCATCTTCGTAGTTGTGACCTTCCCATGACATAAATGCCACGAGTAAGTTCTTACCGAGAGCCATTTCACCGCTATCGGTACATGGACCATCAGCGATTACTGAGCCAAATTCAACCTTTTGGCCTTCAGAAACAACAACGCGTTGGTTGTATGAAGTGCCTTGGTTTGAACGACGGAATTTTGCGAGTGAATAAGTTTGGTATGTCGAATCATCTGCCATAACTTTTACTTCATCAGCAGAAACCTCTGTAACAACACCAGCCTTTGTTGCTGTAACAACATCACCAGCATCAACGGCCGCACGGAACTCCATGCCTGTACCGATAAGTGGTGCTTCAGAGCGCATCAATGGAACTGACTGACGCATCATGTTAGAGCCCATCAACGCACGGTTAGCATCATCGTGCTCAAGGAATGGAATCATTGCAGTTGCAACAGAAACCATTTGGCGTGGTGAAACGTCCATGTAATCAACTTCATCACCGTGGATGTATTCAACTTCTCCACCACGACGACGAACAAGTACACGAGTTTCAGCAAAGTGACTGTCTTCAGTTAATGGAGCATTTGCCTGAGCAATGATGTGCTCATCTTCTTCATCAGCTGTTAGGTAATCAACTTGATCTGTAACGCGACCCTTAACAACTTTGCGATAAGGAGTTTCGATAAATCCGAAAGCTGTTACGCGACCATATGTTGCAAGTGAACCAATAAGACCAATGTTTGGTCCTTCAGGAGTTTCAATTGGACACATACGACCGTAGTGAGATGGGTGAACGTCGCGAACTTCAAAGCCCGCACGGTCACGAGATAAACCACCAGGTCCAAGTGCTGAAAGACGGCGCTTGTGTGTAAGTCCTGACAATGGGTTTGTCTGATCCATGAACTGTGACAATTGAGAAGTTCCGAAGAACTCCTTAATTGATGCAACTACTGGACGGATATTAATAAGTGTTTGTGGAGTAATCGCTTCGACATCTTGCGTAGTCATACGTTCACGAACAACGCGCTCCATACGTGAGAGACCGATACGTACTTGGTTTTGAATTAATTCTCCAACAGTACGTAGACGACGGTTACCGAAGTGATCGATATCGTCCTTTTCTACGCGAACTTCGCGGCCATATTCCATAGTCAGATCGCCACGATGCAGCGCTACTAAATAGCGAAGTGTTGCGACGATGTCAGAAATGCTTAGAAGTGATGCGTCGAGTGCAAGGTCAAGACCTAACTTCTTATTAACCTTAAAGCGCCCGACCTTAGCCAAGTCATAACGCTTTGGATTGAAGTAAAGGTTTTCAATGAGGTTTTGTGCAGCTTCCTTAGTTGGTGGCTCACCTGGACGAAGCTTGCGATAAATATCTAGCAACGCTTCATCTTGTGTATTGACAGTATCTTTTTCAAGAGTTGCCATCATTGATTCGAACTCGCCAAACTCTTCACGAATTTGTTCTGCAGTCCAACCAAGTGCCTTAAGGAAAACTGTTACTGATTGCTTGCGCTTACGATCGATACGTACGCCAACAAGATCTTTCTTATCAACTTCAAATTCAAGCCAAGCACCGCGGCTTGGAATGATCTTTGAAGAGAAAATATCTTTATCTGATGTTTTTTCAATTGTGCGTTCGAAATAAACACCAGGTGAACGAACTAGCTGTGAAACAACAACGCGCTCTGTTCCGTTAATTACGAATGTTCCGCGAGGAGTCATAACTGGGAAGTCACCCATAAATACTGTTTGGGATTTAATTTCGCCAGTGATGTTATTTGTAAACTCTGCTGTTAAAAATAGTGGTTGCGAATAAGTTGTGTCGCGCTCTTTGCACTCTTCAACTGAAAACTTTGGTGGCTCGAAGCGGTGATCACGGAATGAAAGACTCATTGATCCTTGGAAGTCTTCAATTGGTGAGATCTCTTCAAAGATTTCTTCTAGACCAGATGTCGTTGGAATTTCTCCACGATTGGTTGCTTCTGCAGTTGATAGACGTGCACGCCACTTTTCGTTACCGAGAAGCCAGTCAACGCTTTCAACTTGGAGTGCTAGAAGATTTGGAACTTCGAGTGGTTCGCGAATCTTTGCAAAAGAGATTCGGCGGGGAGCTACTGAACTTTTCTTCGCGGCCAAGAGATGTCCTTCCAGACAGTTTTGCGGAAACGCACAACTATTAGGTCTCAGCCGCTATATGCCCTGACCATCGAAGTTTTTGTGCGAACGCGTAGGGTATCGCCCCACCCCCGCACCTGTCCAACCGGGTGCTTATACAGCAAAAAGACCCCCCGGCAATAGCCGAAGGGTCTTTTTGTGAAGAAGTTACTTGATTGTGACCGTTGCGCCAGCTGCTTCTAGAGCTGCCTTTGCCTTGTCCGCTGTCTCCTTGTTTGCCTTCTCAAGAAGTGTTGCTGGAGTTGCATCAACTAGATCCTTAGCTTCTTTCAAGCCAAGTGCTGAGTTAAGTGCACGAACTTCCTTGATCACTGCAATCTTCTGTGAACCAGCGTTTTCAAGAATGATTGTGAACTCATCTTGTGCGCCATCTGCTGCACCGCCGGCGGCTGCGCCACCTGCTGCTGCAACTGCTACTGGTGCTGCTGCTGTTACATCGAATTCAGTTTCGAATGACTTAACGAACTCTGAGAGCTCGACCAATGTCATTTCTTTAAACTGTGCCAATAGGTCTTGTGTGTTGAGCTTTGCCATGTTCGTTATTCCTTCTCTTCTGTTTCAGGTGTTGCTTCTGGGGTTGTTACTTCTTCGGTAGCTTCGGCTACAACCACATCTTCTGTAGTCGCAGCTGGAGCTGGAACCTCTGCCTCAGCATTATTTGCTGCTGGCTCGGACACTACTGGAGCTGGTGCGCTTGCTTCCATCTTGATACGTAGTGCATCAATAATGCGAGCTGCCTTGGAGAATGAGCCCTTCATTGCGCCAGCAAGTTTCGCCAATAGAACTTCGCGTGATTCAAGATTTGCGAGTTCCATAAGCTCTTTAGGCGTGATTGCTTTGCCTTCGTAAATTCCACCCTTGATAATTAGTAGTGGATTTTCTTTAGCAAAATCACGCATGCTCTTTGCTGCTGCGATTGGGTCACCCTTGATGAATGCAATTGCTGATGGTCCAGCTAATAGATCTGCTGAGAGATCCACGCCAGCATCTTTTGCTGCAATCTTTGTAAGAGTGTTCTTGACTACTGAATACTTTGTATCTGCGCCAAGTGCACGACGTAACTTCTTCATCGAAGTCACGGTTAGACCGCGATATTCGGTGAGAACAGTTGCGGTAGCTGTGCGGAAGTCTTCCGTCAGTTCAGCAACTGCTGCTGTTTTATCTGGGCGAGCCATTCGGTTCACCTTTCCTGGTACGTAGGTTGTGCAATAACAGCCGCTAAATGTAAAAAACCCGAACGCATAGGAGCGCACGGGTTAACGTTCACACCTACGCGGGCTGAGTTTTCACTCATTTAGCGAAACTTCTTGTGGAAGTTTCAAGACCTGCGGTCTTTGGTTATATGGCGAGGGTAGGCCTTTCGGCCCGCCCCCGTCAAATTTATTAAGTTTTGCTTGAGAAGGACTATTGAGCCACTGGTTCGCGAACGAGGTTTGGATCTACGTTGATTCCAGGTCCCATCGTTGTTGAAACTACAGCGCGCTTAATAAAGCGTCCCTTAGAAGAGTTTGGCTTTGAGCGGTTAATTTCATCAAGTGCTGCTGCGTAGTTCTCAGCAAGTTGCTGGGCAGTAAATGAAGCTTTACCAATAATGAAGTGAAGATTTGAATTCTTATCAATACGGAATTCAACTTTTCCACCCTTGATGTCCTTAACAGCCTTTGTCACATCTGTTGTAACAGTTCCGGTCTTTGGGTTTGGCATCAAGTTACGTGGTCCCAAAACTTTACCGAGACGACCGACCTTACCCATGAGATCTGGTGTTGCAACAACTGCATCGAAATCTAAACGACCCTTTGAAACTTCGTCGATGAGTTCGTCTCCACCAACAATGTCTGCACCGGCTGCGCGCGCTTCATCAGCACGTTCTCCGTTTGCAAATACAAGTACTCGAGAAGTCTTACCAGTTCCGTGTGGAAGGTTTACTGTCGAGCGAATTGCTTGGTCAGCTTTCTTTGGGTCAACACCAAGACAGAGTGCAACATCAATTGTTGAGTCGTACTTAGTGGTTGATGTTTCGCGGACAAGTGTTACTGCCTCTAGCGGTGTGTAAAGACGATCTGCTTCAATCTTTGCAGCCGCTGCGATGTACTTCTTTGAGCGCTTCATTTCATCCTTCTTTCTCTTATTTCTAAGAGTTAGCGGTTGTGGTTAGCGAACCAGCGAGGTTCTCCCACATCTCTTTCTCACGGTGAGAAAGAGAAAGTTAGTTATCCGACAGTGATTCCCATTGAACGAGCTGTGCCAGCGATGATCTTGCTTGCTGCATCAATATCGTTTGCATTGAGATCTGCCATCTTTGTCTTTGCAATTTCTTGAACTTGAGCCATAGAAATATTTGCAACTTTATTCTTGTGAGGAATAGCTGAACCCTTTTCGATTCCGGCTGCCTTCAAGATAAGGCGTGATGCTGGAGGAGTCTTAGTAATGAAGTCGAAAGAGCGATCTTCGTAGACAGTAATTTCTACTGGAATGATCTGACCCTTTTGAGATTCCGTTGCAGCGTTATATGCCTTAACGAACTCCATGATGTTGACACCGTGCTGACCAAGGGCAGGACCTACTGGTGGAGCAGGTGTTGCCGCTCCAGCTTGGATCTGCAACTTGATGAATCCAGTTACCTTCTTCTTTGGTGCCATTTCTTTTCCTCTTTTTTCGTTTCTCGTTATTTATAAATCTCGGGAATTAAATCTTTTGTACTTGGTGGAATGAAAGCTCAACCGGAGTTTCGCGTCCAAAGATTGATACCAATACCTTGAGCTTTGCCTGCTCTGGCATGATCTCTGAAATTGATGCTGGAAGAGTTGCAAATGGGCCATCCATTACGGTGACTGACTCGCCTACTTCGAAATCAACAACTCGAATATCTAGTTTGTCTGAAGCCTTCTTCGGACGTGGTGCCAAAATCTTTTCTACTTCATCAAGGCTAAGTGGACTTGGGTGATGAGCATTTCCAACGAAACCTGTTACTCCTGGAGTGTTGCGTACTGCAGACCATGATTCATCAGTGAGATCAAGGCGAACTAGAACATAGCCTGGATAAATGTTGCGCTTTACTTGCTTGCGCTGGCCATTCTTAATTTCCATAACTTCTTCTTCAGGAACTTCGATTTGGAAAATGTAATCTTCCATGTTCAGAGAAGCAATACGGTTTTGTAAGTTGCCTTTTACCTTCTTTTCATAGCCTGCATAAGAGTGGACTACATACCAATCTCCAGGAGCTACGCGAAGAGCGCGACGAAATTCTGCATTGGGATCATTCTCATCTGATTCGATATCGCCATCTTCATCTGAAGAGAGCGCAACATCTGAATCTGAGGAAACCGAAGATGTAATAACTTCTTCGATGACTTCTTCAACCTGTGGGGTTGCAAGATCAGTAGCTGACTGCGCGAGCGCTGCTTCAAAAGCATCTGGCTGCGCTGCATTTAAATTCTGGTCATCGCTCATAATTTTTCCTTACCCAAAGACCCAAAAAACGATCTTTGTAAGTATGAGATCGAGAACAGATACAACAGCGATTACGAATGAAACGAAAACCAAAACAACAGCTGTATAGGTTGTGAGTTGGTTACGTGTAGGCCAAACAACTTTACGAAGTTCAGAAACTATTTGACGATAGAAAAGACCAAGGCGCGCAAATGGACCGAGCTTCTCGGCTTGTTGTAGATCTTCACTCATGTGCGTTCCTTTCTCTTCGTTTCTCGTAAGGTAAAACTCTTTAAAACTGTGCAGGGCAGGAGGGACTCGAACCCCCAACCGGCCGCTTTGGAGACGGCAACTCTAGCCAATTGAGCTACTGCCCTTCGCGAGAGCATGGCGAAACCATAGGAATTACCAAATCCTCGTGAGTGCAGAAGTGTAGAGGCACACATGCACTTAGGTCTAACTCGCGCGTGAGCATGAGGGCTCATAGGGCAGACTTACGCCCATGGACCCAAAGAGCAGAATTTCCGGTCGAATCGCAGCAATTGCTGAATCAGCCACGCTTGCAGTTGATGCAAAAGCGAAAGCACTCAAGGCTGCTGGTCGTCCAGTTATTGGTTTTGGTGCGGGCGAACCTGATTTTCCTACTCCTGATTACATTGTTGCAGCCGCTGCTAGTGCTGCAAGCGTTCCTGCAAATCATCGTTACACACCAACTCCTGGTTTACCTGAATTGCGCGATGCAATCGTTGCTAAAACAAAGCGTGATTCGAATTACGTAATTACTGCCGACCAAGTTCTTGTAACAAATGGTGGAAAGCAATCTGTCTATCAAGCATTTGCGACAATTATTGATCCGGGCGATGAAGTACTTCTTCCATCACCATATTGGACAACGTATCCCGAGTGCATCAAATTAGCTGGCGGAAAAACTGTCGAAGTTTTTGCAGATGAAACACAAAGCTATTTGGTATCTGTTGAGCAACTTGAGGCTGCACGTACGCCAAAAACCAAAGCGCTTCTCTTTTGTTCTCCATCTAATCCAACAGGGTCTGTCTATTCACCTGAGCAAGTAAAAGCAATTGGTGAATGGGCGCTAAAAAATAACATTTGGATTATTGCTGATGAGATTTATGAACACCTCTTATATGACGGTGCAAAAGCACCAAGTATGCCTGTAGTAGTACCTGGACTTGCAGACTCAACAATTATTATCAACGGAGTTGCAAAGACATATGCAATGACTGGTTGGCGTGTGGGCTGGATGATTGGACCTAAGGATGTCATCAAAGCAGCGACCAACCTGCAATCTCATCTGACTTCAAATGTTTCAAATGTTTCGCAACGCGCAGCAATTGCAGCACTTACTGGCGATCTTTCCGCTGTTCACAAAATGGGAGAAGCATTTGATCGTCGACGTAAATTAATCGTCGGACTGCTCAATGATGTTCCTGGCTTCCAATGCCCAATGCCTACAGGTGCTTTTTATGTGTATCCATCGGTTAAAGGTGCTTTGGGTAAAACTATTCGCGGCAAAGTAGCAAATACTTCTGCTGAATTAGCAACAATTATTTTGGATGAAGTTGAAGTTGCTGCAGTGCCTGGAGAAGCCTTTGGACCATCTGGTTATCTGCGCTTTTCATACGCCCTAGGCGATGAAGACATTGTTGAAGGAATTGGCCGAATTAAGAAATTACTTACAGAAGGTTAAGTCCAACTAAATTCACTTCAGGTTCAAGGAAGATATTAAAAGTTGCCTTAACTTTTTCTTGAGCCAATTTTGCAAGTGCAGCTATATCTGAAGCCTTAGCTTCTCCACTATTTGTTAATGCCAATACATGCTTGGTAGAAATTCGTGCACCACCGATTGATTGACCTTTTGTTATTCCTGAATGCTCAATCAACCATGCAGCTGAAGTTTTTACTCGTCCATCTGTTTGTGGCCAACGTGGTGCATCGGCTGGAAGTTGTGCGGCAACTTCTGCGCTAATAATGGGATTTGTAAAAAAAGAACCTGCAGACCACGAGTCGTGGTCGCTTTCTGATAACAACATTCCTTTGCGTGATCGAAGTTCTAGAACTTTTTCGCGGCAGGTTACCACCGAACTCTTTTCGCCTACAGATATTCCAAGAGCACTGGCTAATTCAGAGTACGTAATTGGTGTCGTAACTTCACCAATTCGTAATTGAAAAGCAACGTCTAGTACGACGTATCTGCCTGGGTGCGCTTTGAAATGAGAGTTGCGATAAGAGAATTCACACTCTTGGTTTGTAAAAGTTTTTAACGCTTTCACTTGACGATCATAAGTTCGCACTCGTGTAATGAATTCGCTAACTTCATGCCCATACGCACCAATATTTTGAATGGGCGCAGCGCCAACTGTGCCTGGAATTCCGCTGAGTGTTTCAAGTCCTGCAAAACCGCGAGAGATAGTTGTTTTTACAAATTCATCCCAGTTTTCGCCGGCGCCAATTGTGAGGGTTGCACCACTGCA
>Ga0209299_1000428_pt1 | contig 23566 bp, 19 predicted proteins | sample S_140806_MF_Meta_FD_187326 | JGI IMG/M metagenome (GOLD analysis project Ga0209299, IMG submission 187326) | Freshwater microbial communities from Lake Simoncouche, Canada to study carbon cycling - S_140806_MF_MetaG (SPAdes) (version 2) | ecosystem: Environmental > Aquatic > Freshwater > Lake ...
AAAGCGTAAGCGGGCTGGTCATCGGGAAAGATTCTGGCGCAGAAACTCCACCATCGCCGGGATGGCTTCAACCATGGAATCGCGGCACTCCTCGTAATCGCGGTACCCGCCGCCGAACGGATCGGGAATATCCCGCGGGACTTCAGTCGAGAGGACGTCGCGGAGGAGGAGGACGAAAGCGGGTAGGACGTCGAAGCGGGAATGGAGGGCGGCGAGATGCGACTCGGTCATGCCAAAGATGACCACGCTTCGATCGACGTCCGCCTGGGTTAGGAGGCGACTGAAATGACCGGAGACGTCCAAGCCGATCCGCTGCATAGCCTTGACGGAATTGGCGGAGGGTGGCTGACCGTCCTCTGCGGCGAGCCCGAACGAGGCGACCTTCAGTTTCTCGAGCCCCTGCCCTCGCTTGACCAGCGTCGCCCGGAGCAACGCCTCGGCCATCGGACTGCGACAGGTATTACCCGTGCAGACAAACGTGACGGTGTCTCGTTCGACGGCCATACGCTTCAAGATGAGGGATAAGCCCCTCGGTTCAAGTGTTCAAACCGCCCCGTCGCGACGGAGCTGGCGATAACCGATATCCCGACGGTAGTGACACCCTTCAAACTTGATCTGGGGGACGACGGCGTAGGCCCGGCGGGCGGCTTCCTGAAGAGTGGGTCCATGGGCCACGACGCCGAGGACACGGCCACCGGAGGTCACGACCCGGCCGTCTGGCAGGCGCTTGGTACCTCCGTGGACGATGTCCACGCCTTCGGGTAGGGTCGCGGGCAAGGTGATGGGGTCGCCCTTGCGGATCTCACCGGGATAACCGCCAGCAGCGAGGACGACGATGATCGTGGCGCCGGGGCGTAGCTTCACGGCCGAAGGACGGAAGCGGCCATGGGCGATGTCTTCCATAATCTGCACGGGGTCGGTCTCGAGCGAAGGCATGAGCACTTGGCACTCTGGATCGCCGAAGCGGACATTGAACTCAACGACCTTGGGGCCGCTTTCGGTCACCATAATCCCAACATAGAGCGTGCCGCGGTAATCGATGCCATCAGCCTGGAGGCCGCGCAGCGTGGGCACGATAATCTCGTCGCGGAGACGACGTTCGACCTCGGGCGTGACAACAGTGGTCGGGGCATACGCACCCATGCCGCCGGTGTTGAGCCCGGTATCGCCTTCGCCGACGCGCTTATGATCCTGGCTCGGCGGCAGCATGAGGTATTCCTCACGGCACACCATGAGCATGATCGACGCCTCTTCACCCTGCATAAATTCCTCAATGACGACCTCGTCGCCCGACGCGCCGAAGATCTTAGTCTCCATCATGTCGCGCAACGCGGCATCGGCTTCGGCGTGCGTGGTTGCGATGACGACGCCCTTCCCCGCTGCTAAGCCGGAAGCCTTGATGACGATCGGGATAGGCTGCGTGCGCACATACTCCAGCGCTGGCGCCAGAGAGCGGAACGTCTCCGAAGCGGCGGTCGGCACCTTATGCCGCACCATAAAATCTTTGCTGAAGGCCTTGCTGGCCTCGAGCCGCGCGCCGGAGGCAAGCGGACCGTAGGCGGGGATACCCGCGGCTTCAAGAGCGTCGACGACGCCGGCGGCGAGCGGAACCTCGGGGCCAACGATCACGAAGGTGGACGCCGTGCGACGGACGAGTTCGAGGACGGCGGCAGGATTGGCGGCGTCGACCTCCAGGCACTCAGCCTCAAGCGCCATGCCGCCGTTGCCGGGGGCCACGCGGACCTTAGCCACGCGGGGGCTGCGAAGGCAGGCCTTGAGTAAGGCATGCTCCCGGCCGCCAGAGCCGAGGATGAGGACTTCGAGTTTTCCCTGCGTAGCCATATCCCTACTACTGCGGGGTGTCGGGAATGATGTGAACCAAAAACAGGGCCGGCCCGTTTCCGGACCGACCCAGCCTAAATTGGTGCTCAGGCCGGGACTTGAACCCGGACACCTTGCGGCACATGCACCTCAAGCATGCGTGTCTGCCATTCCACCACCTGAGCAATAAAGGAAGGTGCACGCTGGAACTCCTGACGGCTGGTGCAAGTAAAAAGCGATTGTGCTGATGCTTGCCAAGCGGTCATCTTTCCCAACGCTCACTTCCTCAATGTCCTCCGACTCGGCCGAAAATAACCCTCCCAAGGAAAAGTCCTTCGAACTGGACCTCTCTTCCCTTGGTTTCGGGCCCTCCTGGGTCAGTGGACCCTCCGAGAAGGTCAGCTCCGGCAACGGCGGCCCCCGCCGCGATGGCGATCGCCCACGTTTCCGCGACGGACCTGGCGGCGACCGCCGAGGACCGCCGAGCGGCGGCCCTCGTCGTGACGGCCCTGGCGCTGGCCCCGGCGGCCCTCGTCGTGATGGCCCTGGCGGACCTCGCCGCGACGAACGTCGTCACGATGACCGCGGCCCTTCCCGCTTTGAAGACGCACCGGTCTTTCGTCCAGTCGTCGCGAGCGCCTTCTTCCCTGATGACGTGAAATTCGAAATCCTCGGTGGCGCAATGAAGAAGAGTAAGATGACCTACGAGCTCTTCGAGGTCGCCCGCCTGATCCTCGATAAGGAAGACCGTCTCTCGATCGTCATCCGCCACCTCGAAGCCGAACAGCGCCCGGACGCCCTGCTCGCCGTCTCCGTGCCCGATGGCCACCCCTTCCTCAGCGAAGGCGACGCGGTCTCGCACGTGATGTCTCGCCACCTCGACAAGTTCTTCGACGTCGTCGAAGTCGAAGTCGAAGCCCCCAAAGGTTCCTTCCTGATGGTCGCGAAGTGCTCGCAGACGGGCAAGCTGCTCGGCGCGCCGACGCACCACAGCTACCAGCGCAACCTGCGCGAACACCACGCCCGCCATTGCCCGAACGTGCCGTTCGACGCCTTCAAGGGCCGCCTCGAGATGGTCCGCGAACAGGAACAAATCGACGCCTGGCTGAAATCGATGTCCACCCGATGCGAATACGCTCCGAAAGACCGCAAGGAAGGCGAACCCGAGCGCCTCGAGTCCCTCGATGCCGCCCGCGGCTTCCTCCAGGCCTTCCGCAAGGACCTCGTGGTTAAGACCCATCCGTGGGTCCGCTTCGCTGGCCGCCTGCTCGAAGAACTCAATCCCGGCCCTCTCCGCGATTCCGTCCGCTACGCCCTCGAACAGCAGCGCGCCTTCCCCCTCGACACCGCCAACGGTATCCGCGGACGCCTCCGTAAGGAAGGCTTCCATCTTTATAAGAAGGGCTCGAAAGGCATCACCTACGCATGCTCCGTCCGACGCCGCTGCCGCGATCCGAAAGTCACCTTCAGCGATCCGATGGCCAAGCTCTTTGACTCGCTCGACCGCAAACCGGCCCAACAGGCGAAGGACCTCGTCCTCGCGCTCGCCGGCGAGAAAGCCGAAGACGCCGCCAAGACGCAGGTGCTTACGGATCTTTCATTCCTCATCGGCGAAGGCTACATCGCCAACCTCCCCGACGGCCGCCTCTTCGCCCAGCCCATCCTGAGCAGTCAGGCCCAAGCCAAGGAAGAAGCCGCCAACGACGAGACCGCGGAAGAAGCGAAATAAGCGCTCCGCGCTTATTTCCAATTCTCCCCGATCCAAGCCGTAGGCAGCACGCGGCGATACCACTTGCCGCTGCGACCGACGAGCGCGTCGGGCGGATTGGGCAGACCATGGAAGACAACAATCTTCGCACCTTCCGGGATCTCCGGGGTCTGCCAGAAGGAGAACGGGAAATATTTCACGCAGTGCTTCTTGAAACTGCGACACCAGGTCTCGGGCCAGTAGCTGACCTTACCTTGCGCACTGAGGTGCGCGGTGAGGAACTCTTGCTCGTTGCGGTGACGCTTCCGCACGGCGTCGAGGTTGGCGCGGAAATATTCCAGGACGTCGGGATACGTGCCGGCGCGCCAGCGGTAGACGGAGGAGTTGCCGGTATAGTCGCCCTTCTGCCAGTCGCGGATGATCAGGAAGTCACCGGGCTGAGCGAAGAACGAGTCCATGTTGCCGACGATGACGATGTCGATGTCGAGGAAGAGGATGTCGCCCTTGAGCTCGGGGCCGCCGGGCACGGTCAGCGCAGGCGAAAAGGAAACGAGCTTGGTCCAGCCACGCTCCGGGGCGCCAGCAGGTAGCTCGAGGCTGGGAATCGGAAACGTGTCGATGCCGGCGTTAAGGCCAGTCCTGTCATCCGTTAGGCAGACAAAGCGATACGGGACGGTAAGGTGGCGGCTCACCATGGAGTGAAGCCGGTTCACGTATTCCGGGCCGTACTTCTTGCCCCACTTCATGCAAAGGATGGTCGCCATACTGCCGTCAGCGTGAGGATTCCCCGCCGAGGCTCCAGCCTCTTTCCTATGACAGACCGGTCCGGCCGACCCCTTGCGCCCCCCCTGCCCCTGGGCATACTATGCCCTATGAGCGAAGACTTCGATGGAGACAGCGACGACAACGAATACGGCGAGGGCGGCATCCCGCCGGATCTGGAAGCCGACATCGAGGAAAAGATCCAACGGGAGGTCGACGAGCGCACCAGCTCACTCTACGAGGACTCTCGCCCCCGGTCCGGCAGCTGCCTCCTCATCCTAGCCCTCCCCGCCCTAGCGCTGTGGTTCATGATTTAAAACCAGAGACAGGGACAGGGGCACGGACAGGTTGCGTTGCCTAGGAACAGAGACAGACACAGATGCCGAAATTTTCCTGCACCTGCCCCTGAACCAGCCCCTAAGTATCGATGCCTGTCCGTGTCCCTGTCCCTTTTGATTTAGTTGCATCTGGGTAGGGCCGAGCATCCCTGCTCGGCCGCGGCCGGCCAAGGATGGCCAGCCCTACCACGATTCAATTAATGACCGCAGCTAACATCCCGGTCTCCGGTCTCCCCTTGAGTGACTCCCTCCGGCCAACTGGCCCTCCAATCAACGATTCAACTTATTTGAGCGACCTCAGATACGCCACGAGATCGAGGAGATCCTTTTCCGCGAGCATGCCGTCCAGTCCCATGGGCATGAGGCTAGTGGTGAGCTGAGTGGATGAGGCAACGCTCTCGGTGGGGAGCAGGCGCTCCTGACCGGAAGCTTCCTTGATCATGATGCCTTCCGCGGAACGGGTCTTGATGAGGCCGAGCACGCTGGAGCCGTCGGTCAGCTGGAACGAATTCTGGTCGTAATCACGGGCGATGCTGTTGCTCGGAAAGAGGATGCTTTCGACGATTTCGCGCTCGGCGCGGATGCCGCCGATCTTACTCAGGTTCGGCCCGAGCTCATTACCCTTGTCACCGATCTTATGGCAGGCGATGCAGGCGCCGCGTCCGGATTCATAGACGGCACGGCCGGCGACCGGGTCGCCTTTCTTGGCCGCGGCCAACGCCAGAGGCGCGAGGCGCTCCTTTTTGGCTTCATTAACCGCGAGCGCGGCGTCGAACGACGGCTCGAGGACTTCGTAAATTTCGCGCGGCAGGAAGCCGAAGGCCTTGCGCACGAGGTCGGGACTGAAAGTGCCGAGCATAGGCGACTTGCTCAGCGCGACGGCAATCTTCCGGCCGGTGTCCTTGGACACGTTTTTGTAATTCTGCGGCACGGCGAGCGCGACAAGGAGCTCACTCTGCTCGAGCGGACCAGCGGTCGGCAGCAGCGCCAGATAGCTGTCCCACTGCGCGGGAGTCAGCTTGGTGTTAGCGAGACGCGCGGCGGCGTCCATCCGCAGGCCTGGATTGGCCGAATCGGCGAAGAGGTCGGTGAGCAGCTTGAAGGCTGGGTCGCTGAGGCCTTCGCCGGAACTGGAGAGCGCAAGGAGGGCCTTGAGGCGAAGTGAAGCAGGCTTCGTGGTGTCGACGGAAACGGCGTTCAGTGCTTCGTCGAAGCGCTTATCCTTCACGCGGGCGATGGCGTCGAGCAACAGGGGCGAGGCTCCCTTGGCGAGCTGCGCTTGGAGCGGCGCAAACCAGAACTTGGCGTCGACCTTGCCGGGCTGGGCTGCGATGGCGCGCAGCGCGGCCTGACGGACGAGAGTATTCTCGTGCCCGAGCATCCGGGCTATACCCTTCGCTACGCCTGGTTGGCCGGCGAGGGCGCTCGCAAACTTCCCCATGGCGGCGACCTGCGTCGCGGAAGGCGCGGACTGAGCGAGCCATTGACCGAAGATCGGCGCGAGCACTTTGTCGGCGTCGGGCGTCTTGATCAGGGCGAGGGTAGCATTCTTAGCGAGAGCGGCGTCCGGGGAATCCGCCTGGCTAAGCGCAAACTTAAGGACATCGCCGTAGTCAGAATCCTTGGTGCGAGTCTGGGAGACGATGCGGAGCAGACGTGCCTGGGCGACCGGACCTTTGACCCTGGTGAGGTCGGCGGCGGTGAAGCCGGCGAGACGCATACCAGCGTTGAGGATCGCATGCTCGAGCACAAGGTCAGCCTCACGAGCAAGGAGGCCGCGGATGGCGGCGGTGACCGCCGGCGACTTAGTCTCGCGAAAGGTCAGGCCTTCAAGTCCACGACGGACCTCCGACTGATCGGCCGAGGAGAGCTGGGCGAGGAATTCGGCATCACTCTTAGGCATGGCGAGTTCGAGGGGCTTATGAGCGGCGAGCACGTCAGCGTGCGCGGCCTTCCCTTCCGCGGTGCGGCGGATGCGGTAAATCATGCCGGGGACGTTAGCCGAACCCTGCAGACTCGAGGGGCAATGCGAATACCAGGTTCCAGTGTCGAAGACAATGAGCGAGCCGTCAGGGGCTTCCATGACGTCGGTCAGGTGCGAGCCCTTGCGATCGACGGTAAAGAATTCGTGCTCGGTGGTGCGATAGGTCGCGCCTTCCTTCTGCATCTCGTAACGCAGGACCTTCTGCGAGTTGTACATGGTCACCATCAGTTGCAGGTTGGCAGGGTCAGCGGCCCAAAGATGCCCATCGGTGGCCAAGGCGTTGGCGTTCTTCCAGAAGGCGCAGCCGCTGGGCACCATGTGTCCGAGCTCGCGGAGGATGGGCATGCGCTCGTGGGTGCGCGGGAGGTCGGCGATGATGCGGAGGAAGTCGGGGCGCTCGTAGACGCCGCCGAGCTGCCACTGCATGAGGGTGTCGACGCGCGGGCTGCCGAAATAAAGATTGGTGGTCCCGATGAGTTCGCCGGTAGGCGTGAAATCGAGACCCGTGGGGTTATCAGCGCAGCCGAGCGAATGCCAACGGATGTCGGAGCCGTCGGGCTTCATCGACCAGATACCGCTATTGAGGCCGGCGTGCACGAGCGTGCCGTCCTGCTGCTTAATATCATGTCCTTTGCGTCCGTGCGTCCAGTAGAAGCGGCCGTCAGGATGGAGACGCGGGCCGTGGCAATCCGCGCTATTGGCGGTCCACTGGAAACCACCGACGAGGAGTTCGCGCCTGTCGGCGACGCCATCGCCGTCGGTGTCGGTGAACTTCCAGACACCTGGGGTGTCGGTCACGTAGAGGCTCCCGTTCAGGAAGTAAGCCCCCTTGGGGTAAGCCAGTTTGTCCGCGAAGACGGTGCTGCGCTCGAACACGCCGTCCTTATCGCGGTCCTCCAGGAGGAGGATGCGATTAGGGAGGACGGTCTCGAATTTCTTCGGGCTCCAATTTACGCCAGCGGAGTCGCCCACGAACAGGCGACCTTGGTCATCGACGCATCCCATAGTGGGATTGGCTACCATTGGAGAGGTGGCGGCGACGACCATTTCAAAACCCGGTGGCAGCTTGGCCTTAGGGGTGTTCAGCGCGATCTGCTCCGGGGAGAGATCGAGGAAGCGGGGGCGATAGGCGTAGGACGGAAACTCTTCGCCGTCACCGTGGACGGCAGGCTTAGCGGCACCCCACTTCTCCTTGAACTCACCTAGCGGGTAGAGTTCGTAGCGACGAACGAACATCTCCGCGGCTTCGACCTGTAGGAGGATGCGGCCCTGGCTGGGCTTCACTTCGAAGGCTTCATTCACCTTCACGCCATTGACGAAGTACTGGAGCGTGTCGCCCTTGGCGATCACCTCGAAGCGAGTCCACTGGCCCGAAGGCGACTCGACGTCGTCCTTTCCACGAAAACCCAGCGTGTCCTTCCAGTTGGCAGCGCGGTGCTGCCAGTTAAGGCGACCGGTGGTCATCGTACGACGCGGAGCGCCGGGCGACCAGATGGTCTGCTTATTGGAATCGATGCCGGCTTCAGCGCTGATGGAAGTCGTCAGCGTGGTGCCGTCGGAGAGCTTAGGAGAGAGGACGAGGATATCGCCCACGCCGCCTTCGATGATCTGCGCTTCGATGCTGGCCATCCAGCTGCCCCCCACGGCACCCTGCGGGCCGTAGCAGTGTACGAGGATGCCGTTGTCGCGCGTGGCCTTGGCGCGCTTACCCCAAGTCTTGTCGCCCCACTTGAACTCGATGACTAGGTGATAGTCCTTAAAGCTGTCGAGCGTCGTGATACCGCCGTAGCCGTTGCCGCTGACATGGAACAGTCCATCAGGCTCGAACTTGAAGACGTTATTAGGGTCGTCGACGATGTCAGCTTTGGGGTTGATGTGCATCTCGGCTTTTCCTTCGCGGAAAAGATCGAGAACGTTGACCTTCTTGGTGACGGCCTGCGCGACCGGTTCCGGTGGCAGGATAATCTTAGCGACCGGCTCCTTACTCTGCGCGGCCAGTCCGATGACAGACAGTAGCGCGAACACGAAGGCGGCGAGGGGGTGGTTTTTCATGGGGTGAAGGATGAAGACGGCGAAAGGGACCCCGATGTTCCAAACCACCCGCCACTCTTCAACCCTTTCGCATCTATTGAGCGGAATAGGTCAATATCGGAGCGGAATAGGTCATTCCAAGGTAGGGCGGGGCCGCGTGCTGTCCTAGTTGCCATTTTACTCTCAAAGGGAAACCGGAGACCGGATGATTGGCTGGGGCTTAATAATGACCGCAGCATCCTATCCGGTTTCCGGTCTCCCTTTGGCGCTTAGGCTCTGGCCAACCGCCAACCGCTAACCGCTTCCAACTTAATTAGGTAGGGCTGACCACCCTTGGTCAGCCGCGCTTAAGCGGGGGCGCTCAACCCTACCTCACTTCCGCCTGACCCGCGACCCGCCGCCCCGCGACGCTTTCGTAGAAGCGCTCAAGGGTGATATCCATCGCCACGCTCTTGCTTCCGAAGTAAGGGAAGTGACCGTAGTAAAGCGAAAGCTGCGCCTGGGCATCGCGATAGGAGCCGCCATGAGTTGCGACATAGATGGCGGAGGCCAGGCCTGTCCGATCAGAGCCGGCCCGGCAATGGATGAGCAACGGCTTCGGAGCGTCACGCAGGGCATCGGTCAGCTTGGCCATCTGCGCCGGATCCAACGCCGTATTCGCCGACAGGCCCATGCTGACGAATTTCACCCCTCGACGGCGGGAGACTTCGACTTCGCCTTCATACCACTCCACGCCAGGCTGTTCGCCACAGAGGTTCAAGACCGTCTTTACGCCGAGGCGGTCAATCGCTTGCTCCAACTTCTCCGAGCCAAGCAAAGCCGAACGATAGACGGTCCCCTTCTCCACTTCATGGAAGTTACCGCCGCCATGAACCCAGGTGTATGCTCCGACCAGAGCCAGCAGCACAACCAGCAGCAACGACCCCACCGCGCGCGCAAACTTGACCACGAAAGTGGGGCGCTGGGGTGTAGTCATCCACCCATCTTGTCATAGAAATACGCCAACTTGGCGTCGGCTAAGTCACAAGGCAGGCACGACCTGAGGGGGCTAGGGGGGGGCTGACCACCCTTGGTCAGCTGCGGTTGCGCGAGGGCACTCAACCCAACCAGGGCCAAGCCCTTCACCTTCATCCATTAAGCCCGCTACGCTGCCCTCAGAGCGTTGCACCTTATGGCGATAGCGACTAGTGACGGGCGGCTTTCCGCATCAACAGACAGGCAATCACGGCGAGTAGGATGTTCGGCACGAACACCAGGACCTCCGGACACCAGGCGGGGTCCTTTACCCAAGTCGCCATCGAGGTCAGAAGATAATAGGTTAAGGCGACACCCAAGGCCAATCCGGCGCTCACGCTGGTCTCCGACCGACCGACTGAGACCGCCAACGGTACGGCTAACATCGTCAGGCTGAGAACGGATATCGCGGTCGAAACGCGGAACATGAATTGTACCGCCAGCATCATCCGGTCGGCTGCCCGCTGTTCGGCTGTCGGATGCTCCGGCAGCCTCCAGCCGGTCTCCATGGCGGCGAGCAACTCTCCGCCGGTCATCATACGGAGCTTTTTCGTATAGGTCCCCTTCTCATCCGGCCGCTGGCCGAGCGGCATTTCGAGGATGGTCTGCTTGGCGGACACAAAACTTTCAGGATGAGCGAGCATATCCACCCCCCCGGGGCGGGTGGTCATACTCGCATCCAGCATCTCAACCCGCAGGACGGAACGCCCCGCTAGATCGGTCGACTTAATCAGCTTAGCTTCTTTGGCGCGTACGGACTGGACCACCTGCCCGCGGTCATCCACCTGCCAGAGATGGAAGCGCTTGAGGGTTTCCCCCTCTTTTTCCTCGGCACGTATCAGGAGGCCCTTGAATTGCCGGTTCAGCTTACCTGGCTGAATCAGGCCGGCCGGAGTCAGTTGGGCGGAACCGAGTAGCACCTTTTGAAAATCATCCTCCGAGGCCGGTCCAGCCTCGAGATTCAACCAAAGCGACCCAAGTGCCACCACGGCCGCTACGGCCCACACGGGAACGGCGATTCGCCAAAGGCCGATACCAGAAGCCTTCATGGCCGTGATTTCCCCGTCGGCACCCATGCGCCCGAAAGTCAGGAGCACGCCCGTCAGGATGCCCATCGGCAAAGCGTAAGGGAGTACCGTCGGAAAAAGCAGGGCCATCAGTTCGCAGGCTTCCCAGGGAGTGACCTGCCCGGATGAAAGCGCCCCGAGCACCACCTTGATAACGTTACCCGCCAGCAGCACGAAGACAAAGGCCCCGGTGGCAAGGGCACTGGCACTGGCGCACTCGCGCAGGACGTGTCGGTCGAGCAGGCGCACGCGGCCTTAGTTTTCGCCGCCGGTCGTGAGCTTGCGCACAGGAAGACGCTGGCTCTCCCGGTAAGCCTTCAGACTATTGTCCATCGCCCACGAGCCGCTCCATAGGTAAGGGAAATGACCGAAGCGCAGCGATAACTGATCGGCCACGGCCTCCGGGGGATGGCCCGCCTCCAGCAAGAATAGCGCACAGGCCAACCCGCTCCGATCAGAACCCGAACCGCAATGGATCAGCGCCGGCTTCGGGGCGTCTCGCAGCATCTGCGCCAGCTCGGTCATCTGCTCGACGGTCAGTTCACGTGATGCACTCATACGGTAGTTGAGGAAACCCACGCCAAGTTCCTTCGCGGCACGATATTGGGCGTCATACCAATCCTGGCCGACGTTCTCGCCTCGTAAGTTGATCACGGTCCGCAAGCCAGTCTGCTTAGCCAGGCTGACAAATTCCCCCGCCGGAAGCTGGGCCGAACGGTAAAGCAGCCCGGGCACGACCTCATGCTGGTTATGATTGGACTGCAAGAAACCGTAGAAAGAGAGGGGCAGCCCGACGACAGCCAACAACGTCCACCCGCAGATGCGCAGGAGTCGCCAACCGAGGGCAAATGGCTTAAGAGCTGTCACCCAACAATCATAGGGCCTCAATAATTCGATCAGGGTTGTATCTGGTGACAACCAGGCGACAAACGGAGTTCGGCCCCCGATAAAGAGGCAGCCGAGAAGCCCAAAAAGAAAGAACCCTAGAAAAACACCCCAGAGCTTGTCCTTTGACGGTGACCCAGCGGACGGGAGGATTTCCTCATGCCTTTCCGCCTCCATCTTCCTCGCTCCGAACGCCCTTCCACCGTCGCTCCTTACTCCCGCCTGCTCTGCGTGAAACTGAAGTCGGGCAAGACCTTCATCCTCAGCACCGAACTCTGGCACCTGCTCCCCCAGGGCGATGAAGTGGTCTCGATTCTTAGCGCCAACGGTCGACCAATCTTTGCCGCGATGGAGCCAGTGAAGCACCCGCAGCTCACGCCGGCAGCGCGATAAGCTTCCGAGGCAGGGGTAGCACCGCGTGCTACCCTAGTCTATCGTTACCCTCGCGGCTTCAGCGCATCGACGGCCGCCTTCAAATCTCTCGTCCGCTCCTTCACGTCGCCGGCGGAATCCATCGGGGCGCCAACGATGATCGTAACGCCTTGGCGATAGAACGGCCAGAGACAGAATAAGAGGATGTTCTGCACAGTGATGGAGAACGGCGTCACCCAGCGACCAGGATAACTGCCATAGTGGAAATAGACCGGGACTATTGGCACGTCGGCCTGCTGCGCGATGCGCACCGCACCAGTCTTAAACGGCAACTCCGCCTCGCCGAGTGCTTCGACGAGTCCAGTCGGGCAGATCGCCACGGTCTGCCCCAGTTTGAGCAACGCGACCGCGTCGTCAATGGACACCTGCACGAAGCCCCAGCGGAGCGCATACTTTTTCAGGAACGGAAACGAGAACACCAGCGGATGCACGAGCAGGCGCGCCGACGAACGAACCAAACAGAAGAGGAACACGTCGCGGTAGCTGACATGATTACCGCACAGCAACACCGCGCCTTCGGGCAACGTCCCCACCACCTTCGCCTCGCCCACCAGCATCCGCACCATTGAGATCGCGGGACGGGGACATACTGACAAAGGGACGTCTGCTGGCATAAGCTATGCATACACCTCACTCATACCTTAGCAACTAGTGAGCGGCCTCTGCGCGGTGACATTCGGCAAGCCAGCGATAGTTTTAGGTATTTATTCATAGGAACGACATTCAACGCCCGAGGTCGTCCGAACGCAACACCCCTCAACCGCCTAACCGCTTCTTGCGGAGTTTGTTCGCGCAATGAGAGAAGCCGTGGGCGGGGATGAAGAGCAGGTTGCCACTTCACTGTATCGTTGAGTAGTGCGCAGGTTCGTACGTTCGCCTACTTGCATCCATCATCGCCTACGTACCCGCAACAACACCAAACCGTCCGGCATCGACCTCAGACGCGGCCATACCATGTACTCGTATCGATAAAAATAATACTCCCTACTCGCTCTAAATTGTTAGTATTATAAAGAAAAGCTGAGCTTTCTTAAGCTTACTATTGCCTCACCATAATATTACGTCTCTATAGTGCTTAACATGCACCTAAAATCTTTCCTATATGCGCTGATTGGCCTAGTGGCGTCCTATGCCGCGGCACATTCGCAGACGCAAAAGGCCACGATTGCAGGTCAAACCAACGACCCGTATTCGGGCTACAACGTCCCCGCCTATGGCTATGTGACGAAATATTACGATAACGGTGCCTGGCGTTATTACGTTAACGGTTCGCTTCTCGATTATGGCTACTTCGGTAACCTCAAGACCGTAACCAGCAACGCGACATTTGATCTTGGGAAAATTGGGCATGCCGGGCGGCTCGTCGAGACGGATGAAAATTTCGCGCTCATCTGGAAGACCTTTCGCGAAACTCATTCCCTCAGCACCGCAGGGAGGTTTGTTCCGGCTAACAGGGCAAACACTCCCGCCAATAAGCTGGCTCTTTATGAATTCGCGCATTATGCATCAGAAGCGCGGCCAGTTATAACAATCACTTCCATGGTAATGTGCAATCGCTGTTCCGGAAAACGAATGCGGACAGGGTTTACCCCTGCGGGTGCCGTGGGTGTAGTTCCCTGCGAAGACTGTAATGCTCGTGGCAGTTTCGCTAAGCTGGAGAATTACGCGCTCATCGTTACTGGGCCCCTCCCTCAAAGACCGACGCTCGCAGAACTTATCAAAGAAGGCCTAGTGAGCGTCACCGCCCCCACTCCGCCGCCCGCCCCGACTCCGCCGCCCGCCCCGACGAAGACTCCTGTCAGGGAACCCGAGGTCATCGTCAGAGATCAAACGCCCGATGCCCGCTTTAGGAGTGCGAAAGCTAAAGCCGAGGCCGGAGATGCACAGGCCCAGTACGAACTCGGCCTTTTCTACTCCCAGGATTATGAACGTGTCGTCGCCATCGACTACTTTGAAGCCTTCACGTGGACGCAAAAGGCAGCCCTGAAAAATCATCGAATGGCCCAGCGACTTCTGGCCAAATTCCATGAAATAGGTCGGGGGACCGACAAGAACCTGGAGCAAGCGCTCAAATGGTACAGGTCCTCCGCCCTCCTCGGCTGTAAACAAAGCCAGCGGTGGATGGGGCAGATGTATTACATTACCTTCGTCGGCTCGAAGACCTACGAAGGATTCATCAAAAAAGACGATTCCACCCTCTCCGAAGCCTACGCCTGGTTCCTGCTTGGCGCGGAAAAAACCATCCCCGCCCGTGGCGATAACAAGACTCCGACGCCTGAAGAGCTTTCGCTTGGCCCAGCGCTCTTGATTAGGGACTATAATTTTGAGATTTCCACTCAAGGTGCGTCCGAAGGCGAAAGGGATAATGTGGCGAAGAACTCGAGCTTTACCCGTGCGATATCGGACTCCGGAAAGGCGAGGTTCTCGAGCCTTAAAGACGAATCGAAAGAGTATCAGGATAACAACAAGTCACGCTAACCATAAACTGGCGGAGAGGGAGGGATTGGCTGCGCTTCGCTCCGGACCTTACGGTCCAATGCCGTTCGGCATTGCCAGCTCGGACCTTCGGCCTCGCCGAACCCAAGGGTTCTCATCCGTCTTTGATTTTTGAGTCATCTGGACCTTGGAGCCTCTTCAAAACTGGCGGAGAGGGAGGGATTCGAACCCCCGGAGCCTTGCGGCTCGGCTGATTTCAAGTCAGCTGCAATCGACCACTCTGCCACCTCTCCGTAAGCAGGATTCAACGGCGGCTGGGGTCTTCCCTCAAGCGGATTCGGTGCCTTCCCCTTGGGCTTTCTCCTGATTTCCCAAGCGGAAGGGATTCGCCCTTGATGCGTGCATGAGTACCTGCGCCCGCGTCGAGGAAATCGACGGCCCTTACGGCCCCTTCGCCATCGGCGAACGTGCCATCCAACGTCTCTGGGCCTCAGGCGAAGTCCGCGGTCCGATGGCCGCAACCTCCGGTGCGTCCATCGAGATCATCCACCCGGGCGACTGGAACCGCGGCGCAGGCCCCGACTTCCTGGGCGCCGAAATCCTGGTCGACGGCAAACGCCTCCGCGGCGACATCGAAATCCACCTGCGCTGCTCTGACTGGCACGCGCACGGCCACGACCGCGATGCGAACTTCGGCGGAGTCATCCTCCACGCCGTCCTACTCCCAGGCACGAAGGACGTCTCGACGCTCGCCGGCCACCACCCTGAAACGGTGGTACTGCTACCTTACCTGCCGCGCGACCTCGAAGACCTGGCCGAAGAAGATGCCCTCCTCGAACTTCGCGGTCGCTCCGGCGAAGTCGCCAAGCGGGTGCTGGAAGCTGAACCGAACCTTGCGCTGGGCCTGAAACGTCGCGCGCTCGAACGCTTCCGTAATAAGACCAAGCACGCCCGCGCCCGCATCAAAGTGGTCGGCTGGGACGCCGCCTGCCACGAGCTTTTCGTGGAGTCACTTGGCCTCGGCGGCAACCGCGCCCCAATGTCGGAACTCGCCCGCAGCCATTCACCCGAACAGATGCTCATCCTTGGTCTCGACCCACTCTACATGGAAAAATGCGGGCGTTGGCGGCTGCGCGGCCTACGCCCAGCGGGCCATCCGCACCGGCGGCTCGCCCAATACCTGGAGCTATATCGCCGGCGCCCAAATTGGCGTACCCATCTACGCGAATGGGCGCTCACCCTGCCCTCCTCGCCGCTGGTATCCGCCCGTCGCCGGCTCATCGACGAGGTCTTTGCCTGCCTGCTCTCCGATGGACGCGCCGATACACTCTGCGTCAATGCACTCCTGCCCTTACTACAGGACTCCAAGCACGCCTTCGATCGCAGCTGGCTCGACTGGCCCCCCGGCCATCACCCCGACGATATCCATGAGGCCCGGTCCCTGATCGGGCTATCTGGGTCCGCCCGGAACTGGGAAGTCCAAGGCATCCTCGATATTCTGCGCCGCTCGATGGCGTCCGCCGAACCGAAGACGGCTTAGGCCATCATCTTCCGCGCCTTCTCGAGCGAGACGGCCAAACGGTCGACTTCCTCGAGCGTATTGTAGAACGCGAACGAGGCACGGGCGGTACCGCTGAGGCCGTAATGCTTCATGAGCGGCATGCAGCAATGATGGCCGGTGCGGATAGCGATGCCGTCCGCATCCAGCAACGTTCCGATGTCGTGCGGATGCCCACCTTCGATGTTGAAGGAGATGACGGCGACCTTCTCGGGCGCTTCGCCCACGATGGTCAGACCCTTAATGGCCTTGAGGCGCTCGGTCGCAGCAGAGAGCAGAACCTGCTCATGCGCGTGCGCGGCGGCTTGGATGGGCATGAAGTATTCCAAGGCGACGCCGAGGCCGATGGCACCGGAGATATCTGGGGTGCCGGCTTCGAACCGCTCCGGTGCCTCGCGGAAAGTGGTGCCGGCGAAGTCGACCTTGCGGATCATGTCTCCGCCAAACTGGTAAGGCGGCATGGCGTCGAGCAGCTCCGGTCGACCCCAGAGCACGCCGATGCCAGTCGGGCCAAAGGTCTTGTGGCCGGAGAAGACGTAGAAGTCACAACCGAGCGCAGGGACGTCGACATTGAAGTGCGCGGCGGACTGGCACCCATCAATCAGCACCACGGCGCCGACAGCCTTGGCAAGACGGGTCATCTCGACGGCGGGATTGACGGTACCGAGGGCGTTCGAGACGTGAGCGAAGGCGACCAGCTTGGTGCGGGCGGTCAGCAGACCCTTGAAGGCGACAAGGTCAACTTCACCTCGGGGCGTGACTGGCGTGACGACGACCTTGGCGCCAGTGCGCTCGGCGATGACCTGCCACGGCACGATATTGGCGTGGTGCTCGAGGTGCGTGAGGAGGATTTCGTCCCCGCCCTGCAGGTTCGATCGGCCCCAGCATTCAGCGACAAGATTGATACCTTCAGTGGCACCGCGCACGAAGACGCAGCCGCGAGTCTCCTTGAGACCGAGGAACTTTGCGACCGAGGCGCGGGCAGCCTCGTAGGCCGTGGTGGCCTCCTCGCTCAGGAGGTGGACGCCGCGATGAACGTTGGCGTTCTGCTCCGAATAATAGCGTTCGAGGGCCTTGATTACGACCAACGGCTTCTGCGAAGTCGCGGCGTTATCGAGGTAGGCCAGCGGTCGTCCGCGCAAGGAACGCCCCAAGATAGGGAAGTCCTTGCGAAGAGCGGCGACGTCGAACGCGGGCATAGGCTGAACGTAGACAGACTCAGACGGGGCGCAACCGGGAAGCGAACTTAGGGCGACGCCGGTAGGCGCACGGCCTTGCGGATATAGGCCGGCACGTCCACATCCTGCCCGTCAATAAAGGTCATCGGCGTACCGCCAAACAGACCGCGACGCATCGATTCCTCCGTTGCGAATTCGAAAATCGGCTGAGCGGGATCCTCCGCCTTGGCACCCTTCTTGGGCTTAGCTGGCGCTTTCGGTGCAGGCAACGAAGCACCGAGCACCGAGACTTCGATCCGATCACCGAGCGCAGGTTCGATGCGGGCGCAGAGAACCGTCGAAGTTTCGCCACCAAACCGCGTGCGAATTGCCGCGACAGCCTCGAAGGCCTCCGTCGAGGTCATCGCCGAACCGCCCGCGACGGTGACAAAGAGCGAGGCGACCTTAGCGACCGCGCCGGGCGCATGCGCGAGCGGGCAATCACAGGCCGCACGGGCGGCTTTCATCGCGGCACCTTCGCCTTGACCGACGCCGAAAGCAAAGAGCGTGGGCGACCCGGGAGTGGAAAGAAGCGAGCGTAAGGCGGCCGAGTCGACCGCGATGAGGGCGCCGGGCGCGAAGGCCGAAGCGAGGCCGCGAAGCGCGCCGCCAACCCAGTTATCTGCCGCGGCAAAAGATTCAGATAGAGGTGCGTCGGGCGAGACCTGCTGGAGCAAGAGATCGTTGTGCACCACGACGAGCCCATGGCACTTTTGCCCGAGCTTGACCGTGGCGTCGTTGGCCTGGCGCATGCGGCGTTCGCCTTCGTGCGAAAACGGCATCGTCGCGAAAGAGAGAACCGTCGCACCGCACTCGGCCGCATAACCGGCGACTACGGACGCTGCCCCGCTACCGGTGCCACCCCCGAGGCCGGTGACGAGCACGACCACAGGGACGCCGGCGAACAGACGACGGAGCGCGGCTTCTTCGGATTCCGCAGAAGCAAGGCCCAGCGCCGCTTCGCCCCCGGTGCCCATACCGCGGGTCTGCGCCCGTCCGAGCTGCAAAGTGGCGGCAGTGCCGGCGGACAAAGTACGTGTATCGGTGTCGAGTAGCGCGACGGCGACCTCAGCCGGCAGCTGCGCCGACAGGCGCGTGACCATCGAACACCCTGCCCCACCGAGGCCGACCAGGAGGATGGAGGCGGGCGTGGACATTTTAGAGTCGGAAGAGCTCCTTGAGCTGGGCCAATAACCCGCGCGGTCGACGCACCGGAGGCGGCGCATCCGTGATCGCGGCAGTCATGAGACCCACCACGCCGGCATACTCGGGCTTGCGGAGGGATTCGTTCTCAAAGTTCGGGATACCCACGCGGGCGGAAAGGCCCGTCACCAACTGCACCGCTTCGGCCGCATCAGCCAGGCTGGCGGAACCACCGGTCAGGATGACGCCGGAAGGAATCATGTTCTGATCGAGCTTCACGGCATGGCCGGGGAAGATCGCCTCCAGGCGGCGGAGCACGTCCTTGCGTACGAACTCGATTGTCTCCTGGTAGCGAAGCGAGAGCACTTGCGTAATCGTGCCGCGATTGAACTGCTGATCACCCACTCCCTTATCGCCGTCCTTCCAGATAGTCTGGTTGACATCGTTCTCACGGTGCATCGCAGAACCGAAGCGCAGCTTCAGGTCCTCGGCCGTCTCGCGGCTGATACGCAGCGCCACACTGAGGTCGTTGGTCAGGTGCTCGCCGCCCACGGGGATCGAGCCCGCGCAGAGAATATGCTCCTTGTAGTAGAGAATCCAGTCGGTCGTACCGGCACCTATATCGATGACCAGCACACCCTGCTTGTCTGCATCGCTCGCAGTCGCACAGGCCGCGGCATGTGAGGCCAGGATGAAATCGCGGACCTTGATACTCATGCCATTCACCATGCCCACGCGCATGCGCATGTTACCCTCCTCCATCGTCACGCGCCAAAAATTCACCTCAAGGCGCTTACCGGCCATACCCACCGGATTGCTCACCGGTCGGTTGTCTAGCATCGTCGGCTGGCGCATGTAGAGGATCGTCGCGCGGCCCGCCGGGGGCTCGAGGCGCTTGGCGGACTGAATCGCTTCGCTGACGTCCTTGGCGGTGACCTTACCATCGTGCGCAGGCACGGCGACGAAGCCCTTCACGCGCTCGCCTTCGGCCGCGGGACCGGACAAAGAAAGGTAGATTTGCTCGACCGCGCGGCCGGAACCACGCTCGATGTCGTTGACGACCTCATGCACACACTGCGTGAGTTTTTCGAGATCGGTGACGGTGCCCTTCACAACGCCATCGGTACGTCGTTCGCTGAAGCTGAGCATGCGGGCCTTGCCGTCGATGATTTGGCCGAGGAGGCTGGCGGTCTTGTGCGTGCCGACATCGATGACGGCGATAAGGGAAGGAAGGGGCTTGGAAGTCATCGGGGAGTAAGGGGGACGAGGCGGGGCTCGGGGATAGGCGAAGTGGCGTTGGTCCGGTTCTGGATCGACATCTTCAGCACGTAGGCCTGTGAGGCCGTACCGGGTCGTCGGAGCATCTCGTCAACGTTGATGCGCGAGAGCAAGGCGAGCTCGTTACGCCAGTTGGCGGTGGAAAAGATGATCTCGACGAGCGCGGGTCGGTCCATCGGCTGCGAACCGGGGCGCACGGTAATGCGCAGGTTCGAGCCGGGCGAATCTTCCTGCGCGCCGAAGCAGTCGCGTAGCGATACCGCCGACCACTGCTTATACAGGTTCGGGTACGATGTGCGCACGGCGAGCAGGAATGGGGCGGCGATTTCGATGCCTTCAATCAGCATCTTGTCGTCGCTGCCGGTGGTACGGGAGTCGGTGATCTCGGGGAGATTACGAATGGCCTGCTCGGGATAGCCGGACCCGGCGAAGGTCTGGCCGTCGGAAGCGACCAGGCGGACCTGTAACGCACCCTTGGCGGGCAACGATGCAATCTTGGCTACAGCGAGGCGTTCCCGCAGCGCGACATCGAGCGTGCCGTCGCTCCGGCGACGGACGTCAGCGGCGACGACCTGGTTGTCCGCCTCGAGGTCGGCCTTGATGGAACGGACGTCGCGGGCGAAACCTTCCGGTCCGTTGGCGACGATTTTGTTCACGAAATCGGCGGGGAGAAAACCGTCGGTCTTGTAACGGAGCGAGCCCGCAGCAGGCGCGCTGGTCACGGATTCGTCGACGGCCCACCAGAGGACGCCGACGAGGACGAAGAAGAAACCCACCGCGAGGATCGTAGGCAGTTTGGAGCGGACGGCACGTTTACGGCCAATCTCGCCTTCGGGGACGCGGTTAACATCCTGCGGCACCAGCGCGCGCCAGTCGCGATCGGCGGGACCCATGAAGGCGTCACGGCGTTTGCGGAAAAGATCTTCTAAGAGGCCCATGTTCAGAGTCGGACGGGTTGGGCGGCGCGCGCGAGGGCCGGAGCGGCCATGCGGCGGACGAGCAAAGGGAAGTCGAGACCGACGCAGGAAGCGCTCTTGGGCATCAGGCTGGTTTCGGTCATGCCGGGCATCGTGTTGATCTCGAGGAAATAGAACTGGCCGTCAGGCTCAAGGAAGACATCTGCCCGAGCGAAGTCCCGGCAACCGCAGGCGGCGAAGAGTCGGGCGGCGGCCGCGCCGATGGCGACGGTCAGCTCCGGATTCACGGCTGCGGGAAAGCGGTACTCGGAGGCGCCTTTAGTGTATTTGGTCTTATAATCGTAGACCCCAGTCAGTGGGACGATTTCGACGATTCCCATGGGCTCGCCGGCCAGAAGGCCGATGGACATCTCGCGGCCGCGGAGGCGACGTTCGGCCATCCATTGGCCGGAGGCCGGGATTTCCGCCAAGGCCTTGGCCACGGCGGCCTTCCCCTCCAGCATAAAGAGCCCAACGCTACTGCCTTGGTCCGAGGGCTTGATGACAATGGATTCGCCCAAGGCGGTAATGAGCGCGTCGGCCATGGGCTTGGCGTTGCCGGCAAAGGCGACCTCAGGGATGGCCGGGACGCCAGCGGCGCGCATGGCGCGCTTGGTGGCAACCTTGTCCATACAGAGCCGGTTGGCGGAGGAGGAACAACCGGCGAAGGCGATGCCGCGGGCTTCCATCTCGGCCTGGGCGCGGCCGTCCTCGCCCCAGCCGCCGTGCAGGACAGGGAGAACAACGTGCCTGGAGCCATCGAGCCAATCGGGTAAGACGTCCGCCTCGAGCACGATGAGCCGGGACCCTGGCAAGACTGACGAGATGGCCTGGCCGGAGCGCAGCGAGACTTCGCGTTCGGAGGAGAGGCCGCCGCAGAGGACGATGATTTCGGGCGTCAAAGTCATAGGAGTTCCCTCCACTCTCGGCCAAGTGCGATAATCTCCGGCTGGAGTTCGACGCCTTGGCGGGATTTCACCTCGGCGCGGACGGTGCGCATGAGCCCGATGAAATCCGCGGCCTGCGCGGCGCCAGAGTTGACAAGGAAGTTGGCGTGGATGGGCGAAACGGAGACCGGTCCGACGGCCCGACCCTTGAGTCCGCTGAGATCGATGAGGCGGCCGGCCTTATCGCCTTCGGGATTCTTGAACACGCAGCCCGCACTGGCCTCGCGCGGCTGGGAGGCGCGGCGCTTCGTCCCCATCTCATCCATGCGCATACGGACGGCGGCGGGTTCGTCGCGACCGGCCGAGCGCAGTACGGCGGAGAGTACCACCGAGCCGTGGAGCTGCGGGCAGTCGCGATAAAGGGCGTCGAAACTGTCGCGGCGCGCGGCGCGCACCCTGCCCTGTGGCGTAAGCCATTCGATGGACTCGACGACGTCGAAAATCCACCCGCCCATCGCGCCAGCGTTCATCCTTAGCGAGCCGCCAATCGTGCCAGGGATGCCTTCCAGGAACTCGAAACCCTTCCAGCCTTCGCGCGCGGCGAAGCCACAGAGTTCCTTGAGGCGGGTACCGCCACCGACGCGGAAGCGGCCATCGCCGAGATCGGCCACATTGCCCCAATGGGCCGCGTCGAGGTGTAGAATGAGGCCGTCGTAGCCTTCGTCGGGTACGAGGAGGTTAGAACCGCGGCCGATTGCGAACCAGCGCAGGTCAAGCTCCGCGGCGGCGCGCAGGAGTGCGACGATGTCGTCCACGTTCGCCGGTTCCGCGTACCAGCGGGCAGCGCCGCCGAGACCGAGCGTGGTGCGCCGGGCGAGCGGCTCGTTGGGTCGCAGGGCGCATTCTGCGGAAAGGCGGCCGGTGACGAGGTCGGGCAGATCAAGCGAAAGGATGTCGGCCCCGCGGCGACGGAGCACCTTGGCATAGGCTTCAGCGTCGCGCTCGATATCACCCGCGCCCACGAAGGCCACGACCGTGTCGGCGCCAGCCGAAAGTTCGTCCAGGATGTGAGGCAAGGTCCGGCGGTCCTCGACGAGGCGATGCGCGGAGCCGTTGACGATGGCGTCGGAACCGCCGCCTTCGACGGCTACTTCCCCGGCGGAATAGACCGGCAGGACGAGGGCATGGTCGGCGACGGCGAGCGCATCACGAAACTCGCGGACATATTGACGCGTCCGCGTGTGGCGGTGCGGCTGGAAGACGACGACGAGGCGGCCAGCGTGGGTTTCACGGACCCACTTCAGCAGTGCAGCGATCTCCGTCGGGTGGTGCGCGTAGTCGGCAAGCACGCGCAGGCCGGTACGCTCGAAGAGCACGTCCTGGCGGCGACGGATACCGCGCCAGCGGGCGAGCGGCTCGGCGACGAGTCCACCGGTGATGAAGTGCGTGACGGCAAGCGCCAGCGAGGCGTTTGAACGATTGAAGGTGCCGGCGACCGGCAGGTTGAACTGTCCGGCTGGGAAATATCCTCCGAGCGAGACGACCGAAGAGGCGTGGCCACCCTGAACGAGACGGAAGGAATAGTCACCTCCCTCGCCCACGCGGATGACCGGCACCTTCAGTCCGGTGACGAGACGCTCAAGGCGTTCATTCCCAACTGGGATGATCACCGCGGTGCGGGTACGTTCGAAGAGCGCGCGGAAGACGCCTTCGAGCGCGGCTTCGTCACGATAATAGTCGGGGTGATCCCAATCGAGGTTCACGGCCACAGTGACGTCGGGCGAGAATGCGCCGATCGTACCGTCGCTCTCGTCGACTTCGGCCACGACCCAGGGAGACGAAGCGGAGGCGCGCGCCGGCGGGAAGGCGGGATCGCGGAAGAGCCCACCGAGCACATAACCGAAATCGGCTTCCGCACTGGCGAGGGCGGCGACCAGCAGTCCACAGGTGGTCGTCTTGCCGTGGCTACCGCAGACGGCGACGAAGCGACGGTCAGCGACGGCCTCGGCGAGGAGTTCTCCACGGCGGAGCGTGCGCACCTCATGGCGT
>Ga0209299_1000433_pt1 | contig 23495 bp, 13 predicted proteins | sample S_140806_MF_Meta_FD_187326 | JGI IMG/M metagenome (GOLD analysis project Ga0209299, IMG submission 187326) | Freshwater microbial communities from Lake Simoncouche, Canada to study carbon cycling - S_140806_MF_MetaG (SPAdes) (version 2) | ecosystem: Environmental > Aquatic > Freshwater > Lake ...
GCTATGCAAACCAACGTAATGAAGATCCCCGTTAATCCAGAAGCAGGTACTGCTCAGTGGATTGACAACTCTTCATTTGGTAGCTCAACAAGTGCTGGTAATAATGCCACACATGCACTCAAAGAGATCACACTCAGTGCATACAAAGTTGCTACCAACGAGTACACAGCTTACGAAGAAGAGGAAGATAGTCTTATCGCTATTATGCCTGTAATTCGTGATGGTATGATTCGTCGTATTGCTCGTGCAGTTGACAAGGCTCTACTTCGCGGTGCTGATACTACAGGCGATCCTATTAAGGGTCTAGCTAGTGCAGCTGGTAGTTCAACACAAACTGGTATTACTAATACTACAACAGCTGTTACAGTTGCTAACTTACGTAATATGCGTAAGCAGTTAGGTGTTTGGGGTCTAGATCCAGCAGATGTAGTTTACATTGTTAACAGCAGCGTTTACTACAACCTACTTGAAGACACAGTTTTCCAGACAATGAACCAAGTTGGTCCCGCTGCTACACTACTTACTGGCCAAATTGGTCAGATCGGTAACTCACCAGTACTAGTTTCTGGTGAACTCGGTGATCCTAGCGCAACAGCCGGTACTACATTTGCTAACGTTGGTGCAATTTGCGTTGCTCCTGGCAATTTCGTTGTTGGTAACCAGCGTGGTCTACGTATCGACACACAAGAATTGGTTGAAACACAGCGTCGCGTTATGGTTGCTAGCTTGCGTACAGGTTTTGTACAGGTTACAAGCAACTACGGTGCAGGTGTAACTCGTCTAATTTACTCCGCCTAATCTTTAGATTAGTACTGACAGGGCTGAAAGGCCCTGTCTTTTATATGGGTTTTGTGGAATCCATATAAAAGACAATAGAGGAATACAATGGCATTAAATTTAATTACCCTAGTAGAATATAAAACTTATGCCGGAATCAAGAGTAACAACTATGATGCAGAAGTTACTGCACTTATTCCTCGCGTAAGCCAGTTTGTTAAAAACTATTGTGGCAGGACTTTTGTAGACTATGTTGACACAGACAAAGTTGAGTACTTTAACGGTGGTGTAAGTAAATTTTTACTAGCCGAAAATCCTGTTATTAATGTTGCTAGTGTTGGCTATAGCATAGACTTTGGTCAAAACTACACTAATCTTGTACAGTACAAAGACTGGATTTTAGATGGCAATGAAATACAAAGCTTAAATACTAATGCAGTTAATAGTCTAATTACAGTTAATCGTGGATTTCCTGAAGTAATCAAAGGTTACAAGGTAACTTATCGCGCAGGATATGATGATGTACCTGCAGACGTTGCACTAGCTATTATGGACATGGTAACTTACTATCGTAAAAATGATATGAGTGTACATAGCACCAAAGCTCCCGGAACTAATAGCGTACAGATTGAGTATATTTCTACTACAGGTTTACCAGCACATATTCGACGTGTGTTAGATATGTACAGGTCGGATTACACATGAGCGCAAAAGCTTTTAGAGAGATAATGAAAAATATACCAGAACTTAAATCTTGGGCAGAAGGCCGCCAAGATACTAGTTCGGTATTACATCAAACCCGCGGATCTAGCAAACAAGAAATTAAAAGTTCTACAGTTGATTTTATATTACCTATAGCTGACTTAGAAAAAGTAGTTGGTAATAAACAGCTAGCTAATAATATCTTTAATTTAATTAAAGCCGATATCGCTGTTAGTGGCACAGATTTAGTAGAAATATTTAGTCCTCCCAACGGTACGCAGGCAATTATATTTAAAAAATTTAAATTTGATACCCTAAATACAAAAATAGCAGAAATATTAGAACAATACAGTGGTGTAACAGGTTTATCTGTAGGTATTGCACAAAACATAGAAAACTATGATTTTGATAAAGGCCATGTTTATGGATGGGCTAATACTTTAGTAGAAAGAACACGACAAAGTATTGGCAAAACATTAAGTTTAGCAGATAGGCGAGATCCTAAAACGAATGAACCTATTAAACCAGAACAAGTACAAAAAGAACTTGATAGTTTAAATAAGTTTATTGATAGCTTATTAGATGCACTAGAAGAATTAGATCAAGCAGCTAGTAGTCTAGGTCAAGATTTAAATGCAGCAATTTTTGCTCAATATAGAAAAACTGATAGTAGTTGGTTAATTCAGTGGCAAGGAGCCACGTCACAGCAAAAAGCTGGTAGTGGGGTTGGTACTGTAGTTGGTAAAAGCAGTAATACAGGTATAAGAGGTTTTTTAAATAGTGTAGGTTATCAAAGTGGCAATAACTTACTTGAAAAAGCCATGCAAGGCATGATAAAAGGTTTTATAGACCAAGGTTTATCAAACAGTAACCTAGTAAATCTAGAATCTTCGCCACCTATTATTAAACTAGTAGAAGATTCTTTAGTAAGCGCAATTACTGGTAATCGTAAAAAATATGCCGAAGAATACACCGGTAATATTGAAGCTACTAATTTAAAGTTGCAGTCTGTATCAGGAGTTGCTCAGGCAAAAGCAAGTATTGCAAAAGCCAAGTCTGATTTAAAAAAAGCAAAGTCGGATATTACTAAAACTAAAACCAAAGTTAGAAATCAATTAAAAACACGGGATAACCAGTCGTATAGTTTAGTTAATTTACAGCAATTAATTAATAGTCTATTAGCAAAAACTATTAAAGAAAATATGGGTACTGGCAGTCGTCGTGATATTTTAAACCTACGCACCGGCAAATTTGCTGAAAGTGCAAAAGTAGAACGAATGACCCAAAGCCGCGAAGGTATGATTACTGCATTTTATAACTATATGCGTAATCCCTACGGCACATTTAGTGAAGGTGGGCGTCAAGAATCTCCAAAAACTCGCAACCCTAAACTGTTAATAAGCAAATCAATCAGGGAAATTGCTGAAACCCAAGTACGAAATAGATTAAGGGCGGTGTTAATATGAGTGCAAGAACACAAATTGTAAAAGCCCTTACTGATAAGATAGCCCTGATTAACGGCAAAGACCCGTACAAGATCAACATTTTTAAAAATGCGTATGCTAAGCTAAAATTCTGGGATGAAGTAGATGATTTTCCTAGTGTTTTCTTAATGCCTGGCACAGAAACCCGTGAATATCATCCAGCAGGATTTGCTTGGGGTTATTTAGGTATTGCTGTTAAAGTATATTGCCATGGTGAATACAGCAGCGAACAACTGGAATCCTTATTAACTGATATAGAAACTTGTATTGATGCTAATAGATCAATAGTATACAATTCGGTAAACAACCAATCTACAACTGAGATCCTAGTTCAGTCAATTACTACTGATGAAGGATTACTAGCGCCTTATGCGGTTGGAGAAATCAATCTACAAGTAAGGTATCAAGTCTCGTAACTAAATATGCTAATAGTGCTAAAAACAGATAAATGTCTAGTTTATGCAGCTATAGCATTAACAAAAAGGAAATGACATGGGCGTCAATTTACTCCGTAATGCCAGGGTATTCTTTACTACTAATGTAAATGCAGATACTGGTAAGATTAACACAACTGCTAATAGTGGTACTAGTGCTAATACTTTTGAAATCCAAGTTTTGGATGGATTTAGTTTTAGTCAAGGAACTACTGCTGAAACAGTTACCCTTAATGAAGCAGGTTCTGCACCTGTTCGTGGACAACGCAGCTTTAATACTGCGCTTGATCCAGTTGATTTTAGTTTTTCAACTTATCTTCGTCCTTGCGATAGTAATAATACTGCTACTGGTTCTGTTACCGGCGGATTCGTCACTTGCGAAGAGCGTTGCTTATGGAACGCAATGTTTAGCAACAAGGCAATTGGTACTACAGGCGCGGCTTGGCAAGAGCGAACCGCTAGTTCTGTATTAACTTATACTCTTGCTGCAGGTAGTGGATATACTGTTCCCGGAACTTATTACTCAGTACCTCTAGTAATGGCTGCTGCTACTGGCGGTACGGCACTTACTAGTGTAGCACTTGTAGCTGATAGTCTTGTTGGTGAATTTACTTGTACTTCGTCAAGTCTAAATGTTGGCCAATTAGTATATGTTACCGGTACTATTGCTGGTGGTACTATTGCTGGTTACACAACTGGAACCAATTATTATATTATTGCTACTAATGGTACTACTAGTTTTCAGCTGTCTGCAACTTTAGGTGGCACAGCAATTACTACTAATGGAACAAGCCCTACAGGACTTACTTTTACATTAGGACCTAAAGAACAAATTGTTGCTGATATTACTGTATTAGGTGGCGCTGTAACTACAGTTTCTAACGTTAATGCTGGTACAGGCGTTGTTGCAACAATGGTATTTACAGCACCTAATACTGCTTTGGGTGGTGCTGGTTCTGGTTTTACAGCAACTGTAGCCACTGTTTCTGCAACTACTACTAATTCACCAGCTAAAGTAGTTACTAACTATAGTCAGGTTCACCAACTGCAAAAATTTGGTATGATCGTTGTATTTGATGATACAACTTTCTTTATTGAAAATTGTACCCTAGATACAGCAACTATTGATTTTGGACTTGATGCAATTGCTACTATTGCTTGGACTGGCAAAGCAACTACTTTGACTACACCAAGTACTACAGTTACTATCAGCGATGTTAGTCCTGGTACAATGAGTGGTGGATATAGTGCAATATCATTTAAGCCAAAAATTACTTATGCACCGTATATTGCTAATAAGTTAAGCACAATGACCTTAAAGTCGGGCATCAATGCTGAAGGTACTACCAAAACTTATACACTAGCACTAACAGGCGGTAATATTACAATTAGTAATAATGTTACCTACCTAACACCAGCAAACTTAGGTATTGTTAATCAACCTTGTACATATTTTACAGGCACACGCAGTATTACTGGTAATGTAACAGCTTATTTGCGTGGTGGTACTTCTGCAAACTTTACTGCTACACTATTAGCTGACATGCTTAGTAGTTCAAATATTACAGATGTAAACCCAGCATATGAATTAGTTATTGCTATGGGCGGTGCCTCAAATGCTACTCGTGTAGAATTTGATCTTAGTGCTGCTGTGGTACAAATTCCTACTATTGCAACAGAACAAGTTATTAGCACAACTATTAACTTTACTGCTCAAGGTTATACACCAACCAGCAATGCTACAGATGTATTTGATATTACAGCCAGTAATGAACTTGAAGTTAGATACTACGCACCTATTGCATAAATTTAATTAAATACCGGGCCAGACTCTATGTCTGGTCCACCCCCAACTAACCAAGGTGACTAATGTCCACTCTTTCCCTTAAATCACTCCTAGTTCCCTCCAAGTCAGTTGAAGTTGAGTATCCTGGTATGCCAGGTTTTAAACTACAACTTAGTTTCTTGTCTAGGGAAATTTTGCTTAACGTTCGCAAAAAATCTACAAAAACTACTTTTAAAAACCGCAAACCTGAAGAAGAATTTAATGAAGATCTTTTCTTACAACTTTATACTGAAAATGCTATCAAAGGTTGGTCAGGATTTAAACTTAAATACTTAGAGCAACTAGCGCCTGTTGACCTAACAGGACAAGATCCAGAAGATTACCTAGAATTTACTAATGAAAATGCACTGTATTTGATGAAAAACTCAAGCAATTTTGATGCATTTATTAGTGAACAGGTAAGCGAATTGGGAAACTTTTCGACTGGCAGCTTACAGAAGTAAATAGGCTGTTAGTAAATTATATGCAAAATAATAGTCTTAGTATGACTAAGGAAAGTTATTTTGAAATGTGCGAACAGCTGGGATCAGAACCTGTAGAAGAAGAAATTCCAGTTGACTTTGATGACTTTCCCCTAGAACTGCAACAAGCTTTTATTGTATATAGAATGTTGCGAGATGAATGGGAAGGCATGAATGGTTTGTATCTAGGCAAATCTTTAGCTGGCATACATGAAATATTTTTTGCTTGCGAAATTGAACCAGCAGACTATAAGTATATACTAATTCTTGTGCGTATAATTGATCAAGTTAGACAAGAACAAGTTAATTCTAAAACAACAAAAAAACCCGCCTAATACGCGGGTTTTTTGTTGCTGTTATAAAATTTTTTGTATTGACACCTATTTGCCTATGTGGTATAATTGGTATACGTAAAAATATGCAGCTAATATTATAGTTGCTGCAGAGTACTTGGAGATACTATGGCAAATCAAACTGTTAAAATTGATTTAAGCGTTGAAGATACTCGCGGCAGTATGCGTGAACGTATTAGTGAAGGCAAAGCTTATAACAAAGAACTTCAAAAATCACAGCAGTTAAGTGCTGCTTCTATGCAATATGGTCGAGCTAGAGGAGCTAGTGGTTTAACTGGAGCTAGTGCTCGTGATTTTGCTAATGAACAACAAGGTTTAGGTGGTTTAGTTCGTATTTATGCAACTGTTGCTGCAAACACTTATGCTGCTGTAAGTGCTTTTAATGCCTTAAAAGATGCATTAGATACAACTAATATGATTAAAGGCTTAGATCAACTAGGGGCAACAAGCGGCGTTGCTCTAGGTGCTCTTTCTCAAAATTTTGTAAAAGCTACAGACGGCGCAATTAGTCTGCGTGAAGCAATGTCTGCAGTTGCAAAAGGTACTAGCGCTGGTTTAAGTAGTAAACAAATGTTACAAATTGGTGATGCTGCAAAAAAGGCTTCCCAAGCACTTGGTATTGATGCTACAGATGCGGTTAGTAGATTAACACGTGGTATTACTAAACTAGAACCTGAATTATTAGACGAATTAGGCATTTTTACAAAAATTGAAAAAGCCACTGAAGATTATGCTCGTAGTATAGGTAAACCAGTTACTGCATTAACAGATTTTCAAAGACGACAAGCATTTGCTAATGCTGTTTTAAAAGAAGCTAATGATAAATTTAAAGATATAGATATTCCAGCTAATCCTTATAAACAACTAGAAGCTTCTATTATAAATTTAACTCAAGCAGGCTTATCGCTTATTAATAAATTTATTGGACCTTTAGCTAGTGTATTGGCAAATAACTCAGGTCTTTTAACTTTAGCATTAGTTGGATTAGCATCTAAACTACTTACAATGGCAATTCCTGCTTTAACACAATGGCAGGACAATTTAAAACAAGCCGCTAAAGTAGCCAAAGAAAAAGCTGAAGATATCAATACCAGTTTTGGTGAAAAGTTTGTTGAAAAAATTCAGGCAAAATATGATTTGCCTAAATTTAATAAAAATTTACAGGATGCAGAGCGTCAGTATACACAGTCTGTTTTAAAGTTTAATAAAATTGATGAAGACTATCAAAAATCAAAAGTTACCAGCTTATCTGCCGGCGACAAAGATATTTTAGAAAAGGCAAAAATAGCCAAACAAAAAGCTGCTCATGATCAAGATTATATTGATAGAAAATATATTGCAGACGCAGAAAAGATCAATCAAACAGCAGGAGAAAAAACTCTAGAAATAGAAAAGCGCAGAACTGCTGCTTTACAGGAAAGAAAAACAGCCGAAGATGCTGTTACTAAAGCTCAAAAGGTACGAAACGATGCAGAAAATATTGCCTATGCAAAAGCAGATAAATTTGATGCTGAGGCCAAGGCCAGGGAAATAATTAGCAGAAAAGCAGGTGCTAGATCTGAAAGATTAAGCATTTTATCCGAAGTTACTAGCGAAACTGAAGCTGGTGGTTTTGGATATGCTATAGACCAGCTTAATAAACGTATAAATACTACCCGTGATATGAATCAGTGGGATAAGTTTCGCACTCAAGTTACTGGTGCATTTTATGCCGCTGCTGTTAGTGTAAGTATATTTGCTAGTGCATTAAGTGCTGCTTTTGGTATAGTAGGAGTAATAGTTAGTGCTATTGCATTATTATACAATGCTTTTAGCAGCGCTGAAAAAGAACTAGCAAGTTTAGAAGACGCTTCTAAAACATATACTTCAACTATTGAGAACGCAGAACGTGTAAGCAAAAAGTTTGGGGATACTATTTCTGCAATAGCTTTAAATGCTCGCAGCACTAGTTTACGAGATCTTGGAGATCAGGCAAACGATTTAGTAGAAAAATACTCAGCAGCAATTCAAAAAATGAGTCTTGTAGAAGGTGCTTGGGATAAAATAAAAGAACTCGTATCTTTTGGAAACCTAGGTGTAAAAGCTGATTTTAGTGAAAACGTATCCAAAGGTATTATTGCTCAGATAAAACTTATACCTGAAGGTCCTGCTAAAGAAGAACTCAAGGAAAAGTTAAAAAAGATATTTCAAGTAGGAAATCTTACTGAAACAGGTTTAGAAAAACGTCTTCAAGGCGAAAGCACTTTTACAGTTGATAAGTTAGCTAAACAAGCACAAGCAACACTTGCGCCTGTAGTTAATACAATTGTTGCTCAAAATGACAAAGTGCAAGATTTTAAAAGTAGTTTAGATGCTGCAAATAAAGCTGGTCAGAACTTAGTAAATACTCTAGCTAACAAAGATCCAATTACTGAATTTGGTAATACTATGTTAGACGCAAGTTTAAAATTAACTGACTTATTCAAAGATCCTGCCACTTCTGCAATTGCACTTCAAGAAATACTAAATAATCCTAAAGCTTTTGAACTTTTAGGTGTAAGTACTGAGCAATTAAAAGAATATGTAAAACCTTTGCAACAATATACTAAAGATGTTGAGTTACTTAATTCCGAAATTGCCACAGTTCGTAAAAATAAAGGACAATTAGAAGCTTCACTAGCAAAAGGTGGTCAAAGTGCTTATACAAGACAATTAACTGTACAAGGTATTGAAGAAGCTAAAAGTAGGTTGCAAAATCTTGAACTTAGTCTAACTATAAGTGACAGAGCTTTAAATGGCATAAAAGAAAATATAGAGCGTGTTACTGGTGGTGCTATTAATAATGCTTTATCTTTGCTAAATCAAAGAGCCAATATTGAACGTCAAAGAAATGAAATTGCAGGTGCAAAGTCTTTGCTTGCTGGAGTTAGTGGGGCAGGAGTTGCAGCAGCTACTACTAAATTAGATATTGCTGATTTAAATCTACAAAAGTCTCAACTAGATCTTACTTTAAAATTAGTTAATCAAGCACAATTAAGTAGAATAATAGGTGAAAAAAGTTTAGCTGAAAGTCAAAAGCAAACTATTCTACAACGTGCTCAACAAGAAAAACGTCCACTAACTGCAGACGAACAAAAAATAGTAAGCGGTCCCGAGGCAAAAATAATTAATGAGCAGTTTAATGTAGTAGAAAAGTTTTTAGCTGATTCCAGTGCTGAAAATAAAAAAACACTGGAAGCTTCTTTAGGCGGGTTTTTTGAGGGTCCTAGACGCGAAGCATTACTTGCGCTAAGTACTAGCCGAGGAGCACAAGTACAACTTGGTAGTATTGATGCTCAAATAAGCAGTCGTCAAGCATTAGGTCGTGTACAACAAGGACAAGAATCTCGAGCTCTTCAAGCAGGTAGACTAGCTGAACAAGAGCGTGGAGCAGAGCTTGCTTTAGAACAATTTAATATTGAAATTAAAGCAGTATCTATACTTAGCGAACAACAAATACTTAGAAAAAATACATTAGAGGCACAAGTTTTAGCTAAAAAACAAGCTACGGAACTATTTAAAATAGATAGTGACATTGCGGGTATACAAGACCGACTTAAAGAGCCGTTAGCTGCGTCAATTAAACAAGAGCTAGAAAGAAATTTAATTGAAAAACAAAGACAACGATCACAATTAGTTACTGCACAAGATACTACAAAAAATAATGCCGCTATTGAAAGAAGTCAAAAACAAATAGAAAATGCTAGTAAAGAAACTGTTCTTAGTAGACAAAATCAGTATGCATTAGATCAATTAATACAAGCTAGTAGTCAGGAACAAATTAACTACGAAAATCAATTATTACAAATTTCTGAAAAATTAGGCCTTAGTAATACTACAACATTTGCAATTAGTCAAAATATACTAAAAAATCTACAACAAGAACTTGATTATGAAAAAACTAAGGGAGCAATTAAAAAAGACTATGCAGATAAAGCTCAAGTAATTGAAGATCAAATAAACAAAGGTAAACAAGCAAACAAAAATTTTGACGAAGGGACTTTAAGAATACAACAACTAGAGCTTCAAGGGCTAGAGAAAAAGGCATTAGAAAATGCTGAAGAAGCTAATGCAAATAAAACTCTTCTTAAAACTTTTGAGGATAGATTAAAAATAGATGAATATATTACTAAAGAACGTCAAAAACAGATTTCAAGAACTCAGCAGTTAAATGCCTTAGAACAAGAATTAAATAAATTTAGACAAACTGGCGTTAGTTATTTATCAACAGGAACACTAGAGGCTCAACAAGCTTTAGAAACTGAGCTTAATCGGTTAGACGTTACAAATAGACGTGAAAGTGCTCAAAGAAAAAATAACATTGCTAAACAAATATTAGAAGAATCTAGGGGTAAGTCTACAGAAAGTATGGCAAACGAGATAGCTGTTGAAGCGCAAGCAGAACTAGATTATATCAATAAACTTTTAACCGCAGAACAAAAATTGTTTTTTATTAAACAAGCAGTACAAATTATTGATAATAGTTATGCTAAAGATTCTACTATTAGAGAACGGGATTTTAGAAATAAAATTCAAGAAGTTGAAATACTACAACAAAATCTTAGTATAGAAAGTCAACTACTACAAATTAATAGTAAAAGAGGCCTATATACAGAACAAGAATTACAAAATGCAGAAAAATCTTTAAAATTACGCGAAGCAAATTTGCAGGGTATTAAAGATTTAGCTAATGCTGAAAAATCTAGGGCAGATGAGCTTAAACAAATAGAAAGAGACGACGACGTTCGCAGAATGGTAATGCGTAAAGATGGAAAAGAATACTCTAAAGAAGATTTAGATAATTTTGACGCTAGAAAAAATGCTGCAAGAGCTTACTGGCACACACAAATCCAAGGCATTGAATTAACTAATAAAGGCAGAGTTGAAGCTATTAATTTAACTTATGAACTAAGTACTAGGCAGCAAGCTTATATTGATATATTTGAAAGTGGTTTTTCAAGAATGGGCGATGCAATTGCAGAATTTGCCAAAACTGGAAAACTTGACTTTAAAGGCTTAATTGATAGCATGCTTAGCGATTTAATCAGGTATGAATTAAAACTGCAAATGATGGAAGCATATAAAGCCTTTAGGCCTGGAGCAGCAGCGTTTATAGGAGGATTTAATCCTTTTACATTTGGCATGCAAGGATATTCAGATGCTACATCAGCTTTAGCTAGTTCTACAAGTTCTGGTTATGGTGCAAATGTTTATAGTAGGGCTGCTAAAGGTGCGGCCTATGATCAAGGTTATCCAGTTCACAGATTTGCAATGGGTGGTGCATTTACTAACAGTGTAGTAAATAGTCCTACACTATTTAAATTTGCACAAGGCACAGGCATGATGGGCGAAGCAGGACCCGAAGCCATTATGCCCCTAAAGCGTGATGGTGAAGGTAATCTTGGAGTACGCTCACAGCCTAGTAATGTTAATGTTGTGGTTAATAATCACAGCGGTCAACCAGCAGAAACTCGTGAAACCATGGATAGTCGTGGTAATCGTACAATTGAAGTAATCGTTGGTGATGTAGTTGCACAACAAATTGCAACTAAGGGCAGCCCAGTACAACAGTCCATGTCTAATACCTATGGTAATAGACCAGCACTTGCTAGGAGATAAACAATGGCTACAAACATTTATTGGCCTAGTGCGCCTTTTCCACAAGTGCCGCAAAAGGGTTTTACTGAGTCCGTGGGGGTTAACGTTATACGTTCTTCCATGGACACAGGTCCTGCTAAAATGCGTAGACGTGGTGCTAGACCTAGTGTGCTTAATGTTGCTTTTATACTTACTAGTGCACAAGCAGCTACACTAGAAACCTTTGTAAAAACTACACTGTTGGGTACTAAACGATTTAATTTCCTACATCCGCGTACTGGTAATACTGTAGAAGTTAGAATTGTACCACAAAGTGACAGTGAGTTTTATAAACTAACTTACTTAGCACCAGGCTATTGGCAAACAGACTTAGTATTTGAAGTATTACCATGAGTAGATTAAGTACACTTAGTGCAACAGCTATTAAAGCAATGTTTTCGTCAGAAACAGAACAAGCAGTTGTTATGTTGTTGACGATTTACGGCCTTGATGGTACCTCTGTAGTTATTCGTTTAGCAGATAATTTTAACAAGCGCATTAGCGAAACTGATGCAGATATTGCTTATGGAGTACGTAGTCGTAACAACAACTACGTATTTTTGCCAATGGAAATATCTTTACCTAGCGAAACTGAGGATGGTAATAGTAACTGTAGTATTAGGTTTAATTTTGTTACACCAGAAGCCATACAAATTATTCGTGAACAGTTAACAGGTCCAGTTAAGATTTTATTAGAACTAGTACTTACAGATGGTACTAGTGCGGATCTTAATACTGTAGAAGCTACCTTTTCCGGATTTTATATTACCAGTGCTAGCTACAATGCTGAGAGTATTACTCTAAATTTAAGTATGATTAACTATAACACAGAACCATTTCCTGCATATAATTTTACACCCAGAAACTTTCCAGGATTATTCTAATGTGGTATAATAAATATATTGGACTACCCTACAAAGACAATGGCAGAACTACAGCTGGAATTGATTGCTGGGGATTAGCTTGTCTAGTATATCGCGAACATTTTGATATTGAACTACCCACACTAGATGATCAGTATGTGGGCAGTCAAGACTTAGCAGTTAAAGGGTTAGTTACTAGCACTAAAGAATCTTGGATTTTGACTACCGAGCCTAAAGCTGGTAATATTTGCGTATTTAATATTTTAGGCGAACCTACTCATGTAGGCATTTACGTTGGCAATAAAAAGTTTTTACACGCCAGAGCTGGTCAAGACAGCGTTATTGAGTCACTAGATAGCGTTGCTTGGAATCGTAGATTAGAAGGCATCTATGAGTATAATCCTGGGGCAATTCAATTAACTGGTGCACCACATCCACTGCAGCTGCAAAATGTAATTACTGACTGGGCTCCAGCAAATACTACCATATATCAACTTACACAGCATATTCAAGAAAAGTATAATGTAAGTAATAGATTATTGGACAGAATTGCAATTTTAGTAGATGGTGTTCCAGTACCACAACAAAATTGGCAAACTACTAAGTTATTGCCAGGACAAATTGTTGCTTATAGAGTTGTAGCTGCAGGCAATACTGGAAGGTTAATATTAACTCTTGCAGTAATGTACATAGCATATCAATTTGCAGGGCCATATGGTGGATCAATTGCAGCTTCAGTTGCAGGCGGCCCTCCAACTGCAGCAGCTGTTGCAGGTTGGACTGCAGTTGTACAGATTGGTATTAATATGGCTGGAATGGCATTAATCAATGCTATTGCACCTATAACCAAACCTAAAGATGTTGCTCAAGGTCAAAGTCTTAATTTATTTAATGGTAGCAGTAATCAAATAAATCGTTTTGGCGCTATACCCGTTGTACTTGGTAGAGTACGTATGACTGCTGTACATGGTGCTACACCTTATATAGAAAGTTTATCAGATACTAGTGTAATTAATATGGCATTAGTATGGGGATTTGGCCCACTTAGTATTAGTGATATACAAGTAGGGTTAACTCCTATGGAACGATTTTATACTGTTGATTTACAGGGTAAAAGTGATCAAGCCACGCCAGTTATACTATATGGATATGCAGATGAAGTAACTACTAGCTTTGATCAGCTATACGGACAAGATATAACTCAGCAAATTGTTAATGCAGATTTAGTAAATACTCCTCAAGACAATCCACTTGAAAATGGTGTTGTATCTCAATATGGTCCTTGGAGAGAGGTTACGTTAACTGATCAATGTACTCGTATTGAGTTGGCATTTAATTTTCCACAGGGATTACGTAGTGTAAAACCTAGTAATGGTGATATTAAAGGTGCTACTGCACAAATAGAAGTACAATATAAAACTGCTGGTGGAAATTGGACAAATGTAGCGCCTTTTAATACTGTTGATGTTGCAGCACAGACTAATGCTAGTGCAGGTTGGCAACGCGTAATTCAAGTTCCTGAAGCCGATGATCAAGGATATAATCAATCTAGTAGTGACGCTGTAGTAGGGGGCTGGATTCCAAATTTGGTGACAACTTATCAGTGGCATATTATTACACTACAAGCTGGTGGCGGAATTAATATATATGCAGGCAGCCCTACTTACGTTATAGATGAAGAACCTAGTGACTTAATTATTTCTAGATATACAAATACACAGCTTAATCAAATATCTGAGATGACTGAAGCTTACGGCTCTAAATATACAAAATTGCCACAAATTCCTAGCAATCAAATTCAATTATATCAAGTTTGCTTACGTAGTTCTGTAGAGTCTAGAAGTGGCGGATATGAAACCAGAGTAGATAAACGTAGTGAAAGCGGTACCGTATCTGGACTAGATTTTAGTTATCAACAACAATCAAATGGTAATATACTTGTTAGTATTAGTGCAGGCACCATTACTAATAGTAGTGCTGTATATACTAGCTCTGTAGAAGTAGAAAAGTTTAGTACTAAAGAATTTACAAGCTCTGTATATACAATTACAGATCCTGCCCAACAAACTAGTTGGTGTGATTTTTTAAATGAGTATGGTCGCTGGATTCAGCAAAGTAGCACAACAACTACATATACTGCACCTAATATTATTGCTGGAAAAAAGTACACAATTGCCACAGTAGGAACTACGGATTTTACAGCAATAAGCGGACTTACTAGTGGTCAAAATTATCCAGGTACTAGATTTGTAGCTACAGGACCCGGTACTGGTACTGGTACTGTATATATGAATACTTGCGAACTAATTCAAAACTGGACAGTGGCAGAAAGTGGGGTATATAAAGTATATTTTAGTGCTGATAATACAGCTAAACTTTATATTGATGGTAGTTTAGTAATGACATTAGATAGTGATGATAGCTATACAAATGTTTTTACTAATAATGTGTTTATTGAAGCAGGAAGTAGAGCAATAAAAATAGTTGCTGAAAACAGCATTATTGATACTCCAGCTGCAGTAGCTGTAAAATTTACACTTACTAAAGACGGTCAAAGCAATGCTAATGCTACAGCTAATACAATATTAAATTTTGGTGTTTCTGGTAGATATTTTAAATATAAAGATGCTTTTAATGATACCTATAATATTTCAAATTTATCGCCTGCTAACTACAGCGTAAGAGTACGTAGAAATAACAGAAGTTGGGGAGGTTTAGAAGACCCTACTACTGGTGGATTTTATATTTATGATAAGTGTATACTATATAGTGTAACCGGTTTTAGTAATAATAAACCAATGACTAATCCACCAGGTTGTTATTTAGCAAAAACTGCTATTAGATTGCAAAGTACTGGCAAAGTAAACGGTACAGTTGACGGAATTAATGCTTTAGTACAAACTCGTGGTTATGATGTGGTTTATACCAATGGAGGGGCTACAAAAACTTGGGTAGATAATTTACCTATTAATAATCCTGCTAGTTTGTTTAGATATGTATTAACACATCCTGCTAATATGTATGCTGTAAGTACATCAGATATTGATTTAGACCAACTAGTAGTATGGCACAATTTTTGCAAAGGTAAAGATTTTACCTATAATAATGTATTAACTAATACACAAAGTGTTATGGACACACTGCGTGAAATATGTGCAGCAGGTTTAGCTAGTCCTACTATGGTAAACGGTAAATGGTCTGTGGTTATTGATAAACCTCGCGACTATGTTACACAACATTTTACACCACATAATAGTTGGGGATTTGAGTCTACTAAAGCCTTGCCAAAAATTCCTGATGCATTTAGAGTAACTATTAATAACGAAGACAAAGCATTTCAACCAGATGAATTTTTTGTTTATAGAGAAGGTGTAACTAGTGATACTGCTAAAATTTACGAACAACTTTCACTACCTGGCGTAACTAATAAAACTCATGCTATTTACTTAGCTAAATGGCATTTTGCTCAGTTAAAGCTTAGACCAGAAACTTACAAACTTAATGTCGACTTTGAATACCTAGTATGTACGCGTGGTGATTTAGTGCGTGTATCACATGATATTCCTCAGTGGGGTACTGCAAGCGGCAGGATTACTAGTATTACTTATGGTACAAATACGATTATTACACTAAGTGAAGACATTTATTTAGATACCGCTAAAAACTACTGTATTAGATTTAGGATTGGCAGTGCAACATTTTATAGTTTAGGAATTAAAAACTTAAAAGCTGGAAGTTATACTACTGGTTATACTAATACTATAACAATTAATGAAAATTTAAGTAATGCAGGCTTACTTGTAGATAATTTATTTATGATTGGAGAAGTAGTTGGCGGTGCTGCAAAAGATTCACAACAATTAATTGTTCTATCAATTGAACCTACTAGTAATACTAGTGCAGTATTAACTTTAACAGACTATTCACCTCAAATATATACTGAAGGATTTACAAATTTAGTATATGATCCAGGAATTACTGGCAGCAATAATGATGTAATTATAAATTCAATTACACAGTCACCTACAATTCAAGATGCAACTAGTGATAGTGCTCTTGCTGAATTGACTTCGCCAGGCGTATATACTAATATTTTAAAACTAGCCGTTGCACATCCCAATAATTTAACACAAATAGCTCAAAAAGTAGAAATACAGTATGTTAGTGATCAAGAAGATATGAATACTGATACTATGGGATTAAGTGTTACAGTAGATAAAGGTGCTAGTGGCGGTATTGAAATTCGCGGATTAGTAGCTAGTAAAGGATATAAATTTAGAGCTAGATATTTAAATAATTCTGGAACCGTTCGCGGACCTTGGTCTAGCCCACCATTTACTGCAACAGTTATAGGTAAGCGCACTAATAGCTTAGTTCCGCCTAATATAACAGTTGATTTAGATGGATATTGGCTAGTAATTACTCCTAGTGATAGCGCTGTGGCAAAAGATGATACATTTAATACTTTTGAGTACAGAGCCTATAAAAGTTCTGGAAGCACTACCCAAGACTTCTGGGATCTAGGAACTACTTTAAGTACTATTAAATTTGTACAAAGTCGTAGCGCAAGCAGAATAGATTTACGCACTTTTGATCAACCAAGAATTTCTGAAGCTGGCGTACAGTATAGAATAGCTTGTAGAGTTTTAGATACTAATAATAACTATAGTAGTACTAGTACTCTTACTAGTTTTACCCTAAAAACAATTGTGGAAGAAGATCCAGAGGATACTTAATATGTCAAATACTTTAGCTGATTTAAGTGCTGGAACTAAGTCCTTAATATTAACATTAAAAACACCTACTGATTGGAATAATACTAAGCCCAGAAATGATCTTAGTACTATTAGAGTCTGGCTATCTACTACGCAAGGGTTCACTCCTAGTGATTCTACCCTAGCATTTAGTGGTCCTTTTAGTTCATCTATTACTTTAACAAGTTTACTTGACAATACTACATACTATGTTAGATATGCTTTTATATCTGTTATTGATCCAACAGTATATACTTACTCAAAACAGTATAGTCAAACTACATTAACTTCTGCAACTGGTCCAACTGGAGCAGCTACATATAGAATTTATATAGCTACTGCAAATAATGCTGCTACACCAACTACACCTGCTACTACTCAAAATGGTGCAACTCCTCCGGGTTGGTCAACCACACCAGTTACATTAACTGGAACACAAGCACAGTTTCAAAGCGACGGAAAAAGTTCTGCTGGTGATACAGCTACTACTTGGAGTACTCCATATTTAAGCTATTTTAAAGTAGACACTTTAGAGGCAATTACTGCTAATACCGGTAACTTAACAGTTACCGGTACTTTTAAAGCAGGTACAGCTGTTATTAGTGGTACTGGTATAACTAGTGGTACAGCTGGTGGTGTACTTTATAGTACTGGTAACTTTGCCTTTGGTAATAGCACAACAAATATTACTTACAATGGTAATGTGCTAAGTTTAAATGGTAATATTGTAGGTGCTAGTAATATTGTTAATGGTGCAATTAGTATTGATAAATTTGCTACTGGATTAGAACCAGTTACTATAGTTACCAGTGTACCAAATACAAAGTCAACGAGTAGTATTTTTAATAGCACAGACGGCAAATTATACCGTTGGAATGGCACTAGTTATGTAGCTAGCGTACTTGCTGCAGATGTTACTGGTCAATTGTCAGATAGTCAATTAGCCGATATTGCTGCTGCAAAATTAACTGGTCAAATTACTAGTACGCAAATTACAGATAGTGCTATTAGTACAGCTAAACTTGCGGCAGGAGCAATTACAGCAGCTAAAATAGCTGCCAATACAATTACTGCTAATGAAATAGCTGCTAATGCCATTACTGCTGGTCAAATAGCAGCTAATACAATTACTGCTAGTCAAATAGCTGCTAATACAATTACTGCTAGTCAAATAGCCGCTAATACAATTACCGCTGGACAAATTGCTGCAGCAACTATTACTGGTGATCAAATTGCTGCAAACAGTATAGCTGCTGATAAAATTACTGGTGGTACTATTACTTCCACTGATAGTAATTTTAGTATTAATGTAGGTAATTATTCTTCTTCAAATTTATCTGGTTTTGGCACTGGTTTAGCTAGTGCGGGTATATCTATTACTCGTAATAATTCTAATTTTCCTATAATAGATACAAGCAGTCTTACTCAAGGTTATTGGTATCAAATAGTTACTGTAGGAACAACTAATTGGCAAACTGTTGGCGGTATATATGGCACTCCTAGTGTTGGACGCTTTTTTGTAGCAACAGGTAATACAGGTAGTGGAACTGGTACAGTTAAACGAGTTTTAAGTAGTGCTATAAATATATATGATCAAGCTACTTGGCCAGATTATCCGTCTTTAATCAATGCTTATCCTTCTCTAAATATATTAACTGAATATAGCCAAGCACTTAAAATTTTGTGCTTGGCTGGAAGCAACGGTTTTACAACAGATGTAATAGCCGCATCAATTCAAGGTGGAACAAAACATACATTATCTCTTGCTAGTGGTAGTGCAACACGAGCCCAACAATCAACACTATATGTTAATAATACTAGTACTAGTTATCCAGCAAAAGCAGCTGAATTTCTTAATGGAAGCAGCAACATACCTACTATAACTGTTGAAAATCGTAATGGTTCTAGTTCTCCCGCTATTACTGCCTATGGTACTATATGGGCAAGTGGTAAAATTGAATCTATTGCAGATATTGCTTCTACAAGCACTACCTCAGGATCTTTAGTTATTACTGGTGGAGTAGGTATTAGTGGTGCATTATATGCCGGTAGTTTATACGATAATGGAAACAGAGTTTTAACTACTGCCAGTCTTAGCGCTAGTCTTAATTTAGACGAAGTATATCCAGAAAGCTATGGTGCCGTAGGTAATGGTACAACTAATGATTATGCAGCTCTTCAAGCAGCTATTAATACTGGTAGGCCAGTATATTTAGCTACTAATAAAACTTACTATTTTACAACAGGTTTAGTACTAAATAATAGTTATCAACGTTTTGGTGGCCCAGGTATATTAAAACCAAGTGGTAATATTAATGCTGTTACTATTGGTGGTGGATCCGATGGTGTAGAAGTTGATTTAACTTTTATTGCTCCTAATTTACAAGGTTGCGCACTTAGAATTGCTAATGGAAATCGTGTAAATATTAAAAAATTACATGGAATTGATATTGGTAGTAATTATACTACTAGTTCTGTTTTATATATTCAACAAGCCAATACTGTTGTTATAGATTGGTTATATGCATATTGTGGCGGTAAAGGTATTACATGGTATGGATCTGATAGTTTAAGATCTGATATTTTAAGAATTGATTTTGCAGTTATTGATTGTGCAAACGATCAATACGGGCTTGACTGGGATGGTAACTGTCATAGTTTAGAAATTGCCTATTTAGGATTGGTTACAACTAAAGGAGTAATTATTCGTAATACTTCTGGTGGTAGTACATATCCTGCAATTGGCAGATTTAATCATATTGAAATTGACTATCCAAGCAGTCACGGTATTGAAATTTTAGCTGGATTAGACTATGATTTTAATATTCCGTATATTTTAGGAGCTGGATTTTCAGTTAGTAGCCCTGGTAAAAGCGGTATTAAAATTGCTTCTAATATTAACAGCTATCAAGTACGTATTCGTGGAGGTAAATCAATTGGCAATACTGGTTACGGCATTGAAAATGCTGGAGGTGTGGTATACTTTGATGGAACTACAGACTTATCTAATAATACTCTAGGTAGAACTTCAGGATCAATTTGGACTGCATTAGAACGGCTAACACTAGGTGATGATAATTATTATCTTACAATGAATAGTGGTAATCCATTACTAGCATTAAGTAGTAGCTCTACATTGATATTTAATCGAAGTACTGATCAATTAAATATTACAGTTGCAAATAATGGAGTATTTCAATTTGCTCCTACATATTCTACTAGTTATAAACCATTATATATCACTAGTACTACTGCATCTACCGGAACTACTAATGGGGCACTTGTAGTAAGTGGTGGTGTAGGAATTGCTGGTAAAATTTGGGCTAGTGATGCTATTAATAGCTATGCAAACATTACTGCTTATTATAGTTCTGATGCCAGATTAAAGCAAAATATTAAGACCATTAAAGATCCAGTTAAAATGATTGATCAAATTCGTGGTGTATATTTTGATTGGACAGATGACTATATTGAGAAAAATGGCGGTGAAGATGGCTATTTTATACGAAAGCATGATGTAGGTGTTATTGCTCAAGAAGTAGAAGCCATACTGCCGGAAATTGTAGCTACTAGAACAGATGGCTATAAAGCTGTTATGTACGAAAAATTAATTCCACTTATTATTGAAGCTATTAAAGAGTTAGATAGGAGAACTAGATGACCACTCCTACGGATACGATTAGTTTAACAGATGTTCAAACAGAATTTGGTGGAGATAACCCTATTGGACTAGATGAGTACTATGCTGGTGGTAGTTATGTACCTGCTACCACCAACGGAGTACCTGCCAGTGGTCAAATTAGCCTAGATAATTTGCGCGGCAAAACAAAAACTGTTTATGCAGTTAGTGTAAGTATAAGCCCTAGTAGTGGAGTATATCCATATACTTCAACTATTAGTTGGACTAGTAATATGCCTGTTGGCGGATACGTTAATATTCAGATTACATATCCCAATGGCAGTACTTCCACTCTTACAAATCAGGCAATAAATGGTAATGCTAGTGCTACTTGGACTAGCAGTACTGGTACTGGTACTGGAAGTATAATTGCATATGGGTATAATAGTTCTAGTACATTATTAGCAACAAGTAGTAGTGTTAGTTTTACAGTATATACACCAGCAACAATTGATCAACTATATTTTTACCCAGATCCAGTATATACTGGGACTAGTCAACGCTTATACTATCAAGTTAGTAATACTTCAGTTGTAAGTTATACTATAACTGGTCCTGATGGTACATATACTGGTAGTAGATATATTGGTGGAACATCTCCTTTTAGTTCACAATCATTTGCAATTTCTTGGTCAGGTACTGGTAGCGTTACAGGACAGTTACTTGCTTATGGAAGTAATGGTGGTAGTGTAACACAAACCGTATATTCAAATGTTATTGCTGCACCTAGCTATACATTAACACCTAATGTATCAGCAGTAAATGAGGGCAGTAGTTTTAATATTACCTTTACCACAAATCAAAGTGGAAGTTTTAGTTATACTATTAGCGGTGTAAGTAGTGCAGATCTTAACTATGCATCACTTACAGGTACAGTAAGTAATGGTACAGTACTATACTTTAATGTAGCCGCAGATCAATTAACAGAAGGAACAGAAACTTTTACTATTTCATTAGATAATGGTCAAGCTAGTGCACAAGTAACTATCTATGATACAAGTATAACTCCCATAATTCCTTCATTTACAAGTTTTGGCGTTACACGACCTAATGCATATCCTACTGCTGATGCAACTATTACATGGACTACTTCAAATGCTAGTTATGTTAATATACAAGTAATAAATTCAAATGGAAGTAGTACGTATCAGTATGGATATTCAGCAAATGGTTCGTATGTTTATCCAGGCAGTAGCTCAAATCCACTTGGATTATATCAAGTAAATTTAACAGCCTATTCAAGTACTGGTAATACTGCAAGTGATACTAGATATTTTACTGTTATTCAAGAACCAATTATACCAAGTTTTACCAACGCTAGTTTATCCACTAGTTCAACAGTTAGTACTAATAATGTAACAGCTAATTGGGCCACTTCAAATGCTACTTCAGTAGATGTACAAGTAACTTTTCCTAGCGGTACTGTTGTCACAAGTAATAATCAAAGCGCAAATGCTACAGGATTTGTATTATTTTATGGAAGTAGTTCAAATCAAATAGGACAATACACTGTAGTTTTAACTGCTAGATCTTCAACTAATAATACTACTACTACAACATTATATTTTACTTATACTGCTCCAGCTACTTTTAGTGCAACTTTTAATAGTTTTTATAGTACTGGCGCAACAGGCACATCTTCTGTAGCTTGGAGTGAAGCTAATAGAAATATAGTAATTGAGGCTAATGACACCTTTAATCTTAATGCTAGTGGTTACGCTTCATATACTACAACGGCTACAGGATATCTTTATTGCTTTTTGTCAGTAGGTACTGAACAATTTTGGGATTTTGGATATTTTTATCTTGATGGAGCTGTAGTACAAGATACAACTAGTATTTCAGGTGTTTATAAAAATGGTTCTGGCGGGTATAGTGGTGGCACTTCTGGTTCTTATACCGAAGTTTTAAATGGTTTTAAAGTTGGACCTATTAATGCAGGTACTCACACAATACAGATTCGATATACAAATGATTATGCTGATAATCGACGTGGAATAGTTTCAGGCGCTTGGACTTGGAGCGCTACTTAATAACAAGGACTTTTAATGATAAATTATAACGAAACAACAGGTCCAGGCAGTTCTTGGACTAGAGCTAATAGAGTAATGATTTTAAATCCTCTTGATGACTCCGTAGGAAAACAAATTTCATTTTTTGAGGAAACTGTGGCTAAAGTAGGTGATACTACAATTAAAGCAGATTCAGGATATTGCAATACATACTATACCGCCGATAAGTTAATTGAATTAATTAATCCTGAAACTGGCGAACCAACAGGTGAAACAATTACACAAGGCAAAGTATATCAAGCAATTTATTCACTTTATTTAGCTGCGGCAAAAGCAAGGGATCAGCAAATGAATCCCCTACAACCGCCTCAACAATAAACAAAAAATACCTACTCCTAAAGGGGTAGGTATTTTTTTATGTTGACACAAACATGCCGGCGTGATATAATATAACAAAATTATTATGCTAAACCTT
>Ga0209299_1000438_pt1 | contig 23388 bp, 15 predicted proteins | sample S_140806_MF_Meta_FD_187326 | JGI IMG/M metagenome (GOLD analysis project Ga0209299, IMG submission 187326) | Freshwater microbial communities from Lake Simoncouche, Canada to study carbon cycling - S_140806_MF_MetaG (SPAdes) (version 2) | ecosystem: Environmental > Aquatic > Freshwater > Lake ...
CCTTCTTGAAGATGCCCTCGGAGTGTTCTTGGAAATAGATGAACGGGAGGTTCTTCGCTCCGGCGTAGCGGATGAGCGCCGGGATCTGGTCCTGCCACTCGTGCAGGTGATGCGGAGCGAAGGCGATCCCGAGGTTAGGCGAGGTGTTCAGGTCGGCGAACGCCTTGATGGAGTCCGGGTGATGCAGCGCCTGGTTTACATGGTTCTCGACCGCGATGGTCACGCCGAGTTCGGCAGCCTTGGCGACATGCGGCTTCATGTCCTCGAGGAACTTGGTAATCGCGGCCTTGGCCGCGGCGCCTTCCGGATTCTTGGGGCCGACGCACCCACAGATGACGAGATTACCACCGTGCTTCTTCACCCAAGCCATCTCTTCCTGAAGCTTGAACGGCCCAAGCGGGTAGCGCGTGCTGGAACCGACGCGGACACCGTGCTTCTTCAATAGAGCCGCGAAGGCATCCTCGCCGAGGGCCGTGGCCTGCTCACGCTGGTCGCCGTGGACCTTGCACCAGATATCGATCGATTCAGCGCCAGTCTTGGCGACCTCCGGCAGGATGACGTCGAGCGGCATCGTGCCGTAGAGCGCGGAAGACAGCGTGTACCGGATTTTGAAGTCATCCTTGGACTGGGCGCGGGCCGAGAGGGCCGCAAAGACGGCGGCAGCCGGGACGGCTCGGAGGAAATCGCGACGGGAAAGCATGGGGATTACTTCTGGTCGCGCTGGGCTTCGAGCATCTTGATCCACGGGCCGACGAACGAACCGTTGTCATGGAAAGTACGTCCGCTGACCATGTGGCGGTCGATCACGACCGGGGCATTGACGAAGATACCGCCGCAAACTTCGAGGTCGAACTTGCACTTCGGCACGGTGGCCATGCGCAGGCCCTTCACGATGCCGGCGCGGGCGGGGATCTCGACGCCGTGGCAGACGCTCATCATCGGCTTCTTGTGTTCCCAGAACCAGCGCGTGGCGGCCAGGAGGGCCTCGTCTTCGCGGATATACTCCGGGGCGCGACCACCGCTGAAAAAGATGCCGGCGTATTCCTCAGGCTTGATGTCCTTGAAGGCGATGTCGGCGTTGATCGTGTAGCCTTCCCACTCCTTGGTGATGGTCCAACCCGGCTTCACCTCGTGCAGCACGGTCTGGTAGACACGCTTCTCCGGCGTCGCGAAGACCGGCTGGAAGCCGGCTTCCTGCAGGCGGTAGACCGGGTACATCGTGTCGAGCAGTTCGGTGGCGTCCCCGATGACGATGAGCACCTTCGGCTTGTTCGCGTTCTCGGGCTTATCGGCGCCCGACGAAATCGAGGCCTGATTCTTATTGTCGATGAGGCCGGCGGCGGAGACCAAGGCGCAAAGGCCGAGGAGGCCGGCGGTGAGGAGGCGGAGTTTCATAGGGGTGTGAGGACTATATCCTTTCTTGCCCGGAATGTCATTACAGGTATGATGCACTAAAAGTAAGGTTTTTGGTCAAACCCCATGCCCTCCCCCGCTCATCGCCGCGCCCCGCGGGTCGCCCTGCTCATCGAGACCACGCGGAGTTACACACGTGAGTTGCTCGCCGGGGTCCGCAGCTACGTGGCGGCCCACGGCCCCTGGTCGACCTACCTCGAACTCCGCGCCCTCGACTCGTCCCCGCCGACCTGGCTCAAGGACTGGGACGGCGACGGCATCCTGACCCGTACGTTCAGCGCGGAGACCTCTAAACTGGTCGCGGCCACGGGCCTGCCGGCCGTCGAACTCCGCTCCACGCACTTCGCCGGCGGACGGCCGTTCGTGGGCTGCAACAATGAAGATATCGGCCGCATGGTGGCCGAGCACCTCTACGAACGCGGCTTCCGGCACTTCGCCGCCTACAGCCAGCGCAACGAGGAGTTCTTCATCGAGCGCGTGAACAACTTCAAGAAGGTCGTCCGCACCTATGGCCACCGCTGCCTCGAACTCCCCGAGGACCATCCTGAGCGCGTCCCCGACTGGGAACAGAGCCAGTCCCGCCTGATCCAATGGATTGCGCAACTGCCCAAGCCCGTCGGCATCTTCGCGACGACGGACCAGCTTGGCGTGCGCCTGCTCGAGGCCTGCCAGACGGCCGGCGTCGCCGTGCCGGAAGAAGTGGCGGTCGTCGGCGCCGAGAATGAGGAGACGCTCTGCAGCTTCACCACCCCGCCCCTCTCGAGCGTACGCTTCGATGGCCAGGCGGTGGGTTTCGCCGCCGCCGAGCTGCTCGACCGAATGATGAAGGGTAAGTCCGGCCGGCCGAAGTCGATCCTGCTGGCACCCAAAGGCATCGTGGTGCGCGGCTCTTCCGGCGAACTGGTGATCAGTGACCGGCTCGTGGCCCGCGCGGTCGCGCTCATTCGCGAGGGCGCCGTCCGCGGACTCGACGTCAACGAACTATCCGTGAAACTGGGCGCGTCACGGAGTACGCTCGACCGCCATATGAAGTCGGCGCTCAAACGTTCGCCGAAGGACGAGATCCTGCGCGTGCGTTTCCGTGAAGTGGAGCGTCTCCTCCGCCAAACCAACCTTACCATTGACCTCATCGCGGAGCAGACAGGTTTCACGCACAGCCACTACCTGCAGGCGGCCTTCAAGGCGCGCTATAAGCAGACGCCCGGAAAATTCCGCCGCGCGAAGGCCTGATCAGCGATTCAGCCCGACGATATCCTCGGGCTCGGCCCAGGCGAAGACGGTGGCCTTGGAGCCGACTCGTTGGCGCGGATTGGCTTCGGAGATTTTGAGGACCACGCCTTCCTTGGTCTTGAAATCGTGCAGGGAGACGTCGCCCTGGAAGAGCGAGGCCGTGATCGAACCAGCGAAAGCGTTCTCGTCGGGCGCCATGAAATCAAGCTTCAGGCACTCGGGACGGATGCAGACAACAATCTTCGCCCCAGGGCCCGGAGCGCTATCGGGCGTCGCGAGCGCACCGCGGACTTCGCCGACGGCGGTCTCGGCGACGAATTCGCCGGCACCGACGTGCGTCACCTTGCCGGGGATGAGATTGGCCGAACCGAGGAAGGTCGCGATCCAACTATCGGCTGGTCGACGATAAAGATCGATGGGCAGGCCGGCCTGGATGATGCGGCCTTCATGCATGATCGCGAGGCGATCCGCCATCGCGAAGGCGTCCTTCTGGTCGTGCAGCACGCAAAGCACCGTCACGCCGGTCGCGCGTACGAGCTTGCGGATTACCTCGCGGACCTCGAGGCGCGACGCGGCATCAAGGTTACTCAGGGGCTCGTCGAGCAGGAGCAGCTTCGGACGCAGCGCGAGCACGCGGGCGAGCGCGACGCGTTGCTGCTGGCCGCCGGAGAGTTCCTGCGGACGGCGCGAGGCCCAGCCATCGGCGCCGACGAGCTTCAGCGCTTCGAGGGCGCGAGCCTTGATCTCGGCAGTAGAGAGCTTTTCGGCGTCGAGCGAGAACGCCGCGTTCTCGAGAACCGAAAGATGCGGGAAGAGTGTGTAGTTCTGGTGGACGAACCCAAAGCCGCGTTCGGCAGACTCGGCGAAGGTGATGTCGCGGTTATCCAGCAGCACCGTGCCGCCCTGGGATTCGATCTGCCCCGCGAGCACCTTGAGCAAGGTCGTCTTGCCGCTGCCAGACGGACCCAGCAGGCAGCAGAGCGTACCCGTCTCCACGACGAGGTCGACCCCCGCGAGGACGGGCGTCGTGCCGAGCTGGCGGCGCAGGCCGGTAAGGCGGAGGGTGGGCACGGCCGGAACCTAGGCATAAGCCCCTCCGGGGGGCAAGGTCGCCCGCCGACTGTGAATGATTTCTCCGTCGGCTTCGCCTTCCCACGCTTGCCACGGGGCCGGTTTCGGGCAATTTGACGACTCCCATGCGTAACGACGACGAAGACGAGGACGAGAAGACCCCGGCCGCACCCAAAGACGGCGGCCCGAGCTCCCTGCTCATCCAGAAGAAGTTCCTCGAACAGCGGAAGATCTTCCTCTGGGGCGCGGTCGAAGACGCTTCGGCCCGCGACATCGTCGAAAAACTCCTGTACTTGGACGGCATCGACCCCGGCAAGGAGATCACCTTCTATATCAACACCCCGGGTGGCTCCATCACCTCCGGCATGGCCGTCTATGACACCATCCGCATGATCACCTCCCCCGTGAAGGTCGTCGTCACCGGTATGGCTGCCTCGATGGGCTCCATCCTGCTCCAGGCCCCTAAGGAAAAGGGCAACCGCCTCCTCTTCCCGCACTCCCGCGTGATGATCCACCAGCCGCTCATCATGGGCCGCATTCAGGCCACCGCCGTGGACATCCACATCCAAGCCCAGGAAATGGAACGCCTCCGCTCCGAGCTCAACGAGATCCTCGCCAAGGCCTCGAAGCAGAAGATCGAGAAAGTCACCAAGGACACCGACCGCGACTTCTACATGACCGCCGAGGAGGCCATCGAGTATGGCCTCGCTGACGCGATCGTGAAGAAGCTCTGAGTCCGTCCCACGCGCATGGGCATCGGCGACCGGGCCTACATGCGAGATCGTTCCGCCCCGCGCGTGCCGATTTCCATGACGGCATGGGTCGTCGGCGTACTGGTCGGCTTCTTCATCCTTAACCTCATCCAGGAATCCGCGCACGCGGACTTCCTGGGCTGGATGGTGCTCGACGAAACCTCCCAACGCCCCTGGCAGTGGCTGACGCATGCACTTCTGCATGAAGGCTTCTGGCATCTCCTCGGTAACTGCCTCGTGCTCTGGTGGACCGGTGCAACGGTCGAACAGGAACACGGCCCGGTCAAATTCCTGCAGGTCCTCGTCGGCGGCGTACTCATCGGCGCACTCACCTGGTATCTTACCGGCCTCGGCGGCCGGCACGACAGCGCGCTCGTCGGCATCTCCGCCGGCGTCTACGCATTGATGCTCGTCGCGCTACTCGATAAGCTCGAACACCAGATCACGCTGCTGCTGTTCTTCTTTCTTCCCGTCACGCTCAAGGTCCGCTGGCTGCTCATTGCGACCGCGCTCTTCACCTTCCTGGGCTGGGGCTTTTCGGAATTACCCGCTCGCCATGAATGGGGCTCCTGGAAGCCCGCCTGGCGCGACGGCATCGCCCACTCGGCCCACCTCGGTGGCCTGATTTTCGGCTGGCTCGCCTGGCGTTATCTCCATCGGACAAATTGGGCTCCTAGTTACGCTCAGGTGCAGGAACCCATGCCAACTGACGCCCCGAGCCCCGCTTTCGAGACCCCGACCGAGGAGAATCCCTCATCCCGTCCGTTCACTTCTGCCCAAGCCCGCGCGGAAATGGACCGGCTGCTGGACAAGATTTCGGCCGGGGGATTCGGCTCGCTCACTGCTGGCGAGAAACGTAGGCTCGAAGAACTTAGCGCCCGCCTACGCTAAGTTCCCCCACCCCACCTTTATGCGACTCAGACTTTTCCTGCTGCCGATCTTGATGATGGCAGCGCTGGCCTCCGCTCAGACCGGCAGCTTTACCACCACGCAGTCGATGCAGAACGAGACCCGCGCCACCGCGGCCCTCCTCGAGAAGCTCCACATCAGTAAGAAGGACATGGGCTCGGTCGACATGAACTCCGTCGTGAAGACCTACTGCGAAAACCTCGACGGCGCGAAGATGTACTTCACGGCCGAAGAAGTAGACGAGTTCATCAACCGCTACGGCAAGACGCTCGATCTCTACCTGCAGCGCGGCAACCTGACCCCAGCCTTCGAGATCTACTCCCTGTTCAAGAAGAAGGTCAACGAGCGCACGGTCTCGAACCTCGCCGCCCTCGACCAACCGATTGACCTCAGCCAGCCAGGCTCCTTCCCGGTCGACCGCAAGAAGGCCGAGTGGCCCGCCAACCAGGAAGCCGCCGACGCCCTCTGGGCCCGCCGTCTTCGCCTCGACATGCTCTCGGAACTCCTCGGCGAAGACCGTACGGGCAGCACCAAAACCCCGAAAGACCATGCCCTGCCGGAAATCACCCCGGAAAAGACTAAGGAATCCGCCGCCCGCCTGAAGAAGCGCTACGACAAGTCCCGCACCTACCTCAACTTCGACCAGAACGAGGTCGAGGAGATCTTCCTCAACTCCTACGCGAGCCAGTACGACCCGCACTCGACCTTCTTCTCCCAGCAGTCCCTGGAAGAATTCGAGATCGCGATGCGCAACTCGCTCGTGGGCATCGGCGCGACGCTCTCCGACGAAGACGGCTACTGCGTGATCAAGGATATCCTCCCCGGGGGGCCGCTTGACCTCTCACGCCAAGTGAAGTCAGGCGACAAGATCATCTCGGTCGGCCAAGGTACTGCCGGCGAGATGGAAGACATCGTCGGCATGCGCCTCTCTAAAGCCATCAGCCGCATCCGCGGCAAGCAGGGCTCCTCGGTCCGTCTCCTCGTCGACATGGCGGCCGGCGGCCGCAAGACCGTCACGCTCAAGCGTGATCAGATCAAGCTCGTCGGCCAGATGGCCTCGGCCAAGGCCTTCGAAGTGCCGAACGGCAACGGTACGGTGCTGCTCGGCGTCATCGACCTCCCCTCGTTCTATGGTAAGAACCCCGACGGCTCCGGCTCCAGTCCTTCGGCCGACATCGAGCAGCTGATCAACAAGTTGAAGAAGCTCGGTATGAAGGCCCTCATCATGGACCTGCGCAAGAACGGCGGCGGCCTTCTGACCGAGGCGGTCGATATCTCCGGGCTCTTCATCCCGAAGGGCTCCGTCCTCCAGGTCCGCGACAGCCAAGGACGCTCCGAAGACTACCGCGACGAAGACGAGAAGGTGGCCTGGAACGGCCCGCTCATCGTGCTGACCTCCAAGCTCTCCGCCTCCGCCTCCGAGATCTTCGCCGGCGCGATGCATGACCACCGTCGCGCGATCATTGTTGGCGACACGACCACCCACGGCAAGGGCTCGGTCCAGAACATCATCGAGCTGAGCCGTTTCGATAAGAACCTGAAGTCGGCGGTGAAGGTGACCATCCAGAAGTGGTACGCCCCGAGCGGCTCCTCCATCCAGCTCAAGGGCGTCCCGGCCGATATCGTCGTGCCTTCCGTCTACTCAGTGCTACCGGTCTCCGAGTCCGACCTCGATCGCCCCCTGCCCTGGGATTCCGTCACGCCGACACTGACCAAGGCCGACGAAGGCGATTGGCTCAAAGCCAAGCTTACCGATGACCTAATCGCCCAGCTCTCCGCCGGCTCCGCCCGTCGCCAGTCCGAGCTCCCGGAGTTCCTGACGCTCTCCCGTACGATCGATTGGACGAAGAGCCGCCAGGTCCGCAAGGACGTGTCGCTCTCGCTCGACCAGCGCCGCACCGAGCGCAAGGACGACCTGGAATTCCGCGACCAGATCCGACGCGAGCTCTCTGACTACGCTAAGAAGGCCTTCAAGGTCAGCGACGTGAAGCTCGATGCCGCCATCGAACAGGATAAGAAAGAAGGCGCAGGCGCGGCCGCGAAGAGCAAGAAGGCCAGCCGCATGCGCGACCCCCTCGAAGACGACGATTGGCCGGAGTACGACATCCAGCTCCAGGAAGCGGTGCGTATCGCGATCGACTGGACTGGCCTGCTGCCCAGCGCATCGGTCGCCGCCGCCGCCGAGACGAAGAAGAAGTAAGCCTGCGGCGGGGATCCGCTGGCATGGTGAACTGCTGCGAAGCAAAGATAGGCCGCCGACTCAGGCGGCCTTTTTGTTGCCCTCGTTCGCCGTATGGTGAACGCAAGGTAGGGGCGAGGCTACGCCGCGCCCGTTCGCATCAATAGGGCATGACGTAGTCCTGCCCCTACCATCGGCCACCATGCGGCGGCCTGCTTCGCATCAGACCCCATGCGACGGTTCCGCGCCTATACTCGATACTCCATACTCAATACTCCCCCTTCCATTCAGCCCTCAGCCATCTGTCATCCGCCCTCTGTCATCTGCCATCTGCCTCAAGGTTTCGCAGCAGTTCCCCCATGCCAGCATCCCCCCATGGCATCCTGTTTGATTTGCCCCCCCTTCCCTCACCCTGCAATTTCACCGCATGCTCTCCCCCGAAGCACTGGCCTACGGCACCCTGCTGATTACAGGCTTCCTGATTCTCCGTCGCTCGCGCCGCGCCGGCCTCACCCTGCGCCGCCAGCACGGCCTCATCGACGGCCAGCCAGTCCAGCTCCACACGCTCACGAACGCCCGCGGGATGGAAGTCTCGGTCAGCGAGTTCGGCGCCACGCTCACCTCGATCCGCGTGCCCGACGTCCATGGCCGCCTCGGAGAAATCACCCTCGGCCTCCGCTCGCTCGAAGACTACGTCGCCGGCAATCCTTTCCTCGGCAGCACCGTCGGTCGCTACGCCAACCGCCTCGCGAACGGCCAGCTCACCATCGACGGCCGAGCCATCGCGCTCGCCCAGAATAACAACGGCAACCATCTGCACGGCGGCCTCCGCGGCCTTGATAAGCGCATCTGGAAATCCGAAGTAATCCGCACCGCCGACGCCTCCTCGGTCCGCCTGACCTACGTCAGCCCTGATGGCGAAGAAGGCTACCCGGGCAAGCTCAGCGTGACGGTCACCTACACCCTGCCCGACGCCTCCGACGAACTGACGATCGACTTCGCCGCGACGACCGACGCCCCGACGGCCTGCAATCTCACCAACCACGTCTTCTTCAATCTCGCCGGCCAAGGCAGCATCCTCGACCACCGCGTGACGCTCCGCTCCGATCGGCTCATACCCGTCACGGCCGCGCTCATCCCGACCGGCGAGTTCATGGACGTCGCGAACACGCCGTTCGACTTCCGTCGCCCGCATGCGATCGGCGAACGCATCGGCGCCCCGCACGATCAGCTCCGTCGCGGCCGTGGCTACGATCACTGCTACGACCTCGGCACGGACAAGTCCCTGAAGTCCGCCGCGTACGTCACCGAAGCCTTTTCCGGCCGCACGCTCGAAGTCCTCACCGACGCCCCGGGCCTACAACTCTACACCGGCAACTTCCTCACCGGCACCGTGCAAGGCCGCTGGGCCAAGCCCTTCGCCTTCCGCCAAGGCTTCTGCCTCGAGCCTGGGCTCTTCCCGGACTCGCCGAACCAGCCCGCGTTCCATCGCCTCGGCTACCCGAGCGGCATACTGCGCCCCGGCGAACAGTATTCCCAGAAGCTCGTCTTCCGCTTCGGGGTTGTCCGCGGATAAACCGTGGACAGGGGGAACAACTGGTATGGTGAACGGCTGCGAATCAATGCCTTGAGGTAGGGGCGCGACTGCGTCGCGTCCGTTCGCGGACGAACATTGGATCTGATTGAACTGGGCTAAGCCCCGACGACTCCCGTCCTCCGGCTTCGAACGGCGGTGATGGCAATCACCGCCCTACCCGATGCATTAAGGCCGCCGCAGGGCGGCCTGCTTCGCAGCATGCCAGCGTGCCAGTAGTTCCCGCGCGGGCGCTTAAACGCGCTTCGCGTCTTCCCTCTCCTGTGACGCCGTACTATCCGCCCAGAGCTGCTGAGTCGTCTTAAGAAGCACATAACCGCTGACGAGCGTGACGGCGGTGAGCACCCAGGCCATGGTGAGGCGCTGAGGGTCGCCCGACGAGTAGAGGAAGTTGCCGATAGCGAAGAGAGAACTCCAGATGAGCGCACAGCCGGAGATCCAGCCGACGAAGGCCGAGCCGATACGATTCTCCTGGGCGATCTCGGCGTCGCTGATACCCGCCGCAGCGCGGAGTTCCGTCCAACCCGGGCCTGCGGGCTTCACCTTCTGACAGAAGGCGATCAGCGTCGCGCGGTCCGTCTGCGGACCAACGTAAGCGGTGATGAGCCACGAGAGCGTGGTCAGGCCGACTTGGATAATGGTCGTGGTCGCGAAATCCGCGTGTGGCATGGCCAGCGGGACGCCCACGGCGGTCACGAGCGACATCACCATGGCGACGACTTCGCACCAGGCGGAGACACGCCACCAGAACCAGCGGGCGAGGTAGAGCAGGCCCGTACCGGCGCCGATGGAGAGTAGAATCTGGAAAGCCTGCTGGGCCGAGGACATCGTCAAGCTCAGCAGCGCAGCGACGACGTAGAGGAACACGGTCGAGAGACGGCCGACATTCACATAGTGGGTCTCGGTGGCGTCCTTCTTGATAAAGCGACGGTAAAAGTCGTGCACGAGGTAGGACGAACCCCAGTTGAGGTGGGTCAGGATTGTCGAGGAGTTCGCGGCAATGAGGCCACCGATCATCAGGCCGACAAAGCCGACCGGCAGGAACATGAGCATCGCGGGAAACGCAGAGTCATGACCGATGAGATTGGGATCCGCATTCGGGAAGGCCGACTTGATCGCCGCGAGGTCAGGGTAGACGATGATGGAGCAAAGGGCGGTGATGATCCATGGCCACGGACGCAGCACGTAGTGGGCGATATTGAAGAAGAGCGTGCCGCCGAGGGAGTCCTTCTCGGACTTCGAAGCCAGCATACGCTGGGCGATGTACGAACCGCCACCGGGCTCGGCGCCAGGATACCAGTTGGCCCACCAACTGATGGCGATCGGCAGGATGAAGATCATCAGCGCCAGATCCGACATCGAGAAATTCGGCAGCATATCCAGGATCGGCTGGCCCTTGCCGTCCGACGCCGACATCACCGGCACGCCGGCGGTCGTCACGACCTGCTGGGTGGAAAGCTGGGCGACGAGGGCCTTCAATCCCGCCCAGCCGCCGGCGCCCTTGCCGACGAGGCGCTCACCGACCTCGACGAGCGAGAACCAAGCCGCGGCGAAGACGGCGGTCATCTTGATGAAGAACTGCACCATATCGATGACGAGCACGCCCCAGAGTCCGGAGTGGGCGGCGAAGACGACATTCAGGACACCGCAGACGACGATGGTCTGCCAGGCGGGCATGCCGAAGAGGATATTGGCGATCTTACAGGCGGCCAATGTAACCATGCCCATGATGAAGCAGTTGAAGAAGAGCCCGAGGTAGATGGCTCGGAAGCCGCGCACGACCGAAGCAGCGGTGCCGGAGTAGCGGTGCTCGTAGAACTCGAGGTCGGTCATGACGCCAGAGCGGCGCCACAGACGGGCGAAGAAAAAGACCGTGGCCACGCCGGTCAGCACGAAGGCCCACCACTGCCAGTTGCCAGCGACGCCGTATTTGCGGACCTGCTCGGTCACCCAGTTCGGGGTATCGGACGAGAACGTGGTCGCGACCATCGAGAGGCCGGCAAGCCACCACGGCACCGAGCGACCGGAGGCGAAGAACTCGGTAGTGCTACCGCTCGAGCGCTTGGCGAGGAACAGCGCGGGGACGAAGCAGATCAGTATCGAAGCCGCGACGATGACCCAATCAATCCAGGTAGTATGCATGGCGGGGTAAGGGGTTACCTATTTCTGTTTCCCCCTGCCCTGCGTGGCAACCGCGTTCCCCCGCCCTATATGAGCAGATGGGAGCATTAGCGGCGTGAGGTAGGGGCGCGACGGCGTCGCGTCCGTTCGCAGAGGGACCATCAATCAGCCGGGCAAGTCATCCGATCGTATGAACTCCGTCCGCCAACGGACGCCACGCAGTGGCACCCCTAACCGAGGCAGCCAGCTAATCATCCGGTCTCCGGTTTCCCTATGAGTTAATTCCCTGTCTCTAGGGTAGGGCTGGCCATCCCTGCTCGGCCGCGGCCGGCCAAGGATGGCCAGCCCTACCGCGATACAACTATGTCGTGACGCGGTCCCGACCCTACCCAGGCACTGGCGGACGCGACGCCGTCGCGTCCCTACCCTGCTTCGCAGCAGTTCACCATGCCAGCAGTTCCCCCGCGAGACCTTCGGTCTCGCTTACTTCTTCAGTAACTCCCCCTCCGTCCACGCGTCGATCCGGCCCTTGGTCTCAGCGCGGATCTTCTGGACGAGGTCGACGGGCACGGGCGCAGCCTCGTGGTCCCACTCGCGGCGGATGTACGTCAGCACGCCGGCGATCTGCTCGTCGGACAGGAACCCGGCGGCAGGCATGTCGTAGCTATAAGCCACGCCCTTCACCTTGATGGGGCCGCGCAGGCCGTGCATGACGACCTTGATAATGCGTTCGGGATCGCCGTTGACCCATTCGGAATCAGCCAGCGGCGGTGCGAGGCCGTCGAGGCCCTTGCCAGTCGGCTGGTGGCACGCGGCGCACAGGCCGGCGAAGGTCTGCTTACCGGAATCGAAGAGAATCTGTTGCTCGTTGGTGAGCGCCTTCACCACGGGGACGACGACGCCGGGCTTACCGGGCCAGACGACGGTGCTCTTGAACCAGGCGAGGGCCTTCACCATCGCGGCGTCCTTGCTCTTGGAAAGTTTGACCAGCGAAGCCGGCTCGGCGGTGAGCTTCACCGGGCGCTTGGCGGTGATAGTCGGGTGCGTGGCGAGCGAGCCGAGCAAGGTGACTTGCTGCGACTTGAGCGGCAGCGCGGCGATGATGGCGAGGGCCTTCTCGACCTGCGCGGGCTTACGCGTCGAGAACACGCAGCGAAGCAAGGCGGCGGGTAAGGTCTTGGAGTAATCGGCTGGCTTCTTCATCACGACCTCGAAGAGGCCGACCTCGCGGCCTTCGAGTCCGCTGATGAACGCGTCTTGGATGAAGGCGACTTCACCCGCGCGAGTGATGAGCGCGGCGCCGGCGAGGTCGGCCGCGGGAGACTTGGCTTCACCGATTGATAGCGCGAGCTGCTGCTGGACTTCGGTGACAGCTTCGGTGGCGGCGAGTTCGGTCCAGCGGGCGACAATCGCATCGCGGTCCGGCGAAGCCATCAGGGCCTCGGAGACGCGGATGGCGGCGGCACGCACGCGAGGGTCGTCATGCGCCATGCCGGCGAGGACGGCCTCGGCCTTCACGGTACCGCGGCCTTCGAGCGTCCAAAGGGCATGCACGCGTCCCATCGGAGTGGCGAAGGGAGAATCCTTGGCGAGCGCGACCAGCGCGGCATCGATCGCGTTATCCGGGGCGGCTTCGACGAGTAAGCGCTGAGCGGTCTCGCGGCGCCAAGAATTACCGCTGGCGAGTTCGGCGACGAGTTCAGCCGGCGACATCGCGGAGAGCTTCTTGGCCGGCGCGACAGCGGCGCCTTCGGGCGCGATACGCCAGACGCGTCCAAGCGCGAGCGGCTTATCGAGGCCACGCTTCACGATCTGCTCACGCAGGTAGGTAGTCAGCGAAATGCGGTGCTGGATGATGCCGCGGTAGAGGTCGATGACGTAGAGAGCACCGTCAGGGCCCGTGAGCAGGTTGACCGGACGGAAGCGCTCGTCGGTCGAGGCCAGGAACTCCGTCTGGTCGTAGTAAGGCGTGCCCACCAGGGCGCCGCCTTCGGACTTCACCACGTTGCGTTTGATAAGGTTGCCAGCGGGCTCGCACACGAACGCGTTGCCGTAGGCATCAGCCGGGAAGAGATCGGCGCGGTAGATCCACGGTGCGCAGGCGGCGGTGAACTCCTTGAGCTTGAACTCGCGAAGCATTTCGGGGCGATAGCCGCGGTTGATGCCGGGGTTGACGCGAATCGGCCAGACCAGCTGTTCCTTCGCGACCTTCCAGTTGAGGCCCGTGGTGCGGCCGAGGTTCGGGTTGCGGTTAAGATAGGACGACGGGATGACGTCGGCGCGCATCTGGTCGCTGTTGCTATTATGGAAGAGGTGGCCGAAGTCGTCCTGCGAGAGGCCCCACTGCCCGCGGAAGTTGCTCAGCCCGCGGAGCCAGCGGCCGTCCTTGAACTTGAAGCGGGCCGTATAGGCACCGACGTAGAGCCAGTTGTCATGCCCCCAGAGCATCGCGTTCGGGGCGCGTTCGGGATTGGCGAGCTGCGGGCGGGAAGGATCGACGCGTACCCCGAAGTCCGTCGCGACCTCGATCTTCTCGTCGGCCTTACCGTCGCCGTTCGTGTCGCGGCAGAACCAGAGATGCGGCGGGGCGCCGACAAGCACACCATCGCGGTGGAGGGCGATTGCTCGAGGCATCACGATGTTGTCGAGGAAGACCGTGGACGTCTCGAAGACGCCGTCGCCGTCCTTGTCCTCCAGGACGACCACGCGGCCGTGCGGTTGGTCTTCCGTCGTGCCATCGAGGTTAGGCATGTAGCCCTGCATCTCGACGACCCAGAGGCGGCCATCTGGACCGAACTGCGCGGCTACCGGGTCGCCGATCTGCGGGTCGCTGGCGGCGAGCGAGATCTGGTAGCCCTTCGCGATTTGGAAAGTCTTCAGCTCTTCCTGGGGGGTACGCGCCGGCGAAGGCGGGATCTGGTTGTCCGGGACCAACTGCATCTGCGGTTCGCCAGCCTTGTCGCCGATCTGGCCGAACGCGGCGGCCGCCAAGCAAAGGGCGGACAGGGTCAGGGTGCGGCGGGGCATGCGCATAAGACACTAGATAACCCCGATGGTTACCGGGTCAACCGACCCTATCGCTTTCCCCCGGACTTTAAACGACAGGTCGCGGACATATAGCCAGCCCAGTCTTAACTCAGGTCCCAGCCAGTGAGTCCGCTCATCATAAAATACCTAGGCTTCGCTCATTGTTTTGCAGTTAGGAATCCTAATCTAAACCAGACCATGCTCGCCCATTCTTATCTCTGCTGGGGGTTACTCATTCAGCTCGCCGTCACCTCGCCGTGCCTCGCACAGACCCGCGGCGACGTCAGCCCGCCTACGGCCACCGTCATCGACACCGATGGCGACGGGCTGGACGACGAACTGGAAGCAGAAATTGGCACCGACCCTCTCACCGCGGATACCGATGGCGACGACTGGGACGACCTGACGGAGTTGATCGACGGATGTGACCCGTGCGACCCAGATGACTTTCCACGCCGAAGCGTAGTCGGAGCCCCTTCTGGTGCATTCATAGGCAATTCCGCACTCCGCCTGAAAGCCTCGGAGCTAATGGCGTCGCGACGCATCGCTACCACGCCACCGATAACTGGTCCGATTGCCGATAGCGATTTCTTCCTCAGCTATTACTATCTACCCGCGGACCTTTCAGATCTTGCTGTCGAGATTAAGAGGTCTGACCTCAAAACTGGGACGTTCATGCTCATCTGGAGGCATCGCCTCAAATGGAACCCGCTTGGCATCGAACAACGTTACCTGGTAACCATCCGGCGCGATGACGGAAAGACGGTTGCCGAGTGGTCAACTCCAGCACCAGTTGGAATGGAATGGGATTTCGCGGGTCTTTCGTTCACCCTAAAGCCAGATGACGAAGGCCATCAGCTGACACTGAGCCTAACCCCTGAGGGTGGCGACCATCTCGGCTATGACGTGGCCGAATTTATCGCCGTACCAGTCGGCATCGAGATTGACATGAATCGGGACGGGGTAATCACAGCGAACGAAAGGCCTGCCGACGGCAAGCCCTTGCGACACTGGATAAACGATGATGACGACGCAGGTGCGTGCCAAGAGAGAGCCGACGTAGCGGGACTTGCCGGGAACCAGGCCGACCATGCGCACCCAGGCATCGACGGGTTGCGCGACCTCGTCGATTTCCTACCGATCAACCTGAACCTTACGCACGTCACCCGCTTGCTGAAGCCCTCCGAAGGCTTCCGCTACTTCATTGGCAATTCCGATCGTGCCGTTCAAGCCGTGCTGACCGGCCTGACCCCGCCGACCGCAGGCGCCATCCACCGCGACCCGACCATCAAATGTTTCGGGCCCAAGCTGGACCGCTCGCCCGGCGACGCCGACGTACTCATGCCTGACAAAGATGGCCGAATCGCGGTGCCCGCCGACTTCCTCGAACGCATCGATAAAAAAGGCCATGGCGTGATGCTTCTGGAAGGAGCACGACCGAGCCGACGCCCCCTGCGATTGGAGATCTTCAAGGACGAGACACTTGTCGTCAGCTTAGAACAGCCAATGGCAATCGTACCCGTGGAGACCATGTACCGGCACCTCGACCTCGTGCGCGTCGCCTGTGATTACTCCGGCCGACCGGCGGCCGTAAAAAGACCCGGACGACCACAACAAATCGGCGATCCGTCTGGGCTGCCTGACTCGGAGACAAACGACCGCTGGGTCGTACTTATCCACGGCTACAATGTCTCTGGGGACGCAGCCCGCGGCTGGCACGCCGAGACTTTCAAGCGCCTCAGAGCCCTCGGCAGTAACGCCCGCTTCGTCGGCGTCACCTGGAACGGCGACACTGGGCTGGATTACCACCGCGCGGTGTATCATGCCTTCCAGACCGGGGACGAAATGCCGAAGGCGCTGGGCTTCCTCGATGCGAGCCGCACCTTACTCATAGGCCACAGTCTAGGGAACATTGTTGCCAGTCAGGCTGTGCAGGCAGGCTTCACACCGGCGAACTACTTCCTGCTCAACGCAGCGCTACCCATCGAATCCATCGCGGGCGACGCGAACAATCCACGGCAGGCCGCCGAGATGACCGAAGAATCTTGGCGGCCTTATGACCGTAGGCTCTTCGCCTCGGACTGGAGCAAACTGTACGAGCAAGGTGACCTCCGGAGAAGCATTACGTGGTCTAATTGTTTTTCCCGGGTACGTACCTTGGGTGTCTCGACCAACTGTTTTTCGGCCGGCGAAGACGTCACCAACTGCCCTCGCGAAATGGTCTCAGCTTCGGTGCTCGCCACCCTCTGGTCCGGCCGGGCGATTGATTACGGTGTCTGGAAGACGCAGGAACTGCTCAAGGGCGTAGGCTGGGGTAGGTCGCTGGGCGCCATCGCAATGGAAAGGTCACAATGCGGATGGGGCTTCAATCCGGCTTGGCGCGGACGCTATGTGCCCCACGGCTCGACAAAGTCCGCCGGGGGACACTATGAGCGACTCGACCCAGCCGACGCCGCAAAGCTGACACCGTCGCAGTTGAAAAAGGATCCGTTCTTCACTCCGCCGAGAGAAAGCTGCCTGACGGAGCCTCGACTGCTCCCTCCTTCGCCCTTCCTTGATGGAACGAATATGCGATACGATCTACTCGCCCGCGCCATCCCTGCGATGACATTTGCCGCTGGCGCCGCACCAGTACCCCCGACGAACGACGGTTCTCCGGTCGAGAATTTCGATCTGGAAACTCTCGGCCGTACCGACCCCAAGCACTGGCCATCCGAGGGCCATGGCGCCACCCGGCTGGCCGGCCGCTGGCTACACAGCGACTTCAAGAACGTCGCCCTACCCTTCGTCACACCACTCTACACGCACATGATAAAAACGGCCGCACTCCGATGAAAATCCCCCTACACCTCTTACCGTTTCTTACGCTCACGCTGATCGCGCGCGAATATACGCTGACCGTCATCGACGAATCAACGCTTCCGATACAAGGCGCTACCGTCTCGTCCTTATTCAGCCGAAAAAACGACCCGCGTTTTTCCAGCATGCAATCGTTCGAAGGGACGACTGATGCCCAGGGTGTTTTCCGGTTCAAAGCCGGAGATGAGATGTGCTTGGTTCGCCTGCGTGCGGAGAAGCAGGGCTACTTTGACGCAGACGTGACTGAAGTCCACGGTATGGGGAAGGTGCCTTCGGATCTTACGCACATCATCACCCTGCCGTATGAAACCAAGGAAATCCCTCTTAACTACAAGGAGGTCCAGCTCCGCACCCTGAAGGGCACCTTGCCGAGGAAGACCTGGGTTGGCTTTGATTTCGCCATTGGGGATGTCGTCGCACCCTGGGGGCGAGGCCAGACATCAGACATCCGCTTTTGGGTCGACGGGGAGCAGATTGGCTGGGCCGAGACCGCGGAGACCATCGAGCAATTCCGAAAAGATAAGGACCATACCCGTTTCTCCGAAGCCGAATTCAACTCGATGTATGGCTCCTTTCGCGGCATCACCAAGGTCAACTGCGCTCAACCTGGCGACGGCATCATGCGCTCGCCCGCCTTCTGGCCTTATTGCCAACTGAAGATGCCCGCTTTAGCACCCGCAGAAGGATACGCCACCACCCTCGAAATTCCCTACGCGACCCTTCCCTATCCGAGTTATCAGGATGACTACGTTGGCTACTATCTCCGCGTCCGCACGAAGCTCGGGCCCGATGGTCGGGTGATCTCCGCGCACTACGCGAAGATCCAGGGGGCGATCCGGTGCGCCTACGGGGCGATTACCTTCCGCTATTATTACAATCCGGTGGCGGATGACCGGCGGCTGGTCCTCGACCGGAAACGCAACCTGCTGCAGCCACCCCCGGGGACGACCGGCGTCGAGCTGACCCGCTACGACCCTTATGAGCGCTGACGAGGGGGCTTCCGGCTTGCCCGTGAGCCTCGATAGTAAAGAATACTCTTAGCCTTCAGCCCACCCTGCATTTCCCAACCGCCAACCGCTAGCCGCTTCCACCTTTTATATGCGCACCCTCTCGACGCTCACCCTCCTAGCCGCGGCCACGGCCGCCCTTCACGGCGCGGGCTTCACCGACGTGCATCCGTCGATGATCTACCCGATCAACAGCACCTGGACCAACGGAGTGTCCTCCGATGGCCTCACGTCGGTCGGCTACTCCAACATCGGCGGGGGCTCAAAGGCCTTCAAGATCGTCGGCGGCACCTACACTCAACTCAACAACCTCAGCGGTGGTTTCGGCTCCTGGGCCACCGCCGCTTCGTCCACCGGCTCACTCATCGTGGGCACCTCAATTGATAGCAGCGGCGCAAATCAGGCCGTATCTTGGACTGGCACGACCGCCACCGCCCTCGACAACACCGCCTCTTTCCTGTTTTCCGAAGCGACCGGCATCTCCTCGACCGGCGCCACGATCGTCGGCTTCGGCTTCAATGGAACGACCTTCAAGGAAGAAGCCTTCTACCATCGGGCCGGCTCGATCAATAGCTTAAGCCTCTTGATCTCCAGCTACGCGAGCAAGGCCATGGGCGTTTCGGCGGACGGTAATACCATCGTCGGCTCGGTAGCGGACAACTTCTCCACCCCGTCAACTGTCAGCGGCTTCGTCCACGTGGTCGGCTCTGGCGACACGATTGTGGACGCGAGTCTCGCGATTCCGGCCTTCAACACCGCTGGCCTAATCTTCACTCAGTTGACCGCGATCTCCGGCAACGGTGCAATCGCCATCGGCTACGCCTCCAGTAGCCTGAACCCCGGCGATGAGCAGGCCTTCAAATACACGCGCGCCGGCAGCGGCTCCTACACTGCCCTTGGTAATCTTGGCGGCTGGTCGATCGCCCGCGCAATCAATAGCGATGGCTCGGTAATCGTGGGCCAGAGCCTCGACGGGACCGGAAGATCCCAGGCCTTCGTCCATCAGTCCGGCGTAATGACCGGCCTGGGCTTCCTTGGCACCGGCAACGAGTCTGACGCGACGGGCGTGTCCGCCGACGGCAAGGTGATTGTGGGCTACTCACGCATCACCAATGGCGGCGCCTACCGTCACGCCTTCGTCTACGCGAACCAGACGATGCTCGATGCCGACGAATGGCTGAGCTCCCTCAACGGCCCAGGCAGCCTCCTCGCGATGACGACCAACCTGACCCAACTCCCCCTCGAAGGCGCCCACCATCGTCCGCTGATGTCCTACGACAGCATGGGTAAGCAGAGCCAGGCTTGGGCGACCGGCGATTTTGGCACGTCCTCCCGTCAGTCCGATCGCCACACGACCTCGGGTGAGATCGGCGTGAGCCAGACCTACGGCGACTTCGTCCTCGGCATCGCCGCAGGCCACGCCTCGCTCAACCAGGATCTGCTCTTCGGCGGTAACGCCAGCATCTCCGGCAACACCCTCCTCGCCGAAGCTGACTATCGCCTCCCCGACAAGGAAAGCATCGTCTCCCTCGTGCTCATGCGCGGCGATTGGTCCGCCGACGCCACCCGCGGCTACGCGACCGGCAGCGGCACCGATACTTCCAGCGGCAGCACGGGCCTGAAGACCTCCAGCGCCCGCCTCCGCTTCGACGGCCCGGCGCAGAAGTTCATCAGCTCCGTCTCCGTGACACCCTTCATCTCATACACCGCCACCCGTACGACTGCCGACGCCTACACGGAAACCGGCGGCTCCTTCCCGGCCAGCTTCGGCGCCCAGGAACAGACCGCACAGGAAGGCCGCCTCGGCGTCACCGCGAAGGTCGTCGCCTCGCCCAGCACCACCCTGCTCTTCACCGCCGAGTGGATTCACCGCTTCGACGACGCGGGCTCCGGCCTCACCGCCATCAGCTCCACAATGGGCACGCTGACGGCCGCGGGCATCGCGCCCACCGCGGACCAGGCTCGCTTCGGCTTCGACATCGATCACAAGCTCTCGGCCGACACGCTGCTGAACTTCTCCGTCCACGCCGCCGGCATCGGCCCGTCCTCAGACGTCTCCGCCGCCCTCAGCATCCGCCGGGCGTTTTAAGCGCGAAGCTTCGCTTCACGAGGGGTTCTGCTGGCAGGGTGAACCGCTGCGAAGCATAAGGATCTAGGCATGCCGCCCACCCAGGCGGCTTTTTTGTTGGTAGGGGCGCGACTGCGTCGCGTCCGTTCGCAGCGCAGGACACGATGGGCCCGGCAAGCTATCGGACCAATTAACGTCTGTCCGCCCAAGGACGCCACGCAGTGGCGCCCCTACCCCATTCGAACGGCGGTGATGGCAATCACCGGCCTACCCGAGACAACTAGGGCAGCACGCGATGCTGCCCCTACCCGATGCAGACGGATGCGATGTCATCGCATCCCTACCTTCTGCTTCGCAGCATGCCAGCAGTTCCCCCACCGCACGCATCAGCGTGCGGTCGCATCTACCAACAACCAGGCCCAGGTGGCGACGACGCCGTCGGGTCGCGCGTTGAGGCGGTCGTAGTCACGGAGGAGCGACTTGAGCTCGGTGGGCGAGAGCCGCGGATCACCGGTCACGCCGCTGCGATGGAGATGGCGGAAGAAATCGATGGCGCTCGGGTAAATCTCCTCGGACTCAAGCACGCCATGCGCATGGACGTCGAAGTTTGCGGCTTTGAGCAAGGCGAGCCACTGTGCCTCATCGCGCCAGCGCACGGGGCCTTCGCCGATGAGGTCGCGCAGTTCGGTCAGGCAAGGATCGCACGGGACGCCAAGCAGGAGTCGTCCGGCAGCCGGCAGTGCCGTATGCCAGTGACGGAGCACCGCAGCGGGATCAGCCGCCCAATGCAGCAAGCCAGTGGAAGCAAGCGCTCCAGCCTTCTCGATTGGGCCGAAAGCATTATGCACTGACCAGTTGGCGGCGGGCACAGCCTGACGGCCCAGCTCGACCATCGCGGGCGAGGCATCGGTGGCGTCGACGTTCACACCCTGCGCGAGTAGCGCCGACGTCAGGAAGCCGGTGCCGGCGCCGAGTTCGGTCACGCGCACGCCGCGTCGGAACGGCGCGAAGGCCGCCAACGCTTCGGCGAAGCGCTTCTGCGGCGCGGCATGCGCGTCGTAGCTATCGGCTCGTTCTTCGAAACGCATGGGGTCAGGGGGCGAGGAACTCGCGCAGGTCGTGCCCGAGTCCTTCTATAATATGACAACCTACGATGGCTTGGCAAACGCCCGCGGCATCCAGGAGCGTATCCTGGTCGCCGACGTAGGCTTCCCAGCCAGGGTTGAGCCCCTGACGCCCGAAAGTGATGAGTGAGATCCCCGCAGGCTGGGAAAGGAGGTCCAGACCGGTTTGCAGGTATTCCTTCTCGTACGGCAGAGCATCGCCAGCCAGCGGGGCCAGTCCGGCGCGCTGACGGAAATCAGCCAAGGCCGCGGGGGCATCGGTGTCGATCCAGCGACGCAGCCACTTCACCTGGGTCTCGGAATGCTTTCCGCACTTACCGTGCTCAGAACAGAACGACGTGAACGGGGCAAAGAGCAGCACCTTGGCCGGGAACTGGACGCCGCGGGCGCCAGCCTCCATTACGAGGTGGGCGCCGAGCGACCACGCGATGACGGCGTCGCAGCCGGACAGGTTCTCCGCCGCACCGACTACCGGTGGGTAGATGAGGTGCTCGGCGGCGGGCGCATGGGCCACAGCGATGGCCTTCATCTCCTCGAGCGAGACACCCCAGCCGCCGATCCAGCCGATCCTCATGCGGTTACGCCCTTCAAGGCGGAGACAAAGGAGGACAGTACGGCGGGCGAAAGGCCTCGGCGAAGCGAGATGCGGATCCGTCCGGTACGCACGGGCACCGTGGGCGGACGGATGGCGGACACCATGAAGCCAGCGGCGCGCAGCGCGGTGGCGTATTTCAGGGTGACGTCGGAATCGCCCAGGATGAGCGGAATGATCGGGGAGTCACCCGACGGTACGGCGAAACCGGCTTCGAGGAGTCCATCCCGCCAAGCATGCGAAAGCGCGTGGAGTTCGGCGCGCTCGGCCGACATCCCCTTCACGCGTTCGACCGCGGCGAGGGCGGCGGCGGCGCAGGAAGGGGCGAGGTAGGTCGAGTAAACGAACTCGCCGGCGAAGTTGATCAAGGAGTCGCGGACTTCCGGCGCATGCGAGAGCACGTAGGCACCTTGGGAGCCCAGGCCCTTACCGAGCGTTCCGACCACGATGTCCGCGGCGGCGAAGGCAACCTGGGCTTCCTGCAGGCCGGAACCGGTTGAGCCATACCAGCCCGTGGCGTGGGCTTCATCGAGCACCCAGCAGAAACCGAAACGCTTCCGTAACGAAGCCAGGCGCTTCAGGTCGGGGCTATCACCGTCCATCGAGTAGACGCTTTCCGTGACGACAAAGATGACGCCGTCGAGGGCTGGCTCCTCATGGAGCATCAGCTCGAGCGCATCGAGGTCATTATGGGCGAAGCGACGGAGACGGGCGCCCGAGGCCATGATGCCATCGAGCATGCTGGCGTGGACGAGTCGGTCGGCGAGGATGAGGTCGCCCTTCTTCGGTAGGCCACCGAGGACGGCAGAGTTCGCGGAGAAACCGGTATTCATCACCAGCCCGTGCGCATAGCCCTGCCAGGCGGCGAGGGTGTGCTCGAGCTTCTGGTGGATCTCGGTATAACCGGTGACGAGCGGTGAGGCGGACGAAGACGCGCCCCATTCGTGGAGCGCGGCCACGCCGGCGGCGACGACCGCGGGATCGCGCGCGAGGCCGAGGTAATCGTTATCGGCTAGGTTGATGCGGGTGTCGTCCGAAGCGCGAGCGGTCAGCTTACGGCGTAGCGACGATCCTTCGCGCTGGACGAGGGACTGACGCAGGCGCTGCAGCAGGGCTTCGTTCACCGCGGCAGGAAATGGAAGCGGGCGGACTTTTCGCCTTTGCCCGATTCGCCGAGCAGCGGAATCCAGGACTCAGCGAGCCCGGCGCGGTTCGCGGCGGCGACTTCCTTCGAAGGCTTCTTGATCGCGTTGAGCCAGACGCCGATGGGGCCGTCGTAACGGCGGCGCAGATAAGAGATCGCGAGGCGCGCCTGGTTGATCGCCCCGAGGCGATCTTCGACGACCACGATGGCGACCGTCGGCTTGATGGCAGCGGCGAAGTCGGCCCAGTCCTTGCCCTTAGGGTCGATCGGCACGGCCACGCCACCGGCACCTTCGACG
>Ga0209299_1000447_pt1 | contig 23204 bp, 24 predicted proteins | sample S_140806_MF_Meta_FD_187326 | JGI IMG/M metagenome (GOLD analysis project Ga0209299, IMG submission 187326) | Freshwater microbial communities from Lake Simoncouche, Canada to study carbon cycling - S_140806_MF_MetaG (SPAdes) (version 2) | ecosystem: Environmental > Aquatic > Freshwater > Lake ...
GGCCATGGCGCCAGGCGCGCCCCAGGTCCGCAAGAGCGCTCCGGCCGCCAATCCCCTGCCCTATCGCGTCACGATTCGCCTGCCCGAGGCTGACCCTTCAGCACCGGCCGAGGCTGTCACCAAGGCCCTCCGCGCCACCGGGGTTGCCTTCGAAGTTGAAACAATTGAGCGCATAACCACCCCCGGCTCAGCGCCCCTGGCGACTCCTCCCCCCAGCCCGGCCCCTGCCGCTGAATCCGCTGCACCGGCTCCTACGACCCGGCCTGCCCCGCCCCCACGCTGAGGCTGTTTTTTCTTGGTTCCTAACTCCTCGCGTCAGCTCACGGCCCGGGCGGCCCGCCAGATGATGGACACCGCCTATTTGGCGGCGGCCACTGCCCTGTTGTGGGTGGCGCTGTACTACCTGCCCGTAGGCGGGCCCCTATTTCGTCTCGCCTTGCCCCTGCCCCTGGCCCTGCTCCAGCTGCGCCACGGCTGGCGATGTGCATGGGAAGGAGTGGCCGTCAGTGCCTTGCTCTTGGTGGCCCTTATGGGGCCGATTCGCGGTCCGTTGATGCTGTTCCCCTTCGGCCTGCTGGCCCTTTGGCTGGGCTGGGGTTGGCGGACGCGAAAGAGTTGGTGGTTGACCCTGGCCCTTGGGGCCCTCATCGGAGCTCTGGGTTTTCTGGTGAGGGTGGCGGTGCTTTCGGTGCTGGTTGGTGAGAATCTCTGGGTGCTGATTACAACCGCCGCTGCCTCCTTGCTGGAGCGGTTGCCGTTGCCGGGCCTCGCCGCAGGCTTCGACATCACCCAGGTGCAGCTGGCGGCCCTGCTGCTGGTTGTTTTTCAGAATTTATTGATGGTTGTGTGTCTCCATGCTGTCGCCTACTGGATTTTCCCGCGGCTGGGCTCCCCCATCAGCGAACCTCCCGAGGCCTTGAGGGCCCTGGTGTCCCTTGATCCCCTGTGAGTGAATTGCGTCGCCTTTGGGGCGACCCAGACCAGGCATCCCGATGGCAGGACGCCTGGTGCGCTGCTGCAGATGAGATTCAGGTGGTTGTACTGCTGGCGGCAACTGCCACTGCGGCGATTCCCGGCATCTCGGCGGCGGGGGCCACTCCGGAGAGCCGTCGCCTCACTGCGGCGGCAGATGCCGAACTCCTGGTTCTTGGGCCAGGGCGCCAGCGGCCCCATGGCCTACCGCCTTTGCCTGCGGGAGTCTCCCCGGCCTTGATCTCGCAAGTTGTGGTGGACACCTTGGGTTGGCATCCTTTGGTGGTGGATCTCGGATGTGCCCAGGCGCCGTCCGTGCCCCACCTGCGACTTCCGGGTTTCCTGGGGGCGGGACCGGCCCGTTGCCTCACCAGTGGTCGGGCCATGGATAGGGGCACGGTGGCCGGCCTGCTCGCCCTTGGGCGACGCTGGGGGGTGGGCCTGGGCAAGGCCCGGTCGCTGCGGCCCCTGCTACTGGCCGAATGTGTGCCTGGGGGTACCTCAACGGCCCAGGCGGTGCTCTCCGGTCTTGGCTTAGCGGTGGAAGGATTGGTGGGTAGCAGCCTGCGCGAACCCGATCTCTCGCTCAAGGCCCAGTTGGTGCGCCAAGGTCTGGCGGCGGCCGGCTTTGGCTTGCCCAGCAGCCAGGGGGAGGGGCCTCCGCCCGACGCTGATCCCCTGGCGGTGGTCGCTGCCGTTGGCGATCCGATGCAACCTGTGGCGGCTGGTTTGGTTTTGGCGGCGGCGGCCCAGGGGCTGCCCGTGCTGTTAGCCGGTGGCAGCCAGATGGCTGCGGTGTTGGCCCTGGCCCTGGCCCTGGCCCCAGCTTCTCTGCGGGCGGGCTTGGCGGCCCAGGTGGCCATCGGCACCACCGCTTGGGTCGCCAATGACCCCAGCAGCAACCTGAAGGGCTTGCTGCAAACCCTGGAGCGCCGTTGGGGAGTCACTCCCCTGGGGTTGGTGGCCGATCTGCGCTTCCATGCACCCCAGCATCCCGCCCTGCTCGATTACGAGAGGGGCTTTGTCAAAGAGGGCGTGGGTGCCGGAGGACTGGCCCTGGCTTGGCAGCTGAGTGGTCGCCAACCGCAGGCCCTGGCCTGGGCTTGCGACCGCGCCTGTCATCTCCTGCTGGCCGAAAGGGACCTGGGAGCCTTTACGGTCCCGCCATGAATTCGCCCGTTTTTCCCCGACGTCAGGTGCTGCGCTTCGGCGCGGCGTTAAGCCTGGGCTGGCTGGCCGGTTGTCGCCAGAGCAGGTCTGAACTAGTGGCCCACCGGGGCGATTTGCCCAAGGCCTGGGCGGCTGAGTTGCCAGCCCCTTGGCAGGCACGCTGGCTGGAAGATCCGGCCGCTGTAGTGGCTAGCGCTAGCCAGTCCCCAGCCCCTGGCCTGGTCCAGTGCCTTGATGGCTGGGCCACCACGGTGCCTGCCAATAGATTGCAACCCTTCGGGGCTCCGGCGCTGCTGAAGCGGCTGGAGGTTGGCGCCCAGCCCGTCAGTCGCCTATTTGCCCCAGCGGGTTCAGCCGCTTTGGCCTTCCCATGGGCCTGCAGTCCCTGGGTGTTGTTGCTGCGACGCAGGGATGACCTGGTGCCCCAGGCGACTGAGGATTGGGATGTGTTGCTCGATCCCAGCCTGAAAGGTGGTGTGGTCCTGCCCTCCAGCCCCCGGGTGGTAATCGATCTCGTCCAGGGCGATCCAGCCAGGCTTCGCCGTCTCAGGGCCCAGGCCCTGGCCTATGACGACCGCGATGGGCTCAATTTGTTGCTCACCGGCGAGGCGGAGGCTGCGGTGCTGCCGCGCCATCGGGTAGTGCCCCTGTTGCGCAGGGATCCCCGCCTGCGGGCCCTGTTGCCAGCCACGGGGTCGCCCCTGAGCTGGAATCTCCTCCTGCGTCCCGTTTCAGAACAGCCGGCGCCGCCCCTGGACTGGTTGGGGGCAATCCTGGAACCACCGCTTCTGCCCCTGCTGCTGGCCGCCGGTTGGGTTCCCCCCCTGCCCCGCGGGCAGCTAGATGCCAGTTTGAAGATGTTTCCGGCGTCGATGGCCCATCTGCTCTTGCCACCCCCGGTGGTCTGGGAAAGGTGTCGCTCCTTGCCTCCCCTGACTACCCAACAGCAGGAATCCCTGCAGGATCTCTGGCGGGAGACGACCCCTGATCTTGGCCCCGGAAAGGCTTCCTAACCCCACAACCGGCGGCGGGGGGCAGCAGAGAGGCGACGGTGGGTATCGGCCAACAGGTCCGGGATGGGCAGAGCGTGGGGGCAGCGGGGCAGGCAGTCTCCGCAGCGGTGGCAGGCTTCAGCACTTACTTGTTCCCACCAGGGCCCGGCCCGGCCGATGAGGTTGTAGCGTTCCGTGGCGAAGGCCTCCATGCCATGGCCCAGCGCCATCTGCCTCAGCCGCAACAAAGCCGGAATCGGCACCTGTTCGGGGCAGGGAAGACAGGCACGGCACTGGCCGCACCATTCTTTGCCCAGCCGTTCCCGCCCAGCCATCTGGAGCCGCTCGATGGCCTGCTCCTCTTGGTCGCTCAAGGGCTCTGCGGCATCGCCCAGTTGTTGGGCCCAGTTGAGATCGGCTCGGCACGTGGCCCCAAGCGTCAGGGTGCTGATGCCCTGGCTCAGCAGAAAGCGGTAGGCGAGTTGCAGGGGTGCGAAGGGGGCGCTGTCCGCCACCAGGAGAGGGGGCGGATCCTGCAGCCGACCCCCTTTGTCCGCAGGTGAGATGGCCATCACACCCATTCCTTGGGCCAGGGCCCGCTGGGCCAGAGGTAGGCGTTCCTGATCGAACAGATGCAGGTGCAAGCTGCAAAAGCGGAAGCGGCCACTCTCCAGGGCACGTTCAATCAGATCGTTGTCCCCATGGCTGCTGAAGCCCACTTGCCCCACCAGACCTTCCGCCAGCAGGGTCTCCAGCAGTTCCGAGCCGGGACCCTGGAGAACCCATGCCAGTTGGTCAGGGGTGTTCAGACCATGCACAGCCAGATTGTCCATGGCGGCGACCCCCAGGCGTTGGAGGCTGGCTTGCACCGCCTGCCGACCCTCCCGGGCGGTGCCCCCTGGTAGCAACTTGCTTGTTAGTACAAGCTCTTTGCGCTCCAGGCGCCCCTGTTCGCTCAAATGTCGTAAGGCCTGGCCCAAAAAGGTTTCCGCCGGCCCATAGGCCGGTGCCGTCTCCAGGTGGTTGATGCCGGCTTCGCGGGCGGCCCAGACCACTGCCTGCATCTGGGCGAGGGAATCCACCGCTCGCATCGTGCCGAGGGTGAACAGGGAAACCGATGGACCTTGGCCAAAGGGTCTGCGAGCGATCCGCATGGGTGAGTTCGCTGGTTCCCTCTGGCACTCTCCGCTGGATTCAGGGGCTGCCGGCATCGGAGGGGAGATCGGCTTCAGGATCTTCCTCGCTGGCCGCTGATTCGGATGTTGCAGGATCGTCCTTACTGGTCTGGCGCAGGTGTCTGATCAGGGCTGCGGGAGTGGTGTTATCCAGAAAACGCCTGAAATCCTCCTGATCCACGGCATCGGCCTCGGCATCTACCGGAATCGAGGCATCCACAACCACCTCCTCCAGCATCCAGATGCTGCTGCCGGTGCGCAGGGCTAGGGCAATGGCATCACTGGGACGGGCATCAAGTTCCAGGGCCTCTTCAGTGGCATTGGTGAGTTTGAGTACGGCCCGGAATGTGTTGTCCTCAATGGCATGGATGATCACCCGATCAAGGGCTAGGCCGCCTGCTGCCATCAATTGGGCCATGAGGTCATGGCTGAGGGGACGGGGCGAACGTTCGCGGTTGATGCCTGCCAGGATGTTTTGGGCTTGGGCCTGGTCGATCCAGATCGGGACCTGGCGGCGGCCGGAGGGGTCCCGCAGCAGCACAATCGGACTGCGGCTGGCCGCATCAAGGGCAATCCCCGCCACGCTCATCTCGACCATGGTTGCCTCAGAGACGTCCCCAGCTTCCGCCCATTGCTTGATTATGACCAGCAGTCAGCTGACTTGAGATGTTCACCGGATTGGTGCGAACCATGGGCCGTTTGCAGCGATGGCGTTCCGGGGTCTGGGTCAGGGGCGATCTGGAGGCCCTTGGTCCGCTTGCGTTGGGTGACAGCATCGCCGTGGATGGGGTGTGTCTGACCGTTTCCAGGCTGGTGGGTGATGGCTTTCAGGCCGACGTCAGCGAAGAGACCCTGGCGCGCTCCACCTTGGCCCCCAAGGCAGATGGGGGGGGCTGGGTCAATTTAGAACCGGCTTTGCGCCTCTCTGACCGGTTGGGAGGCCACTTGGTGAGTGGCCATGTCGATGGCCAGGGCGAGATCCTGGGGATCCAGCGCCAGCCAGCGTCCTGGCGGCTGGAGGTGGGTTGTAATCCCCAACAGGGCCGCTATCTCTGTGAGAAAGCCAGCATTGCCCTAGATGGCATCAGCCTGACCCTGGCAGGCTGCGACAACGATGGCCGTCGTTTCTGGATCGCCGTAATCCCCCAAACCTGGATCACCACCACCCTTCAGTACCGGCAGGTGGGGGATCTGGTGAATCTGGAGATCGATCTGTTTGCGAAATACACCGAACGCTTACTTTATTTCCATGGCCAAGCCGGTCATTCCCAATCCCTTGGCCCCAAGCCAGGAGCAGAAGGGGAAGCTTTACCGTCCCACCCCATCAGTGCCCCCTGGCTCCGTTCCCAAGGTTGGTGAGAGTGGGGAGCCCGAGCCATCTGCCGCCGCAAGGACGGCTGCTTCAACTGGTTTGTCCATGTACTTCCACGGGAAGCAGCCAGATGGAGCCGGTTTCTCGATGCAGCTCAATGCGAAACTCCTGGCCGGGTTCAAGGCCCATGCGTCGGGTGTAGGCCTGGCCAATCAGCAGGTTGCCATTGCCGTGGACCCGGGTGCGAAATTCAGCTTGACGGCCGCGGCTCAGGCTTGAGTTGCTGCTGGCCGAGGGCAGGGAGTAACCCTTGGCTGCCACCAGGGCCCGGTAAAAACTCTTTTTGAGCACCCGGCCACTGGGGCCGACATAGCCACAGCCCCGGGCGATCTGATCTTCTGGCCGGTTCCCAAGAGAGCGGGCCTTGTCTAAAAGCGCTTTGCCTTCAAGGGGGCTGGTGGCTGGGGAAGGAACAGTTTCGGCACCAGCCGTTGCCCTTAAGAGAGTCATAGGGCACCTGCCCAGAGAATTCTGCTCTGATTCTGCCGAGCACAAGGCCGGCTTAGCAAGGGTTTCCAAGCAAAGAGCAACAAGCCAAAGCAGGGGATTGACCAGGGTTCGTCGTTATTCCTCAGGCGGGATCTAAGTTGGAACGGGAGTCTCTATATAAGATTCCAACGTCTATGGGGCTAATTGTGTTGAGACACTGATCTTGCTTAATCCCGCTAGAGTCTGAATCAGCCTGCGGGCATTTCAGGATCTGGAATCGAGAGTGGCCAAAATGATTGCGCCCGATGCTGCTGATTTCCTGCCAGGTTCTACAGCGGATGCTCCTGTTGGATTGTTGAGATTGATTCAGGGGATCACTTCCCATCTTGTCGTTGGGGTGATTGCTCTAATTGTGATTGGCGGATCAACACGGGTCATGGAGGCAGGACTTGCTTGCCCTGACTGGCCACTTTGTTATGGAAGTTTGCTGCCCGGCAAGCAGATGAACCTCCAGGTTTTCCTTGAATGGTTCCATCGACTCGATGCATTTTTAATTGGTTTGGCTCTGCTGGCTCTCAACTTCATTGTTGTCCTGCGTCGATCCTCTCTACCCCGCTGGCTTCCCTGGTGCACTTTTACGGCTTTGGTTTTGGTAGCGATCCAGGCAGCTCTTGGAGCCATAACAGTCACTTCCCTGCTGGCTTCAAATAGTGTTACAGCCCATCTGGGCACGGCATTGGTGCTGTTGCTTCATCTATGTGCGACAGATCAGGCTTTGCGGTGCAATTGCCAAATTCTTGATTCAGGCAGTTCCTCATTGGACTTCCCCCCACGCCTACCAAGGTGGTGGTGGCCTTTGCCCCTGACGGCCATGCTTGCTTTGCTGGCACAGTGCCTGGTGGGTGCCCAGATGGCAAGTCAATGGGCGGCAGAGCGTTGTTTAGATCTGGGTGAATCCTGTTATTGGTTGCTGAATCATCGTCTGATGGCATATCCAGTTTTGTTCGGTTTTGTATTAATGGCTATCGGTGCGACCTTCCTTCCCAGTTCCCACAGAATGATGAAGTCCTTCTCGTTTCTGTCTATTGCGTTTGTATTGGGTCAAATCCTGATCGGACGGTTCAATTTGATGGTTCATTTGGACATTCCCTTGTTAACTATTTCCCATCAGTTGATAGCCGCCTTGCTCGTGGCCCTGCTCGGAGCTGCCATCGGTCGAACCCTGTTGATGACTACGAGCTCATGGCCCGTACAAGAGGTTGCTGATTTTGGTTAGGTCCCTGAATCTAAATTCCTTTCAGGGGGCGCCAGCCAACCCCCAATCCGCCCAGACGGGATCAACCAGACCCCAACTCCCGCCATGGTTGGAGGTTCTCAAGCCCCGTTTGATCCCCCTTTTACTTGCCACAACGGTTGGCGGCATGGCGGTGGCGGAACCCTGGCCTTTGGCACCAGTTCGATTTCTGGCAACTTTGGTGGGGGGTGCCCTCGCTGCTGCAGCTGCAGGTGTTTTGAACTGTCTCTGGGAACAGGATCTCGATGCCAAGATGGCCAGAACAAGTCGACGGGCCCTTCCATCTGGAAGGCTGGCCCAACATCAGGCCCTGGCGTTGGCCATCAGCCTTGCCACAGCTTCGGTACTGGTGCTGACGCTTCTGGTCAATCCGTTGGCGGCCGCTTTGTCCTTGCTAGGGCTATGCAGCTACGTTCTTCTCTACACCGCCTGGCTCAAACCAAGAACAAGTCAGAACATCGTCATTGGAGGACTTGCTGGGGCGATCCCCCCGCTTGTGGGCGCCGTGGCGGCGTCTTCCCATCCTGGTTGGGGAGGATTTTGGCTGTTTTCATTGGTGATGCTTTGGACCCCAGCTCACTTTTGGTCCCTGGCCTTGCTCCTCAGGGAGGACTACCGCTCGGTAGGCATCCCAATGCTGCCCGTTGTCAAGGGGGCAATAGTTACCTCAAAGTGGATCAGCGTATATGGTCTGCTTACCGTAGTTATCAGTTTTTTAGGCATTCTGGTCTTACCAACAGGAGGTTGGTTTTACGGAATTCTGATCCTGCCGTTCAATGCCCGTTTTCTGCAGTTAGTCGGCCGCCTTCGGCTTCAGCCTGAGGATCCGCTTCCGGCCCGAAGCCTTTTCCGCTGGTCGATCCTTTATTTGTTTGGTGTTTGCCTGTTGCTCGTGCTCTCCAGAACCCAATTGGTGACAGCATCTGTCAACCCCATTGAGCTGCTGCAAATCTTTTCGACAACCTCAGGGTTGACCCCGGTTTAGCCAAGGGGAACGGTTATTGCCTAGATTAGAACCTATTGGGCCCCTCGGAGCATCCACGGTTTGATCGAGCTTCAACACCTCAGCAAATCCTTCGGGGGCACAAAGCACCAGCCTGTCAAGGCCCTCAATGACCTTTCCTTACAGGTACCCGAAGGCGTCCTTTATGGCATTCTTGGCCCGAACGGATCAGGAAAGACCACATGCTTACGTATTCTTTGTACTTTGTTGGCTCCTGATTCAGGCACGGTGACGGTTTCGGGGATCGATGCCATCAGCCAGCCAAGGCAAGTACGACGCTTGCTGGGCTACGTGGCCCAGGATGTGGCTATTGACAAAATTCTAACGGGCCGCGAATTGCTAATGTTTCAGTCAGATCTTTATCATTTACCACGTAACCTGCGTGAAAAAAGAATTTCCGAATTGATTGATCTTCTCGATATGGGCGGATGGATTGATCGTCGCTGCGGATCCTATTCCGGTGGGATGCGTCGTCGCATTGACCTGGCAGCTGGTCTATTGCATTCTCCCCAGTTGCTTGTCCTTGACGAGCCTACGGTTGGTTTAGATATTGAAAGTCGTGCTGTTGTTTGGCAAGTCCTTCGCCAGCTTCGTGATCAAGGTGTAACAGTAGTTTTAAGTAGCCATTATCTTGAAGAAATCGATGCACTTGCTGATCAGTTGGCTATTTTTGATTCGGGTTCAGTCATCGCTGAAGGCACTCCGGCTGAACTCAAGAAGGCGCTTGGTGGTGAACGCGTTACCCTGAAAGTAAGGGAATTTAGTGATTTTAAGGAATCGACACATCTGCGTAATCTGTTGCTCCAATGCCCAGGTGTACGCGACATCGTCATCAACCAGTCCCAGGGATATTCCCTGAATCTACTTGTTGACAGCCAAGATGTTAGTGAGTCTGTTCGAAACCATCTAATCGAGCAGAGTATACCCGTGTTTTCCCTTACCCAGAGTCGTCCAAGTCTGGATGATGTCTACCTCCAGGCCACTGGTCGCACGCTCCTCGATGCCGAGCTCGCTGTGGCCGGCCTGCGCGATCCCAAGGCAGAACGCAAACAGTCCATGTAAAGTGGTGTAATGACAATCACTTCACCTGCTGTTCAATCGGAATCATTTGGCACTGGCGGTCAAAGGCCATTGCCCAAGGTTTCGGCGGCATCGGAGATTCTCCAAGAAACCTTGGCCTTGACCCGCCGCCTATTCCTACAATTGATACGTCGTCCATCTACATTGTTGGCCGGTATTCTTCAGCCCTTGATTTGGCTCATTTTATTTGGTGCTCTCTTCGCAAATGCTCCTGAGGGTTTGCTTCCAGGGGGTGGTACTTATGGGCGCTTTTTAGGAGCCGGTGTGATTGTCTTTACGGCCTTCAGTGCCGCTTTGAATGCGGGGCTGCCGGTTATGTTTGATCGTGAATTTGGCTTTTTGAATCGACTATTAGTAGCTCCTCTTCGTTCGCGTTCTTCAATTGTATTGGCTTCAGTTATTTATATAACACTCCTCAGTCTGATCCAAAGTATAGCAATCATAATTGCAGCTGGATTTCTGGGTTATGGATGGCCCTCTTTTGCTGGAATGTTGATTGTTATTTTGGTCCTTTCCCTGCTTATTTTTGCAGTTACTGCTTTAAGTTTGGCACTTGCTTTTAGTTTGCCAGGCCATATTGAACTTATCGCTGTTATCTTCATCAGCAATTTGCCTCTGCTATTTGCCAGTACGGCTTTAGCACCCTTGAGTTTCATGCCAAGTTGGCTATCTTGGCTTGCATCCATCAATCCATTGACTTTTGCAATTGAACCAATAAGAGCTAGCTATTCAAATGATTTTCAATTTACAGATATTGTTCTGAATGCACCTTATGGTTCCCTAAATTCTATGACTTGTATTGCCGTGCTTGCTACTCTGGCCTTGGTTTTGTTTATTGTTGTTAGGCCTTTACTTGATCGAAGGCTAAATTAAGTTATGACTTTTGTTTCTGCTTGTCTTCGACAGCTGGCCAATAAGGTACGTGGAGGTTTAATTGTTTCAGTCCAGGCACCATTAGGTTCTCCACTTCGGGATTCTTACGTGATTGCTGCCATGGCCGAGGCCTGCTTAGCCAATGGTGCAGTAGGGGTTCGTTTAGAAAGTCCTGAGCACATTTCTGCCGTACGCCAACGATGTCCTGCGGCGCTGATTGTAGGATTATGGAAGCGAACTTTAGCCCATAGCGATGTATATATAACTCCAGGCTGGCATGAGGTTCAATCGGTATGGGCAGCTGGTGCTGACATTGTGGCTTTGGATGCGACTGATCGCATCCGTCCTGATGGGGATTCACTTGAAATCCTGATGCGACGCATTCAGCAAGAACTTTCCATACCTATCATGGCAGATGTTGATTCTTTGAACTCAGGTCTCAAAGCTGCCGAATTGGGATGTACATGGGTTGGTACAACACTCTACGGTTACACAAAACTCACTGATTCTTTTTATCCTCCTGCCTGGGAACTATTGCCTCAGTTGCGTGCAGAACTACCTGCCGATGTGTTGCTGATTTGCGAAGGTGGCATCAGCAGCAGCACTGATGCAGCAAGAGCTCTTAGTGAAGGGGCTGATGCTGTGGTTGTCGGTACAGCAATTACTGGAATTGATCTTCAAGTTTCTAATTATTGCAAGGTGATTGATGAAGAGATCTCAAAAAAATTATAATCACTGTGTATGCTTATGCTAACTCGTCAAGGGATTTCGCTATGTGTTGCTTCGTTAAACTAATGTAAAAAACCAACTAAATGAAAAGTTTTTTAAATTTGAGCTCGACCTGTCATTTTCTCTAATATGACTTTATGAATAACTTTTTGATTCTTTTGAACTCTGATGTTAAGGTGAGTGAGCTATTGCTCTCTTCCGATGGCCCTGAAAGATTTTTTGATCATATTTCAGGGGGAGATGGATTGGGTTTTTTGCTGATTTCTGCTTTTGGTTTAGCCATGGCATTGGTTTATATTCCGATTCGGTTATTTTTGACAATTACAGCTAGGAGCCGTCGTCTTAAGTTGCTGCAACGTATTAGAAAGTTGCGAGAAGCTATTGCCGAGCCAATCAATAAAAATAATTAAGTTCTTTTTCGATGTGGCCTCTAGTTAGTGAATTAGTTAAATGAATGAAAGCTTAACTAATTAAAACTGTCAATACTACGTACGAGTGATTGTGGTTTGCCACTCATTGCTAGATAGATGCGTCCAATATATTCACCTAAAGCACCAAGTAATAAGCATTGTATGCCACCAAAAAAAAGGATTGAGGAGATGATGGAAGTCCAGCCAGGCACTTGTTGCTTATCAAAAATGTTTACTATTAATGTATAGACCAAGCCTGATGCCCCGATTAAAGCAGTAGAGATTCCAATCAATATAGCAATTCTCAAGGGCATCAATGAAAATCCAGTTAAAATCACTAACCATAGTCTTATCAAGCGTCGGACATTATAATTGCTTTCGCCAATATATCTTTCGTCATGATGAACATCTATGCTTGATATGGAGGAGGTTAGCTGGGAAAGAATACCATCTATGTAGACATACGGGCCTTTATAATGTGCAATATTCTTGGCCATAAGTTGACTTACACAGCGAAAGCTGGAGAGATATTCAGTACCATTAATATCAAGAAGAAACTTAGCGGTTAGATTGGCAAACAAGCTGCCCGTATTGCGCCATACAGAATGTTTTTTAGTTCTATAGTTTCCATATATAACATCATAATTATTATCTCTTGCATATTGCAACATTCGTAATGCTTCTTCTGGGGGATTTTGAAGATCATCATCTAAATTTAATACATAATCGCCATTGGCATATCTATATCCGGTTAAAACGGCGTTATGTTCTCCATAATTCCGTGTATGGCGAACAAGAATAGCGTTTATAGGTGAATTTTGTAATAAAGATTTAATTTTATTGAATGTATCATCAGGGCTTCCATCATCCACAAATACCACATTCCAGAGTTCCGTTGTAGATAGGTTTTCTAGACGTGCGAGTAGATAAGGTATACTTGATTCACTCTTATAGAGAGGAATTACAATGGTAAAATCATACTCTTTGTCAATCATGATCAATCTCTATAGTAAGGGAACGGATTCGTAAGAAAAATATGAATAATGGCATATTCAATGGCAAAAGGTTTTGATAAATTCACAAACTTTTCTAATGTCTTTGGATTTTAGGTATGGGTTGAGAGGTAATGTTAAAATTTGTTGGACGATTGTTTCTGTATTTGGTAGTTGATGAAGACTAGGGTAGTTATTGAGTATGTAGGGATGCTTGTGGCATGGTAAAGCATAATGTAAGCCAAGGGGGATTTCTGCTTGTTTTGAAGCTTCCATAAGTTTATTTCTTAGACTTGGTTGTAATTGAATCACATAGAGATGATAGCTGTGATTCCAATGGTCTTGATCAGATGGTAAATCAATAATTTGATTACCAAGGTATGGCTCCAGCTCAGAATTATAGAGTGCTGCCAGTTCACGTCGTCTTTCAATTTGTAAGTCAAGATTATGTAGCTTTCCAGATAACAATAAGGCTTGAAATTCATCTAGGCGGCTGTTGACTCCAAAATTGACTGCTTCCCTGTTGTCATTCCAGCCATAGAATCGCATCTGTCTCGCTATCTCTAGCTGATTTTGGTGAATTCTTGGATTGACAACTAACATGCCTCCATCACCCATTGCTCCTAGATTTTTGGTTGGGTAGAAACTGAATGCAGCAAAATCACCAAAGGTCCCGACGCGGTAATTGCGATAAAGACTTCCTGTTGCTTGGGCACAATCTTCAATAAGGGTTAGATTATTTAGCTTGCAGAGAGATTGAATTGATTCAAGATCACAAACTTCTCCATAAAGATGAACAGCTATTACTGCTTTAATGCTTTTACATATACTTAAAGTATGGGCTAATGTCTCGGCACTGATTACAGGTCGATCACTCTGAACATCAATAAAAATGGGGATGGCGGCAACTCTTAAAACTGCCGCAACCGTTGCGTAGGCCGTATGAGCAGGGAGAGCCACGTGATCACCCGCCTGTATCCCTGCAGCACGTAAGGCAAGTTCAAGCGCATCAGTACCATTTCCGACTCCAATACAATGAATAGCTTCAATATCATGAGATAACCACTTAGCGAAATCAGATTCAAATTGTTTTACTCCCGGACCAAGAATTAATTGACCTGTATTAATAATACTTTGTATGGCTTCGTCGATAATAGATTGATGGAATTTGGTATCTTTTTGAGGAAAATTGATCCTGTCTTGGAAGCTCATGGAAGGTTGGATTGGCTTAGATGTAAATCGAAAGATGATCAGAATAGTAGTCTAGAGTCCTGCGTAGGGTTTGCTCAAGGGTTATGGCAGGTTCCCAACCGGTCGTATCTTTGAAGCGCCTAAAGGACGAATGGTAGTCGCCAATATCAATTTTTTTTCTTTCTGGGGGATATGCCATGATTTTGATCTCGCCACTCCCATGGATGTTTCTCATCATGTTGGCAAGCTGGAGCAAGCTAACCTTTTCTTCACTACCAAGGTTGAAAACTTTGCCAAAACAGTTGCTATCTTGAGAGGCAATCAACAAAGCCTGTATAACATCTTCAACATCATTGAAGTCTCTTAATTGCTCACCACCCCAGACTTCAATTGGTTCACCTTCAAGAATTTGACGGACCCAAATACCAACAAAGGTTTGCTTCGCATCTTTGATTCGCATTCGTGGACCAATCGTATTGGTTAGCCTAAGTATACAAGTGTGAATGCCATGCACTTTGCCATATAGACCATAATAAAGCTCTGCTGCATACTTATGGATGCCATTGATGTCCACAGGATTGATGCTGTGATTTTCGTCGACGGGTAAATAGCTTGGTTTGCCATAAATTTGACGTGTGCTTGCAAATATGATGCGAATATCGGGGTTAAATTGTCGACAGATTTCAAGTAAATTGAGTTGGGCCATGCAGTTTATAGACAGATCTGTGTGGGGATCTTTCATGGAATCCATGTGGCTTGTCTGACCAGCAAGATTAAATAAAATATCAACATCTTTGATCAATGGACGCATAGAATAGCTGTCTCTGATATCGGAAAGATTTATTCTGACCTTATCTTTAACGGGCTCAAGATTATGTAAACAACCACCATATTCAGGGATGAGGCTGTCGATGACTGTTACATCAGCTCCCAGTTCTACTGCGCGAATAGCCAGAGTAGAACCTATAAAGCCAGCCCCTCCAGTAATTAATACTTTTTTCCCCTGCCATGAGGATGATTGAGGCTCGGGCGTGCCCATGATTGTGGTTAACATTTGGGGAGATTTAACCTTCGCCCATCAAGACTGAATATTAATGTAAATTGTTTTACCTGTCAAGTGGGTAGGTAATGTTTCAATGCCTTTGCTAATGCCCTAACTTGACCCGCAAGCTCCCGCAATGGCACGCACTTGGCAACCAGATCTGGAAGTTGGCCCTGCCGCAGAATGGCATTTTGCTCTGGCAAGGGCTTTCCTCCTTTGATTTTACCGGTTTGTTTTGGACAGAAGAGCTTTGTGCGGCTGCTTTGGAGCAGGCTTGATTCTGCCTTCCCTATGGGGCGCTGTCCCCCCGGTTGGGGCCAAGAATCTAGACTGGTTCGAGGTCCGGCGTACAAGCCCGATCAGTAAAGCAATTGACATCATCTTGTTGCCATTATTGCCGACATGATGGTAATGGCCACCTAGTTGCTTTGACTCAACGACAAAACCGACTTGCTGCTGCACCAGCAAGATCTTGATGGTTATCAGCGAGGCATAGTAGATCGCTCGACTGCTGGATAGAGAATTCAGATGGATTATGCCAACTACCGCGAGACAAGTCAAAGAACTAGGGCGGGAATAGGCTAGGCGGTAATCCGTGTAGAGGATAAGATAAATATTTGCCGACCCTGGCCGTCATTGCACTATATACTTGGCCCATCCTGTTGAAGTCACCATCACGCCGGTTGCTGTTTTAATCGCCGAGCTCTTGCCAAATAGGTCATCTTCTACCTTGGACGAGATAGGGCGATGCTTTTAGAAGGATTGGCCAGTAGTCGCCCCGTGGCCAGCGCTACTCCCCGCAATGGTGACATGGTCGCAGGAGGACGGTTTCACAGGCATGTTTGAGATTCTACTGGATTAACGTCTTGTCTGATAATTTGATACAGGTATCAGAGGTGCTCTCCAGGCCTCTCATTTAGATAAAAATGCCAAGTTTTGCCTTGGCCACTTCTGTATTTCGCTGCTAAAGGTGATTTTAATTGAAAGCAATGTCTGATTATATTGCAGGCAGACGATCGCCAACTGCTGCACCTAAGGTTTTGTCATCAGCGCATCACCATGCCACCGTCCACCTGCAGTACTTGGCCAGTGATATAGCTTGCGGCTGGATCGGCTGCAAGGAAGCGGACGACGCCGGCCACTTCTTTTGTGCTACCCATTCTGCCAAGGGGGATAGAGCGAAGGATTGCTTCGCTTTCCAGTTCTTTGGTCATGTCAGTGGCTATAAATCCTGGAGCAACAGCATTCACGGTCACACCTCTGCTGGCGAATTCAGCGGCAGAACTGCGGGTTAAACCAATCACGCCTGCTTTGGCTGCACTGTAATTGGCTTGGCCTGGATTGCCCATCAAAGCCACAACCGAAGTGATGTTGATAATGCGTCCGCTTCTGGCTTTGAGCATGGGCCGGCTAACGGCTCGGCTGCAAAGAAAAACTCCGGTGAGGTTGAGGTCGATCACACTTTGCCAATCTGCAGTCTTCATGCGCATCAACAGGCCATCTTTGGTGATGCCAGCATTGTTGACAAGAATATCGATTCGCTTTTCCCGTTCCATGATTTGTTTAACCATCGCTTCCACTTCATCTTCGTTGGCGACGTTGGCCTTCAGGCTCCAGGCCTTGCCACCGGCCTCTGCTGTGGAGTTCACCAGGGCCGCTGCCGCCGTTTCGGAGTGGGCATAATTCACGATAACGGTTGCCCCTGCAGCTGCCAATTCAGCGGCGATCGCGGCACCGATACCCCGGCTGGCACCCGTTACCAGGGCGGTTTGGCCAGTCAGGGGGTGGGAATGGGACATCGAGCCGCCGAGTTTCGCTGCTGATCGTATGTCGCCCTAGCTGACTCTGTCTGCTGGGGCATCAGGCCGGCATCACTGCCACATCCACCAAGGCCTCTCCAAGAAGATCCCTTAATCGGCTCAATTGCTCCTGGCTACCCATCACAACTAGGAGCTGTCCGGGTTCAAGGCGTACGTGCCCACCGGGGTTGGCAATCAGTGAAGGGGCGAACTTCCCTTCCCTGATATCCCCTTCGGGGTTGCGTACGGCCAGCACCAGGGCACCACTGCGACGGCGCAGATGCAGATCTTCCAGGCTGGCTCCCTGCAGCTCTCCTAGGCGCTTGGGATCGGCACTGAGCTGAAATTCCTCAACCTCGCACTCCGAGCCCGCCAGCAGCTCCATGAAACTGACGGCCAGGGGTCTGAGGGCTGTGGCGGCCATGGTGCGACCCCCAGCAACGTAGGGGCTTACCACCTGGTCAGCTCCGGCTAGCCTCAGCTTGCGTGCGGCCTCATCGCTGTCCGCGCGGGCGATCAACCGGCAACCCGGTGCCAAGCCCCTGGCACTGAGGACAACATAGAGATTGGCAGCGTTGCTGCTCAGGGCCGCCACCAGGCTGCGGCAGTGTTGGATGCCTGCTTCCATCAGGGTTTCATCCAACGTGGCATCCGCCAGCAACACCGGCAGCCCTCGTTCTTCGGCTGCCTCCTTGCTGGCCGGATCGGTTTCAATCACCAGCAACCGCACCCCCTCACGGTTGAGCTGTTCGGCGATTTCGCGACCGATGCGGCCATAGCCGCAAAGAATGACGTGATTGTTCATGCGACTGATCCAACGGCGAAGGCGGCGATCCCGAAGGTGCCTGAAATAACCTGACTCAGCCAAACCCAGCAGGCTACGGATGGTGAGTTGCACAACAACCAGTCCACCGGCGATCAGAAAAGCCGTCACCACCCGGCCCGAGGCCGTCAGGACCTTGGTGTGGGAGTCACTGAAGCCGAGGGTGCTGAGGGTGATCAGCACCATCCAATAGCAGTCCCCCCAATCCCAGCCTTCCGTGAACTTATAGAGACCGGCGGCCAGATTCACCAATCCCCCCAGGGACAGGATCGGCAGCAGCCAGGATCGCCTAGATCGGCTTAATGGCGGGCGTCTCCAGCGCATCCGCCAGCTCCGAGGCCAGTTCATCGCTTGGCCAGGGAGCTGGTCTTGTGGTCAGCCAAGGCCCAGGGCTCCGAGCACGTTGTCCACACTCACCTGGGCCAGCGGTGTGGTTCCGCCTAGCCCGGTCACCCCCTCCCTTACTGGCAAGTCCTCCGCCCTGGCGCCAAGGGCCACCAAGGGCACGCCGCAGAGCAGTGCCAATTCAATGCTGACAGGATCACTGGCCAGCACTACGTCGCTTGCGGCCACCTGGGCGGCCCTTTGGGACCATGGGGCTCCGGGGGGGAGACTTTGTTGAACCCTGAGATCGTTAAGTCTTAACTGGATTTGTTGTGTCACAGTGCCCCAGTTTGTCCTGGGCCAGTCTTGGGGGCCACCCTCTGGAGCCAAAAGCAGCACGGGGCCCTGGCCTGGGGGAAGGGATTTGGAGGCTCTTTCAAGATTCGATTTAGGTAGCAGCAGGCGAAAGGCCTGGGCGTCCAGTTGAACGCCGATGGGAGCCAGATAGGGCGCCAGTCTCTGGGGGGGCCAGCCCTGGTCCAAGGGCTTGACCTTTTCGGTGGCTGAGAAGCCGGAGGCGGCCAGCCGCTTGGGGATATGGCTCATGGACAGCATTAAATCCACCTGGCGTCCCTGGGCCAGGTTGATACAGGCCTGGAAATCGGGATCCCGAACGGATCCCATCAAGTTGGTCCAGTCGGCAAGAGTGGCATCCGTGTAGTTGAAGGGGATCACCTTCTCAACGGCGGGTACCAGTTCCCAGATACCGCCGACCGAGGCAGGACAGGCCACTTGGATCTGGAACTTCAGCTGCTGGGCTGTTGCTGCCACCGCCGGCAGGGCCTGGAGCTGCCGGATGGCATCCCCTGGAATCAGAAATAAAGCGCGCATCGAGCCTCGGCTGGGCGGTGGATGGGACCGCCGCCTGATTGTATGGAGAGGAATCCCAGCGGTTTGCTACCGAGGTTGGAAATCCAGTGCATTTGCTGATTGCGGCTGCCGGCAGTGGCCGGCGTATGGGGGCGAACGGCAACAAATTGCTGCTTCCCCTTGCTGGCCGCCCCTTGCTGGCCTGGACCCTGGAGGCGGCCCTCGCCTGTGGGGCTATCCGCTGGATCGGTGTGGTGGGTCAGCCGGTCGATGCGGAAGCGATTGCGGCCCTGGTGGCGGAGGTCCGCCAGGATTCAACGGCCCGATCGCCTTTGGCACCAGTGGTCTGGATCGTGGGGGGCGACACCCGCCAGGATTCGGTACGTCTGGGCCTGGCGGCCCTGCCGGCTGACGCCAAACAGGTCCTTATTCACGATGGCGCCCGCTGTCTGGTCGAACCAGAGCTGTTGCATCGTTGTTGCGCGGCCCTCGGCGCAGCGACCCTGGCCGGGGCCGGCATAATTGCCGCCACCCCGGTCACCGACACCATCAAGGAGGTGGGGGAGGGCGGCCGCATCAACGGGACCCCCGATCGCTCGCTGTTGTGGGCTGCCCAGACGCCCCAGGGCTTTGCGGTGGATCCCCTGCGTCAGGCCCATGCCAAGGCCGAAGCCCGGGGCTGGACCGTGACCGACGATGCTGCCCTGTTCGAGCGACTGGGCTGGCCGGTGCATGTGTTGGAGGCCCCACCTTCCAACATCAAAGTCACCACCCCCTTCGATCTCACCGTGGCCGAGGCCGTGCTCAAGACACGTGGTAGCCGGCCCCCCCAACCGGGCCCTGGCCCAAGCGCCTGCGGTTGAGGTCCCGGCGAGGGGCCTGCTAGGCAAGAGCGGACCAACGGTGTTCGAACGCGATGGGATCTATTTGGAGCCAATGGCAGATATGGGCTGTGTTGGCGGCCGTCACCGCTGCTTTGACTTCCCTGTTGGCCAAGATAGGGGTGCAGGGGGTACCCAGCAATCTGGCTACCCTGCTGCGCACTGTGGTGGTTCTATTGTTGCTTGTGGCAGTGGTGTTTGGCCGGGGTGAATGGCAATCACCCCTCGATTTGCCCCGTCGCAGTTTGTTGTTTTTGCTGTTTTCCGGTTTGGCCACCGGGGTGTCCTGGTTGTGTTGGTTCCGGGCGATTCAGCTGGGCCCGTTGGCACAGGTGGCCCCGATCGACAAGTTGAGCGTCGTGATCGTGGCGGCTTTCGGGGTGGTTTTGCTGGGGGAAAGCCTCAACCCCTGGCAGTGGCTGGGCGTGGCGCTGATGAGTGGGGGTGCGGTGTTGGTGGCCTGGCCCTGAGCCGGCCAGATTCCCTGGGGCCCGGCAAGCTGAGTGGGTGAACGCCGTTCTTATGTTGAGCGCCCAGCTTTTCCGCCTGGAACCGATTTGGAGCCGGGTTTATCGCCATCGCCGCATCCGAGGCGGTTGGTTCCGGGCGGTTGGGGCCCTCTTGCTGGCCGTATTGCTGGGGCTTTGGGCCGCTCCCGCAATGGCGCTGGCGGCGGCCCCGCCGCCGTCCCCGAAGTTGGCGCTCCAGGCGGCGGCGCCTGGAGCTAATCCAGGGGCTAGTTCCTCCTCTCCCCAATGGGTCACCTTGGACGGCCGGCGCATCCTCGAACTGCGTTCGGTGGCGGGTGCCCAGAGCCTGGAATCGGTGGCCAACCGCGGTTCGGCGTTGCTGCAGACACTGGCCCAAAAAGGCACGGTCGCCCCGGAGCAATTAGTGGTCCAGGAGGACCCTCCTTATTCGATGATTGGAGTGATTGACGTCAAGGGCCAGTTCAAGCCCTACCTGGCGGTGGATGATCGGGCCGGCCGCGCCTTTGAAATCAGCCGCCAAGAGCTGGCCGAGTTGTATCGGGACCAGTTGCGGGGCGCCATCCGCCAGTACCGCAGCACCCACAGTCTCACCTCCTGGTTAAGGGGTACGGCCCTGGCCTTGCTGGTCCTTGGGGCTTATCTGCTCTGGCTGCGCCTGCAAGGGGATTTTAACCAACGCCTGCGCGAGGGAATTCTCCGGGGGACCACCCCCTGGCTGAGGGGGGTGAGCTTGGCAGGTAGCCAAGTGCTGGACAGCGAACAGGCGCGTGGCGCCGTGCTCCTGGTGCTGAGGGTCCTGCACTGGGGAGTTTTGCTTCTGGCCAGCTACCTGATGATTCCGCTGTTGCTCGGCTTTTTTCCGCCGACCCAGGGAATCGCTGAGGGGCTGCGGGGCCATATCCGTTTGGTTTTGGACGGGGTGCTGGAGGGGGTGGTCGCAGCCATTCCAAATCTGCTGGCAATTGCCCTGATTTTGCTGTTCACCCGTATGGCGATGCGGGCTTGCCGCACTTGGTTTGCGGCGATTGAGCGCGGCCGTTTGCAGTTTCCTGGCTTCTACAGGGAATGGGCCCGGCCCACGGGCCGCTTGGTAGCGGCGGCGATTCTGGTGGCCGGACTGGTTTCCGCCTATCCCTACATTCCCGGATCCGAGAGCAAGGCCTTCCAGGGGGCGGGGCTGTTCGTTGGCGTTTTGGCGGCCCTGGGGTCCAGTGCGGTGGCCACCAATGTCATCAGTGGGCTGATGCTGATCTACACCCGTGCTTTCCGTGAAGGCGATCGGGTTGAAATCAATGATGTGGTTGGGGTCGTACAGGATCGCGATTTACTGGTGACTCGTATCCAGACGCCACGTAACGAATTGGTCAGCATTCCCAACGCTACGGTGATTGGTGCTTCGATTGTCAACTTCAGTTTTTCGCGCCGGGAGATTGCCAAACCCGTGGCGCTGGCGACCACGATCACCATCGGCTACGACATTCCTTGGCGCCAGGTGCATGCGCTGTTGTTGAAGGCCGCCTGGGCGGTCCCAGGCATAGCGGCTGATCCCCAACCGTTTGTGCTGCAGATTTCCCTCAACGATTTCAATATCAGTTATGAGCTCAATGCCAGCGTCAGGGATGTCATGACTTATCGGGAAACCCTTTCGGATTTGCTGGCGTCGATTCAGGATGTTTTTGCCGAGGCCGATGTGGAAATTCTTTCGCCGACCTATGAGTGCAACCGTGATGGCAGTGCCCGCACCGTGCCGCCGCTGCCAAGCTTGGATGGCCTCAGGCATCGGCCAGGCTGAGACGGCCTGAACGTCCGTCCAGCCTGGCCAGGCTTCCCAGGGGAAGGGCCCCATTGCCAGGCCAATGCCCTACCGGGAGTTGGGCCACTACAGGAATGCCCAGGTCGGCGGTGCGCTCCCGTAACACCTGTTCGGCCGTGAAATAGTGGTGGCTCGGTTGGTCGTTGCGGTCTTGGTCGACGCAGTCGCGAAAGTTGCCGAAGCCGATTCCGGCCAGTTGTTGTAACGCACCGCAGAGTCGCCAGTGGGTCAGCATCCGCTCCAGTCGGTAGGGCGCTTCTGCCACGTCTTCGAGCACCAAAATGGCTCCCCGCAGATCCGGCAGATGACGGGTCCCCAACAGGTGGGTGGCCACGGTGAGGTTGGCGGCCAGTAGGGGACCTGTCGCCACGCCGCTTTGCCAGCCTTCCCCCTCCAGATCCGGCAGTGGTTCACCGAATAGCAGGGCCCTTAAACGGTCCTGGCTCCAGGTGGGTTCGGCGGCAAGGGTGGTGAGCAGGGGGCCATGGATGGCGCCGCCTCGCCCCCGGGCCAGCCGTTCCCACAGCAGGGAGGTGACGTCCGAAAAGCCCAGCAACCAGGCGTTGTGGTCGGGCAGGTCCTGTTCGAGCAGCCGCGCCGCACCCCAGCCGCCCCGGACACAGGCCAACAATGCCGCCCCAGCCTGGCTGCTGGTGTCACCGGGATGGAGGTCGGCGGCCCGTTGCTGGTCTGTGCCGGCCAGGAATCCCCAGCGACGTCCCACCAGTTCGGGCCGTTCTTCCACCTCCAGTCCCCAACTCCGCAGTACCCCCATGCCCAGCTGCAGCCGTTCGCCCGTTTCAAGGGCCGAACTGGCAGCCACCAGACGTACGCGGTCTCCGGACCGGAGCGGTTTGGGGTGGCTCAGGGGAGCAGCCATGGTCAGCGGCAGGCGAGGGGATCACTGCGGCACGATCAGCGCCAGCAGCATCAAGGCCCCCAGCATGACTTGATGGGTGAAATGCACGCCGTAGGCGGCCCGCGGCAGATCGGGGCGCCTCAGGATCGACGCCTCCCGTTGCATCCCCCAGGTGGCCGCGATCCAGAGCAGCCAGAATTCGGGCATGGCGATGCCCCGCAACCAGGCAGCCGTGGCCAGGGAAGCGGCGGTCAGGCCGTAGCAGCAGGCGACCACTAGGGGCGCATGGCGACCCAGGGTGAGGGCGCTGCTCCGCACCCCGACGCGTCGGTCGTCCTCCCGGTCACTCATCGCATAGACGGTGTCGAAGCCGAAGGTCCAGCAAAGGGTGGCGAACCAGGTGAGGGCTAGGGCCGCTCCGGCGAGTTCGCCGCTGGCTGTGGCCCAGGGAATCAACACCGCAAAGCCCCAGCAGCAGGCCAGGACCAGCTGGGGTAGGGGAAACCAGCGCTTGGCGGAGGGGTAAAGCAGCACAGGGGGCAGGGCTGCCAGGGCCAAGGGCAGGGCCAGATTCCGGCCTGGGGTGGGCAGGGCCAGGACCACCAGCAGGGCGACCACCA
>Ga0209299_1000455_pt1 | contig 23126 bp, 24 predicted proteins | sample S_140806_MF_Meta_FD_187326 | JGI IMG/M metagenome (GOLD analysis project Ga0209299, IMG submission 187326) | Freshwater microbial communities from Lake Simoncouche, Canada to study carbon cycling - S_140806_MF_MetaG (SPAdes) (version 2) | ecosystem: Environmental > Aquatic > Freshwater > Lake ...
ACCGGCCGGTGCCGCTGGCCTTCAGCTTCTGCAGCGCCAAGGGCCTCCACCCCCTGCTCAACGACGAAGGCACCGGCCTCCATCCCAACTGCAAGGTATGGCGGCCTCCCAAGACCACCCGCCGCAAGGGGCCGAAGGAGGCCCGCCCGCCCCAACCGGAGGCGCCGCCCATTGCCTTCGTGGTGGCCCAGATGGCGGAGCGCGAGATGCTGCCGGCCATCTATTTCATCTTCAGCCGCCGCGGCTGCGATAAGTCGGTGCGCGACCTGGGCAAGGTGTGCCTGGTGAATCCCGCTGAGCAGGCGCGTATCCGCGTGCGGCTCGATGCCTTCGTGGCGGCCACCCCTGAGGCGGTGCGGGAGGGTCATGCCGATCCGCTGCTGCGTGGGATCGCCGCCCACCACGCCGGCGTGCTGCCGGCCTGGAAGGAGCTGATCGAGGAGTTGTTCCAGCAGGGTCTGATCAAGGTGGTGTTCGCCACCGAAACCCTGGCCGCCGGCATCAACATGCCGGCCCGCACCACGGTGATCTCGGCCCTCTCAAAGCGCACCGAGCGGGGCCACCGGCCCCTGATGGGCAGTGAGTTCCTGCAGATGGCGGGGCGGGCCGGCCGCCGCGGCCTGGATTCCCAGGGCTACGTCGTCACCGTGCAGAGCCGCTTCGAGGGGGTGCGTGAGGCCGGCAGCCTGGCAACCGCGCCCGCCGATCCGCTGGTGAGCCAGTTCACCCCGAGCTACGGCATGGTGCTCAACCTGCTCCAGCGCTACGACCTGGCCAAGGCGAAGGAGCTGGTGGAGCGCAGCTTCGGCCGCTACCTCGCCACCCTCGATCTGGCAGACGACGAGGCCCGCATCGCCGAACTCTCCGCCCAACTGGCCTCCCTGGAAAGCAGCGGCGGCGATGTGCCCTGGGACGACTTCGAGGACTACGAGAAGGAACGGGGCAGGCTGCGGGAGGAGCGGCGCCTGCTGCGGATCCTGCAGCAGCAGGCCGAGGAAACCCTGGCCCACGAGCTCACCCTGGCGCTCCAGTTCGCCAGCGAGGGCACCCTGGTGAGCGTGAAGGCGCCCCAGCTCCGGGGCCGGGTGACCCCGGCGGTGGTGGTGGAGAAGGTGCAGGGTTCTGGTCAGTTCCCCCTGCTGCTCTGCCTCACCGACGAGAACGTGTGGGTCCTGCTGCCCTGCTCGGCGGTGGTGAGCCTCCATGCCGAGCTCAGTTGCCTGCAGGTGTCCCAGCTGGAGCCGCCCGAACTGCGCCACGGGGGCGAACTGCGCCATGGCAACCAGGAGAGCGGCGGCCTGGCCCTGGCGGTGGCCTCGATGGCCCGCCGCCACGACATGCACACCCCCCGCTACGACCTGGCCGGTGAGGTGCAGACCCAGGGCCAGCTGGTGCGGGAGCTGGAGGAGGCGATCGAGCAGCACCCGGCCCACCGCTGGGGCGACCGCAAGCAACTCAAGAAGCACCGCCGCCGCACCGAGGAACTGGCGGCCGAGCTGGAGGAGCGGCAGCGGCTGCTGCACTTCCGCGCCAACCGCCACTGGGACACCTTTCTTTCCCTGATCGACATCCTGCGCTTCTTCGGCGGCCTCGACGGCGACGAGGGCCTCGATCCCACCGAGGTGGGCCGCACCGTGGCCGCCCTGCGGGGCGACAACGAGCTCTGGCTGGGCCTGGCGCTGATGAGCGGCCACCTCGATGAGCTCGATCCAGCCGAACTGGCGGCCGTGCTGGAGGCGATCTCCACCGAAGTGAACCGCCCCGACCTGTGGTGCGCCTGGCCGCCGCCACCGGCCGCCGAGGAAGCCCTCCACGATCTGCGCGGCCTGCGTCGCGAGCTGCAGCGCCAGCAGGAGAGCCGCTCGGTGGTGGTGCCGGTGTGGTGGGAGCCGGAGCTCACCGGCCTGGTGCATGCCTGGGCCAGCGGGGCCAGTTGGGGAGAGGTGATCGCCGCCACCTCCCTCGATGAGGGCGATGTGGTGCGGGTGCTGCGCCGCACCGTGGACCTGCTGGCCCAGATCCCCTATTGCGAGGCGATCAGCGAACGGCTCCGCACCAATTCCCGCCGCGCCCTCAAGGCAATCAACCGCTTCCCGGTCTGCGAGATCGAGGACCTGCTGCAGGGCGCGCCCCTAGATCCGGCCACCGAGCGGCCCCCAACTCCAGCGGTGGTCGGCGACAGCGCCGATACCCCGGAAACCTGAGTGCTCCAGGGCATGGCCAACCGGAGACCCCTGCTATGTTCCGGCCCCGATCGCACCGGGATGCCGTGAGCCAGAGCCCAGGGGTTGCCCCCCGCGCCACCGGCCGCTCGCGGAGCACCCCCAGAGCGGATGCTCCGGCCACCTACCGCCCGGAGATCGATGGCCTGAGGGCCGTGGCGGTGCTGGCGGTGATCCTGCACCACCTGAGCCCCCGCCTGCTGCCCGGCGGCTACTTGGGCGTGGATGTGTTCTTCGTGATCTCGGGCTTCGTGATCACCGGCTCCCTGGCCCAGCGGCCCGCCAGCGGCCTGGGCGATCTGATGCTGGGTTTCTATGGCCGCCGCATCCGGCGCCTCCTGCCGGCGCTACTGGTCTGCGTGCTGATCAGTGCGCTGGTGCTGTGCCTGGTGAATCCCGATCCGGGCCAGATGCTCGGTGTCGGCTGGCGGGCCCTGTTCGGCACCTCCAACCTGATCCTGCACCGGCAGGCGGTGGATTACTTTCGCCCCGCCGCCGAACTCAACCCCTTCACCCAGACCTGGTCGCTGGGGGTGGAGGAGCAGTTCTATCTGCTCTTCCCGCTGCTGGTGTGGTTCAGCGGCTTCGCCCGCACCGGGCGCGATGGCAGCCGGCGTCTGCTCTGGCTGCTGATCCCGCTGGTGGTCGCGTCGTTCGGAGTGTTTGTGCATCAGCTGGGGGTGGATGTGTCGGCGGCGTTCTTGCTGTTGCCCGGCAGGTTCTGGGAGATGGGGGTGGGCTGCCTACTCTGGCTGGCCCTGGCCCTGCGCAAACCCACCGCACCGGATTCGCCCCCCACCACCGCACCGTCGGAGGCCATTCCTGGCGGCAGGGTCGGCATCGCCGCGCCGATCCCCCTGCCGCTGCCCCTGACAGCCCTGCTGGCCCTGGTCGCCGTGACCGCCCTGCCGCTGCCCTTCGGGGTGGTGCCGGTGGCCTCCGCCGTGGCCCTTACGGCCCTGCTGCTGGGCTCGGTGCGAGCCGGCACCGCCGCCCATGGCCTGCTCAGCCGCCCACCGGTGGTATTCCTCGGGCTGATCTCCTATTCCCTCTATCTCTGGCACTGGAGCGTGCTCACCCTGGCCCGCTGGACCGTGGGCGTGAGCGCCACCACCATCCCCCTCCTGGTGGGGCTGATGCTGGCGCTGGCGGTGATCTCCTGGCGCTGGGTGGAGGAACCGCTGCGCCGCTCCCCCTGGTGGCCGGAGCGGTGGCAGGTGGTGGCCACGGGCCTGCTGCTGGCGGCCCTGGGAACGGGGCTGCTCCAAGCCCTCACCCGCCAAGGCAGCGCCCTCGTCTTCCGGGGTGACCGCAACGCCGCCCTGGTGGACCCCTCAGCCCCCGCCGCCGCTAAACCAGCGGACTGCTCAGGGCCGGGCCACGGCCGGCTGTTGTTCGCAGGCGACAGCCATGCCCACGTGTTCATGAGTGCCGCTGACCACCTCTGCCGCCGCCACGGTCTCGGCTACGGCGAAGCCGCCACCGTGGGGATGCCCTATCCGGCCCTGCACTACACCAATCCCGCCACGGGCATGACGCGGGACGACGCCCTCACCTTCGCCCTAGTGGAGGAGCGGCGCTGGGCTTCGCTGCTGGCCGACCTCCCCGAAACCGCTGGCCCCCGCAACGCGCTGGTGCTGGCCCTGCGCTGGCCGCTCTACTTCGACCCTGGCTTCCTGCCCGACAGCGCCCTGCGGCGCACCAACCACTTCGATCCGATCAGCGACCTGCCGCTCAGCCGCAGTGAGGCCCTCAGCCGCTGGATTGAAGGGGTGGATGAGATCGCCGCCGCCAACCCCGGCACCCCGATCGTGCTGCTGCTGCCCACGCCGGAGTTCGGCGGTGGGGTGCCGATGGAGCTCTGCCAACCCCAGTGGTTCCGCCCCCATCCGCCCCAGGAGTGCCTCACCGGCCTCGATCGCCGCGGCCTGGATCGGCTGAGCACCTATCTGAAGGAGCGACTCCAACCCTTGGTGGCCCGGCACCCCCATCTGGTGCTCCACGACCCCCTCGATGCACTCTGCCCGCCGCGCACCGGGCGCTGCCCGCGCCTGCGCGATGGGCGGCTGCTCTATTCCGATGGCGATCACCTCACGGGCTTCGGGGCCTCCCTCGTGCTCGACGACCTAGTGACTTCCCTGCGCCGCCAACAGCGGCTTCCCGCCACCGCTCCCGCCTCGGCCACCAAGGCAGCCCCGGAGCCAGCGCGACCCTGACAGGGAGTTGCAGTTGCTGTTGTGCTTCGCTCTGCTGGCGAACGACTCCCCCCGCGAACCCCAGCCTCTTCTATGGGGGCTTCGTGCGCAGCCGCAACGTGCTCAACACCATGATGATGGGCTTTCCGCCATGGCCGTGGTGAGCGTGCTCTGGGTGCTACTCGGCTACAGCCTCGTCTTTGCGCCGAGCACGGGTCCCTTGGCGCCCTTCATCGGCGGCCTGCAGCGCGGGCGGGCTTGTCCAACTGGGCCGAACCGGCTTCGTGGTGCTCTGGGTGGGGGTGGGTACTTACGTGGTGTTCACGCTGATCCGCCAGGTCTTGCCCCTAAGGGTGAGCGCTCTCAGTGAGCAGCAGGACCTCGACATCAACGCCCACGGCGAGGAGGCCTACAACGGCGAGTTCACCGGCTGAGGACTTTGAGCCCGGGCCGCCTCAACGGTTGCCCGGCCGCAGCACCAAGGCCACCACGGCAAGCAAAAGCGTGGTGCTCACCACGGCATACACCACGTCGGCCTGGGCGATCCAGAAGCTGGCGATCAAGGGCATGGCAGGCAGGGGCAGGGAAGGCCGCACCCTGGCTTAGAAACTCACCACCGCATTCACCCCCAGAGCCAGGGCATTGGGGGTGGAGGGATTGCCGCCGGGATGGATCAGATACTGAACGCCCGGCTGCAGGCTCAGACCCGGCAGCACCTGGATGGCATAGGAGAGTTCGAGCGTGAGCTCGCTCACCTGCGGGCGGATCGCAGGATCGAGTAGCGCCTGGGCTTGCTGCTGCCGGCGGAGATCGCCGCTGTAGCCGCCGTAGGCCACGCCAAGGGCGAGCACATCCTTGGGGCGGCTGGCCAGGGGGCCATTGGCCACCACGCCCGTGCTGAAGAAGAACGGCATCGGACTCACGGCCTGGTCGGGGGCGGCCACCAGGCTGCCGAACACCCCACCTGGCGCCCCTCGCTCCTGGCTCCCAGCGTGGCCACCGCTTGGTCGGCCACCACATAGAAGCCATGGCGGCCGGAGCTGGAAGTGTTCGTGTTGTAGGCCGGCACCGAGCCGCCCAGCACAAAGCCGCCCAGCTTGATGTTGCCGGGAAGGGCCGGATTGTGCATCTCAATGGCCACACCTACGTTCCCTCGCAGGCCAACAACCTCTACATCTTCCCCGCCGTTGGACTGGCCATCCTGGCCACCAACGCCAAGGTGGTCACCGATGAAATGTTCATCGAGGCGGCCCATGCCGTGGCCGACCAGGTAACCGCCGAGCAGCTCAAGCTGGGCATGCTCTTCCCGCCCCAGTCGGAGGTGCTGGAAGTGGCGATCCACACCGCCACCCGGGTAGCCAAGCTGGCGTTTGACAGGAACCTGGCCCAGGTGGCCCGGCCGGACGACATTGAAGCCCTGGTCCGCAGCCACGTCTACACGCCCAGCTACGCCTAGAGGAATGGAGCGATCACTGATCGCCCTGCCGATCAGCGATCGCTATTCCCGGCTAGTGCAGCTTCACGTTTCTCTCCAGCCAGGTCCTTAACGGGCCTGGCTTTGCGGTGTAGTGGGGGTTTGACCACCACGCCTTCAGATCCCCAGCCGCTCCCAGATCACCGCCAGGTTGGCCTGGTGCAGGTCGGTGGAGAAGCAATCGGCCAGCTGCTCGGGGCTGAGGCGGGCCGTCAAGTCCGCGTCAGCCTCGAGGTTGGCGCGGAAGTCGCCGCCTTCGGTGTTCCAGGCGGTGTGGGCGTTGCGCTGCACGATTCGGTAGGCCTCCTCGCGGGCCAGGCCGCTCTCCACCAGCGCCAGCAGCACCCGCTGGCTGAACACCACACCGCCGTAGACATTCATGTTGCGGGCCATGTTCTCGGGGTAGACCCCCAGGCCCTTCACCACCTCGGCCATCTCCCGCAGCATGAAGTGCAGGGTCACCGAGCAATCGGGCAGCATCATCCGCTCCACCGAGCTGTGGCTGATGTCGCGCTCATGCCAGAGGGCGCAGTTTTCCAGGGCCGCCACGGTGTAGCTGCGCAGCACCCGGGCCAGGCCACCGATGCGCTCGCTGCGGATCGGATTGCGCTTGTGGGGCATGGCCGAGCTGCCCTTCTGGCCCTTGGCGAAGTTCTCCTCCACCTCGAGCACATCGGTGCGTTGCAGGTTGCGGATCTCGGTGGAGAAACGCTCCAGCGAAGCCCCCACCAACGCCAGGGTCTGCACGTATTCGGCGTGGCGGTCCCGGCCGATCACCTGGGTGCTGGCGGTATCGGGCACCAGGCCCAGCAGCCGGCAGGTGATCGCCTCCACCTGGGGATCGGTGTTGGCATAGGTGCCCATGGCACCGCTGATCTGGCCCACGGCCACCACCGTCTCCAGCCGCTGCAGGCGCTCGCGGTTGCGCTCGGTTTCGGCCAGCCAGCCGGCCACCTTGAAGCCGAAGGTGATGGGCTCGCCGTGGATCGCGTGGGAGCGGCCGATCATCACCGTGCCCTTGTGCTCCCGCGCCAGCACACGCAGGGCCTCAGCCAGGGCGTCGAGCTCCGTGCGCAGCAGGGCCACCGAAGCCTTCAGCTGCAGGGCCAGGCCGGTGTCGAGCACATCGGAGCTGGTCATCCCCACGTGGATGTAGCGCCCGGCATCACCCACGTACTCATTCACGTTGGTGAGGAAGGCGATCACGTCGTGGCGCACCTCGGCCTCGATCTCCAGGATGCGGGGCACCTCAAAGGCCGCCTTCTCACGGATCGTGGCTAGGGCTTCGGCGGGCACCCGGCCCAGCTCCACGTTGGCGGCGGTGGCGGCGATCTCCACATCGAGCCAGCTCTGGAACTTGGCCTCTTCGCTCCAGAGGCGGCCCATCTCGGGCAGGGTGTAGCGCTCGATCAAGGCGGGGGCAGCTGGCGATTCAGCCCACCAACCTATCGGGCCAGGCTGCACCCCCCAGGCATCACAAGGCTGGGGGCAGCGCTCAGGCGGCGGGCAGGAGGCGGCGGTGGGGCACCTCCCAGTGCACCCCCCGTCCCCAGGCCTGCTGGCGCACCCAGCAGCGTCCACCCTGGCACTGGATCAGCTGGAAGGGGGGCAGGTCGTCGGGATGGTCGTGGAGGAGCACGAAACTGCCGGGGCGCAGCAAGGTCACCACCTGGCCAAGGGCCGCTCGAGCAGTGGGAGTCGAAAGCGTAAGACCGGACTGGGCCATGGTCTGGGGCTGGGGCTAAGCAGGGCAGGGCGCCATCCTCTGGCGCTTTGGCAGGGATCACCCCCCGCCCACCGCTTTTGTTCCGTTTCCCTTGTGGTTCCATAACAACAGGTGTTGATGCCCTGGCATGGCCGGTCGGCAGCGGCTTGATCTTGAGCTGGTGGAGCGGGGTCTGGCCGCCAGCCGGCAGCAGGCACAGCAGCTGATCCGCTCTGGGCGGGTGCGGAGCGGCACCACCGTGCTCGACAAACCCGGCGTGGCCGTGGCGGCCTCCCTGCCCCTGGAGGTGGAGCAGCCCCCCCGCTTCGTCTCCAGGGGAGGCGAGAAGCTGGTGGCCGCCCTGGAGGCCCTACCGATCGCGGTGGAGGGCCGCACCTGCCTGGATGGGGGCATCTCCACCGGTGGCTTCAGCGACTGCCTGCTGCAGCACGGGGCAGCGCGGGTCTACGGCATCGATGTGGGCTACGGCCAGACGGCCTGGTCGCTGCGCATGGATCCCCGAGTGGTGCTGCGGGAACGCACCAACCTGCGCTACCTCGAAGCGGCCGACCTTTACGGCCCCGAGGACCCATGGCCCGATCTGGCCGTGGCCGATGTGTCCTTCATCTCGCTGACGCGGGTGCTGCCGGCACTGCGGCGCTTGCTGGTGCGTCCGTCGGAGGCCCTGGTGCTGGTGAAACCCCAGTTCGAGGTGGGACCCGGCCGGGTAGGCAAGGGCGGCGTGGTCCGCGACCCGGGGGCCCATGTCGACGCCATCGCCGGGGTGATCAGCGCAGCGGCCGAGCTGGACTGGGAAGCGGCGGGCCTGGTCGGATCGCCGATCACGGGTCCGGCAGGCAACCACGAATACCTGCTCTGGCTAGTGGAGCGTGGAGGAGGGCAGGATCCAACTCCCTTCCAGGTGCCTGAAACCATCCAGACCGTGGTTGCAGGAACCACGGCCCGCAGGACCCCTTCCTAAGTGCCTGGGGGGAACTGAAACTCCGCAATTAGGGGCCACGAGAGGGGTCGCCCGTGGGAATGCATGCCGAAGTCTCCGGGCGTCGGAGCTCGGAGACCGCGGGGCTCAGATGGCGCTGCTGTCGAGGTCGCCGGTGCGGATCCGGATCACGGAGTCGATCGTGCTGATGAAGATCTTGCCGTCGCCGATCTCGCCGGTGCGGGCCGCGTCCTGAATGGCGTTCACCACTGTGTCGATCCGGTCATCATCGACGACGATCTCGAGTTTGAGCTTCTGCAGGAACTCCACAGTGAACTCGGAACCGCGGTAGCGCTCGACCTGGCCCTTCTGGCGGCCGAATCCGCGCACCTCGCTCACCGTCATGCCGACGATGCCCGCGTTGACCAGGGCGATCTTGACGTCTTCGAGCTTGAAGGGCCGGATGATGGCCTCGATTTTTTTCATAAGTGGAGCGGTGTTCGACCTGCGGTCCGTCTGCCAGTTTCGCAGACGGGCAGGGCCCTGTGACCACCCCATTAGGCAGGAGCGGCCTGGGGGCCGTCGTTACCGTTGTTACCGGCCTGGCCCAGTACGGTCAAAGTCCTGACTCGATCTCCGATGGCCAGCGCCAATTCCACCGCCGACCTGACGGCAGAGCTGCCAGCCGAGCCGCTGCCGACCACGCCCGCCGCTGCCGCCCCGGCAACGGTCACCCCCCGCTATGGGGAGCGGGCGATTGCCGAGGCTCAGTTGATCTGCTTCGAGAATCCGCGGCCGGGCCGGCCCTACGAGGTGACGATCGACCTGCCGGAATTCACCTGCAGCTGTCCCTTCTCGGGCTACCCCGACTTCGCGGTGCTGCGGCTGCTGTACCAACCGGGCCCGAGGGTGCTGGAACTCAAGGCGCTCAAGCTCTACGTGAACAGCTACCGCGACCGTTCGATCTCCCACGAGGAGGTAGCCAACCGCATCCTCGATGACCTAGTGGAGGCCAGTGCCCCCAGCTGGATGGAGCTGGTGGCCGATTTCAACCCGCGCGGCAACGTCCACACCGTGGTGCGGGTGAGCCACGGGGTCCGTCAGCCCTGCTGAGGAAGCGAGTTTGGGGCTGTGGCTGGGGCTGGGGCTGGGGCCCCGGCATCAGGCCCTCCTCCAGAACCGCCGGAGCGCTGGCTCTGAAGATCCTTCAGCAGAAGGGGGAGTTCAGCGGCAAAGGCCGTGAGATTGCGGTTGCACAGACCGCCCACGTGCAGCCGGCCCTGTTCGGCCACAGCCCAGATCTGCCGGGTGGCGATCAGGCTGAGCCCGCCACCGAGCAGGGCCACGGCAAACCCCGTGTAGACCAAAGGCACGCCAGGATCCCGCTTGAGCAGGATGCCGCTGGCGGGCAGCACCCCCGCCACCCGGATCGGGATACCCCGCACCTCCACCGCCTCGCCGCCCGGCACCAGGCTGGCGAGGGTGTCGCCATCGGGTCCGTAGACATCCACGGGTCCGTCCTCGCTGCGCAGGGCCAGCAGCACGGGCTGGCTGCCATCGGGCCGGGTGGGCAGGATCAGGCCCCACACCTGCTCGCCGAGCTGGGGGAAAGGCTGGAGTGGCAGCTGCAGCACGGGGCTGCGGCCGAGTTGCAGATCGATGGCAGCCAGAGCCCAGTCGGCCTGGTACAGGGTGATGCCACGGGTGCGAAGCGGATGGTTCACGCTGATCTGGGCCGGCTCGGGGGGAGGGCCTGGCGTTCCATCGGCCGGAGCCGGCGGCAGGATGCGCAGATCGGAGGTGAATTGTTCCGGCCGGCCGGCAGGATCGCGCTGAATGGCGAAGCGATCAAGGGCCACGGTGAGCCGGGTGTTGCCCCGGCTGTCCATCAGCTCCAGATCGTGACCCGGGGCCAGGAACTGCTCGAGGCGCTGGCCACCGAGGGCACCCCAGCTGGCCCCCACCATCAGCAGCACCATGCCCGCATGCACGAGCAGGGGGCCCACCCGGCCAGCCACACCACGACGACCGGCGAGGCGACCGGGCTGGCGGCGCACCTGCCAGCCGCGGCGGCCCAGGAGGCCCTCCAGGTGGGTCATATCGGCCTCGGCATCGGGGCTGGGCAGCGTTTCGGCCACACTCAACTTGCTCAGCTGGCGGGGCTCGCGGTAGTCGATCCAGCGGAGCGAGGCCTGCAGCGCCGGCCACTGGCGGCGCCAACTGCAGAGCAGCAGCGCCAGCCCCAGCCAGGCCAGCAGGCCGAGGAACCAGCCGCTGGAATACACATGGTCGAGCTGCAGAGCGAGCACGCCATCACCCCGCACCAGGCCGAGCCAGGGCGCGGGGTCATAGAGCTGGTGGTAGAAGGCCTCACTCTCCTTTTGGGGGATGGCGGTGCCGATGCCGCTGGCCACAGCGATCACCAGCAGCAGCACGATCGCCACCCGCAGGTCGGCGATCCAGGCCACCAGGCGTTGGAGGGGGCGCAGGACAGGGAAGGAGGTGGTGCTCACGGCAGCTGGGCCAGAAGGGTGAGGGCGCCGGTGGTGAGCAGCACCACGCCGCTGATCGGCGGGATCCACTGCCCGACGCGACGCAACCCCAGCAGGGTGGGGAGGCTGGCGGCGGCGGTACCCGCCACGAGCAGGGGCACCACTTGGCCCGCGCCGAAGGCGATGAGCAGCAGCATGCCAGTGAGCGGACGGCCACTCTGAGCCATCCAGGTGAGCAGAACCGCCAGCACCGGGGTGGTGCAGGGGGTGGCCGCCAAGCCGAAGGCAAGGCCCGCCGCCAGGGGCGCCAGGGGGGCCGGCACGAGCCTGCGCCAGCGATCCGGATCGGGACCGGCCGGCAGGGGGAAGCGCAGCAGCCCGAGCAGGTTGAGCCCCATCACCACGGCCACCACCGCCACCAGCAGGGGCACCTGGGTGGGGAGGCTGCCGTAGAGGTGCCCTAGGAGGCCGCTGGCGAGGCCGAGCAGCACCAGGGAGAGCACGATCCCGCCCGCGAAGCTCAGGCTCCGCTGCCAGGGCAGGGAGGGACGGGCCGCCCTGGCCACCGCAACCGAGCCATGCGCTCCCGCCACAAGGCCGTTGACCGCTTCAGCGGCACCGCCAGCGGAGGTGCCGGCATCGGTGGTGCCGGAATCAGCGCCTTGCCCAGGCTCCCTGCCACCGAAACCGGCGAGGTAGGCCAGGGTCACCGGGAGCAGGGAGAGGGAGCAGGGGCCGAGGCTGGTGAGCAGGCCGCCACCGAACACCAACGCCAAGGTGAAGGGGCCGGGATGGCCCAGGGAAAGACGCAACAACTGCTCACTGCTGCGGGCCCAGTCGGCAAGCAGCGGACCGAGGCTCAGCATGGCCAGGCTTAGGGAAGGCTCAGCCTATCGGTGCAGCAGGGGGGCGTTGCCGGCGGGGACGGGCGGTTTCCAACCCCGTGGACTCCAGCCCGCAACGAATCAGCAAACCGGCCACGAAGAGGCTCATCAGCAGGGAGTTGCCGCCATAGCTCACCATCGGCAGGGGCAGGCCAGTGGTGGGCATGGCGCCACTGGCCACGGCGATGTTGAGGATCGACTGCCCCACCAGCAGGGCGGTGCAGCCGATCGCCACCAGACGGTGCTGGTTGCTGCGGCAGGCAAGAGCGACCCGCAACCCCACGAATCCAAAGGCGGCCAGGAAGAGCAGGAACATCAGGCAGCCCACGAAGCCGAATTCTTCGGCGTACACCGCGAAGATGAAATCGGTGGTCTGGATCGGCAGGTACTGGAGCTTTTGGGTGGAGAGGCCGAAACCCTGACCGAAGGGGCCACCCGAGCCGATCGCCAGCAGGCTCTGCACCAGCTGGTAACCGTTGCCCTGGGCATCCTTCCAGGGATCAAGGAAGGAGGTGACCCGCAGCCGCTGGTAGGTGTTCAGGGCGATGCTGGCGATGCCTACCAGGCCACCCGCCCCGGCGGCACCCAGCAGCAGGGGGAGAGAAAGGCCGGCCGCCAAGGCCATCAACCAGAGCAGCAGGCCGGTGAGGGCGGCGGTGCTGAGGTTGGGCTGCTTGAGGATGAGCAGGATCAGGCCGCCGAAGATCGCCAGCCACAACAGCTTCTGATCAAGGCCGATGCGGCGCCAGTGGGAGAAGAGCACGGCCCCCTGCAGCACCACGAAGGGCTTCACCAGTTCGGTGGGCTGGATCTGGATCGGACCCAGCACCAACCAGCGGCTGGCGCCGTTCACCGTGCTGCCGATCACCAGGGTGGCGGCAACCAGCACCAAGCCCACCAGCAGCCCGAGCGCGCCGAAATGCAGCCAGCGCCGCAGGCTGGTGCTGATCGCCAGCCAGAACAAGGACCAGCTGGCCAGCAGCCAGAGGAACTGACGCTTGAGGTAGTAGGCGGCATCGCCCATCTCCCGCTCAGCCACCCACCAGCTTGCGGAGGTGAGCACGAGCAGGCCCACCAGGCTCCAGAGGGCCGTCAGACCCACCAGCAGCCGCGTTTCCGCCGGCCAGACCTCCCAGGGGAGAGGCAGAACCGGGGAACGTTCAGGGGGGGCAAGGGCGGCGGCCGACTCCTGAGCGGAAGATCGGCGGCGGGGAGCGGTTCTCGCCAAGGCCTGACACCAACAAGAGCTTGGATCCATTGAGCCGTGCCCGGCGCGGTTTTGTCGAGGGCCCGGGAGCCAAAACCAACTTCGACCGTTACGGATGCCCAGGGGGTCTAGGCCGCTGGGCCAGCACGGCTGAACGGGATTCCAGGGCTGCCAGGGCTGCCATGAAAAAACCCGACCAAAGGCCGGGTTCGAGGTGGAATCACCTGAGACGATGAAGAGAGTTCCCTTTCAATTGCCGACGTTCTGTTGGCGACGTCCCGTGGCTAGTTCAACCTTAAGGATCTTTCCACCCTGCTTCATGATCCGCTGTTGTTCAGCGAACCAGCTGTCATAGGGCACCCACTTGGTGAAGTAGGTGTTCTGGAGTTCCCGCTGACTGCGCACCTTCTCAGGGCAAGGGATGCAGGCCGTGATCTTGAAGAGACGCATGGATGAAATCCTCGGAACGAAACCTGTGAAGGATCTCGGGATCAGTTACCGAGACCGGAGCTGATGTAATCGAGATAGACACCCATTTCACGACCGGCGTCCGGACCCACCAGGGCGGCGGTGGCCTCCTTCATGGCCTGGATCGACTGCACGGTGGCGCCGATGGGCACGCCCAGGGAGTTGTAAGTCTCCTTGAGGCCGTTCAGCACCCGCTCATCGAGGATCGAAGTGTCACCGGCCAGCATGGCGTAGGTGGCGTAGCGGAGGTAGTAGTCGAGGTCGCGGATGCAGGCCGCATAGCGACGGGTGGTGTACATGTTGCCGCCCGGACGGGTGATGTCCGAGTAGAGCAGCGATTTGGCCACGGCTTCCTTGATGATCGCCGAAGCATTGGCGCTGATGGTGGCGGCGGCACGGACGCGCAGCTCACCGCTGGCGAAGTACTTCTCCAGGCGCCCGAAGGAAGAGCCGTCCAGGTAGAGACCCTGGACGTCGGACTGATTGATGACGTTGGTGATGGCGTCTTGCATGGATCCTGAGGGGGGAGCGATGAAGGGGTGGGGGTGGGCCTCAGGAGAGGGCGCCGACCACGTAGTCGAAGTAGAAGCCAGCTTCTTCGGCGTCGGCGCCGGTGAGGATGCTGGTGGCCACGGCCTTCATTTCACGCACGGATTCCGCAAGCGCTTCCAGGGGGGTGCCCAGGGCGCGGTACATCTCACGGGCGCCGATGATCCCGATCTCTTCGATAGGGGTGACATCGCCGGCCACGACCCCGTAGGTCACGAGGCGGAGGTAGTAATCCATGTCGCGCAGGCAGCTCGCCGTCATCTCTTCGCCGTAGGCATTGCCTCCGGGGGAGATGAGGTCGGGACGCTTCTGAAAAAGGGCGCCGCCGGCCTGCTTCACAATGCGCTCGCGGCTCTCGGCCAAGACCTGAGCCACCCGCAGACGGCGTTGCCCGCCGGCCACGAAGGACTTGATCTGGTCGAGTTCGCCAGGGCTGAGGTAGCGGGCTTCGGCGTCCGCGTTGATGATCGAGTTGGAGACGATGCTCATGCAGTTCTGCCTCGAAACAAGCGGTCGCCGTTGAAGGAGACCGGTATCCGGTGGGTAAGGGGCGCGACCGGCATTGCCGACCGCCGCATCATTCTGTGCCAAGGCCGTCGCCCCTCCCGAGGGGCGGTAACAGTTCTTCACGGCGATGCCACTTGATAAACCCTTGCCCCGCAATGGATCTGAGCGGCAGCCCCGCGAAGAGATGTGAATCATCGTGACACACGAAAAGGCGGCATCAGGCGATGTGTTGCCGCGCAAGTTCATTGCATTCGATGTCAGAATTGCAAGAAAAACCAGATCTGGAAGTTCGGCACCGCTCCCCTCCTTTGACAGCAGTTCCGCCTGCCGCAAGCTGCCTCCGTTTCAGACAGCCCATGGCCCCATGGGCCATGCACCCTGAGCGGATCGAAAGCGAGAACGGCTGGGCCAGAGGGGGCGCCAGGCTGGCGAAAACCCAGGAGCGATCAGACGATCGGGGTTAGGCCAGACCCAGGATTTCCCGGGGATGCGGTCAGAGTGCTTTCCCGGCTCCTCAGATGGCACCCCGGGGGGCGGGGTTGAGGGCGGCGTTGCCACCGTAAAGGGAAGCGGTGCGGTTCACCGTGGTGAGGGGGATGCCGTCAGCGGTCTGCAGTCCGCGCAGGTAAGGAACGGTGTCCTGGCCGAAACTGCTTGCGTACTCCGGGTTGTCGAGTACGAGGCGCACCGCCGCCTGCTGACCGCTGCGCACCCGGGCGGCCAGATAACGGCTGGCTTCGGCCGGCTGGGCAGCGCGACCGAGCAGGGCCAGGTAGGCCGCGGCGGCTCCACGGAGGGGAGCGAGGCGATCGAGGCGGTTCTGGAACAGGTCGCTGCCGGCTACCACCGCCACGAATTCAGCGACCGAGAGCTGGCCATCCCGCAGCTGAGATTCGGCGTCACCGAGGCGTTCGGCGGCCAGGGGCTGGCGATTGAGCAGCTGGCGATAGGTGGCCTCCACCACAGCCTTCACCTCGGCGGCGGTGGGAGCCTTGGCCAGGGTCAGGGGACGGCCAAGGCTCTGCCGACGACGGAAGCCTTGAGGTGTGCCGGTGCGCAGGGCCTTCTCCATGGCCCCGGAGGGAGCCGTGGCTGAACCGGTGAGGGCACCGCCGGTGAGGGCTGCGCGCCAAGTTCCAGATGCGGAAGCGGGCAGGCCGATGGGAGCGGCCGTGCTGGCGCCGCCGGGACGCTGCCAGGCCGACGGGGCGCTGGAACCGGGACGGCTGGGCACCCCGCTCCAGCGGCGGCTGGGGAGGGGAGCCTGACGCACAGAACCGGGACCGGCCGAAGTGGAAAGGGGGGCGAGGGGAACCTGGCCACCACTGATCTGGGCCGACCAGCCGCCCCGGACCAGCGGCCGGCTGGTGAGATTCCGGGACACCGGATCGCCGCTGGTCGTTCGCAACTGCTGGGAGGGCGCCACATCCGGACGTTTGGCCAGGGTGAGATCGGCGTAGGCACCGGCCTGGAAGGGGCGCCGCAGGGCGGGCACGCGGCGGCTATTCAGATCGGTGGGAGTGATGAACCGCTCGTAGGGAACGGTGTCCTCGCCGAAAGTTTGGTTGTATTCGGAGCTGTTGATCAGGGCGTCGACAACGCCATAGAAACCGCTGCGGGCCGCGATGCCGAAGTACTGGTCGATTTCCCAGCGACCGAAGGTGGGACGACCCAGCAGGCGACGGTGAATCACCTCAATCGCCTTGCAGATGTAAAGGCCGCTCCAGTAGCGGCGGCGGAAGGCATTGGAACGGGCTACCTGACGCACGAACTCGCGCAGGGAGATGTCACCGTTCTCGAGTTTGATCTCCTCCACCGTGTTGCGCTCACCGGCATAGCCGGTGTTGCCGAGGATCTGGTTGTAGACCCCCCGAATCACCGCCTGGGTGCTCGCCTCAGTGCCGCGAATGCTGGGCTGGCCGCCGCGCCGCGGCACGGAGGCGCCTCCGGTGGCGATCTGCTGGAGGCGCAGCACCTTGGGCCCCACCCGGCGGGGCACCGCCTTGCGGAACTGGGCACTGTTCATCGGACCGGGCTGGCTGATGCCATTGCCGATCAGGATGCGCCGCGTGTCGTAGCCGAAGGGCACCGCCCGGGTGGCCACCGAGGCGGTGCCGGAGGGGAAGATGGCTCCGTAGTTGAGGCCAAGCGGATCGTTGCCGCCGCCATAGGGGTGCTGATCGGGGAGAGGCTGGCGGTAGGAGGCGTAGAGGGTGACGTACTGGGGAGCCCCCTCGAAGGGTGCGCTGAATCGGAAGAGCTTGCGGTTCGACCCCCAGCCGGCGCTCTCCTGGGCTTCTTCGCCAAGATCGCGCAGGTAGGGCACGGTTTCTTCGCCGAAGACCCGGGCGTATTCCATCGAATTGACCAGGGCATCCACCAGGCCCTTGAGGCCCTTGGCGGACACGATGTCGAAATAGCGGGTGAACTCCTCGCGGGAGCTGATGCCGCGGCCGAGGAAGTGGCGGAACGCCAGCTCCACCACCCGGCTATTCACGAAACGACCGTAGAACTGACGCCGGTATTCGTTGCTATGGCCTAGGGAGCGGATGAATTCCCGCATCGAGATCTGGCCCTGGCGCACCTGGGTGGTCTCCACCGGGCACACCACCTGGGAATAGCCCTTCACGATGTCGCGCTCAAACACCTGCCGGTAGGCGGCGCGCACCACCTCGGCCTTCTGGGCGCCGCTCATGGCGGGCCTCATGATGAAACGTTGGGACCCTTCCGCCGCCAGGGCGTAAATCGCCGGCAGCTGGAGCCCCTGATTCACGGGGCTGCCGAGGCGCTGGCGGGCCGAGGGGGTGGGCACCTCCAGCTCCTTGAGGAGCACATTGAAGCAATCGATCACCAATTGGCGAGCTTCAAGCTCGCCCTTGAAGAGCCCCGCGGCAGCGGCGCGCATCTCCTGCAGGGCCACATTCGTAGCCGTGAGGGAGCAAGCCTTCTCGAGGATGTCGCGGAGCCCGCGGGTGTTCACCGCCAGGATGCTGGGGTCACCGGCCACCACGGCATAGCCCACGTAGCGGAGGAACCAGGCCAGGTCGCGGATCGACTTCTTCATCCGATCCGTGCCGTAGCGGCCCACACTGATCGCCGTGAAGCCGGTGGGCAGAATCACGCGCACGTCGGCATCACCGCCAGCACCTTCGAGCAGCCGGGTGAAGACGTTGCCGCGGCTCGCTTCGGCGCCCGTGAAGGTCTGCACGGATTTCTGGAAGGCCACCTGATCGGCCGCCAAGGGCGTTTCGGTAGCCCCGACGCTCAGGGGCGCATCCAGATAGGAAAGGGGGGTGCCACCGGAAAAGATGCGGTTGGCGGCGCGGGCCACGATGGCATCGGCATTGGCCGAGATGCGGCGTGCTGCTTCCACGCGGATCTGGCCGCTCTGGAAGAAGGTGATCAGGGAGTCGAGTTCCCCTCCATCCGGAAAACGATCCTGCTGCTCCGCCCGACGGACGCTGGAAAGCGGCAGGGTGTCGTAACGCTGGGGGCTGACCCTGGTGCTGCCGCTGCTGGCGGTCACGGTCATGAACGGGAGCGAGCCGGGCCTCGGCACCCTACGGCTGGCCCCTGGCTGGTTCGGGGGGCCATGAACAAATGTTTGCAGCGGCGTGGGCCGGGGCCGAAAGGTCGGGCGGGGCCGTGAAATGCTCGCCGAAACCAGCCTCCAACCCCTGGCGATGTCGAGCGAGCTTCCCGAGCCCACCGATGCGGCCACGCCGGTGGTGGGCGCCTTCTACGACCGCTTTCCCTACCCGGGCGATCCGCTCCAGGACGGTCCACCCCCCGGCTACAACTGGCGCTGGTGCGTGGACAGCGCCCGGGCCTTCGCCTTCGGCAACCTGCCGCCCCGCGATGGGGTCGGCGAACGGCCCTGGCGGATCCTCGACGCCGGCTGCGGCACGGGCGTGAGCACCGACTACCTCTGCCACCTCAATCCCGGCTCCCGGGTGCTGGCGGTGGACATCAGCCCCGGCACCCTGGCGGTGGCCAAGGAGCGCACGCAGCGATCGGGGGCCGCCGGCCGGGTGCGGGAGCTGCGCATCGAGCAACGCAGCCTCCTCGATCTAGACGTTGAAGGGGAATTCGATTACATCAATTCAGTGGGGGTGCTCCACCACCTCGACCGCCCGGAAGCAGGGTTGCGCTCCCTGGCGCGGCGGCTGGCCTCCACGGGCCTACTGCACCTTTTTCTGTATGCGGATGGCGGACGCTGGGAAATTCACCGCACCCAGCGGGCCCTGGCCCTGCTGGGGGCGGGAACCGGGGCCGAGGGACTGCGGTTGGGCCGCCAACTGTTGGGCAGCTTGCCGGCCGACAACCGGCTCAGGCGGCACCACGAGGAACGCTGGGCCCTCGACACCGCCGCGGACGCCAACTTCGCGGACATGTACCTGCACCCCCAGGAAACCAGCTACGACCTGGAGCGGCTGTTCGCCTTCATCGCCAGCGGCGGACTGCAGTTCGCCGGTTTCTCCAACCCCGAGGTGTGGGACCCGGCCCGGCTGCTGCAGGGGGAACTGCTGGAGCGGGCCCGGGCCCTGCCCCACCGCGAACAATGGGCCTTGGTGGAAAACCTCGATCCCGCCATCAGCCACTTCGAATTCTTTCTCACCCCGGCGCCCCGTCCTCACGACCCGCAGGCGGAAGCCAGCGACGAGGCCCTGCTGGCCAGCGGCGGCGAGCGCAACCGCTGCCTCTGGGGCTGGCCGGGCACCAGCCTGCTCGGCCCCGATCTCCAGCCCCTCGACCTCGAAGACGGAGACCTGGAACTGCTGAAGGCGCTGGAGGCGGCGCCGGCGGACACGGCCCTGAGCGCTCTGCCGCTGCCGATGGAGAACGCCGAACGGGCTCGCCGGGCCCGCCGCCTGATCCGCGATCGCGTGCTGCTCCGCCTGGCCACGACCGGCCAGGCTGCGTGATAAATTCCGCTCGCCCCAATGGATTTACGACGGTTGCAAGCCGCCTTGACCACCCCGACGGACACCGACACCCCCGTGGTGCCGACCGCCGGGATGGCCGAGCTTCCCCAGCTTGCCGAATCCGTTATCGCTCCGGCAGCTTGCAGCGCCGAGCCCCCGTCCTCCACCGATCCCACCGCCCTGGCGGTATCCGATCGTGGGATGGGCGACTATGAACGCCTTCAGCGTCGTCTGCTGGCGGCCACCGCGACGGCCACCGCCTTAGCAGTTCCTCTTAGCGGATTGTTTTTCGGTGGTCCTACGGCCTTGAGTCTGTTGGTGGGTGGCCTGGCAGGGCTGCTCTACCTCTTCCTCTTCTCCCGCAGTGTGTCCCGCCTCGGCGGCGACCGCAAGTCGGTGGGGAAGGTTCAGCTCCTGGTTCCGGTGGTGCTGGTGTTGGCTGCGGCCCGCATCCCCGCCCTCGAGATCCTTCCGGCCCTGCTGGGCTTCCTGCTCTACAAACCGGCTCTGATTCTTCAGGCCGTGCTTGATCGCTGAGCTCAGCCCTTCCGGGCCACCGTTCGTCACCGCCGCTTCGTCGGCCTCCCCGTCCCGCCGGGACACCCCATTCCGATCGCACCCCGATGGCACCCCCGATCATCCCCGTGCTGCACCTCAACCTGCCGCTGGCCGAGCTGGAAGTGGGTCAACACCTCTACTGGCAGCTGGGCAACCTCAAGATCCACGGCCAGGTGTTCCTGAGCTCCTGGGTCGTGATCGGCGCCCTGCTCGCCCTGGTGGTGATCGGCACCCGCAAACTGGAGCGCAATCCGGGCGGTGTGCAGAACCTGCTGGAATTAGTCTGGGATTACATCCGCGACCTCTCGCGCGAGCAGATCGGCGAGAAGGCTTATCGAGATTGGCTGCCATTCATCGGTACTCTGTTCCTGTTCATCTTCGTGAGCAACTGGGGCGGCGCTCTGATTCCCTGGAAACTGATTCACTTACCGAGTGGTGAGCTCGGTGCTCCAACCGCCGATATCAACACCACCATCGCCCTGGCCTTGCTGGTGTCTCTCGCATACTTCTACGCAGGGCTGAGCCGCAAGGGTTTTCGGTACTTCGAGTACTACGTGGATCCCACACCGATCATGCTGCCCTTCAAGATCATTGAGGATTTCACCAAGCCTCTGTCGCTCTCCTTCCGTCTTTTCGGCAACATCCTTGCTGATGAGTTGGTCGTGGCGGTGCTGGCTTTCCTTGTGCCCTTGATCGTGCCGCTGCCAGCGATGTTCCTGGGACTGTTCACCAGTGCGATCCAGGCCTTGATCTTCGCCACCCTGGCCGCCAACTACATCGGTGAGGCGGTGCACGAAGAGCACCACTGATCCAAAGCGTCTGGCGGGTGCGTCCCGTCTGGCAAACTCTCTGCGCGCAGGTCCGGCTCGATCCGGGCCCATCCCCCGGGATGTCCCAGGCGCAGGTTTCCCACCCCGGTTCCTTCCGCGCTGCCCAAGCGCCCCTCATCCCCTTTCCACCATGGATTCGATTACTTCCGCCGCCTCCGTCGTGGCTGCTGGTCTGGCTGTCGGTATCGGCGCCATCGGCCCCGGCATCGGTCAGGGCAACGCGGCTCGCGGCGCTGTCGAAGGCATTGCCCGTCAGCCCGAAGCCGAAGGCAAAATCCGCGGCACCTTGCTGATCTCGCTGGCCTTCATGGAGGCCCTCACGATCTACGGCCTGGTTGTCGCCCTGGTGCTGCTGTTTGCCAACCCCTTCGCCGGCTGATCGGCGTGGACCGCCGGGATCCGGCCTTCGGGCCGGCTTCCCGGCGACACATCATCCTGAGCTCTTCCTGAGCTTGCCGGTGGATCCACCCACCACCCGTTCACCGCCCGCCATCCCCCATGACCAGCTGGCTTCTGCTTGCCGAGGCAGGTGCGTCCGCCGCCGGGACGCCCGAGGGAGGTCTGTTCGACCTCGATGCCACCCTGCCCTTGATGGCGGTGCAGGTGGTGCTTCTCACCTTCATTCTTAATGCCCTCTTCTTTCGCCCCGTCGGACGGGCCGTGGAGGAGCGCGAGGGCTACGTCGCCACCAGCCGCGCCCAAGCCAAGGAAAAGCTCGCCCAAGTGGAACGGCTTGAAGCCGATCTCAAGGAGCAGCTCAAAGACGCCCGTCTCCAGACCCAGAAGCTGATCCAGGCTGCTGAACAGGAGTCGGACACGTTGTATCGCGAGGCTATCGGCCTGGCCCAGGCGGAATCCAACGCCAGCCGGGAAGCCGCCCGCCGCGAGATCGACAGTCAGCGCACCGCAGCCCTCGGCCAGATCCGTGATGATGCCGACAACCTGGCCGATCAGATCGTTGACCGCCTGCTCACCGCCTCATGACCTCACTTCTTGACTCAACCGCGGTGCACCTGCTGGCCAGCCATGGCGGTTTCGGACTGAACCTCGATCCCTTCGAAACCAACATCATCAACCTGGCGATCGTGATCGCCGGCCTGGTGTATTTCCTCAAGGGTTTCCTGGGCGGCATCCTCGAGCGCCGCCGCTCAGCCATCCTCACCGACCTGAAGGACGCCGAGGAGCGTCTGGCAGCAGCCACCATCAGCCTGGCCGACGCCCAAAAGGGTCTCGCCGAAGCCCAGCTGCGGGCGGAATCGATCCGCAGCGAGGGCGCATCCCGGGCCGAGGCCATCCGCCAGGACAGTGAGAAGCGCACGGTGGAGGAAATGGCCCGCATGAAACAGGATTCCGCCTCCGATCTGGATGCGGAGGCCGCGCGCGTCAGCGGCCAGCTCCGCCGCGAAGCCGCCCGCCTGGCGATCGAGAAAGCCCTGGCAGCCCTGCCCGGCAAGCTCGACTCCAACGCGCAGGCCAAGCTGATCGACCAGTCCATCCAATCGCTGGGGAACGCCTGAGATGCCACTCCTCAACACCATCACCACTCCCTACGCCGAAGCCTTCCTGCAGTTGAGCGATGCTGCCGGCGACACCGCTGAGGTGGTGGATCAGGCCCGGCAGTTGCTGGTGCTTTGGAACGAATCCCCCGAACTGCGGCAAGCGATGGCTTCCCCGGTCCTGGAGACCGAAACCAAGAAGGCCGCGATCAGCAAACTGTTCGGCGATCAGGTGTCACCCACCTTCTTGAACCTGCTCAAGCTCCTGGCCGACCGCCAGCGGATCGGATACCTCGATGCCGTGCTGGAGCGGTTCCTTGATCTCTACCGCGACCAGAACCAAATCGCCCTGGCCACGGTGACCTCCGCCGAAGCCCTGAGCGACGAACAGCTGGCCAGCATCACCGAGCAGGTGAAAGCGGTGGCCGGCACCGACAAGGTTGAGATCAACACGGCGGTTGACCCCGCCCTGATCGGCGGCTTCGTGCTCAAGGTGGGTTCCAAGGTGATCGACGCCAGCCTCTCCGGGCAGGTGCGTCGTCTTGGCCTGGCCCTGGCCAAGGTGAGCTGAGCCCACCCCCTTCCTCCTCCGTACCACCCTCCTTCCCCATCGTCTCCCCTCCGGGGATTCCCTCCCATGGTTTCCATCCGCCCCGACGAGATCAGCGCCATCC
>Ga0209299_1000457_pt1 | contig 23055 bp, 19 predicted proteins | sample S_140806_MF_Meta_FD_187326 | JGI IMG/M metagenome (GOLD analysis project Ga0209299, IMG submission 187326) | Freshwater microbial communities from Lake Simoncouche, Canada to study carbon cycling - S_140806_MF_MetaG (SPAdes) (version 2) | ecosystem: Environmental > Aquatic > Freshwater > Lake ...
AAATTCCGGAACCTCCGTTAATGTAATTGGTGGAATAGCATCAGTTACACAATTAAATGTTTCTGGTATTACTACTCTTGGAATTACTAGTACCACAAACTTAACATCCCAACAACTTAATGTTAGTGGTATATCAACATTTGTTGGAGTAGCAACTTTCAGAAATGATGTTTATATTGATGGTGATCTTTATATAAGAGATGATTTAAGATTTGATGAATTTACTGCTAGAAACGCAAATATAACTGGAATTGCAACTGTTTCAAGTGCTTTTTATTATGGACAATATAATACTGGGGGAGTTGCATATTTTGATTCTACCGGTCTTATGGTTTCTACTGGTTCTACCAGCAGTGCAATTAATTATACCAACTATATACTTACAACAGATAATGTTGGAATTACTACCTGGTCAAGCACAATAGATGGGGGAGAATACTAATGGCAAAACCAGCAAGTAGGCAACAACTTATAGACTATTGTTTAAGGCGCCTAGGTGCTCCTGTATTGGAGATTAACGTTGATGATGATCAGATCGATGATTTAGTTGACGATGCCCTTCAGTACTTTCAGGAGAGGCACTTTGATGGCGTTGAAAGAATGTATCTAAAGTATAAAATTACTCAAGCAGATCTTGATAGGGGTAGAGGTAGAAATACTAATGGAGTTGGTGTAACTACAACTACAGCAACATCAAATATTACTGGTATTGGAACTGTATCATATAACTTTTACGAAACTTCAAATTATATTCAAGTACCAGATTCAGTTATAGGTATTGAAAAAATCTTTAAATTTGATACTAGTTCCATTTCTGGTGGAATGTTTAGTATTAAATATCAACTGTTTTTAAATGATTTATATTATTTTAACTCAGTTGAACTTTTACAATATGCTATGGTCAAATCATACCTAGAAGATATTGATTTTTTATTAACCACAGATAAACAGATTAGATTTAATAAAAGACAAAATAGATTATATTTAGATATTGATTGGGGATCGCAATCTAAAGACCAATATATTGTTATTGACTGTTATAGAATATTAGATCCTAACACATTTACTAATGTTTATAATGATAGTTTTATTAAAAAGTATCTTACAGCATTAATTAAAAAGCAATGGGGACAAAATTTAATCAAATTTAGAGGAGTTAAACTTCCTGGTGGAATTGAATTGAATGGTAGAGAACTATATGAAGATGCCGAAAGAGAATTGGAAGACATTAAGCAAAGAATGGTACTTGAGTATGAACTTCCACCTTATGACTTTATTGGTTAATTATGGCACTTAATCCCTTTTTTCTACAAGGTTCAGCAAATGAACAAAGATTAATTCAAGAACTCATAAATGAGCAATTAAAAATATATGGAGTTGAAGTTACATACATTCCAAGAAAATTTGTAAGAAAAGAAACAATTATAAGAGAAGTAACATCATCAAAATTTGATGATAATTTTGCACTCGAAGCTTATGTACAAAACTATGAGGGATATAGTGGATCTGGAGATATTTTAACAAAATTTGGGATGAACTTAAAGGATGAACTTACCTTAATTATTTCAAAAGAAAGATTTGAAGATTTTATTTCACCATTTTTAAAAACAATGAATGATGATGAAATTGTATTATCTTCTCGACCAAGAGAAGGTGACATTGTTTATTTCCCTCTAGGAAGAAGATTATTCGAAATTAAATTTGTTGAGCACGAGCAACCATTCTATCAATTAGGTAAAACATATGTTTATGAGTTGAAGTGTGAACTATTTGAATATGAAGATGAACTTGGTGGATGGGATAATGAGAACACAACAGTAGAAGAGATTGATAGTACCTTAATAAATCAGGGTTATATGACATCTCTCGAATTATTCGCATTTGGACAAACTGCTACAGGAATTGCAACTACTGCATCAGGATATGTTAGGAGAGTTATTTTAAATAATGATGGATATGATTACACATCTGTACCAAATGTTGCTATTTCATCAGCCCCGGCCGGTGGAATAAATGCAACTGCTGTAGCAATCACAACACAAAGGGGTGGAGTACATTCAGTACAGAGTATTTTATTAATAAATCCTGGTGCTGGATATCTAGTAACACCTACAGTTACAATTACCGGAGGAAATGGTACAGGAGCTGTAGCAACTTGTGAAATTGTAAATAATTATTCTGGTATATCTACTGTACAAATACAAAATTTTGGAAGTGGATATCCAGTGGGGGCAAGTGTTACTTTTAACACTCCTTCTGTAGGATTAGCGGTTACTGCACGAGGAATTGTATCTATAAGTACTACGGGAAGTATTGCACAAATATTAATTTCTGATGCAGGAATTGGATACACTACGAATCCTATAGTAACAATATCCCCACCCCCAATTATTACGGGAATAGGAACATTTTCTTCTAATGAAATTGTTACTGGTTCAATTTCCGGAGCAACTGCAAGAGTTAAAACTTGGAATCAAGTTAAAAATATTCTTAAAGTTGGAACAACTGATGGAGATTTTGTTCCTGGAGACATTATTGTAGGATCCGCATCATCTGCCAGATTTAGTGTTAGAAATGTATCTCAAGGAGAGTTCCAAGATAAATATGAACAAAATGATGAGATTGAAAGAGAAGCAGATCTCATCATTGATTTTTCAGAATCAAATCCATTTGGTAATTATTAATGTTAGGAACTTATTATTATCATCAAATAATTAGAAAGACTATTATTTCATTCGGAACAGTATTTAATGCAATATACATTAAACATCGAGATAAAGATGGTGATCCTTATGATGAACTTAGAGTTCCATTGGCATACGGGCCAATGCAAAAGTTTTTGGCAAGAATTGAGCAACAACCAGATTTAAACAAACCAGTTGCAATTACATTACCAAGAATGTCTTTTGAAATGACATCCATCAAATATGATTCAACAAGAAAAGCAGGAGTTACTCAAACTTTTAAGGCATCAGATGGTACAAACCTAAAGAAGGTTTTTATGCCTGTCCCATATAACATTGGATTTGAATTAAATATTTTGACAAAATTAAATGATGATGCTTTGCAAATTGTTGAGCAAATTTTGCCATATTTTCAACCAGCATTTACATTAACAGTAGATCTTATAGATTCTATTGGAGAAAAAAGGGATATTCCAATTATTTTAGATTCGGTATCTTTTAAAGATGACTATGAGGGAGATTTTTCTGAAAGAAGATCATTAATATATACACTACAATTTACGGCAAAAACATATCTGTTTGGTCCAATTGCCAACACTACAGATGGACTCATCCGTAAGGTTCAAGTTGATCTATATGCTGGTAGTGATCAAACAACTGCTAAGCGTGAAATGAGGTATACATTAACTCCCGATCCTATTGATGCTGGACCAGATGATGATTTTGGATTTAATGAGAATTGGGAAGTCTTTAATGATTCCAAGACTTATAGTCCAACGCAACAAAAAGATATTTAATAACTTATGACAAATAATTATGAAGATATTGACAAGGCTCTCAATATCGAGAGCAGTATAGTAGAGGTAGAGAAACCTATACAAAATCTTGATATTGTACCATCAAAACCTGATGATATTAGAAAAGATTATGAATATACTCGCGCCAATCTTTACTCATTAATTGAGAAAGGACAGGAAACATTAAATGGTATTATGGAATTGGCAGCAGAAACTGATAGTCCAAGAGCATATGAAGTTGCCGGTCAAATTTTAAAAAGTGTTGGAGATACTGCAGATAAATTAATTGATCTGCAGAGAAAAATGAGACTGATTGAAGATGAGGCAGTAAAGACTACAAACAATGTTACAAACAATGCAGTGTTTGTTGGATCAACATCAGAACTACAAAAATTACTCAAACAAGGTTTTCTAAATAATAAAGATAAATCTTAAGTATATAAATGCAACTGAAGTCCCATAGAACAGTTGAACAAATTGCAAGGAAGCATCGTATGGATGTTTCCGATATTCAGAAGCAACTGGATATGGGAATTCCAATTGAACATGAACATACACGTAATAAAACTTTAGCAACTGATATCGCTCTTCAACATCTTGACGAGTTTCCAGATTATTATACTCGTCTGAAAAAGATGGAAGCAGATGCTAAAAAGGAGCATAAGAAATTTAAGGATGTAAAAGAAGATGCAGTAACCGATCTTCAAAGAGGTATTGTTGAATTACCTGATGCATCTTATGATTCTATTGATAATTTGATGCGACGCATTATGAAGAAAAGAAAAGTAACTGCCAAACAACTTCATAATGATTTTGTTGATAAACACAATCAAACTCCAGATACTTGGGCAAAGAAGAACATGAAAGAAGATCTTCGGATTTGGTTTGGAAAAGATGGTGAAGGTGGAATTGGTGGTGGTGGATGGGATAGATATAGCAGTAAAGGAAAGAGAATTGGCAAATGTGCGAAGGAAAATCCAAACGAACCGAAACCGAAGTGCCTAAGCAAAAAGAAAGCATCCCAATTACGTTCTCAGGGGGGTGCAAAGGCGATTGCAAATGCCGTGACAAGAAAGAGGAAACAAGATCCAATATCCGATAGATCAGGTAAAGGAGGAAAACCGATCATGGTATCTAACAAAATTAAAGAAGAATATATTCAAGAAAAAAATGTGCCGACAAATCCTTCACTTTGGTCTCGCATGAAGTCAAAAGCAAAATCAAAATTTGATGTTTATCCAAGTGCTTATGCAAATGGTTGGGCAGCAAAAGAATACAAAAAAGCAGGTGGTGGATGGAAAACTGTAAATGAAGGTAATCTCACTCAAGAAGCAGCAAATGCAGTGCAAAAACAAGCAGAAATTGCAATCAATATGAAGGAAAAAGGAATCAAACCAAAATCAGAAGTAAAGGAAGATTCTTGGGTTGGTCATACACAAAAGGGTGTGAAAAAAAAAGAAGCATCCGAAATGAAGAGATATTGTCCAAAATGTGCAAAAGAAGAAACTCGTGATGAGTGCAAATATGGACAAAAGTATTGGGATATGTTTTCGATGCCAATTACTCTGAAGGACTATACACCAAATACTCCTCATCCTGGAAATATGCCAGAAGAAAAAGATCATGAGTATTCAATGGCACGTTCTGAACTGAATACAATTGCGAATGCTACAAAGAGATTAAAGAAAAAGATGAAAGGAGAAGGTAATATTGAAGCATGGGTTCAGTCGAAGATTACAAAAGCGGCAGATTATATTGATACTGCAGCAGATTATGTTGATAGTGGTGAAAGTAAAGTAAATGAAGATACTACCATCGAGGATGCAAATGGAAATGACTATGTGCAATTTATTGATATTATTAAACCTGAACCACTAAAAGCAAGTAGAGGTATTGGTAGTAGATTAGTTGGAGAAAGTATTTCTAGTGAACCAAAGTTAAAACCACTATCTGGTCTTGGTGGTGGAAAACCAGTTTATGAGAAAGGAAAAGAACCAAAACCAACAGGTGCAGAATTACCAAAACTTCCATTAGCACAGAAGAAAACTAAATTGCAGGTTGCACATTACGAACCAAAAATAAAATCATTCACCGAATTTATGAGTGAAGCAAAAAAATCAGAGATGAAGTGCAACTCCCCAAAGGCCGAACCCGTGGGGGATTCTCTCACAGGAAAATCTCACGTAGTTAAAGCGTGTGAGGATGGGAAAGAAAAACTCATTCGTTTTGGTCAAAGAGGTGTAATGGGTTCTCCAAAGAAAAAAGGTGAATCAAAGGAATATGCAAGTCGTCGTCATAGATTTCAATCTAGACACGCAAAAAATATTGCTAAAGGTAAAATGTCTGCAGCATATTGGGCAAACAAAGTGAAATGGTAAAAATTAAATGAACGAACTGTCAGAACTTTTTAAACTAGTAGCACAAGAAAAGAAACAAAAAAAGGAAGAATTTGAATCTTTAGTCGGTGACTTAGGACTAGATTCTGTTTTTGAAGAAGTTTCTATTCTTAAAACTAAAAGTAAAATAAAAAATAAAAAAGGACATAAGGCACTCAAAGTATTTGAGGACTTCTTATCTTCGAATGAAATAGAACCAATTAATGAAGAAGTAATTGAGGAAATTGTTGAGGTAGTAGAAGAACTTCAAGAAGAACTTGAAGAACCAAAATACCCAACATTGATGGAGAGATCATTAGGACTTCTTTCCGAACCTTCAAATATCAAGCAACAAAATGATCCACTAACTCCTCTGGATCAAAAGTTCGCAACACTTGAAGATTTAGAAAAGCATTATAAACTCTTCCTTTCTCGTATTCAACAACAACTCTCCACAATCGGTGGTGGTGGAGAAACTCGTTTTAGATATTTGGATGATGTTGTAGGTGTTGCAACTAATTCTGCTGCTTATGATGGTAAAGTTCTGTCCTGGAATTCAACAACAAACAAAGCAGAATTTTCAACATCTATTGGAGAAATTTTAAGTAATGAAACTCTGGATACAGTCACGGATCGTGGAAATACAACCACGAATGGTATTGGAGTTTCATTTGTAAATCTTCCAGTTGGTTCTGTAATTTCTGGAGTATCTTCAATTGTTGCAAATATTACAAGAGCAAATTTAAGTTCAGTTCTTGAATATGGTCCATATTCCAATCTTGGTATTGGTAGTTATGGATTAACATATGGTATTACTGGTGTTAATTATGCAGTTTATGAACTCCAAGTAGCTCCATCACCCACACTTCAAATAGGTGATATTATTGCTGGTGCAGGTATTTCAGTTGGAAGTGCAATTATTGGTATTGGTACTGGTACATACAATAAAGTTATTATTACCGATAAGACTTTCCCCGTAGGTGCAGGTGTATCTCCTATACCATACGATACAATCATCAATTTTGCACGTGCAGTTGTTAATCCTGGTTTATCAGTCGCAACACTTGATAATACGGACATTACATTAAGTGCTGGTGCTGGTGGTAATATTGTCGCACACTCGGACATTCTTCCATATACAACGAATGTTTGGTCGTTAGGTTCACCAGCAAGAAGATTTAAAGAAGTCTGGTTTGGAACTGGAACGATTTATGTACAGGACGAAACATTAGGAAACGACCAAGCACTTGGAGCAAAGGATGGTAATTTCTACATCAAAGGTGGTGCCGGTTTAGAAGTTGGTGAATGGGTATTAAGAGATAATGAGATAAGAATTAAAAATTCTGCTCGTGATGTTTATTTTGGTTCTCTTGGTGCAACTGCGGATGTTGTATTCAATCGTTCAATAAAAATTCAAGACAGTAGTAATAGAACGGCATATTATACAGACCGTACAGGACGCACACAGTTTTATCCTCCAACTATTCCTGCGGGAGATATTGGTGGAATGAGTATTATTGGTTCAACTAATGGAGCATATCAACCAGTTATAAATGCGGGTGGAATGTTGCATATTACTGGTAATGATGGTGTAGTAAGTCGTATTACGAATGATGGATTTGGTACTGGAGCATTCCCTGCTTATATCAGTCGTGCTGCTCGTGGAACTGCAGCATCTCCAAGTTCAATAGTTCTTGGGGATATTTTAAGTCGTTATAGTACAGTTGGATTTGGTACTACAACATTTCCTACAGGACCTGCAGCAAACAATATAGAAGTTTATGCAAGAGAAAACTTCACTAATTCTAGACAAGGTGCAGAATATAGATTTTATAGTGCGCCGATTGGTTCAATCACAAAAACATTAGATTTAACAATTAATACTGAAGGTTTATCATTTGTTGGTGCAGGTAGTTCCAGTGGTATTACTTTCTATGATAATTCCCGATTAACATACTTCCCATCACAAACAGCAGCAACAGCAGATAAGTTCCTGAAGGTTACTAATGTTGCTGGAAATTATGTGATGTCTTGGGAGACACCTCCAACTATTACTGGTGCTGTTATCTACAAAGGAACATATAATGTTGTTACTAATACTCCTCCAATTACAGATGCAACAGGACAAGCAGGATGGGAATATACAGTAGTTGGAACTGGTACAACTAATTTTGGTAGTGGTAATCTATCACTTCAAGATGGGGACTTATTAATTCATAATGGAACTCACTACGACCAAATTCCTGGACCAAGAACACAACTTAATTCTGATTGGAATGCCACTGTTGGTGTTACTGCAATTCTAAACAAACCAAATATTGTTAATCAACTTATTGGAGGAACTGGTGTATCACTATCTCCTTCTAATGGAATTGGTACAGTTACGATTAATGCAACTGGAACACAGAACCTCAATTCAGTATTAACTAACGGAAATACTTCGGCACTTGGAATAAATGTTGGAGTTGTATCTGCAACTTCTTATACTGGTAATGGTGTAAATCTAACTGGTATTGTAACTTCTATTGTTGCTGGTACTGGTGGAATTACAGTATCAGGTTCAACAGGAAGAGTTACGATTAATGGAACTGCTCAAGTCAATAGTGATTGGACTTCAACAGTTGGTGTTGCATCTATTCTCAACAAACCAACGATTGTTAATCAAATTGTTGGTGGAAGTGGAGTTTCAATCGCACCTGCGAATGGAATTGGTATTGTTACGATTACTGGAGCACAAAACCTAAATTCAGTATTAGGTTATGGAAATACTTCATCACTTGGAATGAGTGTTGGTGTAGTTACTGCAACTTCTTATAGTGGTTCTGGAACAAATCTAACCGGTATTGTAACTTCTATTGTTGCTGGTACTGGTGTTACTATTTCCAATCCAACAGGGCAAGTTACAGTTAATGCAATACCATCTTATTTTATTTCTACTTCTACTACACAGGCAAGCACACTTACAGTAGATTTCACTGGACCAGATGTAATATTCTGGCAACCAAGTGCTGGTGGTCCTAGGGCAGTTACACTAACTAATTTTACTGCAAATAGAGGGGTTAGGATTTTTATTACTCCTCATGGTGGTCCAGATAAATTTACATTTACTGGAGTAACTGCAAGTCAATGTAGTGATGGTAGTATTACCTACACATTGGGTGGTGGTGGTGCTGCTCAGGCAAGTATGATGATAGAAATATTCTCAACTACAAATGCTATTGGTGGTGTTTGGATATTTGCATACGGTGGTGTTAAAGGATAAATTATGCCAATTGAAGATATTCAACTAAAACAATCTGACGCTTATCTCTCTAATCCAAATCTAAAGAGAGCAAACACAACTATTCAATGGACTGAAGAGCAGATCATTGAATTCTTGAAATGCAAAGATGATCCAGTATATTTTGCAAAGAATTACATTAAGATCGTTTCTCTGGATGATGGTCTAGTTCCTTTTAGAATGTATCCATTTCAAGAGAAACTCGTTCAAAGATTTCACGATAATAGATTTAATATTTGCAAAATGCCTCGCCAGACAGGTAAATCTACGACTTGTGTATCATATCTCTTACATTATGCAGTATTCAATGATAATGTAAATATTGCCATTCTTGCTAACAAAGCATCTACCGCAAAGGATTTGTTGAGTAGATTGCAACTTGCATATGAAAATCTCCCCAAATGGATGCAACAAGGTATCTTATCTTGGAACAAGCAATCATTAGAATTGGAAAATGGTTCTAAAATTATCGCCGCCTCAACTTCTGCATCTGCTGTTCGTGGAGGATCTTATAATATCATATTTCTGGACGAATTTGCATTCATTCCAAATAATATTGCAGATCAGTTCTTTGCATCTGTTTATCCAACAATTTCTTCTGGTAAATCCACAAAGGTAATTATTGTATCCACACCTCATGGTATGAATCACTTCTACCGTATGTGGCATGACGCTGAGAAGGGCAAAAATGAATATGTACCTACAGATGTTCATTGGTCAGAAGTGCCCGGTAGAGACGCCAAATGGAAGGCATCCACGATTGCCAACACTAGCGAACAGCAGTTTAAGGTTGAGTTTGAGTGTTTAAGTGGAAAAACTAAAATAGAAATAATTGATGACGAAGGTAACACTCATAATATTACTATGGAAGAACTCTATCAACGAATGTGAGGTAAGAAATGTTTAAACTTAATAAAGACATATTAGTAAAAACTCCTACAGGATTTAAATCTTTCTCAGGTATTCAGAAAGTTTATAAACCTTTTTATCATTGGATAATTTTTGAGGATGGTACTGAAATAAAATGTTCAGAAAATCACTCATTTGGATCAGAAAAAATTAAAGCATCTACAATCAAAGTAGATAGCATCATACAAGGAAAAAAAATTGTATATAATGAAATAGTAGAAGAAGGAATATATCTTTACGATTTATTAGATGTTGGTGAAGATAACTTATACTATTCAAATAATATAGTATCACATAACTGCGAATTCTTAGGATCTGTTGATACTCTGATCAATCCCACAAAATTAAGAACCTTAATTTATGAAGATCCATCAAAGAGAAGTAAAGGTCTTGATGTATATGAAGATCCAAAGGAAGATCACAATTATTTAATTACTGTTGATGTGGCAAGAGGAGTTGGAAGTGACTATTCGGCATTTATAGTTTTTGACATTACCAATTTTCCATATAGAACAGTAGCAAAATATAAAAATAATGAAATTAAACCAATGATGTTTCCAGCGATTATTCACGAACTAGCAAAAGCATACAATGAATCTTGGTTATTGGTAGAAGTAAATGATATTGGAGATCAGGTAGCAAATATTCTTCACTTCGATCTTGAATATGATAATGTTTTGATGTGTGCAATGAGAGGACGTGCAGGGCAGATTGTTGGATCAGGATTTAGTGGAAAAAAATCACAACTTGGTGTTCGCATGACATCCGCAGTTAAAAAATTGGGATGTTCAAATTTAAGAACATTAATTGAGGATGATAAACTTACAATTAATGATTATGACATGATCTCCGAACTTACAACTTTCATTCAAAAAGGTAGATCGTTTGAGGCAGAAGAGGGTTGTAATGATGATCTTGCAATGTGTCTTGTTATATTCTCATGGTTAGTGGCACAAGACTATTTTAAGGAGATGACTAACAATGATGTTCGCAAAAGAATTTATGAGGAACACAAAAATCAAATTGAACAAGATATGGCACCTTTTGGATTTATTTTGGATGGACTGGATGATACTGATGCTTTCATAGAACCAGAAACTGGGGATAGATGGATGTTTGCAACAGCACAAAATGAAAATCAACCACTAGAAGTCTGGAATGTTGATGAGTATGGTGATCGTTCTCATATGTGGGACTATCGCTAAAGAGGCGAAAATTATAAATACTTTTAGAATAATTCTGGACCTGGCGGGGAATACAAATGGCGCTAAATTTAGCATCTCCTGGAATTGTAGTAAGAGAAGTTGACTTAACAGTTGGGAGAGTAGGCCCAACCTCTAATAAAATTGGTGCAATTGTGGCCCCTTTTGCAAAGGGACCTGTAGATTCACCAACTTTAGTAGAAACAGAGCAAGATCTGCTAAACAATTTCGGTGAACCATATGCAATTGATAAGCACTACGAGCATTGGTTAACTGCATCATCATATCTTGCTTATGGTGGATCACTAAGAATAGTGAGAGCAGATGATGTAGATTTGAAAAATGGATTTTCTGGAACTGGTGCTGGTACTAGCATTAAAGTTAAAAGTTTAGAACATTATACGGGATTGGGATATGATGAGAATACGATCACTAATGTAACTGTTGTTGCAAGAAATCCTGGTTCTTGGTCGAATGGAATCAAGATTGCAATGATTGATGCAAAATCAGATCAAACTTTAACTGTTAATTCAACCACTGGATTATCAGTAGGTTTGGGTGTAAGTCAGGCAGTTCCAGCAAACACAGTTTTACCTGGTGTAGGATCTACTTCAGTTCTTACTGGATTCTTTAAAGGTATTATTACTGGGATAAACACCACAACCAGTAAAGTTGATGTAAAAGTTTTATCTCATGTAAGTACTGCAGGTACAGAAACTACTATTGACTATCAACCAAGAAGCATTTACAAATTTGCATCAGATGCAATTTCATTTGTTGGAACTGGAGCAGGATCTACCTCAATTTCTGGAACCAGAGGTTCATTAGGAAGTTCTGCAGGATCAATTAATGCGGGAGTAGCAATTACTTCATATTACCTTATATCAACCTTAACTTTAGATACTGCTGGTGGATTGGAATTAAGTGTTTCCAATACAACAATTGGTATTGCTACTGCCAATCTCACAGTAGCTACAGATAGATTTTTGGCAATTGATAATGAAATTATTTCTTTAAGTGGAGCTAGCATTGGCGTTGGTGGAGTTACTGGTGTTACAAGAGCTTCAGAAGGAACCATTGGTGCAGTACACAGTGACAATGCAACTGTATATTATCTTCAAAGAAATCCTGGAATAGCAACTGTAACTTCTGCAGTGAATTCTTCAGATACTATTATTGGTATCAATACAAATAGAAGTGGAATATCCACAGCAATTAATACTAACGGATATTTGAAGATTGGATCGGAATTTGTAAAAGTTAATAGTTTATTATTGGGGGGTACGACTGCAACAACTGTAACATCTGATGTTGATTGGTTCGATCAACAGACATTAGAAGTCTCATCGGGTACTACAATCAACTGGAACAATATTGCAGATCGTCCATCTACTTCAGAATATGCTGAAGCTAGAGGAGCAAGATTTGATGAAGTTCACGTAGTAGTCATCGATGCACTTGGAACAATTACCGGAAATGCGGGAACAATTCTTGAGAAGCACTTAAGTCTTTCTAAAGCATCAGATGCTCAATATTCAGTTGGAAGTCCTTCTTATTGGAGAAAGTATCTAGTAAATAGTTCTACATTTATTTTTGGTGGATCTGCTCCAGCAGGAATTGTAACAACAGGATTTAGTTCTGGATTTACTCCCCAAGCAGATTATGGTTGGGATCAAGAAGCAGACGGTATTATCTTTGGTGCTAGTGGAGCAATCAATTTAACTCTTGCAGGAGGAGTTAATTATAATGGACAATCTAACTTAACATCTTCTGGTGCATTAACTGCAACTATTGGAGAGATTTCTGATGGATATGACTTATTTGAAAATACTGATAATTTTAAAGTTGATTTCTTGTTGATGGGATCTGCAAATTATACAATTCAAAACGCTCAAGCAATTGCAAATAAATTGATTTCAGTTGCAGAATTGAGAAAAGATGCAGTTGCATTCATTTCTCCTTATAGAGGATCTGCACTTACAGATACTCCAAATCAAAATGAAGTAACAGTAAGATCTGCTTCAGATATTACGGATAACGTAATTCAATTCTATACACCAATCGCATCTTCAACTTATGCCATTTTTGATAGTGGTTATAAGTATATGTATGATAGATTCTCAGATACCTTTAGATATGTACCTCTGAATGGTGATATTGCAGGAACCTGCGCTCGTAATGACATCAACAACTTCCCATGGTACTCACCTGCAGGAACTTCGAGAGGTGCAATTTTGAATGCTGTAAAACTAGCATACAACCCTTCAAGATCACAGAGAGATCGTCTTTATTCGAATAGAATCAATCCAATTATCTTCTCACCAGGAGCAGGAATTGTTCTCTTCGGAGATAAGACTGGATACGCTAAGGCATCAGCATTTGATAGAATTAACGTTCGTCGCCTCTTCATCTATCTAGAAACTGCAATTTCTACTGCTGCCAAAGATCAACTGTTTGAATTCAACGATGAAATTACAAGAACAAATTTTGTAAACATTGTGGAACCTTTCTTGCGTGATGTTCAGGCAAAGAGAGGAATATTTGATTATGTTGTTGTTTGTGATGAAACAAATAACACAGCAGCTGTGATTGATTCCAATGAATTTGTTGCTGATATCTATATTAAACCAGCAAGATCAATTAACTTCATTGGTCTTACTTTTGTTGCCACCAGAACTGGTGTTTCGTTTGATGAAGTAATCGGTCAATTCTAATTAAACAAGAGGTAAACAACTATGGCAACTAGAAATCAACTAAATCCACCTCCTTTAAGGAAGATTACCGACTTTAAGAGTAAACTCTCTGGTGGTGGTGCTCGTGCTAATCTGTTTGAAGTAGTATTATCATTCCCAGATTCAGCACCAACAGACAGCAACGTTCTCGATAAGTCAAGATTTTTGATCAAGACAGCTGCTCTTCCAGCATCGACAATTGGTCCAGTTAAAGTTCCATTTAGAGGAAGAATTTTGAATGTTGCTGGTGACAGAACATTTGAATCTTGGACTGTTACGATTATTAACGATACTGATTTTGCAATTCGCTCTGCTCTAGAAAATTGGATTAATTCAATTAACAGAGTTTCTGATGCAACTGGTGCTACCGATCCAGCACTCTATCAAGCAGATGCATTTGTTTATCAACTTGATCGTAACGGAGAAACTTTGAGAGCATATCACATGTATGATATTTTTCCAACAAATATTGCACAGATTGCCCTTTCTAACGAAACAACTGATGCAATTGAAGAGTTTACTTGCGAATTCCAAGTTCAATGGTGGGAAGCAGTTAAAGGTACTGGAACCAACGCTGGTGGTCAGGATATCAACTAAATAGAACATACGGACTAAACTTATAAGATGGCAAAACTTTTTGGATTTTCAATTGATGATTCTGGTGACAAATTAAAATCAAAATCCATTGTCTCCCCCGTTCCACCTAACAATGACGACGGGGTAGACAATTTTATTGCAAGTGGATTTTATGGTCAGTATCTAGATATTGAAGGTGTTTATAGAACTGAATTTGATTTAATTAAAAGATATCGTGAAATGGCACTTCATCCAGAATGTGATGGTGCCATTGAGGATGTTGTGAATGAAGCAATTGTTAGCGATCTTTACGATTCTCCAGTTGAAATTGAACTTTCAAATTTAAACGCAAGTGATAAATTAAAAGAAAAAATTAGAGAAGAATTTAGATATATTAAAGAACTATTGGATTTTGATAAAAAATCCCATGAAATTTTTAGGAATTGGTATGTTGATGGAAAATTATATTATCTAAAGGTTATTGATATTAAAAAACCTCAAGAGGGTATTCAGGATCTGAGATATATTGATCCCATGAAAATGAAATTTGTTCGCCAAGAAAAGAAGGCGAATAAGAATGGCATGATGAATATGAATGCCATTCAGGAAACTGACAAGGTATTTTATCCGGAAATAGAAGAATATTTTCTATATTCACCTGTACCATCATACCCATCTCCAGGAATGATATCTGGTGGTGGTGCTACAAAGCAAATTAAGATTGCAAAGGATTCTATCACCTATGTTACTTCGGGATTGATAGATAGGAACAAAGGTACTATTCTTTCATATCTACACAAGGCAATTAAAGCACTCAATCAACTTCGAATGATTGAGGATTCTCTTGTTATTTACAGACTGTCACGTGCTCCAGAACGTAGAATTTTCTATATTGATGTTGGCAATCTCCCAAAGGTAAAGGCAGAACAGTACCTCAAAGAGGTTATGTCTCGCTACAGAAATAAACTTGTTTATGATGCAGGAACTGGTGAAGTTCGTGATGATCGCAAGTTTATGTCCATGATGGAAGATTTCTGGTTACCACGTAGAGAAGGTGGTCGTGGAACAGAAATCACAACTCTTCCTGGTGGGCAGAATCTTGGAGAACTTAGTGATATTGAGTATTTTCAGAAGAAACTTTACAGATCATTGAATGTACCAGAATCCAGAATTGCTGGTGGTGGAGATGGATTTAATCTTGGACGTTCATCAGAAATTCTGAGAGATGAATTAAAATTTGCAAAATTTGTAGGTCGTTTGAGAAAGCGTTTTGCAAATATGTTTAATGATATGCTCAAAACACAACTAGTTTTGAAGAATATTGTTAGTCCAAAAGATTGGGATTTGATGACGGATCATATTCAATATGATTTCTTGTATGATAATCAATTTGCAGAACTGAAAGAATCAGAACTTCTGAATGAAAGACTTGGCACTCTTGCAACTATAGAACCTTATATTGGAAAATATTTTTCTAAGGAATATGTTCGTAGAAAAGTTCTTCGTCAGACTGATAGTGAGATCATTGAAATTGATCAACAAATTAAGACCGAAATCAAGAAGGGAATTATTCCAGATCCAAACTCAATAGATCCAATTACTGGCGAACCTTTGCCACCAGCAGAAGGAGATCCTGAAATGGGAATGGATTCTGGCATGGGAATTCAAAATCCACTAGGAGAAATTCCTGAAGATCCAAATCTAGATCAGCAAGGACAACAGACAAATGCTCAGATGCAAAAAGATACTAAAAAAGCAGAGATATAAATAATTATTATAATAATACATTAAAATTTTTATGGAAGAACTTATCGATTTGATTGCCACAGATTCTTCGCCATCAGAAGTTACTGATAAAATCAAAGATCTTTTGTTTGCTAAGGCAGCAGAAAGAGTTGACGGTGCTAGACCATATGTTGCTTCGTCAATGTTTGGTGAAGAAGATGTGGAAGATGGTGAAGAATACTCAGAGGATCAAGAATAATGCAAATCACAAAGGTCATCACAACTGAAGTAAATACTGCAACTACTGCTGGTACTGCAACCAGTATTGGTGAGGCAACTTGTGTTCGTATATTCAACAACCAAACCGGAATTGTTACAGTTGGATTAAATACTTCGGTTGGTGCTGCGACCACAAATTTCTTTACAATGCCCGGTTCATCTGTGGAATTCCTACAGAAACTTAGTACCGATGTTATTTGGGCATCAGTGGCAATTAAAGCAAATAAAGTAGCGTTCACAAACTAAAATGAAACTCATCACCGAAGAAGTACAACAAGTCAAATTCATCACCGAAGGCAAAGGTGCTCAAAAGAAAATGTTTATTGAAGGAGTTTTCCTTCAAGGTGATATCTGCAATCGTAACGGCAGAATGTATCCAATGCAAACTCTTGCAAAAGAGGTAATGAGATACAATGAGTCATTTATCTGTAAGGGTCGTGCTCTTGGAGAACTCGGTCATCCTGATGGACCTACTGTTAATCTTGACCGCGTTTCTCATAAAATTGTTTCTCTTGAACAAAAGGGGTGCAATTTTATTGGTAAGGCACAACTTTTAGAAACTCCAATGGGTAAGATTGCTAAGGCACTTATTGGTGAAGGTGTTTGTCTTGGAGTTTCTTCTCGTGGTGTTGGATCGCTTCAAATGACTAATGAAGGTCATAAGATAGTTGGACCAGATTTTATGCTTGCAACTGCAGCAGATATCGTTGCTGATCCATCTGCACCTGATGCTTTTGTTTCTGGAATTATGGAAGGTAAGGAGTGGGTTTGGGAAGGAGGAATCCTTCGTGAGCACCTCGCAACCAATACACAAAGAAGAATCAACACCTTAGTTGATCAAAAAACATTAGATGAACATAAGGTTCAACTATTCCAAGATTTCTTAGCAAATCTTTAAATTATAAATAAATATAGATTATACACAAGATCTAAAATGTCCGTTGGTAGCAATTTACAAGAAATGGAAAACGTAGTAACCAAAGGAGCTGCACCCGCTGAACCAATGCAAAAGTTGTCCACTGGAATTGCTCCTGGACAAACCGGTGCATGGGAAGATTTGGGTGGACCTACTCCAGAGAATTATCGTACAGATGACGAGTCTGCAAGACTCAATACTCCTGGCGCAACTCTTCAACAAGTTAAGAATATTGTTAATGCCAAGGCTGCATCTGCAGATCCTATGCTGCAAACAATGAAAAAAGAAGATGCCGAGTATGATGAAGACGAGGCACTTTTAGAAGCTTCCGAGAATGAAGAAGAAGGTGGCAAAAAGGACAAAGAAGAAGATAAGAAGAAGAAGGGTGGTACTAATAATCCTTCTACATCCGGAGAAGATGATGAGAATAATGGGGATGAGGACGAAGATGAAATGAAGGAAGAGTATGACATCGAAGAAGATGTCAATGCTCTTCTTGCTGGCGAAGAACTCTCCGAAGAATTCCAAGAGAAAGCACGTACCATCTTCGAAACTGCAATCAGATCTAAGGTTGCAGAAATCAAAGAAGAACTTCAAGAAACCTATGGGAATGCTCTCATAGAAGAAATTGAAATTATTAAGCAAGGACTTGTAGAAAGAGTCGATGCATACCTTGAGTATGTTGCCGACGAGTGGGTTGCTGAAAATGCACTCGCTATTGAAGCAGGTCTTAAAACTGAAATGACTGAATCATTCCTTCTGGGAATGAGAGGTCTTTTTGAAGATCATTATGTATCAATCCCTGAAGAGAAATATGATGTAATCGAGAGTATGGTAGATAAACTTGATGAAATGGAAGAAAAACTCAACGAGCAAATTGAAAGAAATATTGCTCTTAATACCAGATTAGCAGAGTCAGTTGCTGATGTAATCTTTGCCGATGTCGCTGAGGGTCTTGCACTTTCTCAGAAGGACAAACTCGCTTCTCTTGCTGAAAATGTTGAGTTTGATAGTGAAGCAAACTATCGTGAGAAACTGGTAACTTTAAGGGAATCATATTTCCCATCTAATGCTGGTACTCAAAGAGAAGTCACTGAGAATTTATCTGAAGAAGTAGAGTATTCCAATGCTCCACAAATTAGTGGCACTATGGAAAGATACTTGTCAGTTCTCAGCAGAACTATTAAGTGATTTTTAAATTATAAACAAATCAAACTAACACGTTTTAACTAGAGGTAAAACAAATGCAAATGTTCAATGCGGAATATTTGCAGGAGAAGTGGGCACCAATCCTGGACTATCAGGGACTTGATTCTATCAAGGATTCTCATCGTAGAATGGTTACCGCTGTCCTGCTCGAAAACCAAGAAAAAACTATCCGTGAAGAGCGCGAGTTTCTTTCGGAAACTCCAGCAACCAACTTCACTGGCACCACTACCGGAGCTGGAACTGGTTTGAGTGGTTCTTCAACCGGAGCTTTACAAGGTTTCGATCCAGTTCTGATCTCACTGATCAGACGCGCAATGCCTAACTTGGTTGCTTATGACCTTGCAGGTGTTCAACCAATGAACGGTCCTACCGGACTTATCTTCGCAATGCGTTCACGCTACAAGACTCAGGGTGGTACTGAAGCACTCTACAACGAAGTAGATTCAGCATTCTCAGGTCAAGGTTCAACATTCACCGAAACTGAAGGATGGACTAATGGTGCAGTTGGTCTTGGTACTACTGCTCAAACCGGTTCAAATCCAGGTCTTCTTGATGCTGCTGGAACTAATCCAGCACTTTATAATGTCGGTCAAGGTATGCGTACCGATAATGCAGAAAACCTTGGTACTACCGAAGGTGGTCAGTTCAACGAGATGGCATTCTCAATCGAGAAGATCACCGTTACTGCTAAGTCACGTGCTCTGAAGGCTGAGTATTCACTCGAACTCGCACAAGACCTCAAGGCAATTCATGGTCTGAATGCAGAAGCTGAGTTGGCAAATCTTCTGTCAACTGAGATTCTTGCTGAAATCAACCGTGAAGTCATCCGTACCATCTATAACGTTGCTAAGCCTGGTGCTCAAACCAACGTTGCTACTAATGGTACTTTTGACCTTGACGTTGACTCCAATGGTCGTTGGTCAGTTGAGAAGTTCAAAGGTCTTATTTTCCAAATCGAGCGCGATGCAAACGCAATCGCACAACAAACTCGTAGAGGAAAGGGTAATATGATCCTCTGCTCTGCTGACGTTGCTTCGGCACTCACCATGGCAGGTGTTCTTGATTACACCCCAGCACTCAACGCTAACCTTAACGTTGATGACACTGGTAATACCTTCGCTGGTATTCTTCAAGGTAAGTATAAGGTCTATATCGATCCTTATGCTGGTGGTTTCACAAACTCTGCTGGAACTCAAGGTCAGTACTATGTTGTCGGTTATAAGGGTTCTTCCCCTTATGATGCTGGTCTCTTCTATTGCCCTTATGTTCCTCTCCAAATGGTTCGTGCCGTTGGTGAGAACACTTTCCAACCAAAAATTGGATTTAAGACCAGATATGGTATTGTTGCTAACCCATTCGCTAAGGGTGCAGACACTGCTAATCCTGGTGTTCTTGAGAGAAACACTAACGTCTACTACAGAAGAGTTGCTGTTACAAATCTTATGTGAGTCTTTCTCACAAATCTCATGGGGATCCTTCGGGATCCCTTTTTTTTTCTAAATAAAAATAAAACGATGAAGACGTTTAATGAGTTTATAAAAGAAACTCAAGTTGTTGCATATAAGAACTATCAACCAGGAGTTCTTGACAAATCAACTGGCAAATTTACTCAAAGATCTCTCACTGGTCCAGAACAACAACGTTATGGTTGGAAACCTGTGGAAGTAAGTTCTTATAGTAAGGCAGATACTCCAGGATCGACAACTGCAAGTGGAGAAAGATTTTCTGATACTGCCAGGGGAGTTGCTGTTCCATATAAGTCTTTAACAAGTTCCAAACCATCCATACCATTTGGAACCAAACTTCAAATGACGAAGGCACCAGGAACTGGAACTCCTGTTGCAACAACACGTTCATTTGATACTGGAAATTTTGGTCGTACTGGTAAGTATAATAAGTCAACAAGTTTTGATCTTGCTAGACAAACTGCCGCAGATGTTTCTGGAAAACCGGGTATAACATCTAAAGAATTTGGTAAACAAAAAGTTTACGTCAAAACTGTCACTCCAACGCCAAAAATAGCACCTCCCAAGGTAACTCAAAGTGAAGGATTAATTTACGGAAAGTATTGATATGGCAACTTCAGCTTTTGCAAATCAGATTCAGAATAGAAATTTTTTATCTCCTGTTGGATTTAAATTTACCTTAGCAAAATATCCTAAGGTTTCATTTATGTGCAATTCTGCAAGAATTCCAGAACTCAACTTGGGTGTTGCAAAACAACCAACATATTTGAAAACAATTGATGTTCCCGGAGAAATATTAGTCTTTGGTGATCTTACGTTAAAATTTCTTGTAGATGAGAATATGGAAAACTATATGATCATTCACAATTGGTTGACTGCATTAGGTGGTTCTGGAAGTCTTCAAGAATATGCAGATTTAATTACAGATAATAATGGAACACAAGATGGTAAAGAAGCATATAGTGATGGTACTCTCCGTGTTTTAAATAGCAATTATAAAGAAACCGCACTTGTAAAATTTCTAGATCTTTTTCCAGTTTCTATAACTTCATTAGATTTTGATGCAACAATTGCCGATGTTCAATATTTTACTGCACAAGTTACCTTCAAATACACAATTTATGATATACTAGGTACAGACGGTAAACCACTTTATCCACTTAAGAAAGCATGAATCTTGATGAAATCCAGGAGATGTGGCAGAGAGATTCTGTCATTGATCCCGACAACCTACATGATGAATCATTAAAAATTCCTCAACTACATTCAAAATACTACACACTATATAATACAATTACTCTTCTTCGTGAGAAAGCAAGAGAAACCTATAATAGAGTCCGTCTAGAACGTTACAATTACTACACAGGAAAGGCACCAGCAGAGGTCTACGTAGAAGAACCATTTCCGTATAAGGTAAGAGAAAAGGACGCAATAGAGAGGTATATGAGTGCAGATGAGAGACTGTCTAAAATTGATTTAAAGGTTAGATATTATGACATTATGCTTAAGTTCTTAGAAGAAGTTATTAAAATGATTTTTCAAAGAAACTACCAAATAAAAAATGCAATAGAGTTTATGAGATTTAGTGCTGGATACAATTAACTAAGGAGGCAGAAATGCCTCTTTTTTATTGTCGATAAATATTTGTAACTTAGATTAAATTATGTCTCATTTGATCATATCAAAAAAGAATGAAGTATATCTACAAGTTAAGGCAGAACCTCATATCTATTATGAATTAAGAGACGCATTTCAATTTGAAGTTCCAAATGCTAAGTTTTCCCCATCTTATAAAAATAAATGGTGGGATGGTCGTATATATTTGTTTAATGTAGATACAAGAGAAATTTATATTGGACTTTTAGACAGAGTTATCAAATTCTGTGAGGATCATGAATATACATACGAATTTTCAAATAATAAATTCTACGGACTTCCTTTTGAGATCAATGATAAAATCTCAAAAGAGGGTGTGAAAGATTATATGACTGCGATCAGTAGACACTCCCCGAGAGACTATCAAGTCGAGGGAGTATACGACGCTCTAAGACATAATAGAAAATTATTGATATCTCCAACTGCTTCTGGAAAGTCGTTGATGATATACTCTGTTGTGAGATATTATGTTGAGAAACAACAAAATATTCTGATAGTTGTTCCAACGACTTCCCTTGTAGAACAAATGTATAAAGATTTTGCAGATTATGGATGGGATGTTGGTTCATACTGCCACAAGATATACGCTGGTAAGGAACGAGAAACTGATTCCCAAGTTATTATTACTACCTGGCAAAGTATTTACAAATTGCCCAAGCAGTATTTTTCCAGATTTAATGTAGTCGTAGGAGATGAAGCACACCAATTTAAATCCAAGTCATTAATATCTATAATGACGAAACTTTGTGATGCAAAATATCGCTTTGGATTCACCGGAACGCTAGATGGAAGTCAGACTCATAAGTGGGTCTTAGAAGGATTATTTGGACCCTCATATAAGATTATCAATACAGATGAACTGATGAAGAAAGGACATCTAGCAAAATTAGATATCAAAATACTACTATTGAAACACCCACCAAATCGATTTGATATTTTTGAGGATGAGGTTCAGTATATCATCAATCATCAAAAGAGAAATAACTTTATCAAAAATCTTGCTCTAGATTTAAAGGGAAATACTCTTGTTTTATTTTCAAGAGTTGAAGGTCATGGACAACCATTATATGAACTCATAAATAATGATAAGATTGACGATAGACATGTTTTCTTTGTACATGGCGGTGTAGAAACTGAAGAACGGGAAAAAGTTAGAGAAATAACCGAAAAGGAGAATAATGCAATCATCGTTGCTTCTTATGGCACTTTTTCTACTGGTGTTAATATTCGAAATCTTCACAATGTTATC
>Ga0209299_1000461_pt1 | contig 22865 bp, 24 predicted proteins | sample S_140806_MF_Meta_FD_187326 | JGI IMG/M metagenome (GOLD analysis project Ga0209299, IMG submission 187326) | Freshwater microbial communities from Lake Simoncouche, Canada to study carbon cycling - S_140806_MF_MetaG (SPAdes) (version 2) | ecosystem: Environmental > Aquatic > Freshwater > Lake ...
CTTTGGCGTGAGCGGGTAGGGTCTGGGGGGTGAGGGGATCAGGCGAATGGCTTGGCACCCCATTCACGCAAGAACCGGTGGTTAGCCGTTTGCCAAGGTTGGCTATATCAACGTTCAGTCTTTATGAATAATTAGCCCATTCATTATGTAGACCTTTTGGGTAACGCACGAAATTAGAATAGAATAGGTATTTGCAAGGCAGATTGGCTGAAAGGGCGTGCAATCGAACACTCAAGATCAGAAGCTGGCCAAGATTTCTGCATTGCAATCCTTCTCTGCTCCCGTCTTCTGTGTCTTGATATTATGACTGTCTTGCCTCACATCAGCTTGTTTCAGATGCCTTTCTTCTGGATAAATCTTCACAAAAAACCAATCAAAAACAGAAGTAGCTTCGCGAAAACACTCTGAATCTCTATCCTTGCGGATAGTGAGTATTACTCCACATCACCATCTGCTTCGACCCAAGATGGTCTTGCCCTTGCCAGCACCCCGCGCTTGTCAGCGCTTGCATTGATGAGATGTCGTCTTCCTTATGGTGACAGCTCTGCAAGCTTGTACAGCTTTCTCTCCTTGTCCTCCGCACTGGAAATGGCCAAAAAGCCCAATGCGGAGAACTACATGACAACCAAATCGAAAGGTGGCTTCGAAACACTGAATGGCCCGATGTCTAGTTTCGGGAATTTCTACTCCACGGTAATAAGCTATATCTCCCGAGGGAGCCTATTGATTACAAACTTAATTTCCTGGAACTTTGTCAGCGTTAGTAGATGAAGTGCGAACGAGTTGAAGACTTCGTCCCAGGCTGAGATCCTCGCAATGGTGTGACGCTGCATTCTGCGTTTCAGGGCAGGAAGTACAGGTGACTAATAGGATAAACGCTTCCAGTTATAGTCGAATAGTGTTTCGGGAAACAAAATATCTATTTCGGGAAGTTCCAATCGAGGAACAAAGCCATTCTTCACGAAGAACAAGTTTCCTGTGTGGCAGACTACCGTGTAGCCTTTTTTTAATCCAAGGTCCACTGTAGATGTGAAGCTCGATCCCCGCACTTCTTTTCCTCTGTGAGTCTGGTAGATGCCAACCGGTATACTGGATTCAATCTCTATAATGACAACAGTAGGATTGTAATTCTGAAGGCTCTCCCAAATTTGCCAATCACAAGAATCAATGTCGATGCTTAATACTTCGAACTCTGTATGGATACTGGTCGATGCAAGCAAGTTATCCAATGTGTGAGTGCCTCTAGGTTCTACGTACGCGTCAATCAACTCCACATGCCCGGAGAATTGTTTCATATTGCGAACCAAGTCTTGAAACTTGTCCTTATCTCCTTCGATGTATACCCCTCTCCAACCCTGTTCAAGGAGATTAAACGTATTGCTGAGGTGCTTCCCATCCCAAGCACCGAATTCAACAAACGACCCACTCCGGATTTCTAGTCTACGTAAAATCTCCTCGAGTACCCCATCCTCACCGTTCTGGCTGTAGACATTTTTCCTGTAAGAATTTAAACTAGACATGTTTTAAGATTTCTCCTATACAGAAAAACTATTTAGTAATCATAGACTTGGAGGCACGGGTTGCAAGCCCGGTATGTGACTGTGGTTGAACTGGCGCACGCCGGCCGTACAACGCGTGCCTTAGCGTGTAAATTAATTTATAAAGACAACTCCAAAAAGCTTAAAGTTCGCGTATTTTTGCCAAGTGCCTCGCTGCAGTTAAGATATGCACTACAGGCACGTGACTGAGACGGTGCCCTAAAAGTTTGAGATTTGGCAATGAGGCTGTGCTCACGGCCTGAGCCGCCATGAAAGTGCTTGTATGTTTACTTAATCAAGGGAGAAAGCAAGGCTTTCAATTAGTTGCTCTTCCTCCGCCGAGAAGTGCCCGAGCTTCAGCAGGTAGCCACCAGACTGAACATCTACCTTCAGTTCCCAGGCAACATTGTAGTCCCCCAGCTACGCGTACTGATCTTCTGGCGCGGCTGCTAGGGTCTCGACAGCCATGAAGTACGTGCGAAAGGCGTTGTGAAACGCCTCTGCTTTTCAATGGGCGTGGAACTGCAGTCATGCTGGTTGTGCGGCCTAACGCTGCCCCTGAGTGGCAGGCAAGGATCTTGGGTGGCGTGCAGAGAGGTGATTGGGGCCTGTCCACTGGAGGGGTTTGTTTGCCGGCCTTTGCGCTTAAGCCAGCAACTCTTCAAGTTCATTTCTGGTGAGATCAAAATCCCGCAGTACCTTTACTAGCAGACCAGGTCCGATTGATGCACCGGAATCCATTGGGACGACTGTTGTCCGTCCATCTGGGTGGCGAAGAAAGTGATGGCTGCCCTTCACTCTCTGAACAAGAAAGCCAGCCCTCTTGAGTGCTGTAATCAAGCTTTTCCTGTGACCGCTGAGTATTTCGACACGCCTATACAATAATCCTTTGAACGCCGACAAAATCAAGTTGCTCAATATCGCCTTCATGAAATTCAAGGCACAGCTCAATAGCTTCCCTGATACGCTCCATCAGCTCATCAAGGGAACGTGCCTGTGTATGACAGCCAGAGAGAGCGGGCACACTCGCAACGAAGAAACCATCTGAGTCTTTCTCGACAACGACATCAAACTGCCTTGTCATGGAATTCTCCTGCATTCTACTATACTAGGTCCAATCTTGTAGGTCCAATCTTGCCTTTGCAGGGATCCCCTCACTCGGATCGGCCAAGACAGTATGGACCTAATTGAAACACACCATAAAGCCAGGCTTTTTTCAGCAAATGACGCCGTAACCGGCCTCCGTGGATGCCCCAGATAGATTGCGCTGCATGGCTTCTCAAGGATGGGCCAGGTCCAGCCAACCATGATAGACGGATCCGCATAACATCCCAAGCTTAGCCACAGTTTCCAGTGCCGGCCTCGTCCATAGCGGTTGTCAAGGGAAAGAGGAGATCTGCAGACTTTTTAACACCATCTACTGCACGATTAAGCAAATGGGAATAGATTTGGAAACAGGGATCTGCCGCAAACTCTCATCACCAGCCTGCGGCTCATACCTGACCAATTCAGCGAGCCCTGCTCGGCCAACCCAGACGCCGTGATGGAACCGCGCAGACGGTGACTCCAGACGCGTGAGACAGCACCCTCATCCCCCCGAAGCCCCCCCCACCGGACCCGCCACCTGCTGCCAGCCGCCCGGGTGGGGCGCCAGATACTCCGGCCGCCCCCCCGCCCCGGGTTCCGCAGGCGCTGTGAGCACAAAATCCATGCTTATCGAAAAGCGGCGATCGTCGTCGTCGTTGTTCTCCAGCACCGCGTGATCGATGCAAGCGGGAAACAGCACCAGCAAACCCGCCCGGGGCGCCACATCAAACCAGGGGGCGTTCCACTGCTGGGCGCCGGCATGGTTAGCACCGGCAAGGTCGGCGCGGATCGGCCCGCCGTGGCCCACCGCCAGGCCCGGCACCAGCTCGTTGTACTGGCGCTGGGGCCAGAGGCGCAGGCAACCGCTGTGGCCGCTGCCGTCACCATTGACGTAGTAGACAGCGCTCAGGTGGGCATTGGGATGGTGGTGCCGGCCCACCACCTGGCCCGCCTCACCCACCACCGGCCAGCAGCGCTGCAGATGCAGCGCCAGCGCCGCTGGATCAAATCCCAGCTGCTGCAGGTAGGTCCAGACATGACCCTCCAACCGGCTGATCAGGGGCGCGAAGGCAGCGTGGCGCTGCAGTTGATCGACACCGTTGAGGTCGCCTGTCCAGGCGCAGAGCGGATCGGGGTTGGACTCCGCCTCCCCCCGCAGGGCCAACATGGCCCGCATCAAGACGGCTGCTTCGAGCGGATCGGCTGGCAGGGCCACCTGGCCGAGGGCCAAGGCAAACAAAGGCTGGAGGGTCACAGCAGGGGAGGTCATGGCCATCGATCCAGCGCAAGGCGACCCCGATCCTGCCTTGGGCCCCCAACGCCATCCCACCGACCTAACCTGAACCTGATGGCTCCCAGTTCCAGCACCAGCCCCAGCCCCAGCCCGATCATCCGCGTCGACGGGCTCAGCAAGACCTACCGCGTCGCCACCAAGGACCCGGGCCTTGCCGGCACCCTGCGCCATTTCCTGCAGCGGCGCTACAAAGATGTCGCGGCGGTGCGCGATGTCAGCTTTCAGATCCAACCCGGTGAAATGGTGGGATTCCTGGGCCCCAATGGCGCCGGCAAGACCACCACCCTCAAGATGCTCACCGGCCTGATCCATCCCTCCGCCGGCAAGGCGTTGGTGGCCGGCTACACCCCGCACCGCCGCCAGGCCAATTTTTTGCGCCGCATCACCCTGGTGATGGGGCAGAAACAGCAGCTGCTCTGGGACCTGCCAGCCCTCGATTCCCTGCGGGTCAACGCCGCCGTGTACGGCATCGACGAAGCCGAAAGCCGCCATCGCATCCACGACCTGGCCGAGATGCTCGATCTAGGTGCAGAACTCAAGCGGCCCCTGCGCAAGTTGTCGTTGGGCCAGCGCATGAAGACCGAACTGTTGGCGGCCCTGTTGCACCGCCCCGAGGTGCTGTTTCTGGACGAACCCACCCTTGGCCTTGATGTCAATGCCCAGGCCCGGGTGCGCTCCTTCCTGGCGGATTACAACCAACGCTTTGGCGCCACCGTGCTGCTCACCAGCCACTACATGGCCGACATCACCGCCCTCTGCCCCAGGGTGCTACTGATCCACGAAGGCCGCCTGTTCCACGACGGCAGCCTCGATGCCCTCACCCAGCGGCTGGCCCCTTGCCGGGAGGTTCGGCTCGAACTGGCCGCACCCTGGCCCCTTGAAGCCCTGCGCACCTATGGAGAAGTGGAGAGCTGCGAGGGCGTGGTGGTGCACCTGTTGATCCGTCGCGACGCCCTTACCGCTGCCATATCACGGCTGCTCGCCGAATTACCGGTGCGAGACCTGGAGGTGCGCGATCCCCCCATCGAGGAATTGATCGGCAGTTTGTTTGTGCAAGGAACCCTGTCGTGAGGAATACTGCCTTCAGCAGCCGTGCCGTGAGCAGCCGCGCCCTAAGAAGCCCGAAAGTCAGGCCACTGCAATCGCTTCAGCATGGCTGGCGGGTGGCCCGGGCCCTGTTCGCCAGCCAGTACGCCCTGATGCTCGAATATCGGGCCGAAATTGTGCTCTGGGCCCTGGCCGGCATGGTGCCATTCATCATGCTGGCGATCTGGATCGAGTCCCCCGCCGGCGCCGCCCTGGGCATGGGCCCCACCCAACTGGCCCGCTATTTCCTGGCCGCCTTCGTGGTGCGCCAGTTCACCGTCGCCTGGGTGATGACGGTGTTTGAGGAGGACGCCCTGCAGGGTCGACTCTCTCCCATGCTGCTGCAACCCCTGCATCCCTTCTGGCGCTACCTGGCCTCCCATGTTGCCGAGCAGGCGACTCGGCTGCCCTTTGTCGCCTTGATCGCAACCCTGTTTTTCCTGGTGCTTCCCTGGGCGTTCTGGCTGCCCAGCCCCCAACGGGCCCTGCTGACCTTGGCGGCCACCTTCCTGGCCTTCGTGCTCAATTTTCTGATCCAGTGCACCATGGCCTGCATGTGCTTCTGGAGCGACCGGGTCAACGCCCTCGAGCGCTTGATCTACATCCCCATACTGTTCCTTTCCGGCACGGCGGCCCCCCTTGAGGCCTTCCCTCCAGCCCTGCGTCGACTGGCCGAAGCGACACCATTTCCCCTGCTGGTGAATTTCCCGGCCCAATTGCTCTCGGGTGGGGAAGTACAAATCGCCGCCGGATTCACCGCCTTAGCTATCTGGATCACTGGCCTATTCCTGCTGATGACGCTTTTGTGGCGCATCGGGGTCAAGCGTTATGGAGCGATGGGAGCCTGATGGGCAACCCGCTTGGCCGCTACCTGTTGACGCTGCGCCGCCTTTGGGGCACCTCCCTGGCGATGCAGTTCGAATACCAAGCCAACCTGGTGCTGGAGGTGGTTGCGGCAATCGCCAACCTGCTCGGCAGCCTGCTGCTGCTGTCGTTGTTCTATGGCGAAGGGCGAGCGCTGGGGGGGTGGAGCTGGCCCCAGGCCCTTGTCGTTTTAGGGGTCTACACCCTGCTGGAGGGGATCACCAGCACCTGGCTGCGCCCCAACCTCAGCACGATTGTGGGCCATGTGCAGCAGGGAACCCTTGATTTTGTGTTACTGAAACCAATCGATAGCCAGTTCTGGCTCTCCACCACCCGGATTTCGCTGATGGGCCTGCCCGAAATCGCCACCGGCCTGGGCCTGATGATCTGGGCGGCAGGACAGGCCGGTATCAGGATTACTCCCTGGCTGTTGATCCAGACCCTGCTGATGCTGGTGGCCAGCGGGCTGCTTTTGTACAGCCTTTGGTTTCTGGTCTCGACCACCAGCATTTGGTTTGTTAAAACTTGGAATGCCACCGAAGTCCTGCGCGCCGCCTTGAGCTCCGGCCGCTATCCGATCAGCGCCTTTCCGACGGCCGTCAGAAGGTTTTTCACCATGGTGCTGCCGGTGGCCTTTCTTACCACCGTGCCCGCTGAAGCCATGCTCGGCCGCCTGACCCTGCCCTGGCTACTGCTGTCCCTGATGGTCGCCTGCATTAGCCTGGCCCTTAGCCGCGCCTTCTGGCAATTCGCCCTGCGTTTTTACACCTCGGCCTCCAGTTAGATCCAGCGCCTTTTTTGCTGCGCCATGGGCGGGGTCCGCAGTGGGCAAGCGATTGGGAAGCACTGCTAATCATAAAAAAGCCGATCCTTAAGACCGGCCCTTGGCTTGTGATTGCTTGGCAAAAATCAGACCGTGCCGGAACCAGCTACCACCTCAAGAATTTCTTGGGTAATGGCAGCCTGACGAGCCTTGTTATAATCCAGCGTCAACGTCTTGGCCAAGGCCTTGGCGTTGTCACTGGCATTATTCATGGCCGTCATCCGGTTGGCCAGTTCACTGGCGGCGGCCTCTTGCAAGGCACGCAACAGCTGGTTGTTGAGGTAGAGGGGCAGCAAGGCATTAAGCAGCTTCTCCGGACCCTGTTCAAAGACAAAATCAGAAGGTAGGGCGGTCTGGGTGTTTGCTACTTCAACGGTTTCGACCGTTAGCCTGCCCTCCTTAGTCACCAGGCGAAACAGCTCGTCGTCAGGGGCAGCGATGTCCTGGGGATCCAGGGGCAGCAGGGTTTGAGAAACGGGTGAGGAGCTAACAAGGTTGATGAACTTGGTGTAGATGATCTCTACCCGGTCAGTGGCACCGGAAAGAAAATCAGCCAAGATTTCAGAGGCCACCTTATTGGCATCAGCGGCGGTCGGTACTTGTTCTAGGCCAGTAAAGGTAGCTTGAATGGGATAGCTACGATTGGTGAAATAGGTGATGGCCTTACGACCAAGCAGCACAAGATCAACCTCGTACCCCTGGCGCTTGAGCTCGGCGAAGCGCAGCTCGGTTTTCTTGATCACTTGGGAGTTGTAGCCCCCGCAGAGACCCCGATCACCCGTCACCGATAGCAGGGTGATCTTGCGAACTTCACGGGTCGCCAACAGGGGCGAATCAGTGTTTTCAAAGGCAAGGCGCGATTCCAGGTTCTGTAGAACCCGAGCCAAACGGTCGGCAAAGGGCCGGCTGCGCAACACCTGCTCCTGGGCCCGGCGCACCTTGGCGGCGGCCACCAAGCGCATGGCTTCAGTGATCTTGCGTGTGTTCTTGACGGAGCTGATCCGATCTCGGATGTCCTTGAGATTCGCCATGGCTGGTTCCTCAGGCTGCCGCCAGCAGCGAAGCCTTGACTTCGGCAATGGCCTCCTTCAAGGTGGCTTCGGCATCTTCGGCCAATTGTTTCTCAGTCATCACCTTGCTGATGAAATCAGGCTTGTTGGTTCTGAGGTATTCACGCAATTCGCGGGCGAACTGGGTGACTTGATCCACAGGTACATCGTCAATCAGACCCTTGACGCCGGCATAGACGATGGCAACCTGCTCGGCCAGGTTGAGGGGGCTGAACTGGGGCTGCTTCAGCAGTTCGCGCAGACGCTTACCGCGGCCCAACTGGGCCTGGGTGGCGGCATCTAGGTCGGAAGCGAATTGGGAGAAGGCGGCCAATTCGTCAAACTGGGCCAGTTCCAGCTTCAAGGTACCAGCAATTTTCTTGATGGCCTTGGTCTGGGCGGCACCACCAACCCGGCTGACGGAAATACCCACATTGATGGCAGGCCGCAGACCGGAATTAAACAGGTCAGAGCTGAGGAACACCTGACCATCTGTGATCGAAATCACATTGGTGGGGATATAAGCGGAGACGTCACCGGCCTGGGTTTCAATAATCGGCAGGGCGGTCATGCTGCCTTTGCCCATGGCGTCGGAAAGCTTGGCGGCCCGCTCTAGCAGGCGGCTGTGGCAGTAAAAAACGTCACCGGGGTAGGCCTCACGACCCGGGGGACGGCGCAGCAGCAGCGACATCTGGCGATAGGCCTGGGCTTGTTTGGTGAGATCGTCATATACAACAAGGGTGGCCTTGCCCTTGTACATAAAAGACTCAGCAATGGCGGCCCCTGTATAGGGAGCCAGATATTGCATTGCCGCAGCTTCGGAAGCGCTGGCAGCAACCACTACGGTGTACTCAAGGGCACCACGTTCGCGCAGGACCTCAACCACATTGGCCACCGATGCCGACTTTTGCCCGATCGCCACGTAGACGCAAACGACATCTTCACCCTTCTGGTTGATGATCGTATCGATGGCAATGGCGGTCTTGCCCGTCTGACGATCGCCGATGATCAACTCGCGCTGGCCACGGCCGATCGGAATCATGGCGTCAATCGCGGTGATCCCGGTTTGCATCGGCTCATGCACCGACTTGCGCTGGATGATGCCAGGCGCCATCGATTCGATCAGACGGGTCTCGGTGGTTGCGATCGGCCCTTTGCCGTCGATTGGTTGACCCAAAGAATTCACCACCCGACCCAACATGGCATCACCCACCGGAACGGCGGCGATTTTGCCCGTTGCCTTGACCGTGCTGCCCTCCTGAATGCCCCGGCCTTCGCCCATCAACACTGCGCCGACGTTGTCGTCCTCAAGGTTGAGGGCGATCCCTTCGGTGCCGTCCTCAAACTGGACTAACTCCCCTGCCATGACCTGCTCCAGGCCATAAACACGGGCGATGCCATCACCAACCTGGAGGACACTGCCGACGTTGCTGACGGAGACCGACTTGTCGTAGTCGGCAATCTGCTGCTTGAGGATGGCGCTGATCTCGTCGGGCCGGATGGAAACCATGGGTGGGAAGTCCCCGGAGGGGAGGTGATGGAGGGGTAAGGAGGGAGAGAAGAGGCAGGAACCTCAGCTGGCCGCAGCCAGTTCGAGGGCCAAACGACGCACCTGGCCAGCCAAGGAACTGTCGATCACCTTGGAACCAACTCGGATCACGAAACCGCCAATCAGGTTTGGATCCACCTGCACGACCGTCTCGACCTTGTCGGTGCCAGCAACCGCTTTCACCTTCTCGACCAACTGGGCCTGTTGATCGTCACTTAGGGGTGTGGCCGCCGTGATGGTCGCCAGGGCAATGCCGTTCTGGTCGCGATGAAGCTCCAGCAAGCGCTCTAGAACCGCATCAAGGAAACCGATGCGCTGGCGATCGGAGAGGAGCTTGAGCAGATTGAGGAAATTGGGGGAAATCTCAGCAGCGAAGATTTTCTCCAATGCCGCCTTTTTGGCGTCGGGCTCAAGCACTGGCGAAGCCATCGCCTCCCTTAGCTCGGAGGAGCCATTCCAAGTCTCAAGCACTTGACGGGCCTGGAGAATCACGGCTTCCGTGTCACCCGCAGCATCGCTGAGCTGCAGAAAAGCTTCGGCGTAAGGGGTGGTGATTGCGTTGAGCAGAGGCATCTCAGGAATTCCCCAGCGATTGGATGGACTGGTCAATGAGACTGGCTTGGGCCTTGTCATCAAGCTTGCCGGTCAACCCTGCCAGGGCCTGTTCGACGGCTTGGCGGGCCGTTTCACGCCGCAACTGGGCACTCACCCTGGAAGCCTCGTTGGCCAGATCAGAGCTGGCGGACTCCTTAATTCGAGCGATTTCATCGATGCTGCGGCGCTCGCTTTCCTCGCGAATGGCAGCAGCCCGGGCGGTGCCGTCCTGGACGATCTTCTCGGCCCGCTGCTGCGCCTGGGTGAGCCCCTGTTGGGCCTCGGCCAAAGCAGTAGAGGCACTGGCGAGCCTTTCCTCTGCATCTTTCAGGTCACCAAGAATGCTGGTGCGACGACGCTCAAGAATTCCGCCTAGAAAACCCTTCAAAAACCAAACCGTAGCGGCAATCAACACCGCCAAATTAATAATATTGGTCTCAAAAAGATTGAGATTCAGACCAAAGCCAGCGTGACTGGCCAATAAATGCTGAACAGGGAAGGTAGACATCAGGCGGGCAGCAGGCGATCAACAATCATCTGACCCAGACTTTTGGCTTCGGTGCCCAATAGGCCCAAGGCCCTCTCGCGTTCCGCATCAATTTCGCGACGGGCTGTTTCGCGAGAGGCATTGGCTGCGGCAGTGGCTTCTGAAAGAGCCACTCGATGCAATTGCTCCATCTCCTGTTCGGCTTCAAGAATCACCTGCTGGGATTGCAGGCGAGCTTCCTTGAGGCGATCCTTGAGATCAGCCTCCAAGCGTTCCGCTTGGGCCAGCTTTTCTTTGGCGGCGGCACGGCTGGTGTTGACGTATCCCTCGCGTTCCTCAACGGCTTTGCCGACGGGACGGAAAAACAGGGCATTGAGAATGAAGGTGAGAAGCACCACCTGCAACGCCATTAGCGGCAGGGTGGCGTCAAGGTCAAACAGACCTCCTTCCTGGGCACCGGCCTCGGCGGCGAACAGTAGCCAACTGGTCATGGAGCGGGGAAGCGGGCGGACGGGGTGGTGGCTGGGTCAACGGCGGCGGCAAAGCCAAGGAGGACAGTCGGGCGGATTCAGCATCCGCCCAACAGGAGACCCCCCTCAATCTCAACCGGCGAAAGGATTGGCAAACAACAGCACCAGGGCCACCACCAGGCCATAGATGGTGAGAGCTTCCATGAAGGCGAGGGAAAGCAACAGGGTGCCGCGAATCTTGCCTTCAGCCTCGGGTTGACGAGCAATACCTTCCACGGCGCTGCCAGCAGCGTTGCCCTGGCCGATGCCAGGACCGATGGCGCCGATACCAACAGCAAGACCGGCGGCCAAAACAGAAGCGGCGGAAGTCAGGGAATCCATGGGGGAACGGGGAATGGGAGATCGCTGGAGAGCCTGCGCCTGGGACATCTCGGGAGAAATGGGCCCGAAAGAATCGGACCTGCGCGCAGAGAGTTTGGCAGAACGGCGTCCCTTGGCGACGCCGTTGTGGCACTGGATCAATGGTGCTCTTCGTGCACCGCTTCTCCGATGTAGTAAGAAGCAAGAGTGGCGAAGATCAGAGCCTGAATGGCGCTTGTGAACAGTCCCAAGAACATGGCCGGGAGGGGTACGACCAAAGGCACAAGAAAAGCCAATACAGCAACAACGAGTTCGTCAGCAAGTATGTTTCCGAAAAGACGAAAAGATAGTGACAGGGGCTTTGTAAAGTCTTCAATAATTTTGAAGGGCAACATAATAGGCGTTGGCTCTACATAATATTCAAAATAACGCCAGCCCTTACGGCTTAAACCGGCGTAGAAGTAAGCTAGAGAAACTAACAGCGCCAGGGCAATCGTTGTATTGATATCAGCTGTAGGAGCTCCCAATTCACCGCTAGGGAGATGGATTAACTTCCATGGAATCAAGGCACCGCCCCAATTGCTTACAAAAATGAATAAAAATAGGGTGCCAATGAAAGGCAGCCAGTCGCGGTAAGCTTTCTCGCCAATCTGCTCACGAGCAAGATCGCGGATATAGGTCCATAAATATTCAAGTAAATTTTGGACACCGGAGGGTTCTCGTTGCATCCGTCTAGTGCCGTAGGCGACCAGAGCCAGCAAGGCACCGATCACGACCCATGAACTGAGAAAAACCTGGCCATGAATCTTGAGATTGCCAAGTTTCCAGTACAGGTGCTGACCCACCTCGAGTGCAGCGAAGGGAATACTGAAAGTCATCGGAACCATCGGGGTCGGTGTCCTGAAGAAAGGGCCGAAGGGCAAAGGAGAGGTCTTGGGGCGGAATTAACTATCCAGGGCAGCCTGGACAAGCAAGGCAGGTTTATAAAGAAGAAAACCCACCAAGGCAGGAAAAAGCTGGAGTTGGGGGATACGGGCACCGGCCAGTACGAGAACGACCGGAACCAGCAGTTGCGCCTTGCTCAGGGAGCGGCTGGCTTCGCCCAGTCGAGCCACACTTCTGGACAAGAGCCACAGATAGAGAAGACCGGCAAAGGCACCGATCAGGAGGCTCAGGCCAACAGCAGATCCGAAAGCGAAAGACGCAATCGGCACTGCCAGAGCAGCAGCAATGGTCGTGGCCAGCAACAGGCGCTGCTGAAGCCGCCGGTAATCCCCCATGCCATTGGCATGAGAGTCCCCTGAGGGCTCCTTGGCAAGAGGTAATGGAACCTCTGGATTCGGAGACGGGGCAATCGCGGCAAGCAACCGTATGAAGCGAATTGGCGACCAGAACTTATCACGCAGGCTTACGGCAGCGGGGTCTTCCGCCTCAGGGGATCAGTGGTTGAAGCAGCCGGAGGGCGATCAACCGGCGAGCCCGCAGCAGGCGTTCCTGCGGATCCATGGCCAGGGGCAAGGCGGCCAGTGCCATTCCCTCTGGAGCCCCCTCCAGGGATTGGAGCAATGCCAGATCTCCAGGTTCGATGTCCAAAGGCTCCAGATCCGGGCCCAACAGCGCCGTCCCTGGCCACCCCCAAAGGCACCGGTTGCGTTCCCCACCGGCAGCCAACAAGTCTTCGTCCTCGGCCCATACGTTTTGGATGATGGGCTGACGACTCAGGAAAAACTCAAAATGGCTGATATCGGGATCGAGAGACTCGACCAGTTCCCATTGCTGACGCTCAGGAAGAGCCTGGGCTCTGTCTAAAAGCTCTCCTTGCAACAAGCGAGCCGGATCCCACTGGGAAGGATTGGAAAACCCACAGAAATGCAGCCCACATTGCTGCACAAAGGTAAAGAGACTAGCTAAATTATAACTGGTTTCCTGGGGATGGAGATACATATCTGCAAAGTTTGAATCCGCCGCTGTGTCGAGGGCCCAACGGTTCTGATGATGAAGGCGAAGACGATTATGGGCCGGCAGATATTGGAACAATGCCCTGCCCAGCCTCAAACCCTCAGCCGAGGGGCCGGCCTGCAAAAGAGCCAAAGCCTTCTGCACCCTATGTATCTCCCAACGCCCGCCATCGGCGTAAAGAAAAAGATGCAACAGCCCCTCTGGTGCAAGCCTCTCAGCCAGGGCCTTTAATCCCTGCTCAGGGCAATCTAGGTGATGCAGAACGCCTACGGAATTAATGTAATCAAAACTTCCTGCTTCTTCAAGGTTCAAGAGGCTGCATTGCTTCACCTCCAGCGATCGCACTTGGCCGGACGCCCCAGAGCGCCTTAGCCTTTCGGTGGCCACGTCAAGGGCCCCAGAACTGATATCCACAGCCACCACATCGGCCCCAGGGTTGAGGTGGCACAGGTAATCCGTACTGACCCCAGTACCGCAGCCGGCGTCCAAAATGCGCCATGACCTGGGACGGCCCCCAAGGCGAGGCGGTAAACCGCCCCTGACCGCTGCCACCACACTGTCAACACACCAACGCCAGTTGTATCCCGGTGGCGGTCCGTCCTGAAGGGGATCTCCGGGATAGGGAAACCGGTCGTAGAAGGCACTGACGGCCGGCGTGGCGGCATCTCGGGCGGCATGCCCAAGCTCTGGCGAGGCCTGGTCCTGGTCCATGGGCTTTGTGGTTCTAGACAGGGTATTGGTGCTGGAGGGATGGCCCGCACGCTGGGGCCACGGGGGGCCAACGGCAGCAATCGGCACGAAGCTGCAAACATTTGTTCATGGCTGGCCGGAGGCCCTCAGGGCGAGCCGTAACCTTCCGAAGCCCGGCTCACTCCCGTGACATGACAGTGACCGCCAGCAGCGGCAGCACCAGGGTCACCCCTCAGCTCTTCGACACTCTGCCGCTCTCGAGTGTCCGGAAAGCCGAGCAGCAGGATCGCTTCCCCGATGGGAGCGAGCTGCAGACCCTCATCACCTTCTTCCAGAGCGGCCAGATCCGGGTGGCAGCCGCCCAGAAGCTCTCAGAAAATGCGGCCGAGATCGTCGCCAAGGCGGCGAACCGCATCTTTGCTGGGGGCACCCCTCTCTCCTATCTGGAGTCCCCACTGCCTTCTGCTGGTGTTTCGCCAGGCGCAAACGAGCCCCTGGCCGCCGACCAATCGGCGTTCCAGCAATCGGTGCGCACTTTTGTCGGTGCCAAGGCCGGAAGGGGGGGCAGCCTGATCGGAAGGCTCCTTGAAGGCGCTTCGGGAGACGCGGACGTGCGGGTCGTGCTGCCCCCGGGCTTCAGTCCGATTTCCGTGGGTCGCTATGGCACCGAACGGATGAAAAAATCCGTGCGCGACCTGGCCTGGTTCCTGCGCTACGTCGGTTACGCAGTCGTTGCTGGCGATCCGAGCATCCTGGCCGTCAATACTCGCGGCCTCAAGGATGTACTCGAAAAAGCCTGCTCCCTGAGCGCCACCAACGTGGCCCTGCAGGAGATGCGGGCCGCTGCTGCCTCCCTGTTCCAAGCAGAGCCCGCCGCCCGCCAGTTGGTGATCGATTGCTTCAACGTTCTACTCAAGGAGCTTGAAGTTCCCACCCCCTCGGCCCGACAAAGGCTTGGCAGCCCCGTCAATCAAGGCTTGCAACTGCCGGCGATCTATGCCCTCTCCGCCCAAGGCGTCCAGCGCTTTTTGATGAAGCCTGGCCTGACAGGGGCCCAGAAAGCCGAGGTGGTTCGAGCGGCCTATCGGCAAGTCTTTGAAAGAGACCTGGTCAAGGGTTATTCCCAGGTGGTCTGCCCTGTTGAAGCTACCCAGCTCCGCCAGGGCCAGATCTCCATGCGGGAATTTGTGCGTGCCTTAGGTCGTAGCAAGGAATATCGACAACAATTCTACGGTCGTTTTTCCAACAGTCGCGTCGTGGAACTGGCCTTCCGCCATTTCCTTGGACGCGGCGTGAGTTCCATCGAAGAATTCCGCAAATATTTCGCAATCGTCAGCGCCAAAGGCCTCAATGGCTTGGTGGATGCGCTTGTTAACAGCATGGAATATGCCCGGACTTTTGGTGAAGAAACTGTTCCTTTCCTGCGGGATTTGGGAGAAGACGCCCAAGAAAGTGCCGGATGGGGATCCAATCGCAAATTATTCCGTTTCAGTGCCCCCTTTGAAGGAGCACCCCAATACATCACTCTTTACGCCTCCTACCGGCAACCCTTCCCCGATCAACATCCCTATGGCGGCGGGAACGATCCCTTGGCCCTTAATTACGGCGCCATTTTCCCTTCCGGAACAGCCTCCGTTGCCACCCGTGCGGCCTCTTTCGGCTACGACACGCGACGCATCCTGATCGGTAACGGTCTAAGCCAGCCCGGCCAGATGAACAGTGTTCAGTTCCGCAAGGCCAGCCCCCGCCGGGTGGGCCCCAAGGTGGTAAGGCTCCAGCAGATCTCCACCGGCGGCAACTCGGTACCGCGCCGAGGTGGCCAGCCCAGCATCCGGGGGACAGAAGCTTCCACCCAGGCCGTGATCCGGGCGGTTTATGCCCAAATTCTCGGTAATGCCGGTTATGCAGGTGAACGCAACACCGTTGAGGAAATCAAACTAGAAAACGGCGATATCAACCTGCGTGAATTCATACGCCAGGTGGCCCGTTCCAACGCCTTCCGACGCCGGTATTGGAGTGGTCTCTATATCTGCAAAGCGATTGAAATCATGCACAGGCGGCTGCTAGGGAGGCCCACCTTTGGGCGCTGGGAGATCAACGCCTATTTCGACACCGCCGCTCGCCAAGGCTTCTATGGCGTAGTTGACGCCATGATCAACAGTCCTGAATATAACGAATGCTTCGGTGAGGACACCGTTCCCTACGAACGCTTCCTTACCGCAGCCGATCGCAATGCCCGCAAGGTTCCTGCCCTGCGCCGTGCCTTCGATCCCTCCAAATTTGTTGATCTCACCCCCGCCAGCCGGCCTGATGTCCCCCAGCCAACCGCGCTGCGCACGGTTGCCGACACGGTTACCCGCAACCTTCCCCAGCGTCGTCCGCCTGTGGTCGGCTCCTGGACCGCCCAGCTTGCTGGTGGCGAATCCATGGCGCCCCCCCGGCCTGCATCGTCGGGTCCCGAGAGCCTGAAGCAATCTCCAGTCCCAACGCGATCCTGGCGTCCCTCCCCCAGCAACGGCGCCGCCGTGGCCTGGAGCAGTGGGGTAGCTGCCTCCACCACGGCCGCACCAGCGCGAAGTGTGGCTGCGGCTGGCGCCCTCATCATTGGTAGCTGGACTGCGAACGTAGGCCAGGGAATAGCCAGCGGCATCGCCCAAGCACCAGGGGCGGCCATGGACAAGGCGCTCCGACCCGAGTCGCCCCAAGGATTCCGCCGACGCCAGAGCCTCAGCCGACCTGTCCGCCTCCTGGCGGCCCCCGAACGGGATCAGGTAGCTGAGGTCATCAGTGCCACCTATCGGCAACTGCTCAATCGCGATGTCTATGTGGCGGAACGGTTGAGTGATGCTGAATCCCAATTAAATGATGGCCAAATTGACGTAGCCGGTTTCGTAGCCCTTGTGGCCAGCAACGATCTGTTCCTAAATCGCCTCAACCAGCTTGCTCCCCTGCGAGCCGCATCAGGTGCCTATTTGGCCCTCTTGGGTCGAGCTCCCCAGCCGGCCGAAGCCAGTCGCTTTTTGGCAACCCGCGTGCGCTCCGGCCTGCCTACAGCGATCGCCGAAATCCTGGACAGCCCTGACTACGCCTCTGCTTTTGCCCGAGATACTGTTCCTTACTGGCGTGGCCTAGAGACAAGCAATGGCATCCCCTTGGCAACAGTGAATAAAACAGCAGCTCTGTATGGTGGCAATGCTGCTCTCAAGCCAAACCCCAAATTAGCTATCTGAATTAAAATCATAGTCAGCAAATTAGCTGCCAGTCTTATATTTTTTGCACTTCGATAAGCCCCTGCTTTTTCTAGCAGGGGTTTTTACTTATATACAAGCAGCCGATGAAAAAAGCATATTTCCTAGTTGGGTCCCACCAAACCCAGCCATCCACACACCACCAAATTGCCGCCGGGGGAAAATCAGACAAAATCATGGCAAAACCATTGCGCCCCAAGGGCTCTTCGACTGAACACAGCCGTGAAGAACTGTTACCGCAGCTTCGGCCAGCGCACGCCTCTAACGCAGAATGATTCGGCTGACGGGAATCCGTCAGCACCCTTACCCACCGGATACCGGTCTCCTTAACGGTGACCGCTTGTTTCGAGGCAGAACTGCATGAGCATCGTCTCCAACTCGATCATCAACGCGGACGCCGAAGCCCGCTACCTCAGCCCTGGCGAACTCGACCAGGTCAAGTCATTCGTGGCTGGCGGTCAACGTCGACTGCGTGTCGCCCAGGTCTTGAGCGAAAGCCGGGAACGCATCGTCAAGCAGGCCGCAGGCCAGCTTTTCCAGAAGCGTCCCGACGTCATATCCCCCGGCGGCAACGCCTACGGGGAAGAGATGACCGCCTCTTGCCTGAGGGACATGGATTACTACCTGCGTCTTGTTACTTACGGCGTCGTTGCCGGTGACGTGACTCCGATCGAAGAAATCGGAATCATCGGCGCCCGCGAGATGTATCGCTCCCTTGGGACCCCCCTTGAAGCGATGGCAGAAGCCGTACGTGAAATGAAGGCCGTGGCCACCAGCATCCTCACCGGAGCCGATGCCGAAGAAGCCGGTTTCTTCTTCGATTACCTGGTAGGCGCGCTCGCCTAAGGCCCAGTCCCACCCCTTCATCGCCACCCAACGGATCAATGCAAGACGCCATCACCAACGTCATCAATCAGTCAGACGTCCAGGGTCTTTACCTCGACGGTTCCTCCATGGGACGCCTTGAACAATATTTCGCCAGTGGCGAAATACGGGTCAGGGCTGCCGCCACCATCAGCGCGAACGCCTCGGCCATCATCAAAGAAGCCGTCGCCAAATCCTTACTGTATTCGGACATTACCCGTCCGGGTGGCAACATGTACACCTGCCGTCGCTATGCGGCCTGCATCCGTGACCTCGATTATTATCTGCGATATGCCACCTATGCCATGTTGGCCGGTGACACTTCGATCCTTGATGAGCGCGTCCTGAATGGTCTCAAAGAGACCTACAACTCCCTTGGTGTGCCCATCGGTGCCACAGTGCAATCGATTCAGGCAATGAAGGAAGCGACAGCCGCACTTGTCGGACCTGACGCAGGTCGTGAAATGGGCGTTTATTTCGACTACATCAGTTCCGGCCTAGGAAACTGATTTTTCCTCCTTCTGAGCTCAAGCGGCCCGTCTAACGAGAATCATCTCCATGCGTCTCTTCAAGATCACAGCCTGCATCCCTTGCCCGGAAAAATCCCGATCCCAACGGGAAATCCACAACACCTACTTCACCAAGTGGGTTCCTTATGATAGCTGGTTTGCTGAACAACAGCGAATCATGAAACAGGGGGGCAAGATCCTGAAGGTTGAGCTGGTCGCAGGCAAACGTCAGCAAAATGTAGGAATTTAGCGAATTCGAACCCGTCACTTCTCACCCCATTGTCTCAACCCGACCTCAAGGCCGGGTTTTTTTGTTGGCAGCCAGCAAGCATTTTGTCTGAAACGACTCGACAAAACAGGCAACGTCGCGCCTAAATAGGGCATCAACGTTATGCCAGAAGGCCCTTGCCCCGACCGCCCGCCCGATCCAAAGCGTCGCGTTCCGGAGATTTCACTGAATCCCCTGGCCGTGACAACCAATTCAGTCTTGCTAACTCGACATCTGGGGCTGCGACAAGGGCCACTCAGCCGCAGGGGCTGCTGCCCCTGCCCTTGCCCTTCTGGTCTGCCGAAGCCAGGTTGCTTCTGGGGCTGATAGCCCTTTGGAGCGTGCTTGGTCTATTTGTGCTGTCCTCGGCCAGTTGGTGGGTGGCAGCCCAGGAAATGGGCGATGCGGCTTATTACATCAAACGTCAATCCCTTTGGTTGCTTGCCAGCTGGGGGCTTTTCTTGCTGGCCCTCCGCACGTCGATGCGTCGTTGGCTCGCCCTTGGGGCTCAAGGTCTGCTAATAGGCACCCTCTTGGTTGCCGCCACCTTGGTGGTTGGCAGCACGGTGAATGGGGCTAGTCGTTGGTTGGTGATCGGGCCGATCCAACTCCAACCCACCGAACTGGTGAAACCATTTTTGGTGCTTCAGGGAGCCGTGCTCTTCGCCCACTGGCAGAGAATCGCCCTGGATCAAAAGTTGCTCTGGCTCAGTATCTTCGGCGGTCTTGTTTTACTGGTTCTTAAACAGCCCAACCTTAGTACCGCCGCACTGATGGGTCTTTTGCTATGGCTGATGGCCCTTGCCGCAGCCTTGCCAAAGTTGATGTTGCTAGGGGCTGCCGCCTCTGGTGCGCTGTTGGGTGGCGCCAGCATCATGCTGAATACCTATCAACGACTTCGCGTCGTTTCCTTTCTCGACCCTTGGAAAGATGCCCAGGGGAATGGTTATCAACTCGTTCAAAGCCTTTTGGCCATTGGCTCAGGAGGGGCTCTGGGTTCTGGCTTCGGGCTTTCAACTCAAAAACTGGACTATTTACCAATCCAGACAACAGATTTTATCTTTGCAGTCTTTGCCGAAGAATTTGGTTTCCTCGGTTCGTTGATGCTGCTACTTTTTCTCGCAGTCTTTGCCTTTGTCGGCCTCAAGGTTGCCCTCGGCTGCAGCAGTCCCCAACAACGGCTGGTGGCGATTGGTTGCACCACGCTGCTCGTCGGCCAGTCGATCCTCAACATCGCCGTCGCCAGCGGAGCCATGCCCACCACCGGCTTACCGCTGCCCATGGTCAGCTACGGAGGCAATTCCCTACTTTCGAGCCTGTTTCTGGCCGGCTTACTAGTGCGCTGCGCCCTCGAAAGCCAGGGTCTGGAATCCGCACGGCCCAAGCGTCGGCCTGCCGCGGGCCCCAGATAGGCTGGCAACCTTGCTGCCCGCCTTGGCAATGCCCAGCCTCGCCCTGCAGTTTGCCGACCTGGCACGGGGCAGCGAACAACTCCTCCAGGGCAGCCTTGCCCATCCGGGTCCGCTCACCTTTGGAGCCGTTTTCGCTGGTGGACTGCTCACCAGCCTGGGCCCCTGCTCGCTTTCCTTGCTGCCCGTGACTCTGGCCTACTTGGCTGGTTTTGCCGACCATTCCCGCGACAAAGGTCCACTGCCGTGGCAGCGCAGTCTGTGCTTCGCTCTGGGAATCGTCACCTCGCTGGTGCTTTTAGGGCTAGCCAGTGGCCTGATGGGTCGGCTTTATGGAAGCCTTCCAGATCAGATTCCACTGCTGGTGGCCAGTCTGGCCCTTTTGATGGGACTCAACCTGCTTGGTTTCCTGCCCCTGCGCCTCCCTGCCGGCCCTGATCCAGAGCGGTGGCGCCGTCTGGTTCCGGCCCCTCTGGCTCCCCTGGCTGCCGGTCTGGCCTTCGGTTTGGCGGCCACACCCTGCACCACCCCAGTGCTTGCGGTCCTTCTGGCCTGGATGGCCGAGACCGGAAAACCGCTGGTAGGCATGCTGCTGCTCACCAGCTTTGGGGCCGGTCAAGTGCTGCCCCTGCTGTTGGCTGGCACGGCGGCGGCCACCCTTCCCTCCCTGTTAAAACTGAGGCAAATAGGTCAATGGGTGCCGCCTATTAGCGGAGTTGTTCTACTCGTAACAGGTGCCCTCACCCTTGTGGCCCACCTGGCATGAGCGCTTTGTCGACAGCGCTGATGCGCCCTTTGGCCTGGCTCTCCAATTTGAAAGTAGCGATCGGCCTGCTGCTGCTTATTGCCCTATCCAGCGGGATCGGCACGGCCATTCCTCAGAAAGAAACCACTGAGTTTTATCATCAACGCTACGATCCAAATCCTTGGCTTGGATTCCTCCGTGGTGACGGTGTTCTCAAGCTGCAGCTTGACCATGTTTATTCCAGTAAATGGTTTCTGGCCCTACTGGCCCTGCTGGCCCTGGCTTTGATCCTCTGTAGCTGGCGCCGGCAATGGCCTGCCCTGCAAGCCTCGCTGCGCTGGATTGACTATAGCCAACCGCGCCAGCTCAGCAAGCTTTCTATAGCAGAAACCCTGGAAACAGAGAGCCCAGCAACAGATCTAGATTATCTCGAACAGCAATTAGTAAAAGGAGGCTGGCAGATCCGTCGCCAGCAAGACCGGCTGGCCGCCCGCAGGGGTGTGGCCGGTCGCGTTGGTCCCCTGCTTGTTCACGCCGGCTTGGTCGTTCTGATGCTTGGGGCCAGCTGGGGAGCTCTAGCCGGACAACGGCTAGAACGCTTCTTAGCCCCCGGCCATGACCTCGAACTCCTCAATCCCCGCGGCCAGACACAATTGACCTTGGCCTTAGACGACTTTTCAATCCAAAGGGATCCAGCCGGTCGGCCTGAACAGTTCACCTCCAAACTGCGCCTGCTGCCCCCTGGAGAGGCTGCCAAGGCAGAGGCTCCCTTAGAGGCCACCATCAGCGTTAATCACCCCCTGCGCCACAAAGGAATCACGCTCTACCAAGCCGACTGGGCCTTGGTCGCCGTCAATCTGCAGATCGGTCGCAGCCCCGTACTGCAGTTGCCACTTCAGGCTTTCCCCCAGCTTGGCGAGCAAATCTGGGGTCTGGTGCTGCCGACCCGGCCGGATGGCAGCCAGCCCGTCCTGGTGAGCCTTGGCAGTGAGCAGGGACCTGCCCAGGTCTTCAACGGCGAAGGTCAATTGCTGGCCCAGATCATCCCTGGCGGACCGGCGGTCGAAGTGCTGGGCTTGCCCTTGCGCATCGAAAGTGTGCTGGCCGCCAGCGGCATCCTGCTAAAGAAAGATCCCGGCGTGCCCCTCGTTTACAGCGGCTTTGCGATCTCACTGGTGGGCGGTGCCCTCAGCCTGATCGCCACCCGACAGCTATGGGCTATTGCCGAAGGCAAAGGTCCCCAGGGTCGGCTCCATCTAGGCGGGCTCTGCAATCGAAACTTGACGGCCTTGGCGACCGAACTACCAGCCATGCTGCAAGGATTGAGACCAACGACAACTCCCTAAAGGGGCCTGCTTCAGCAGGGTTGGCGCTCGCCGTGACTCACCCTCACCACTGTATGGACGTTGCCGCGACGGTTGAAATCGGCAACGAGCTCGATCCAAAGCGGATCGGCTGCCGCGACCAGGTCGTCAAGGATTCCGACGGCCACCGCTTCGTGGGAGATGGGGCGATTGCGAAAACTATTGACATAAAGCTTCAGGGCCTTCAGCTCCAGCACCCTCGGTCCTGGCTGATAGAGCAAGCGCAGAATGGCAAAATCTGGATACCCAGAAAACGGACAAAGACAGGTGAACTCCGGAAGTTCGATCGAGACTTCGTACACCCTTGCCGGCGCAGGATTCTCAAAGGTCAGCAATTGCACTTCGGCCAAGGCCTGAGCTGCCTCTTCGGGGGCAGCTCGTCGCTCAGCGGGCCTTGGGACCGGAAGGGGGGAGGGGGATGACATGGGGGCTTGGGCCGGGGCCGGGGCCGGTGGAGGGGGTGGGGCTAAATGGTATTTCCAGGACCCTACGAAGATCGTTGCAGGCCAGGGGTGAGGTGGTTGGCTTTTACTGGACCGATACGGGCTCAGTTATCGTTAACCCTGAGCGGGATGGGTCAGTTGCTATTTCATTATAGACCACATAGGG